>Ga0210097_1000202_pt1 | contig 25593 bp, 24 predicted proteins | sample Joice_CattailNLA_2_FD_185521 | JGI IMG/M metagenome (GOLD analysis project Ga0210097, IMG submission 185521) | Wetland microbial communities from San Francisco Bay, California, USA, that impact long-term carbon sequestration - Joice_CattailNLA_D2... | ecosystem: Environmental > Aquatic > Marine...
ACTACGTCCCCAAGATGCTCGCGGCGCTTACGATCGCGAAGGACCCGGAAAAGTACGGGTTCGGAGACGTGCTGTACGAGGATCCGCTGGAGTTCGACAAGGTTTCCGTTCCCGGCGGGATCGACCTGGCGGCGCTGGGAGACGTAATCGATGTGCCCCTGGAGATCCTGAAGGAATGGAACCCGGCGCTCAAGCGTTTCTGCACTCCTCCGAACGTGGAGGCATACGAAATCCGCCTCCCCAGCGGGTATGCCTCGGTCGCCGAGGAGCGGATGGAGGAGATCTCCAAGGAAGCGAAAGTCACGTTCCTCCTTCACAAGGTCCAAAAAAAGGACACGCTCGCCTCGCTGGCGAAGGAGTACAACACGCCCGTGGCCATCCTGAAAGAAATGAACGGTCTCCGGGGCGACTCCCTCCGCCGGACATCCCGCCTGATCATCCCGGTTACCGGTCTTTCCGGGGAGGAGTCGGCTCCCGGAACGAAAGTGTCCCCCGATATGCTTCGGATGGCGCACATGCGGGTGGACGAGGGGTATCGGCGGGGGCAGAGGATACGGGTGCGACGGGGGGACACCCTGTGGAAAATCGCCAGAAGGGCGCGCGTGAGCGTCAATTCGCTGGCCCGGGCGAACAGGATGAAGACCAACAGCATCCTCCGTGTCGGCTCGATCATCCGGATCCCGGGCGCCGCCGTTTCGAGCTCCGGGAACGGGACCCGGCACGTCGTCCGCCGCGGGGAAACCCTCTGGTCGATCGCCAAGGCCCACGGCGTCACCGTGGACCAGCTTGCCAGGCGCAACCACATGACTCCCCGGGATTCGCTGCGGAGCGGCCGCGTCCTCCGGATCCCCACGGAGTCGTAAGCTGCCCGACCCGCGTTCATTCGTCTATCTGGACAACGCCGCAACCTCCCTGCCCAAGCCGAAAGGTGTCGCCGAGTCCGTTGCCGGAGCGATCCGTCGCGCGGGAAATCCGGGCCGGTCGGGCCACGCGCTCGCCATTCGGTCGGCACGGGACCTTTTCGTGGCGCGGGAGAGGCTCGCCGAGCTTTTCGGCGTGAAGGACAGTTCCCGGTTCGTGTTCACGGGAAACGCCACCGAGGCGCTGAATCAGGCGATCAAGGGGATTTTGCGACGCGGCGACCACGTCGTCACGACCTCCGTGGAGCACAACTCGGTGATGCGGCCGCTCCGTCGAATGGAAAAAGCGGGCGTCAGCGTGACCGTGGTCCCGGCATCCCCCGACGGGGCCGTGGAGGCGAAAGCGGTAGCGGCCGCCATCCGGAAGAAAACACGGCTGGTGGCTGTCGTCCACGCGTCGAACGTGACCGGTGCGATCCAGCCCGTCGAGGAGATTCTGCGCATCGCCCGGAAAGCCGGCGCCTACACGCTTGTGGACGCGGCGCAGACCGCGGGGTCGATCCCCCTTTCCCTTTCCGGCCTTTCCGCCGACCTGGTGGCGGCCCCCGGGCACAAGGGGCTCCTGGGCCCCCAGGGGACGGGTTTTCTTTATATCCGGGAGGGCGTTCCGCTCGTCCCGCTGATCGAGGGAGGGACCGGCAGCCGCTCCGAGTCGGACCGCCAGCCCGACTTCCTCCCCGACGCCTTCGAGTCCGGGACCCTGAACAGCGTGGGGATCGCGGGTCTTTCGTTCTCCCTCGCCTGGCTGCTGCGCAGGGGAATCGACCGGATCCGCCGGAAGGAGACGGATCTCCTGGAGGAACTGGTGGAGGGGGTGGCCCGGATAGGCGGCGTGACCGCGTACGGCCCCCGGGACCCGTCACGCCGGGCTTCGGTCGTCTCGTTTCTCGTCGAGGGGATGGATCCCGGCGAGGTGGGGCGTCGCCTGGAAAAGGAATCCGGCGTCCTGGTGCGGGCGGGACTCCACTGCTCCCCCAACTCCCACAGGACGCTCGGAACCTTCCCGGAAGGGACGGTGCGCGTAAGCCCGGGACCGTTCAATACCCGGAAGGAAATCTCCCGGTTTCTCCAGGGTTTGAGGAAGATCGCCGCATCCCGGCGTTAATCGGATAGCCCGGATCTCTTATCCCTGCGTTTTCCCGTGTCCCATCCCGGGTGCCCGGGTTTCGACCCGGATAGCCAACGAGGAAGGGCTCCCGTCACACCTGTGCGGCGCGCAGGAGGAAGAGAATCGGGCCGGGAGTGATCGCCAGGCAAATCAATAGCAGGTACTTGGGGAACGGATAGAGCTTGCTCATTCCGGCGATGAGACCGATGCCGCCTCCTCCGCCGATGAGGGCGTTGCCGGGAACGTTGAACAGAATGCCGATGATGAGGTACCGGTGACGAAGGAGGAGCTGTTCGTGTATGGATATACGATTCCGATAGAGCCTGGATGGATGCCTCCCTGAGCCAACTATATGATCTGTCGGGTAACGCGACTCTCGCCCGCCCGGGGAATGCAGGGGGGTCTTGCGCGTAAACTGGTGGCGATTTGCCACCGGTTATCGGAAAATACCCCCCCCCCGAACTCATGGAAGGATTCCGCCGCAGGAGCGGCTTGGAGCGCTGCCGAATTCTAGGGATTCGCCCGTGCGCGGCGTGATCGGCCGCTACGACCGTCTTTCCTTTACCTTCCCGGCCCGGTGAAGAATGGAGGTGGTCGATCTTCCGGGCAGGAGCCGGATCGTCCGGACGATCCCGCCCCGGGATCGCACGATATCGGATCCGACGATCTCTTTTCCCTTCCAGTCCCCGCCCTTTACCAGCACGTGCGGGATCACCTGCCCGATCAGGACCGCCGGCGTGTCCTGCGCAAACGTCACGACGTAGGATACGCACGATAGAGACGCCAGGAGATAGGCCCTGTCGGCTGCCGTCTGGAGAGGGCGCCCCTTCCCCTTGATCCTGCGCACCGAGGCGTCGCTGTTCAGGCCCACTGCCAGGACGTCCCCAAGGGCTGCCGCCTCCCGCAGATACCGCGCGTGCCCGGCGTGCAGGATATCGAAGCACCCGTTGGTGAAGACGATTTTCTTTCCCTGGCGGCGCAACCGGGCAAAGAGGGCGCGTACCGCGCGCCGGGGGATTATCTTTTTGGCCGGGTCTTCCGGTAGGCTCGAACGTTTCGGTCCTGCGCGCACGGGATTCTCCTTCTGGCGTCCTCGACCCGGGCAGGGTCGATCGTCGCGATTACGATGTCTTCTTCCTCTTTTCCCTGGGCCAGCCGTTCCCCCCACGGGGAGACGATGACCGATCCCCCCGAATACCGGAACTCCCCCGACTTCCCGACCGCGTTGGCCGCCACCACGAAGAGCTGGTTCTCCACGGCACGGGCGGCGGTGAGCAGCTCCCAGTGGGCCTGCCGGGCGGATGGCCATTGCGCGGCCACGCAGAACAGGGTAGCTCCCTCGGCGTGATATTTCCGGGACAGCTCGGGGAACCGTATGTCGTAGCAGATCTGCGGCCCGATCGTTCCCACGGAGCTGTGGGCCACCGAGGCGGCCGTCCCCCTCCGGAAGTGAAGGTGTTCCCCCGAAGGGGAGAACAGGTGTGTCTTCCGGTATTCGCCCGTTATCACCCCCGTCGAGTTGATGATATGGAGCGTATTGTACACCGACCTCCCGGACCGCTCAGGGAGCGAGCCGGCGATGACGACGCGTCTGTCGGCCGCGAAGCGGCGGAGATCGTACAGGATCTCGGGAGTGGTTCCGGCGAGCGTCTTCATGTTGTCGTAGGAAAATCCCGTGCTCCACATCTCCGGGAGGACGCACAGGGCCGCCCCCGCCTCTGCGGCGCCCCGAAGGAGCGCAAAGGCCCGGGAGGCGTTCGCCTTCACGTCGCCCATCCGGATGGGAAACTGCAGCGCGGCTGCCTGGAACGCGGAAATCATACGGTCTCCCGGGGTATCGCCTGGCACGGGATGGGCATCGGGTGACTCAAAGGATGGCGCGCGCCACCGTCAGGACCACTATATGCTCCGCCCCGCCCGTTTTCAACTTTCGCGCGCACGCCGCAACGGTCGCCCCCGAGGTGTACACGTCGTCGACGAGAAGCACCTGCCGGGGAACCTGCGCGCCGGTCCGGACGGTGAACGCCCCCCGGACGTTTTCGTTCCGGGCGGCAAGCGGCAATCCCGCCTGGGGCCGGCGTTCCCGGGTCCTCCGCAGGAGGAGCGGGTCGCAGGGCCATCCGGCGAGCCTGCTTAAGGGGAGAGCCACAAGTGCGGGGAGGTTGTACCCTCGCCGGAGATATTTCCCCGGCCGGATCGGAACGGGGACGACCGTCGGGTGGAATCCGGCCGGGAACCGGTCGGCCCAGTCTCCCCGGATCGCCTCGAAGAAGCGCCGCGCAAAGGTGCCCGCCACGTCGCTTCTCCCCCCATACTTGGCGGCCCGGATCCCTTCCCGGACTTTCTCCTCGTAGGCGAAAAGGGAAAGGGCGAGTTCAAACGTCCGGGCGCGGGGACAGGGTGGGGAATCGACCCGCAGGGGCCCGCCGGCTCCTGTGGCGGCAAGGGCGCCGGGGAAGACTATCGCTTCCTCCCGGCAGGAGGGCCAGGCTCCTAACGCGTCGTAGGAGAGGTCGGGCGTTGGGGGGGGAAGCAGTGATCGCAGAAGGGCAAATTCCCCGGAAACCGTCCGATACAAGGTCCTCCCGGCCGTGCGCAGGCGCGTGCGGACTCCGGGGGAATCACCGGGCGGTGGCGGGGATGGCGTGTTCCTGTTGCCCGTGAAAGATGGCGTAACCGTTCCAGATTCCGCAGGAGGAGCAGCGGGCGGCCCACTTGATCGTCGTCTGGCCGCATCCGGTGCAGCGGAACGGGATGAGATACCGGCGCTTGTACCCGAAAGCGCGCTGGTAGTGCTGGCAGGCCGACTCATACCGACCCCTCCGACGGAGCGCCTCGGCAAGCAGTACGTTTACGGACTCGCGCTCCGGGTCGAGCATTTCCGCCTTCAACAACTGTTCCAGCGCCTCGTCGTTCATCTCCAGGCGGAGGTAGAACTTCCCCAGGAACAGGTTGACATCGAACGAGGAGGGGCTCTCCCGGAGAAGGTCGAGGAACATCCCGATCATCGCCTCCGGCTTCTCCGTCTCCACCCCCAGGTCCTCGAGCCGGATCAGGAAGACGGCGTTGCGTGTCGCCCGGAATCCCGAGAGGAGGGTAGCCGTGGCCTCCTCCAGGCTTCCCCGCTCCCGGAGGTGCTCGGAGAGAGCGAGGTAGGCCGCCGTAAAGAGGGGCTGGTCCTTGATGAGCTCCCGAAGGCGTCTCTCGGCGTCGTCGGTCTTCCCTTCCGCCATCCGGCGGACCGCTTTCTCGTACCGGAGAGCGTCGAACAGGGTCTTGTCTTCGGCGGACGCGGTTTTCCCCCGGAGCTTGACGATCTTCTTCTGCATCGCGTACGCGGCCACCATCTCCTTCCGCTCGATGTGGATGTCCCGAATTCCTTCCCATGCGCGCAGGTTTTCGCCGTCGGAGTTTTCGATCCTCCGGAGCAGCGACAGCGCATTCTCGAGGTCGTTCATCTCGCGATACAGCCCCGCGAGGCGGAAGTAGATCGTGATATCCGACGGGTCGATCTGCTTGATCCGCGTCAGGGCCTTGACGGCCTCGAGGAGATTCTTCTGCTCGGTTTCCACGTCGGCCACGAGGGCGAGCGCCTCCCGGTCGTCGGGGTTGACGGAAAGGCTCTTCGTAAGTTCCGCGGCGGCGTCGTCGAGCAGTCCCCTCTGGAACAGCCCCGTCGCCTTGGCGACACGGGCCCGGGCGGCTTCCCGGCGCTGCTTGTCCCGCCTCTCCTTCCAGTTTCTGGAAGCCAGGGTCACATCCTTGACCATCGAGCCGAGAATCACCATGGCGGCTCCGAGGGAAAAGGCCAGTATGGCGAGCTCGCTGACCGTCACCTCGATCTGGCGGGTGGCGGAGTAGAAGAACTGGATGTGCTCGCCGTTCAGGAGGGAGATGTACGAAAAGGCGACCAGGATGACGACGAACAGGAGGAAGAGCAGTCGGACCGCCATGTGTGGGGTTCCTCCGCTTTGTCTATCTGTCCTCGGGAATGGGGATTTCCGTCGCCGATCCCCACAACCGGTCAAACTGGTAAAAGTCCCGGACGTTGTCCAGGAAGACGTGCACCACGAAATCGTCGTAGTCGAGCAGGACCCACCGCCCCTCGCGCATGCCTTCCGTTCCCAGCGGGCGGACACCGTCTTTCCTGAGCGATTCCTCGATGTGGCCGGCGACGGCGGAAACCTGCCGGTCGGACGTTCCCGAGCAAAGGAGAAAGTAGTCGGTGAAGGTGGCACTCTCACGGACGTCCAGAGCGCGAATCCCGGCGGCTTTTTTCTCCTCCGCAAGCCGCGCGCACTGGATCACCGTATCTCTTGTCGTTATGGCTGTTCTTCCTCCCCGGTTCCGCGGTACAGGCTGTGCTCTGCGATGTATTTTTCCACCTCCGGCGGGACAAGGCCCCGGATGCAACGGCCGCTCCGCACCTTCTCCCGAATGGAACGGGAAGCGATATCCAGGGTCGGCAGGGCGGGGCAGTACAGCATCCGCCCTCCCGGAAGGCGGTAGCTTTCTCCCGTCCAACTATAGCAATGCGGAACCTCTTTTTCAATACGCATCCCCTCGGGAGGAACGGGCCTGCGGGGTGTCCCGTGCCGGGGGAGGAGGACGAAGTCGCATGCGTTGAGGAGTTCCTCGTACCGGTGCCAGGTGGCGATCTCCCCGAAGGAATCGGCTCCCATCACGAAGACCCAGTCGACCCCGGGCTCGTCCCGGCAAAATTCCCGGACCGTGGTCAGCGAGTAGGAAGGTCCCTCGTGGCGGATCTCCCGGTCGGAAACCGTAAACCCCGAAAGCCCGGCTATGGCGGCGGTCACCATGGCGAGCCGGTGGTCCGCATCGGAGACCGGCTGGCGGGGCTTGTGCGGCGGGTGATGGGCGGGGAGGAGCACTACCCGGGGAAGGTCGAGCGCTTCCTTGACCTCGATCGCCATGCGCAGGTGACCGTTGTGGAACGGATCGAAGGTCCCGCCGAACAGCGCCGAGGTTGGTCGCTTCGCGCCCAATTACGTCCGGACCTGGCCGTCCCCGAAGGCGATGAACTTCGTCGTCGTGAGCTCGACGAGGCCCATCGGGCCGAAAGCGTGGATCTTGGTGGTGCTGATCCCGATTTCCGCCCCGAGCCCCAGCTCGAACCCGTCGTTGAACCGGGTGGACGCGTTCACCAGAACGAGGGAGGAGTCCACGTCGCGCAGGAATTGCATGGCGCGTCCGTGGTCTCTCGTGAGAATCGCTTCCGTATGCAGCGACCCGTACCGGCGAATGTGTTCGATCGCCTCGTCCATCGAGGGAACCACCCGCACGGCGAGGATCAGGTCGAGGTACTCGGCCCCCCAGTCCTCCTCGGAGGCCGGAACGGCCCCGGGCACGAGGGAAAGGGTCTGCGGGCAGCCACGGATCTCCACGCCCTGTTTCCGGAGTTCGGCCGAGACGGCGGGAAGGAATTCCCCGGCGGCTTTCTCGTGCACCAGCATCGTTTCCATCGCGTTGCATACCCCGGGCCTCTGCACCTTCGCGTTGACGCAGATGGCGACCGCTTGTGCGAGGTCCGCTCCCTCGTCCACGTAGATGTGGCAGACACCCTTGTAATGCTTGATGACGGGGATTCGCGATTTCTCCGCCACGCTCCGGATCAGCCCTTCTCCCCCGCGGGGGATGATGAGGTCGATATACTCCTCGGCCGCGAGCATATGGTCGATGGCCTCACGGTCCGTCCGTTCGATTACCGACACGGCGTCCGCGGGAAGATCTGCACGGGTCATCGACTCGCGCAGGATCCGTGAGATCGCGGTGTTGGAAAAGATCGCCTCGGAGCCGCCCCTCAGGATGACGGCGTTTCCCGACTTGATGCAGAGCGCGGCCGCGTCCGCGGTGACGTTCGGCCTCGATTCGTAGATGATGCCGATGACGCCGAGCGGAATGCGCATTTTCCCCACCGAGAGGCCGTTGGGGCGCCGCCTCATCCTCTCGATCTCCCCTACGGGGTCGGGAAGAGCGATGACCTCCTCGATCCCTGCGGCCATCTGCTCGATCCGGGCGTCGGTCAAGGCAAGCCTGTCGATCATCGCGCCGGAGAGTCCCTTGGCCGACCCCGCCTCGAGGTCTTTCCGGTTCTCCTCCCTGAGCCATTTCGCGCGGTCGCGCAATCCCTTCGCCATGGCGGCAAGGGCCGCGTTCTTCTGCGCCGTGCCCGCCCGCCCCATGTGCGCCGAAGCTTCCCGGGCCGCGCGGCAGACCGCGTCGACGATATCCTTGGTCGTGGTCGTCCTTGTACTGGTCATCTACGACAGGGCTCCTTTTCTTCCCCCCGGGATTTGCGGGGGGGCGATGATCATGAGATCGTCCCGGTGCACCACCTCGGCGGGTACCCCCTCGCCGAGCAGGGTCCTGACCTCCGGGCTTTTCTTCCCCTTGCACCGCTCCACCTGCTTGCTTGTCCACGCCGAGATTCCCCGGGCGAACTCCCGCCCCCTTTGGTCGCTGATGGAGACCGCGTCTCCCCGGCGGAATCTTCCCTGCACGGACACCACCCCCGCAGGCAGGAGGCTTTTTCCCCCTTCCCGCAGGACCCGGACGGCCCCGTCGTCGACTGTGATGGTGCCGTGAGGATGTCTCGCGTAGGCGATCCACATCTTCCGGCTGCTCTTCCTGTTTCGTTCGACGGGGATGACGAGCGTACCCACCTCTTTTCCCGCGAGAATGTCGTCGATGGAGCGGGGCGCAAGCCCCGACCCGATCACGACAGGCGTACCCGACTCGCTGACGACGCGGGCCGCCAGGAGTTTCGACGCCATGCCGCCGGTTCCCATGGCCTGCGTCCGCAGCGTGCTCGCCGCCCTGAGCAGTTCCTCGTCGATCGTCCCGATGAGCGGAATGAGCCGTGCGTCCGGGTAGCGGTGGGGATCCCGGGTGAAGACCCCGTCGTTGTCGGTAAGCAGGATCAGAAGGTCCGCCCCGATCATCTGGGTCACAAGCGCGGCCAGGTGATCGTTGTCCCCCAGCCGGATCTCCACGGTCGCAACGGTGTCGTTTTCGTTGATGATCGGCACGATTCCGCGGGAAAGAAGCGTTTCCACGGTATTGCGGGCGTTGTTGTACCGTTCCCGGTTTTCGAAGTCCTCGTGGGTCAGCAACAGCTGCCCCACCCGCCGCCCCTGTTTTTCGAAGGCGCGCTCGTAGGAGTACATCAGGCTCGTCTGCCCAACGGCGGCGGCTGCCTGCTTCAGCGCCACGGTCCGGGGTTTTTCCCGCATCCCCATTTTCTTCCGGCCCGCCGCAATCGCCCCCGAGGTGACGACGACAAACTGGATGCCCCGCTTCTCCCAGGCTCTTGCCACCTGGGCGGCCAGGGCGCGGATGAAGGGGCTGCGCAGGCCCTTCTCCGCGTCGGCGAGCACCCCGCTGCCGAGCTTCACGACAATCCGCCGGATTTTCCGGGAGAGAAACATGGATTCGCGGTGCGTCAAGGATTCAGAGCTCATGTGGTGGGCGTCTCCGAAGGGCCGCCAGGCCGTTCAGCAGCTCCTCTATCCCCTGCCCGGTGACCGCGGAAATATAATAGGCATCCCTCTCCGGGAAATTCAACTCCGCGCGGGCGTTCTCCGCGGATTCCCGCGAGCCCGGGATGTCCATCTTGTTGAAGGCCAGGAGCGTCGGGCGGGTGATGAGTTCGGGGAGGAACCTCTCCATTTCCTGGCGAACAACCCGGTACGCGTCCGCGATTTCCTCCGCCGTCCCGCCGGCGTCCAGCACGTGGACCAGCACCTCCGTGCGCTCCGCGTGTTTCAGGAACCGGTGACCCAGGCCCGCCCCCCTGTGGGCGCCCTCGATGAGCCCCGGGAGGTCGGCCACGACGAACTCCTTGTCGAGGTGCGTGACCACTCCCAGAACGGGTGAGAGCGTGGTGAACGGGTAGTCGGCGATCTTGGGTTTTGCCCGGGAAATCCGGGAGAGAAGGGTGGATTTCCCCGCGTTGGGGAGCCCGACGAGGCCGACCTGGGCGATGAGCTTGAGCTTGAGAAGAAGGGTTCTTTCCTCTCCCGGAATCCCCGGCTGGGCGGTGTCCGGGGCCTGGTTCGTCGACGTGGCGAAGGAGGTGTTTCCGCGTCCCCCGCGCCCTCCCCGTGCCGCCTTGAGAGAGTCTCCCTCCTTCGTCAGGTCGGCCAGCCGCTCCCCCGTCTCGCCGTCGTACACCATGGTGCCCGGAGGCACGGGGATCACCAGGTCGGGAGCGTTCCTGCCGTGCATGTTCTTCCCCATCCCGTGCTGTCCCCGCCGGGCCTTGAAGACCCTCCGGTACCGGAAGTCGAGCAATGTGGAGAGGTTCGGGCTGACCTGGAGGATGACGCTGCCGCCGTTGCCGCCGTTGCCGCCGTCCGGGCCTCCGCGCGGAACGTATTTCTCCCGGCGGAAGCTCACGCACCCGCGCCCTCCGTCCCCGGACCGGACGGTGACGGTGGCCTCGTCGATGAAATGCATGGAGAGGGGAAGCCTTACGTAACGGAGAGGATGGACACCTTCTTGCGGTCCTTCCCGAACCGCTCGAACTGAACCATTCCGTCGATCAGGGCGAACAGGGTGTGGTCCCTCCCCAGGCCGACGTTCTGTCCCGGGTGAACGGATGTGCCCCGCTGGCGGATGATGATCGACCCGGCGGTCACGATCTCCCCCCCGTAGGCCTTCACGCCGAGCCGCTTGCTCTGGCTGTCCCGTCCGTTCCTTGAGCTCCCAACCCCTTTTTTGTGTGCCATTTCGGAACCTTCTCTCCCGGCGTGCGTTCAGCCGACCAGGATTTCCTTTACCGACAGTCTCGTGAACACCTGGCGGTGCCCCTGCTTGCGAGCGTACCCCTTCCTCCGCTTGTACTTGTAGACGATGATCTTCTTTTCCTTCCCGTCGCCGAGAGACATGCAGATGACCTTGGCGTTGGGAACCGTGGGGGTTCCTACCGCCGTTTTCTCTCCGGAGGAAACGAGCAGTACGTCCGAGAGTTCCACGGTCTCCCCGGGCTCCAGCGGGAGTTTTTCCACCTTGACCACATCTCCGGGAGAAACGCGAAGCTGTTTCCCCCCGGTGCGCACCACAGCGTACATCTATTTGACCCCCCGCAGGCAACGATAAGAAACAATTACTATAGGAAAGACCGGTTTTCCTGTCAACACGGAAATCGTCGTCCTCAGGATGATATATAATGTGGTCCCGGGGAAAGGGGAAACCGATGAAGGATGTGATCATCGCCGGGGGCGGCCCGGGTGGGCTCATCCTGGCGCATCTTCTCGAAGAGCACGGGATCGACTACCAGGTTCTCGAGCGGGGAAAGACGGCACAGTCGTGGCGCATGATGCGTCCGGGGATGACCCTGCTGTCCCCCTCCGTCCCGGGCACCGACTGGACGTCCCTGACTCTGAAGCATCCTCTGTGGGCGATCCCCGGCGTCCGGAAGCCGTTCCCCAGCCGGGAAGATTTTCTCTGCTACGTGGACGCCTTCGCCCGGGAGAACATGCTGCGCATCGCCGAGAATACCGCCGCGGTCCGGGCCGCCGTCACCCCCCGGGGATTCTCCGTAGAGACATCGAACGGGGAAAAGTTCTGCCAGTTCCTGGTGATTGCGACGGGATCGTCGTCGGAGCCGGCGTTTCCCGACATCTCGGGAATCGCCTCCAACCCTTTCGTTCTCCATTCCTGCGACTTCATCCATTGCATGGCGTACCGGGAGAGGCGGGTCCTGATCATCGGGGGCGGGAACTCCGCCGCGGAAATCGCACTCGAGATGGCCGGGACCGCCCGGGTCACGCTCTGCACCCGCGGGCCGATGCGCTATTTCAGCGACACGGGAGACCTGGAGGACATCCGGGGATCGTCGGAAAGCGCGCTCAAGGAATGCATCCGGTTCGGAATCATCACGCTGCGGGAAGGGGACTTCGCGGTCCGCGTGGCGGGCGGACGGGTCAGTTTCCAAAGCGGTGAGCAGAAGGAATTCGACTGGATCATCTGCGCCACGGGGTATCGACCGGCGTGGATTCCGATCGAGGGCGGGGATGTGCAAACCGATGAGGAAGGGTATCCCGTGATCTCTCCCACGGGGCAGTCCTCCGTCCCTGGACTGTACTTTTGCGGGTCGCTGGCACGGTTCAACAGGCGTTGCGCCTTCATCCACGGATTCCGCAATTACGTGGAAAAGGTGTTCTGGGATATAGCGGACCGGTTGTAACCCCCGTATCGGCATCCCCGACATATCTTCCGTACCCGGAACGCACCACCCTTCAGGAACGGTCGGCTCCTTCCCTGCCCCGGGGGGTAAAAACGGAAAGACGGTACTGGAGGGCCTCGGCGACATGCGGGAGGGACACGTTCTTTTCCCCCGCCAGGTCGGCGATTGTCCTGGCCACGCGGGCCGCTTTTCCGATTCCCCTTCCGGACAGGCCCATCCTGTCCGACGCGCGTGCGAGGAAGGTGCGGGCCTCGGGGAGGAAGGAGAAAGTCATCTCGGCATAGGGGATGCGTGCCGTCCCGTTCGTCCGAAAGGGGATTTTGGCGAAGCGTCGGGACTGCGCGCGCCGTGCCTCCGTGACGCGCTGCCGGACGGCGGCCGACCCCTCTCCCCCCGACGATGCGGACCAGTCGTCGGCGGAAAGGGGTGTGACGGTAACCGAGAGGTCGAAACGGTCCAGGAGGGGGCCGGAAAATTTCTGCGAGAAGCGAAGGAGCGTGGGGGGAGAGCACCGACAGATCCGTCTCGGATGCCCCGCGCTTCCGCACGGACACAGGTTCGTCGCCGCGAGGAGCAGGAACCGGCAGGGGAACCGGTAGGAGCTCCCCGCCCGCACGATGCGGACCTCCCCGGACTCGAGAGGCTGCCGGAGCGCTTCCCGGGACTCCCGCCGGAACTCCGAGAACTCGTCGAGAAAAAGCACCCCGCCGTGCGCAAAGGTGATCTCCCCGGGACGGGGCGGATTGCCACCCCCGATCAAACCGGCGGGAGTCACGGAGTGATGGGCGGTACGGAAGGGGCGATGCGTTATGAGGCGTGGCCAGGGGCTCTCCCCCGCGGCGCTGTAGATCTTTGTCGTTTCAAGCGCCTCGTCTCCCTCGAAATCGGGCAGGATCCCCGGCATACGCTCCGCGAGCATCGTCTTGCCGCAACCCGGGGGGCCGGAGAGAAGGAGCGCATGACCGCCTGCCGCCGCTATCTCCAGCGCCCTTCGCGCCACCGGCTGACCGACTACGTCCCCAAGGTCCGGCCCGCCGGGATAGACGGGGCGGGGTGGAGGACACTGTCTGCCTTCCCGTGGTGGAAGAAGGTCGCCCGAAAGGGCCGCCACGGCGTCCCGGAGGGTTTCCGCCGGGATGACCTCGAGTCCGGGAACCAGACCGGCTTCCCCGAAATTGGCGGACGGGACGATGATTCCCGGAAGTTGCTTCTGTCTGGCGAGAAGCGCCTGCGAGAGGACCCCTCGTACCGGCTTGACGGTCCCGTCGAGAGAGAGTTCGCCACCGACGAGGAATTTCCCCAGGGAATCCGCCGGGACGACTCCTTCCGCGCAGAGGAGGGAGAGGGCGATGGGGAGATCGAGGAGGGCCCCGTCCTTTTTCACGTCGGCCGGGGCGAGATTGATGGTGATCTTCCGCCCCGGGAACGGGAGGCCGGAGTTGCGGATCGCGGCGCGCACCCTGTCCGCGCTTTCGCGCACGGCTCCCCCCGGCAGCCCCACGACGGTGTAGGAGGGGAGCCCTTTCGAAATATCGGTTTCCACTTCCACAGGGACCGCGTCGATCCCCGCGATGGTGGATGCGAGCACGCGAACGAGCAAGGGGCGGCCCTCCCTGACGTTCCGCGGGGTCCTGGTGCCCTGAACCCGCAGGTACCGAACCGGTAACCCACGGGCTTTGCAATCCATGTGCCCGGGAAATTCCTGTTCTAGCGGGTTTCGGGAACGAAGAGTCTCCGCCGGAGCAAGTCCGCGAGCCTGCCTGCCTCGGCAGCCTCCTCCGCACTGAGGGGACGCGGCCCGAAGCGTTCGCGGTGGTACAGGGAGAGGAATCGGGCGGTCTCGGGGAGGAGAACGGGGATTCTCTCCGCCGATTCCCGGAGCAATTCCTCGAAGGGAATGCCGCCGGATCTTCGGCGGCGGGTGGCCGACAGACGTCGGAGGAGCCGGGCATAAGGTCTGGGGAGAGGGAGTTCCCCCTCCCCGGGCCTGCGGGGATGCCGGGAAGTTGCGCGTCCGCGGGCGCGCCAGGCGAACAGGATTACCGCCAGGGCCAGGCCGAGGCCCGCGGCCACCCGGAAATCGGCTCCGCCCATGCTCCTGATCGTCCCCCGGATCCGTTTTCCCGACCGCCGCAGTGCGAACCATCCCCCGGACACGGCCTGCGCCTGCATCCGCAGCGAGTAATTCACGACGTACTTGTTCCACTGCTGCATGGTCCAGTCGATGTACATGCCGATCCTTCCCGTCCGGGAGAAAAACGGGTTGCTCTCGCCGAGAGACGGCGTCGCGTCCAACGTGACCCACCTGCCGTCGATCCAGCCTTCCGTCCAGGCGTGCGCGTCGGACTGGCGGACGATGAGGTATTTCCCGATTTCGCTCCACTCGCCGCCCAGGTATCCCGCCGCGACCCGCGCGGGAATCCCCGTCGCCCGCAGGAGAAGGGTCAGGCCGGCGGCATAATGTTCGCAGAACCCCTGGCGTTTCCGGAACAGGAACTCCTCGACCGAGGAAGCGACGTCGGTCAGGCTGTACCGAAACCCGTCCAGAAAAAATCGCCTCGCGAGCTCGGCCCGTTCCCCGTCCGACTTGCCCTGCGACGTTACCTGTCTGGCGAGCTCCCGGATTTCGTTTGCACCGGGCGGCAGGGCGAGGTATTCGTCGCCGGGGCCGGAAAGGCGACTCTCCCGCGGCAACCCTTCCGGGGAGAAACGGAGATGGTAGCGGACCGCGGATTTGCCCTCCGACAGCTGATAGTTTCCCCCGCCATCGGTCCGGATCTCCCCCAGGGCCCCCTCGACCGTAACCGCCCCCGGATAGACGAACAGGGCGGAGTGGCCCGTCGGTTCCAGGTAGATTTCCGCGGAAGAGAGGGGAATCGCCGGCTGCGGAGAGAGGAAATAGTGGAGCCCGGTTCGCGGAACCCGGGCAAGCGCCGTTTTCACCCGGCTCCACTTCGTTCCGTCGAATCGGGCGTATGTCCCTCCGCGCAGGTAGAGGCCGGAAGGTGACACCCCCGCGGCCAGTTCGGGAAACTCGATCCGGGCGATGATCCTTCGGTCGGCCTTTACGAAGGTGACGTCTCGCAGGGAGATCGCATCGGAGAAGCCGGTCAGCCCTCCGCGGTTCCCCTGGCGATTCAGGAATTGTCCGATCCCGATGCGGGGGGTGACCACGAACAGCACCGCCGTTAGAAGAAAACCCGCCAATGCGCAAAGCAGGAGCATCGCAAAGACGAATCCCGGTTGCGCGCGGGGGACGGCCCCTCCCGCTTCCGCCGATTCTTCGGTCTGCAGGGCCCACATCGCCCCGACGGACAGTCCCAGGAACAGGAAAAGGAATCCCGCGAACTGGATTTCCGTTGTGCTTGCGGCCGCGGCGAGGAACTCGAGGAACGAGATTGTGCACAACTGCCACCCGTCCCCGATGGTTTTGGGAAGGAGGAACTTGATCGATTGCACGCCGAGCAGGAGAAGGGATACGGAGACGAGCAGGTCGCCGCTTCCGAAGACGAGATCGGCGACAGTCGCGAGGGCCCCCGCCGCCAGGAGGGGGGAGGCGGCCCGGTGCCACCCCCGTCGAAGATTTCCTGTCCAGTCCAGGAACGCTCCGACGGCAAACGCCGCCGTGGCAACGGCCAGTGCCGGGCGGGAGATTTCCGTAAGGAAGACGAGCGGGAGCAGCCCGGAGGCCCAATGGGCGCGAAGCGAGAACCAGAGGATCCCCGGAATCCGGACTCGTCCCCCCGGTTGCATTACGCGCCCTCCCCGCCCTTCCCCGGAAGAAGGGAGCCGTCCGCCTGGACTCTCGCGAGGACCGAAAGCGCCTTCTTTCGCCGTCCGCCTTCCGCGGGATCGACGAAGACCCGGTCGCCGACCCGGAGGCGGTACGGCACCCCGTCCCTTTCGCAACGGAGGACGAGGGCGCAGGCCCGCGAAACGAGACGTTCGAATTCCCGGGGGGGCGAAGGGACCGGGAGCAGGAGATCGACCGCCCGCACGGGGTCCCCCTCCCGTTCCTTTACCATCCATTTTCCCAGGCGGGCCGAAACTTTCCAGTGGATGTCCCGGACCGGATCGGAAGGGGTGTGGGCCCTCACGCAGCGGATCGAAGTCCCCTCGTTTCCTCCGGCCGCCTTTCCCCCGTCATGGTCGCCGAACGCCTCGCGGGAGGATGCCCCTTCCGGCCGGCCCGGCTCCGGGTACACGATCAGCCCCCTCCCCGGGGGGATCACTTCGGCGGATTTTTCAAAGAGAGCAAAGGGGAACCGGGTGGAGACGGTGCACGCGATGGAAGGAAGCGTGCCCCGCCGATCGGGCAGGAACGAAACGACCCGCGAATCGGCTCCTCCCGGAGGGATCTCGGGAAACCAGGCTGGTTTCCGGACTCCGGGAAGCTTGGGGGTAACGGAGAGGGAAACCGACGGAAACCGTTTTCCTTCGGCCGAGCAGGTGACGGTGAGGAGGGATTCCCGGGAGGCGAATGCCTCCGAGGCGTGCCCCACCCGGATACGCAATCCCCGCAGACACCATTCGGACAGGATGCCGGAGAGGATGATAAGGCTGAGATTCATGCTGAGGGCAAGGTAGAGCAGGTTGTTCCGGGTGTTGATGGCCGCGGCGCCTACGCCGATGGTGAGCGCGATGAACCATTTCCCCGGGAAGGTTACCCGGAGCTTCCGCGGCAGGCGGAACTTCCGGAAGAAGTTCCTCATACGGGTGCGGGGACGGCCTCGAGGATCTCCGATAGGATCGCCTCCCCGGCCTCCGTCTCCGGGGCTTCCCCCGCGAGGAATATGCGGTGGCAGAGGACGGCTGTTACGGTCTTCCGTACGTCTCCGGGGGTGACAAAGTCCCTGCCCGAAAGAAAAGCGAGCGCCTGGGAGGTGCTCTTTACGCCTATGGCGCCGCGGGGGGACGCCCCGAGGCGCACCGAGGGGTGCCGCCGCGTGGCCTCCACGATCCGGTATATGTACGCCACGATCGAATCCCGGACGGTGACCTGTTCCACCAGGGTGCGGATCCGGCGGATCTGTTCGGGGACGATCACCGGATGGAGGCCGTCCCGGGTGCCCGCCAGGGTATTCTCCCGGATCAGCCGCAGTTCCGATTCCCGGTCGGGGTAGTTCAATCGGAGCCTGAGATTGAACCGGTCCAGCTGCGATTCGGGGAGAGGATACGTCCCGTGCAGCTCGAACGGGTTCTGGGTAGCGATGACGAGGAACGGATCGGGGAGAGGGTACGTCTTCGTGTCGACCGATACCTGCCGCTCGCTCATGGCCTCGAGCAGGGCGCTCTGCGCCCGGGGGTTGCTCCGGTTGATCTCGTCGGCGAGCACGATATTCGCGAAAAGCGGACCGGGGGAGAAGGTGAAGCCCGTTTTGGCCCCATCGAGGATGTGGACCCCCACCACATCCTGCGGCAGAAGGTCGCTCGTGAACTGAATCCGGCGAAATGTCCCGGAAATGCTGGCAGAAATCGCCCGCGCGAGGGTTGTCTTCCCGGTGCCGGGAATGTCTTCGAGCAGGATGTGCCCCCCCGCGAGGAAAGAGGCGAGCGCAAGTTCCACCTCCCGGCTCTTGCCCAGGAGGACGATCTCGATGTTGGAGCGCAGGCGGGAGACAAGCGTCAGGGCTTCTCGGGGATCCATACCGGTATTATCGCCCAAAGTCTCCCGGACCTTTCCGTAATTTTTGGAATGGAATTTGAATCGCCTTCCGGGCATCATCGGAAACGGGGGGAAAATGAGGAGAAGGGTGGGCCTCCCCGGACGTCCGTTCGAGGAAGTGGACGAGGCGACCCTGTTCCGCGTCGCCTTTCCGGAGTGTTGGGAGAGGATGCGACAGGCCGCCGCGGGAGAGAAATCCGTCGCGGGCCCCCTGCGGGAGAAGTGGGAAGCGGTTCTCGAACTCGCCCGTCGCGCGTTGTCCCCTCCTGCCCGGGGGGCCGAACCGGTGAGGTCTCCTGCCGATGTTTTCGAGAAGTATCGATACCTCCTCGCCGACTCCCCCGTCGAGGTGTTCCTTGCGGTGCTGCTCGACGTCAAGCACCGCGTGCTGGGGTGCGATCGCGTCTCGGTCGGCATCCTGAACGGGAGCCTTATTCATCCGCGGGAGGTATTTGCCTCCGCGGTCGCGGAGCGCGCGGCGGCAGTAGTGCTCGTGCACAACCATCCAAGCGGAGACCCCTCCCCCAGCCGGGAGGACCGGGAGGTCACGCGACGACTCCGGTCCGCCGGGAGAATCGTGGGGATTCCGGTGCTGGACCATGTCATAATAGGAAATTGCGCTTTTTACAGTTTCCGGGAGGAAGCGGATTGGTGATTCCAGGCGTTTTCAGGACCGCCGCCATCCTGTTCCTCACCGTGGTTTCCTCCGTTGGGGCCTCGGCGGCCGGTTTTCTCTCGAGGTCGGACCGATTCCCCTCGGGGGTCATGCGGTGGTGGGGGAAGAACTTCATCCGAATCGGGGGGTGGGAGGTCCGCGTCGGGGGACTGGAACATCTGCCGTCGGGCGGGGCGATCCTGGTGGCGAATCATCAGAGCCTGGTGGACATCCCCCTCATACTCGCCGCTGTCCCCCGGGAGGTTCGGTTTCTCGCGAAGCGGGAACTCGGCCGGATTCCACTTTTCGGCCACGCCATGAGGAAAGCCGGTAACCTCTTCATCGACAGGGAGGACCCGCGGGACGCCATCCACCTGGTTCGCGAGGCGACGCAGCGGTTCGACCGGGGACAGATGGTGGTAATCTTCCCGGAAGGAACGCGCAGCCGGGACGGGGCTGTGGGGGAGTTCAAGCCCGGAGCGTTCTATCTGGCGCAAAAAAAGGGGGTTCCGCTGCTGCCTGTGCTCCTCGAGGGGGGAAAGGCGGCCCTCCCGCGGGGATCGCTCCTCCCCCGGCCCGCCGTGCTCATGGTAAGGATCCTTCCCGCCGTGGCCGAGAGCGGGGGGCGTGCCCTGACCCGGGAGGAAATGGCGGAGGAAACCCGCAGACGGATCCTTTCCGCCCGGCGCGAGGGCGGGAATCGGTCCTCCGAAGCGGTCCTCGCATGAGGGGAAAGCCGTAATGCCGCTGCGTGTCATCCCCTTGGGGGGATTGGGCGAATTCGGGCTCAACTCCCTGTTGTTCGACGACGGGGAGTCCGCCATCCTCGTGGATGCGGGCCTTATGTTTCCCGACGACACGATGCTAGGAATCGATTTTGTCATCCCCGATTTCAGCTGTCTCCAGGAGATCTCCCCCCGTCTCCGGGCTCTTCTGCTCACGCATGGGCACGAGGACCACATCGGAGCGGTCTCGTTTCTGCTGAAGGAGATCGACCTCCCCGTCTACGGAACCCCGTTGACGCTCGGTCTCCTGCGAAACCGCCTTGCCGAACACGGCCTGGACGGCGTGGCGAGGCTCGTGAGCATAGACCGGGCCGGCCGGTTCCGTATCGGCGATTTCGATCTGGAGACTTTCCCGGTCTGCCACAGCATCCCGGGGGGGTTCGGGTTCATTTTGCGATGCCGGGACGGCGTGTTCGTCCATACGGGGGACTTCAAGATCGATACCCGGCCGCTGGATGGCGTCCCTACCGCCACGGAAAGGCTTGCGGAGATGGCTTCGCGCGAGAAGGTGACGGCACTGTTCTCCGACTCCACGAACGTGGAGCGGGAGGGGAGAAGCCTCCCGGAGGCGTTCGTCGGCGAGGCCCTCTCGGAAATCTTCGGCGGGTCGGCGGGACGGGTCATCGTCGCGATGTTCGCATCGAACATCCTCCGAATCCAGGAGGCCATCAACGCAGCGGCCCGCAACGGCCGCAGGGTGGCGCTTTGCGGAAGGAGCATGGTGGGGAACGTGGGGACGGCTATCGAATTGGGATACATGAAGCTTCCGCACCCGAACATCCTCCTTCCGGTGGAGGAAACCGAGACCCTGCCCGGGCGCGAGGTTGCCGTCCTGACCACGGGAAGCCAGGGGGAGCCCCGGTCCGCCCTCACGCTGATGGCGCTGGGGGAGCACAAGCACATCCGGATCCGGGAAGGGGACACGACGATCCTGTCCTCGAAGTTCATCCCGGGGAACGAACGGGCGATTGCGAACGTGATCAACCACCTCTTCCTGGCGGGAGCCGATGTCCGGTACGAAAAGATCTCGGATATCCACGTGTCCGGCCACGCCAGCCGGGAAGAGCTCCGGATCATGGTCCGTCTCCTCCACCCGGAGTACTTCATCCCGGTTCACGGCGAACCCCGGCACCTTCTGATGCACAAGGCCCTCGCACGGGAATTGGAGGTTCCCCACCCGGAGTTCGTAAGGAACGGCGAAATCCTCGTGTTTTCGAACGGGGTGATGACCCGCGAGGGAGAGGTGCCGGTGGGTCGCCTTTTCGTGGACGGGAAAGGCGTGGGGGAAGTAGAGAGCGTAGTTCTCAAGGACCGGTTCCACCTCTCGAACGACGGCCTGGTCATCGTCGTGCTGGCCCTCGCCCAGGCCACGGGGGACATCGTGTACGGGCCGGATATCGTGACCAGGGGGGTGGTTTCCGAAAACGCTTCCGATACTATAATGGAGGACGCGCGGCAGGCCGTCATCTCCGCGTGGAGGGAGGCGGGTCCGGAGGCGAGGAAGGACGCGGCGGAGATCAAGACCGTCATCCGGAAGGCCCTGCGCCGGTTTTTCAATAAGCGCCTCGACAGGAAACCGATGATCATACCCGTGATGCTGGAACTGTAAGATGGGAGACGGAATCCGGAGGGACGCCCTCGCCATCTTCTTTCTCACCGTGGGAATCTTCCTCACGGTTGCGCTTGTTTCCTTTCACCAGATGGATCCCTCCCTGTCCACATGGAGTTCGAAGGGGGCCGTGGTCCAAAACTGGGGAGGGGCAGTGGGGGCGATCGTATCCGACCTCCTTCTCCAGCTGTTCGGCCTGGGGGCGGTGGGGTTCCCGATCCTATGCCTGGCGCTCGCCTACTGGACGTTTCGCGGGGAGAGGATGGCGGGCAAGTGGAGCCGGGCCGCCGGCGGACTGCTCGCCGTCTGTTCGTTGCTCGGGATCGCGAGCTTTTTCACGGGCCATGTCCGGTGGTTCGGCGCGGACATCTTCCTTCCCGGGGTGGTGGGGCACCTGCTCGGGGTCAACTTCTTCGGAAAGCTGCTGAGCAAGGTGGGAGGGTTGATCTGCCTCGTCGCCCTGTTCCTCTTTTCCCTTATGCTGTTCACGGGATTGCCGCTGCGCGGCCTCCCCACGCTGTGGCGGCGAAAGAAGACCACGGAACAGGTACGCGCCATCGTCAAGGAGAAGATGGTATCCCGTGAGGATTGGGGCGGGGAGAAGGCGGCGAGGGAAGCCGCCCCCGCAGGGCGCCGCAACGCCTCCTCTCCCCGGATCGTCGCTTCCCCGCCCGTTCCCGAGGCTCCCCCCGCCCCGAGGGGCGAGGGAAGGGAATTCGTTCTCCCCTCTCTGGCCCTCCTCGAGGCTCCCGCCGACGACGGAAACGGTGCGGACGAGGCCTCCCTGCAGCGGAACGCGGCCACGCTCATCGAGAAGCTCTCCGAGCACGACATCGAGGGCGAGATCACCGAGATCCGGACCGGCCCCCTCGTTACCACGTACGAGTTCCGGCCGGCCCCCGGCGTGAAGGCGAACCGGGTCGTGGCGATGGCGGGGGACCTCGCCCTGGCGATGCGGTGCGAGTCGGTCCGCGTGGTCCCGAATATCCCGGGCAAGGGGGTCATGGGGTTCGAAATCCCCAACGAGAAGCGGGCGTTCATCTCGCTCCGGGAGCTTCTCGGGTGCCAGGCGTACGCGGATTCCGAGGCGATGCTCTCGCTTGTCATGGGGAAAGACATCTTCGGGGAGCCGGTCATCCGGGACCTTTCGAAGATGCCGCATCTTCTGATCGCCGGGGCCACAGGGTCGGGGAAGAGCGTCGCCCTGCACAGCCTGATCCTCTCGATCCTGTTCCGGGCCACCCCCGAGGACGTCCGGTTGATTCTCGTCGACCCCAAGATGCTCGAGCTCACTCTGTACGACGGCATTCCCCACCTGTTTCACTCCGTCGTCACGCAGCCGCGGGAGGCGGCCCAGGTGCTGAAGTGGGCCGTCGGGGAGATGCGGGGGAGATACCAGGAAATGATGGAAAACGGCGTCCGGCACATCGACGCCTACAATCAGCTTGTCGACAGGAGGTCACGTTCCGTCCTTCGGGTGAAGGCGCGGGACGGGGAAGCCGAGGAGATGGCGCGCCTTCCCTACATCGTGATCGTCATCGACGAGCTGGCCGACCTCATGATGACAAGCGCATCGAGGCGGGAGGTGGAGGATTCCATCACGCAACTCACCCAGATGGCCCGGGCCGCGGGAATCCACCTCATCTTCGCGACCCAGCGGCCGTCCGTGGACGTCCTGACCGGCATCATCAAGGCGAACTTTCCGTCACGCGTCTCCTTCAAGGTCGCTTCCCAGTTCGACTCCCGGACGATTCTCGACCAGTCGGGATCCGAAACCCTCCTCGGGTTCGGGGACATGCTCTTTCTCCAGCCCGGGGTCGGGGGGATCGTCAGGGTCCACGGCCCCTTTGTGGGGGAGGGGGAGATCCAGCGCGTCGTTGCCCATCTTCGGACGCAGGGGACGCCCGAGTACGAGCCCTCCATCACGGCGTTGCCCAGTGAAGAGGAGGAGCGGGACCCCTCGCGGGACGAGAAGTTCGACGAGGCGGTCGAGGAGGTGGTCCGGGCGGGGCGCGCATCGGTGTCGATGCTCCAGAGGCGTCTTCAGATCGGGTTCAACCGGGCTGCCCGCATCATCGAGGAGATGGAGAGGCAGGGAATCGTCGGGCCGTCCGAGGGCGGAAAGCCGCGGGAAGTCTACGTGGCGAACAGGGAGTAATCGCCGGAGGCGCGACGGGTTTCCCGGCGAGAAATGCGGGTCGGGACCCGCCATCTCCCTGAAGGGAAGGAGGAGCTTTCTCCTGTGCGCACCTTGTACCGGGCCGCGCCAGCGGCCCTCTTTCTTTTCATCGTGGCGTTTCTTTCGGCCGCCTTCGGTGGCGCGGCGGAAGGCGAGCTCCTCTTTCGCCGTGTTGTCCGGAAGTACCAGAATGCCACAACCCTGTCCGCCCGGTTCCGGCAGGAAGTGCCGCTGCAGAACGTCGGGATCGTGAGAAAGGCCGCCGGCCAGGTTTACTTCCGGCGTCCTCTGCGGATGCGCTGGGATTACCGGGTGCCGGGGGAGCAGCTGTTCCTGGCCGACGGGAAGTACTTCTATTTCCGGCCCCCCGGTTCGCTCGAGGTGTTCCGGCGCCCAATCGACGAGGAGGCGCTCGGGGGCAAGGTCCCTCTCCTGCTTCTGTTCGGAAAAGGCGACATCACGAAGTACTTTCGCGTGGAGGAGGCTGTTCCTCTCAAGGGGCGGGAGAAAACGGCGATCCGCCTGCTTCCGAAAGGGAAAGAGGCGCCGGAAGTGAGGAGAATCGACCTTGTGGTGGACGATGCGGACCTGACGATCCGGGAAATTCACCTTTACGACCGTTTGGGGGGATCGAACCACCTGTACCTCGACGACGTCGTGATCGACCCGTCGCTTCCCGCGGACCTCTTCCGGTTCCGGAAACCGCCCGGGAGCAAAATGGTGGAGGGATGAGCAAAAGGGGGAAAGCCGGGATCGACGTGCGCATCCTGACGCTTGGTTGCGCGAAAAACTCCGTCGACGCGGAGGTGATGTCCGGGCTTCTCGCCGAGGACGGGTGCCGCATCGTCGCCCGGGGGACCGCGGACGTAGGGATAGTCAACACGTGCGGGTTCATCCGGGACGCGAAGGAGGAGTCGATCGGGGAAATTCTCGCCCTGGCGCGCGAGAAGGAGCGGGGGAACATACGGCATCTTGTGGTGGCCGGGTGTCTTGCGAAGCGGTACCGGGACGAGCTGCCGGAAGCACTGCCGGAGGTGGACCTGTTCGTAGGGCCCGGAGATATCCCGGCGCTCCCCGGATTGGTCAGACAGCTGGTCGGGGGAACCCACCCGCGCCGGGTAGTGGGAACGGGAGCCTTGCCCGAGGATGCATACCGGTACCGTCGCCGGGAGTCGCGGGGGGCGTCGGCATACCTGAAGATTCTGGAGGGGTGCGGCCACCGATGCGCCTACTGCACGATTCCGGACATCCGGGGGCGTTTGCGGAGCCGGGACCGGGAATCTCTCCTCGCGGAAGTGCGGATGCTGGTCCGGCAGGGAGCCAGGGAGATCAACCTTGTCGGCCAGGACATCACCTCCTACGGAGCGGACCGGGGGGAGAAAAGGGCGCTTCCCCGCCTTGTCCGTGATGTTTGCGGCGTCCGGGGGGTTCGCTGGGTGAGGCTGCTCTACCTCTACCCGGGGCGCCTGGATGAGGAACTGATCGAACTGGTGGCGGCAGGAGGGAAAGTGTGCCGGTACCTCGATATCCCCGTCCAGCACATCGACGCGGAGATTCTCGCAAGAATGGATCGCCGATACGGGCCCGACGACATATGGGCTCTCCTCGAAAGGGTGCGTGAGCGAGTCCCCGGCATCTTCCTGCGGACCTCCCTGATCGTCGGTTTCCCGGGAGAGACCGCCGCGGCGTTTGACCGGCTGCTCCGGTTCGTTCACGCCTCCCGGTGGGATTACCTCGGGGTGTTCCCCTATTCCCGGGAGGAGGGGACCCCCGCCTATGCGATGGCGCGCCAGGTGGGCGAGGCGGTGAAGCAGGAGAGGGCGCGGCGGATCCGGGACGCGCAGGCCGACATCCTTGCCGCCCGCAATGCGGGGATGGCGGGGGAGGAGATCGAGGTCCTCGTGGAGGAGACGCGGGGACGGGTCCGGGTCGTCGGTCGGCACCGGGGCCAGGCGCCGGAAGTGGACGGGAACGTGCTCCTTTCGGGATACCGGGGGCAGGGGCGTTTCTGCCGGGCGAGGGTGACGGGCGCGCGGGAATGGGACCTGCTCGCAAAACGGGTTGACAGCGTTTCGACACCGAGTATACTAACGTAATTTTTCAGGAGACGCGGGGGGCCCGTAGGGATATGAAACCGATCAGGGAGATGCTCATAAAGATGCGGGAAGAACTCGTTCGGGAGATCGCCCGGAGGTCCAGGGAGACGGCCGTAAGCGGAGTTTCGGACATCGGGGACATTCTCGATTCCGTTTCGGAGGAGCGGACCCGGGAACTGGATATGATTCTCACGGACCGGGAGAAGCAGAAGCTCAAGCAGATCGACGACGCCCTCGACAGGATCGAGGAGAACACGTACGGACTCTGCGAGGAATGCGGCGTCAAGATTCCCCGGGCGCGCCTCAAGGTCGTTCCGTTCGCCAAGTATTGCGTGGAGTGCAAGGAAGCGATCGAGCGCGAGGAGA
>Ga0210097_1000205_pt1 | contig 25480 bp, 20 predicted proteins | sample Joice_CattailNLA_2_FD_185521 | JGI IMG/M metagenome (GOLD analysis project Ga0210097, IMG submission 185521) | Wetland microbial communities from San Francisco Bay, California, USA, that impact long-term carbon sequestration - Joice_CattailNLA_D2... | ecosystem: Environmental > Aquatic > Marine...
CTGGGGGAGAGACTGGATCCTTCACACGGTTTCCGAGTGGCCCAGGCAATTCCGCCTGACGCTCCTGAGCATTGCCGTGGGGGTGGTGGCTGGCCTGGGGGCCATCCTGTTCGATCAGCTGCTCCATCTCGCCCTCCAAGTACTGCACCAGGTGACCGGATATCTGGAACCCCTCAGAAATTCTCCCGCGACCCTTGCCGCCGAGATCATCGAAAAACACTCCTACTGGTTTCTTGTCATCCCGGCCCTCGGGGGGCTTGCCTCCGGGATCCTGGTGTACAGCCTCGCCCCGGAGGCGGAGGGGCACGGGACCGACGCCATGATCGAGGCCTTTCACCAGAAGGGAGGGCAGATCCGCAGGAGGGTTCCGATCGTGAAGATCATCGCCTCCGCCCTCACCATCGGCAGCGGCGGCTCCGCAGGGAAAGAAGGTCCCATCGCCCAGATCGGGTCCGGCTTCGCGGCGTTCCTTTCATCGGGCCTCAACCTGAAGGCGAGGGACCAGCGCATCCTCGTGCTGGCCGGGGCGGCGGGCGGCATCGGTGCGATCTTCCAGGCACCCCTGGGGGCGGCCCTGTTCGCCCCCGAGGTCCTCTACCGGGAGACGGAGTTCGAGTACGAGGGGATCCTCCCCTGCATCATCTCCTCCATCATCGCCCACTCCGTCTATTCCCAGGTCTATGGCAGAAAGGCCCTTTTCTTCCCCGGCCAGGTCAACTTCATGCTGACTTCCGAACTGGTGCCGTACGCTCTCTTCGGGGTCGTGTGCGCACTGGTCGGCTACTTTTACATCCGGGCATTCTACGGCCTCCGGGACAAATTCTTCCACCCTCTCCGGATCAACAACATGCTGAAGCCCGCCATCGGCGGCCTGATGATGGGGATCATCTCGTTCGCCTCCCCCGCCGTGATCGACGGGGGTTATGGATGGATCCAGATGGCCCTGGAGGGAAAAATCCTCTGGTGGATGATGCTCCTGCTCGCGCTGCTCAAGATCCTGGCGACCTCCTGCACCATCAGCTCCGGGGGGAGCGGAGGGGTCTTCGGTCCCTCCATATTCATCGGTGCCATGCTGGGAGGAGCCTTCGGATTCCTTGGGCACAAGGTGGCACCCGGCTGGGTCGTCCACCCGAACTCCTTCATGCTGGTGGGGATGGGCGGCTTTTTCGCAGGCGTGGCCAAGGTGCCGATCGCCTCGATCATCATGGCGTGCGAGATGAGCTCCAGCTACACCCTGCTGGTCCCGCTGATGCTGGTTTCGTCCATATGCTACCTCCTGCTTCGGAAAGTCAGCCTGTACGAGAAGCAGCTGATCAGCAGGATGGCGTCACCGGCGCATGTCACCGAGTTTTCCCGCGGTCTCCTCGAGAGGATCTTCGTCCACGAGGCGGCGAAAATGCGGCCGGTGAACCGGATTCCCGAGGAGATGCCGTTCGGCGAGATGGTGCAGATCATGATCAACTCCCGGGAGATCTATTACCCCGTGGTGAACCGGGAGGGGAAAATGACGGGGATCCTGTCGATCAACGACGTCCGGGAATTCATGTTCGAGGAGTCGATCAACCACCTGATCCTCGCCCGCGATGTGGCCACCCCCAACGTCGAACGCGTTCTCTGGAACGATACGCTGCAGCAGGCGCTGGACAAGATGGCGCTCCTGAACGTCGACGAAATGCCGGTGGTGTTAGAGAACGCCCGGGACGAAATCGTCACCATGATCACCAAGCGCGACATCATCAATTACTACTACGTAAGAGGCGGGTCATAAAAACCGGTGGTGGGCCGATGCGCGTCGCGCTGGTAAACACCAACCGGATCGCCCCGCCCATCGCTCCCATCGGGCTGGATTACGTCGCCGAGGCGCTCTGCGCTTCCGGGCATCAGGCGGAAATCCTCGACCTTTGCTGGGAAGAGCGGTGGGAGCCGGCCATCGCCGGGTTCCTGGGGAGCGGGGAACATGCCCTGGTCGGGGTGTCGATCCGCAACACGGACGATTGCTCCTTCGCCACCCGGGCCTCCTTTCTTCCCGACCACGTGGCCGTGGTGAGATGCATCCGGGAACACACCGATGCCCCGATCGTCCTGGGAGGGGTCGGGTTCTCCATCATGCCGGAGGCAGTTCTCGCACGGTGCGGCGCCGATGCGGGAATCTGGGGGGAAGGGGAATTCACCCTGGGGGAGATTGCGGGCCGCCTGGAGAAAAACCTGCCGTGGAACGATCTTCCTGGCCTTGTATCTCGTCTCGGCGCGACGTGGCGGCGAAACCCGGGCGTCGCGCGCCCCCTGGCCGGACTGCCCCCGATGAGCCGCGGCTTCCTCGACAACCGCCGATATTTCCGGGAAGGAGGACAGGCAGGGATCGAGACGAAGCGGGGGTGCCCCCGCCGATGCATATACTGCGCCGACCCGGTCGCCAAGGGAAAAACCGTTCGCGTTCGTCCGCCCGAATCGGTGGCCGACGAACTTGCCCGCCTCGTTTCCCTGGGGATCGACCACATCCACACATGCGACAGCGAGTTCAACATCCCGGCGGATCATGCCGCCGAGGTGTGCCGGGAGATCGTCCGCCGGGGGCTGGGCGACCGGTTGCGTTGGTACGCCTACTGCGCGCCCGCTCCCTTCACGACCGAATTGGCCTACCTCATGCGGCGCGCCGGCTGCGCGGGGATCAACTTCGGCACCGACAGCGGCGACGACCGGATGCTGAAACTCCTCGGGCGGGACTTTCGTGCGGAAGACATCCTCCGCACCGCCCGCCTGTGCCGGGACGCCGGCATTGCGGTCATGTTCGACCTGCTTGTCGGGGCCCCCGGAGAGACGCGTGAAAGCATCGTCCGCACCGTCTCGGTGATGAAGCAGGCGGACCCGGACTGCGCCGGCGTCGCCGTGGGAGTCCGGGTCTACCCGGGCACGAAGCTATCGGGCATGATCGCCGGTGAAGTTGGGGAACGCGGGTGCGTGGGAGGCGACGATCTGGCGGACCCGGTCTTCTTCCTCGAACCGGAGGTCGCTCCCTTCGTCTTCGGCCTTCTCGACGACCTCACGAAGGACGACAGCCGGTTTCTCTTCTTCGACCCGACGAGGCCGGAAAGGAATTACAACTACAACGCCAACCGGGTGCTCGCCGACGCCATCCGCGCCGGATACCGGGGGGCGTACTGGGACATCCTTCGCCGGTGCCCGCAGAATCGGGACGACTGATCCTCCAATTTCCCGGCACAACGGATTCCCGAGGAAGTTTCCTGCATCAAAATTCCATCGACCGGGAACAAAGCAAAATCGGGACAGCCACCATGCGCGTCATGAACAGCCGGATACCGGGCATCCTCATCCTCCTCGGATTCCTTTCTTGCACTCCCGTGGAGCATCCGGTCGAGCGACCGTATTCCGAGTCGGTGGGAAGCCAACTGCGGGCCAAGATCGAGTCGGACCGGGGACTTGCGCAGTTTTCGTGCCGGCAGGAAATCTTATGCGGCTCGTCGGTCATCCCCGTCTTCTATAAACGTCGGGGATTTTCCCCCGCCTGGAGCAAGGAGGACGGGCCCCTTCCCCAGGCGGATTCCCTCATCTCGACGATCCGGGAATCGGAACGGGAGGGGTTAAAGCCCTACGACTACCACCTCGACACCATCGAGTCGCTGCTCTCCGACCGAAAAGGGAAACGCGTCGTGAAGACGCCGATCGACCCGGAAAAGGACGCCGACCTCGACCTGCTCCTGACCGACGCCTTCCTCCTCTACGGCTCCCATCTGCTGTCGGGCCGCGTCGATCCCGAAACCCTGCATGCCGACTGGATCGCGAACAGCTCATCCGCGGACCTGGTCGCCCTCCTGCAATCGGCCCTCGACGGGAACAATGTCGAGGAGAGCCTGAAGGAACTTCGCCCGCCCGGGCCCGGCTATACGGGGTTGCAGGACGCCCTTTTGCGTTACCGGAACATCGAGCAAAACGGGGGATGGCCTAAAATCGCTGCCGGAGGCACCCTGCGGAAAGGGGACCGGGGGGAACGAGTTTACCTGCTCCGGACCCGCCTGGCGATCACCGGCGACCTGGATGCGTCCGCCGTGGAGAACCCTTCCCTTCTCGACGACGCTGTGGAGACGGCGGTTCGCCGGTTCCAGCGAAGACACGGACTCGCAGACGACGGCGTCGTCGGCCGGTATACCCTGGCCGCGTTGAACGTCCCCGTCGAGGAGCGGGTCCGGCAGATCGAGTTGAACATGGAGCGGTGGCGATGGATTCCCCATGACCTGGGCTACCGGCATATCCTGGTGAACATCCCGGATTTCCATTTGAGAGTCGTCGAGGGCGACGAAACCGTGATGGAGATGCGGATCGTCGTCGGGAAGGAATATACGGCGACGCCGGTCTTCAGCGGGACGATCCAATATCTGGAGGTAAATCCCTACTGGAACATCCCGCACAGCATCGCGGTCGAGGAGATTTTGCCCAATATCCGGAAGGACCCCGATTATCTGGCGAAACAGAGGATCCGGGTGTTTCAGGACTGGCGGGAGAACGCGCCGGAAATCGATCCGGCGACCATCGATTGGGACCAGGTGACCGACAGGGGCTTCTCGTTCAAACTTCGCCAGGATCCCGGCCCGTTAAATCCCCTCGGCCGGGTGAAATTCATCTTCCCCAACAAGTTCGCCGTGTATCTCCACGATACCCCCGCGCGGGGATTGTTCCAAAATCTCGCCCGGGGCCGAAGCCATGGCTGCATTCGGGTGGAAAAACCGTTGGACCTGGCACTGTATCTCCTGCGCGACGACTCCCGGCTGACGCGCAAGGCCCTGGCGCAAACGATCGATGGCGGCGTTCCGGAAGTGATCTCCCTGCGGGACCCGATCCACGTGCACATTCTCTACTGGACGGCGTGGGTGGACGCCGGGGGGACGGTGAATTTCCGGAACGACATCTACGAGCGGGACCCACCTCTTGACATGGCCCTGAAGGAGGGCCCTCCATCCGCGAGGGGGTCGTGACAAGGGGAAACCCTTACGGAAACTACCAGAAACGGATCCTGCCGACATCGACGTGCACGAAGTCGGACTTCGGGTAGTACCCCACCCCTCCCCTCGAAAGGTCAAGGGCAACCCGCCGAAGCGAACGGAGGTGTACGCCCGGAAGGCGGATATCCACCGCCTTTCCCCGCACGTGGAGACTGTTCGTGGCGACGTTTTTCGATCGGGCGTGCAGTTTCGCATTCGTGGACGGGGAGCGGTACCCGGAGATGATGTGAAACGGGCCGCGGGTTCCCAATTTCCGGGATATCGCATGGAGGAAATCCAGGACTCCCGGATCGATGGAGGCGACCTCTCCCGTACGATGGTCGCGAAGAATGTGATTGATCTGCTGCAGGGACTCGGGGAAATACCGCCCCCGGACGCAGTAGTCCGTATCCAGGGCTTCTCCCGTGTGCGTGTTGTAGAGGGACAGGCTTCGCACGGGGAGAGCGAAACGATTGATGGCTCCGAATGCCGATACGGGGGAGAATCCCGCTACAGTCGCCAGGGCCCCCAGCTTGAGAAATGCACGGCGATCGATCTTCCGACGGTTCATGACGCCCCATGGAACAGTGTCTCCCCTCCGCCATGGACGGGGAGGGTACGAAAAAAACTCCTGCGCATTATATCGGAAGATCCCGCCGGAACCTTGAAAAAATTCACGGGAAAAAAGACGCCTTCCTTGACCGGTTTGCATCCAAGGAAGAAAAGAGCCTCCCCGAGGGAGGGCAGGCGCTTGCGACGTCGGGAGGACGTAAGGATCATGGACCGAAAAGAACATTTCGGGGGCACCAGGCGGCAGGCTATTGCCCGCCGCCTGATAACCCTCTTTTTCCCACTCCTCGTATTCGGGTGCGGTGGGTCCAGCGGGGCTTCGGACCAGGGCACTCCCCTTCCCCCCACGGCCTTGCAGATCGCCCTGGTCACTGCGGGATCGGGTTTTACGCAGCCCGTCCAGGTCACCCACGCCGGGGACGGCAGCGGGCGCACGTTCGTCGTGGAGCAGGCCGGCACGGTCCGGACCCTGGACAACGCCGCTGCCCCTCCGTTCCTCGACATTCGCGCCCGGGTGCTGTCCGGCGGCGAAAGGGGCCTGCTCTCCGTCTCCTTTCCGCCTGGATTCGCTCAGACCGGGCGGTTCTACGTGGACTATACCCGCACTCCCGACGGCGCGACCGTCGTCTCCCGTTTCGTCGTGCCGGGCGGTTCCGCCGTGGCGGACAGCGCGAGCGAAACGGTCCTCCTGACCGTGCCCCAGCCGTTTGCAAACCACAACGGGGGCCAGCTTTCCTTCGGCCCCGACGGGTATCTGTACATCGGGATGGGCGACGGAGGAAGCGGCGGGGACCCGGACAACAACGGGCAGAACAAGGGAACCCTCCTGGGGAAGATCCTGCGGATCGACGTGGAATCCGGGCAGTCCCCCTACGCCGTCCCTCCGGGCAATCCGTTCCTCTCGGACAATTCCGCGAGGGGGGAAATCTGGGCCTTGGGGCTTCGCAACCCGTGGCGCTTCTCTTTCGACAGCGCAACCGGCGACCTCTACATCGGCGACGTGGGGCAGAACCTGTACGAGGAGATCGACTTCCAGCCCTCCGGGAGCGCGGGAGGGGAAAATTACGGATGGAACATGATGGAGGGAACCCACTGCTACAACGCCGTTTCCTGCGACAGCACGGGGCTGGTCCTTCCCGTGGCGGAGTACGATCACGGGCAAGGCAACTGCTCGGTCACCGGCGGAATGGTCTATCGGGGAGCGGATTTCCCTGCCCTCCAGGGGACGTACTTGTACGGGGACTACTGTTCGGGAAAGATTTGGGGACTGAAAAGAACCGGCGCGGTGAGGGAGAGCTCCCTGCTGGCGGACACGCCGCACCAGATCTCCTCTTTCGGGGAGGACGAGGCGGGAAACGTTTACGTAGCCGGTTACGGGAACGGGACCATATACCGGGTCACGGCGAGGTAGCTGCCGGCTGTCCGGAATCCCTGCATCGATATCGGATGATCTCCGGAAGCATGAATCAGCGGGCGAGTCCGGTCATCCTAAAGGGAAAGACCCAATGGGCGGACCAGTCGGCACCCTCGATTGACAATAAACAGCGGGGAAAGGAGAAGCGATGAGACAGGCGGTAAAAGGAGACAGCGTAAAGGTTCACTACACGGGAACGCTGGAAGACGGCACGGTATTCGACTCTTCCAGGGAACGCGAGGCACTTAATGTGACCCTCGGCAGCGGCCAGCTAATCAGCGGTTTCGAGGACGCCCTGATGGGGATGACCGTGGGCGAGACAAAAAAACTGAAGATCGTTTCGGAACAGGCCTACGGCCCGCGAAGGGAAGAACTCGTGATCCACGTGGAAAAGGAAAAATTCCCTCCGCACATCGCGCCTGAAAAAGGGCTCATGCTGAACCTGAAAGGACCCCAGGAAGAGCAGATCCAGGCCCTCATCACGGAAATCTCGGAGGAATCCGTCACCCTCGACGCAAATCACCCGCTCGCAGGGGAAGACCTCACCTTCGATATCGAACTTTCGGATATCGTGTAATCACGTCACTCCACCCGGGCCGGGGGCCCGTCGGAGCATCCTCAAAGCCCCGGACCGTGCCGTAGCTCCTTTCGCGGGACAGTTTGATTCCCGCATGCCGCGACAGCCTATTCGCCCGGAGCGGAGGCTATTTCCGTGTCCGAACCGCGGCTAACCCCGAGCAGCGTCGGAGACGCCTTCTGCCACCGGCTCAGGGTGATCGACTGGGTCGCCGCGGCGAGACCGAACGATAAGACGCTTAACACAAGCGGCACACCCTTGGTGCCAAGCAGGTCGGCGGTGGACGTCAACGCCCCCGCCGCGATGACCAAGATGGCCACGTTGCGGATCTCGCGATTGCGGACGCGGAATGCGTAGAGACCGAGTCCCAGGGCGGCCAGATTGATGATGATCGACTGGGAGCACGGGAATGCATCCGGCCCTGCGGAGCCGCCGGCAAGGATATGGAAAGCGATCCCCCGAAGGAAGAAGAAGGAACCGGTCAGCGCGACCAGGAGGGTGACTACACCGCTTACGTCCTGCTTGTCGTAGTTCCCGAACAGGGGGGAGCGGGCGGGCGGGGCGTTGCGTCGGCACCAACGGTAATGGCCCAGGGCGGCCGCGGCCAGCACGGCGGCGGAGACCGCTCCGGCCAGGGGTGCTGCAGCGAGACCGTCGGCCAGAAAATAGGGCACGAGGGACACGACCGCATATGCCTGGAGCAGGTAGGAGGTTGCCCGGATTGCGCCGCTCCCCCATCGATCGGAGAAAACGGCCACGCCCAGGGCCACGGTCGCCAGCACGGGAGCGGCCAGCATGCTGCCAAAGGCGGCAGGGAGGGCCAGGACCAGGAGTACGCTCCCGGCGACGACAAAGGAATTGGTGCCGGGAACACCCTCGATTTTTCGCCTCGCGAGCCAGAAGGATGCCCCGAAGTGGAGGAGGGCGAACAGGATCACCACCAGGCTGAGCGCGAGCGCACTGCCGTCGGCTTCGTTCACGACGACCCGGGCAGCCAGGTATGACCCAACGGCGTTGATCGTGGGAAGACAGAAATCGAAGGCGGAGACCTGCTCGCGGCTCCGGACGATGCCCAGGAGGGCTATCGCCAGGAAGGATATGCTGACGGTAGCCAGGACCGGCACGAACCACCCGGGGGCCAGGGTGGGCGCCGCGGTTATCTTGCGGGCTGCAACGGCCTCGAGCCGCAATCCCCAGAGATAGAACATGACCAGGGTGACGAAGAGCACGGTCCAGCGGAGCCAACCGCAGCGCTTCAGGGTCCCGGCGTAATACCCCAGGAAGTTGGCCGTCAGCAGGATCATGAAGAGATAAGGGAAGAACGGATTGGGGTAATCGATTGCCGCGCCGGCAAGACACATCCCCAGGGTCCCCACCGACACCGGCAGAAATGCTTTGACCTGGCGGCTGATGAACGCCATGCCGGCACCGGTGGCCATCAGCGTCCAGTAGGCGGGAACGAGGGGAAGCGACTGGAACCGGGCGTGGGTTTCGACAACGATGCTCGACATGAGGACCGCCCCGCAGGCGACGAATACCGGGGCCAGGGAACTGTCCCGGCGATACATGTACCAGCCGGCCACCATGAGGGCAGCGGCGTAGCCCATGCCAAGCCCCATTCCGAGGAGCGTGTTGACGATGCCGTTGTCGGTGATGGTCCGCAGGATCAGGGCGATCACCATCAGAAAGCAGAGGGTGGCCAGGCGGGGAAAGAGCGACGCACGGCTCGCCCACTGGATCATGCCCTCGGAGAAGCTGTCGGGCTCCCCGGCGGCAGGCTTGTCCGGCGGCTTCCCCCGGCCCGTCGGAGGTGACGGCGGGATGATCGTATCCGGCCGGGCCGCGGAGGCATCCGCCGACCGGCCCATTGTGGCTGCTACCAGGTTTTCCTCGAGATCGGCGACCCGCCGGGTCAGCCTCTCGACATGCTCGTGCAGCCGGTCTACCTTCTCCTCGGTAGTCAGGTTTTCACTGCGCATGCATGAGCCTCCGTGGCGCTGCCATGAATGATTCGTGAAGGCGGGATGACAGTATGCATCTATAACATGGTTCTAATATCCGTACCGTATGGCGGGATGGCAAGCGAATTCTTTGGTGCCTTGGGTTGGATTCCCCGTGCACACCTGTCGAAAGAAAAAGAAGCCCGACGTATCGCTTCAGCGCCTGCAAATTTCTACGGGTGCCGAAGTGGGGACTTGCCCGCATAAGCCTCGGCTATCCAGGCCATCGGCCTTTGCGGCGAGGGTCTCCCCCACACCATCGGATGGATTACGGAAGGACGACTTCCCGATACCGGTATGTGGGCACGGGACGACCGGGACGGAAACGCTGGAGGCGCCGGTAGCCGATCTTCACCCGTCCCTTGAGCAGCAATTCGAGGTTCTCCCTGAGCAGGTGCTCCAGGTCTTCCGGGGGCATCTCGACCCGGGCATTGACCACCAGACGCGCCTTCGGCTTTGACTCGTCGACATCGCCCCGAAGGTCGATCTTCCCCTTCAAGCGGGTCAGATTGACCGTGCATGTCTTGTCGCCCGTCGTCAACAGCATCTTGACGTGTCCCACCGGGGTTTTGCGTTCCCGGCATACGTCCTGGATACGCTGCATCAGGAAGAGACTGAGCAGGCGCCAGTCGGGCACGCAACACTTGTTCGCGTCGAGCGCAATTTCGGCGTTCAGCCAGCCGAGGACCGCTTCTCCCTCGGCGTAGGTGTCGTAATCGATGTCGGCGATCCGCGAACCGGCTTTGTCCGAGGAAAGCACGTCGTCCAGCCAGTCCGCCACTCCCTCCCCGGTCAGGGAAGAGATCGTCCGCACCGGGGTATCGGGGAAAGCGGCCGAAATCTTTTTCACGAGTTTCCCGCGCCTGGCCTCGCGCAGGAGGTCGGCCTTGCTGATCAGGATCCGGTCGGCTTCCTCGAACTGTTTCCGGATGATGTACGCGGTACTGCGATGCATCCCCAACCGTTTTCCGTCGAGTACACGGGACGTCCGCTCCGGGTCGGCCAGGACGGAGAGTGGTGTGGGAATGAACTCTTCCCGAAACCGTTCCTTCAAGGGCTGCAGGATCGTCCCGGACAGGTCCGTGCAGCTTCCTACCGGCTCGGCGAGAAGCACGTCGGCACGGGTCTCGTTGCGCATTTTCCCGGCGGCCCGGATCAATCCCTGGAAATTGCAACAGAAGCAGCTGCCGGCGACCTCCACAACGCTCAATCCCTGCCGGGCGAGAAGACCGGTGTCGACCAGGACGGGGGCCTGGTCGTTCGTGATGAGACCCACCCGCTTCCCTCGGGCGATCAGGATCCTGGCCGCGTTCCACAGCAGAGTCGTCTTCCCCGCCCCGAGGAACCCGCCGACGAAGATGATCCGGACTTTTTTCCTGGCGACGATAACGGAGCCCCTGGGAAAGGAATTGGGAACAGCAGTTACGATACCAATATTGGATCCTGTTTCCAACTGGATTACGGGTGGACATCCGCGAGCCGGAAATTAGTCATCCGGGCCTAAAAAAACGAAAAAAGGGACTTCGGCAGGAAGCCGAAATCCCTTTTGTTATTCAAATGGCGCCGAAGTGGGGACTCCAACCAGAGAGGGTCTCCCCCACCCTCCCTTAAGCCGCGCCAAATCAGGGCCGCACGACGAGGACCGAGCAGGACGCCTGGTCGATCAGCTTCCGCGTCACTTTTCCCAACGGCGATTCCGCGGAGGATTGCGGGCATTTCGCCCCCAGAACCAACAGCTCCGGCCGGAATTCGTGAATGGCATCCAGGATTTCCGGAACCGGATCGCCATAGCGGACCTCGGCGGTCACCCGAACCGCTCCCACAGGGAGGTCGTGACCTCCCAGTGCCTCCAGCACTTCCGGGGAATTCCCCCATGCCTGGAACTCGTCGTCTGCGGCGATCCCCCCGGTCCCGTGCGTGCGCTCTTCCTCCGGGTTCGGGGCTTGTTTGCGTTTCCGGCAGACTTTCAGAAGGTGGATCCGGGCACCGGCCGAAAGGTCAAGTGCTTTGAGCCAGCCGACGACCCGCTCCCGGTCAGCCGGGCCTTCCAGTATCAGCAGGAAACGCCGGTCCCTCTTCGGCGGTGTCTTGACCACCAGCACCGGGCAATGGGCGTGCTGCGCCACGTAATCGGACACGCTGCCTAACAGCAACCCTTTGTACATCCCCAGGCCGCGGGAGCCCACCGCCACCAGGTCGACCCGGCACGCTCTGGCCATGTCCACGATCGTGGGCCCCGCATAACCCAGGTGCATCCGCGTGGCGACGCTGTCTACCCGCCCCTCCAGGTCGAGCCGCGCCTTGTCCAGCACTTCCGTCGCATGGTCTTCCGCATCATGATGGAGGACCGCCAGCGCGGCATGGAATGCCCTGCGCGCCGGCGGAATCACGGACGTGAACGGAGGGTGGGGAACCTCCATTGCAGTCATGACGGTGACATGTGCCGGCGGTCGCCATGGCAGGGAAAGAATCTGCGCCTGCGCAAACCGCGCCGACACGGATCCATCGGTGGCGTAGAAGATGTGGATTCGCATCCGCATGCCCTCCTCGACGCAGCGGCTAGGCCGCCCGCTTTTCCTCCTCTACCTCTCCCGCGCCCTCCCCGGCCGGCGGGGTCGGCGCCGCGACGCCCTCTTCCCGCCTCCCGGCTTTCAGGTCCCCAGTGGCGGGGAAGAGGATTGAGGCAACGATCGATCCAGCCAGGACGACGGCCACCACCCCCAGCGAGATCCCGATGGGGATGTGGACAAACCCGGAGATGAGCAACTTGCCCCCCACGAACACCAGCCCGGCGCACAACCCCACCTGCAGGTACCGGAACAGCCCCATGATCCCCGCCAGGAGGAAGAACAGGGAACGTAGCCCCAGGAGGGCGAAAATGTTGGAGGTGTACACGATGAACGGATCCCACGTGATGGCGAGGATCGCCGGGATCGAGTACACGGCGAAGATGATGTCCGTCGTCGCGACCACGACCATGACCGGCACCAGGGCCGTCGCCATCAGATTCCCCTTACAGCGAAAGAAGAAGTTCTGCGAATCATAGGTAGTCTCTACCGGAATGATCCTCTGGAAGAAACGAAGAACCGGATTCTTCCGCGGCTCGACGTGCACGTCGCCCTGGCGCAGCAGTTTAATCCCGGTGTAGACCAGGAATGCCCCGAAGCCGTAGTCCAGCCAGGTGAAGTACGGCAGCAGGCTTACCGCCCCGAAGATGAAGATGCCCCGCATGCCGATCGCCCCCACAATCCCCCAGAAGAGAACCCGCTGCCGGTATTGCTCTGGCACAGCGAAGTACTGGAGGATCATCAGGAACACGAAGAGGATGCCGACGCTCAAGGACCACTCGGTGATGTAACCGGTGACAAACTCCATTCCCTTGTCCATTCCGTTGAAGGCGAAGACCGCCACGCCGAATAGCGCAGCCAGACCGACCCAGGTGACCGTCCAGGCGGCGGCTTCGCGCAAGGACAACGCCTGCGGTTTCTTCATGTACCGCAGGATGTCCACCATGAGTGTCCCGACGACCAGGCCAGCGAAAAATCCCCAAATCGCCAATACTTGCATGGCTCCCCCTTCCCATTTCAACGTTCGTTACGTGTACTGGTTGACGCTCGCCTCATGTGTCAGCCATACTTTTCGGGAGATTCTGTGGTTTCGCATCCGCTTACCCTCCGTGACGCAGCGGCTAGGCCGCCCGCTTTTTCTCATCGTCTTCTCCCGCGTCCTCTCCGGCCGGCGCCGCCAGGCCCACGTCGCCTTTCTCGGGCGCCGGAGCCTTTTCAGCGGGGAAGAGGATCGAGGCGATGACCGACCCTCCAAGTACGCTGGCCACCACGCCCAGCGAGATCCCGATGGGGATGTGGACGAACTCGGAGATCAGCATCTTGACCCCGATGAACATCAGGACGAGGCACAACCCCACCTGCAGGTACCGGAACAGCCCCATGACTCCTGCCAGCACGAAGAACAGGGCGCGCAAACCCAGGAGGGCGAAAATGTTGGAGGTGTACACGATGAACGGATCCCGGGTGATGGCGAGGATTGCCGGGATCGAATCGACGGCGAACATGAGGTCGGTCGTCGCGATCACGATCATGACCGGCATCAGGGCTGTCGCCATCAGCCTCCCCCTCCGGCGGACGAAGAAGTTCTGCGATTCGTAGCTGGTCTCCACCGGAATGATCCGCTTGAAGAATCGCAGAACCGGGTTCTTCTGCGGCTCGACGTGCACCTCGCCCGCCCGCACGAGCTTGATCGCGACGTAGATCAGGAAGGCCCCGAATACGTAGACCAGCCAGGTGAAGTACGAAAGCAGGGTCACTGCGGTGGCGATGAAGATGCCGCGCAGGACGATCGCCCCCATGATCCCATAGAAGAGCACACGCTGCTGGTACATCGGCGGGACGGCAAAGTACTGGAAGATCATCAGGAACACGAAGAGGTTGTCGACGCTCAAGGACCACTCGACGATGTAGCCGGTGATGAACTCCAGCCCCTTGGTCGTTCCGTTGAAGGCGAAGACCGCCCCGCCGAACATCGCGGCCAGACCGACCCAGGTTCCCGTCCAGATGGCGGCCTCGCGCAAGGACAACGCATGCGGTTTCTTCATGTACCGCAGGATGTCCACCATGAGTGTCCCGACGACCAGCCCAATGAAAAACCCCCACATAGCCAGGACTTGCATGATGCCACCTCCTTTTATCATATTTGCTACATGTACCGTATAATACATGTAACAAATATTACATAATAATGTCAAGATATTTCGATCGCAAGAGATCAATAAGACGGTAAAAACTGAATTGTTACTTATTTCAACATGTTATGTAAGCAGGGGCCCGAATAGGAATGCTCTTTTAAAATACCAAGACACGTGAACAACCCGAGATCCTACTTCCCTGCCAAGCGGATACTTGACAATCTGGTGCGATTTATGTTACATGTAACGAATAATACAATACCGCAACACACAAGATGACGAGGTGCATCCGGTGAGCAACGAAACCGCGCGCCAGTGGTTGTTGTTGATCTACAAGGTTCCCCAGGATCCTACCCGGTTTCGCACCTATCTCTGGCGTCAAATGCGAATGCTTGGCGCCCTGAGCTTGCAGCAGATGGTATGCCTCCTCCCCAAGACTTCGGATCTTGAATCGGAATTCATGAGGCTTGCTTACAAGATCGAGGAGTTCGGCGGGGAAGCGAACCTTCTGGAAATCACCTCGCCCAGCAAGGAATGGGAGGACAGGATCATCGCCGGCTTCAACGCAACCCTCGACGAAGAATACGCGGAGATCGCCGAGAACGAGGAACGGTTCCAGGACGAAATACGCCGCGAGAGCCGCAAGAAGAAGTTCACGTTCACGGAACTGGAGGACATGGAGGCGGATCGGGAAAAGATCAGCCGGGAGATGGCAAAGGTCCAGGCCCGGGATTTTTTTAGTGCGCCCGGTCGCCTGATAGCGGAGGCCCAGATGGCCGAGAGCAGAAAACTCTTCGAGGAATTCTCCCGGAAGGTTTACGCACACGAAGGAGTCGAGGAACCGCTCGGCACGGAACAGGGCAACAAATGACCCGCCACCCCCCCCATTGAAGGGAGAGGACCGATCCCACTACCCTTTCGCTGCCCCGGCATGTGCTTGCTCCCCACGAGGGACGACAGCCTGGATATTTCCGCAAGCCACCTTTAGCCGCTCGGACCTGAAATAAAGGGAACCTGGCCGCTATCAGTGTTGCTCGATTACTCAAGGATCAAGCTGCAAAACGTCGCACCGCGTCTTCGTTCCAAGCCACTCCTGTGCCGATGGCGTCGCCGACAATCGCCATACCTTTCTCGACCCGTAGCGGCTCCGCGAGAATGGGGTTCCACCAGTCCGCATATTCAAGCCAATGCGCCGTCGGTGTGCAGCACAGGAGGCGCGCGCTGATCTCTGGCCAAAGGTGGTTTGACACGGGAATACCTTCCGCGTGTGCGAGTGTTGCGGCCCTGAGCCAGCCGGTTACTCCACCAATCTTCATCACGTCGGGCATGACAAAATCAGATGCCTGCGCCTCGATGGCGTGCCGCATGTCCAACAACCCCCACCAGTTCTCTCCGCACTGGATTGGGGTTCGAGCCTCGCGCGCGACAAGCGCGTGCCCGGCGTAGTCGTGGGCGAGCGTCGGTTCTTCAACCCACGTGAGGCCTTCTTCGTCGAGAACCCGCAGTCGCTCCACGGCCTCTACCGGTGTGAGGCACTGATTGTAGTCCACCATGATTGCCATGTCCTTACCAGCGGCCCTGCGCATGGCCCGCACTACGGCGACGTCCTCTTGCACAGTAGGGTAGCCGATCTTTGCTTTGATACCCGTAAACCCTTGCGCCGCCAAACGTTCGGCGGCTTTAGCGCAACCTTCCACGCCATCGTACCCGACTGCACCGTAGGGACGCACGGGCTTCTCCGCCCCCCCCAGCAACCGCACCAGCGGCATGCTGTGAACGCGGGCCAGCGCATCCCACAGTGCCATGTCTATCGCAGCGAGCGCGATACCGACAAGGCCTTGCGTCCCAAGCAGGCGGAATCGCCTGGCGAGTTTTTGCTCGATATCAGCAGGAGCCAGCGCATCCCCTTTTACCAGGGCCTCAATATTCCGAATCAACTCAGCTGTCGGCTTGAGCGCCGCGGACGTATAGGTGAACACGATGCTGTGCCCGCTGATTCCGGTATCGGTGACAACGTCCGTCAAGACTAGGGGTGATTCGGTAATCACGCCGCTCGCGGTTTTATGGGGTTCCGTCATTGGCACGCGGACCGCCCGCACCTTAAACCCCTGAATCGTCGGCGACGAATCTCTCGGCATATTCTCCTCCTCAGATCAGTACACTCGACGCCCGACTTAAACTGCGATGCCTCACGCGAAGAAAAAGGCAGCCGTCAGCTTCAGCCTGTGGTTAGACGGCATATTATAAATATAATTATTATTCTTTATTCTTATGCCTCCAAAAATAAAGGCTTACGCATATAACCAGGACAATAGGCATGCCAATAATTATGACTTTTATAAGCTCAATGGCAGTAGCGAAATAGGCTTCCTGCATGTTGAACTGCTTCGGGAAAAATGATTTCAGGTAATGAATTTCATCGATGGAATGCCAGCAAACGGCAGAGAATACAACTATGCCCAATACAGTTATTGAAAATAGGATTCCAGAGTAGATATTTCTCATTATTCTTTCTTTATATCTACCTTGCAATTTCCATCTAACGTTTCGGTCAAGCTGCGAGCGCTCAGCGAAAAACACGGCGAGCCGAAAGCTTGCCAATACCTGCCATGTTCATTTGAACCAAGGCAGATCCCATTTCCAAATATCCGTGCCATGAAATCGATCACACTCTTCTCCAGCGAGGAATAGTCCAATAATCACAAGTACTGCACATACCAAAGCAAGAAGGTAATCGCTACGCCGTATCGCCGACTGTTCCTCCGGGCTGTTCAAGCCGAACCTGGAAACAAATACAAATTCTTTTCCGAAGATCATCCGACTCATTACATCACATATCAAGTACGCGATCGGGCTTGCGGGGACAACCGCAAGCAAGGCAAATATCGGGTGGAGTCGACCGAGCAGAATTGTCAGCAAGGCGAATACTGTCGCTACGAGAAAGAAGCGCTTGGTGCTTGCCTCATTTAATATGGTGTTCGGCATAGTAAGCCAGGTCCGTCTAACGCCGCGCTTAAGCTGCGGGCGCTCAACGAGGCGAGTCGTCAAGCTTCAGCCTGTTGTCAGGCAGCTCATAATTTCCCGTATTTTCATTTCCGCCCCCTTGACAGTACCCGTTCAATTCGTGGATCGGGAACAAGCCATATCAGAGCGACCAACACATATATCGCGCCTGCGATCCACTGGTGGAGAAAAGCGGAAGGTATAGCGATCAAATAGAGCACGGGCGAGAGCTTACCCTTGAAATCTTTTCCAACTGCAACGGCCAGCAGCGAATCTCTTCCTTGGTTGGCCATGATCATTCTTTGCAGAACCCAATATGCTATCGCTGCCATCAGTAGCACAAATCCATAGATCGCGGTTGGGGCTGACGCGAAGTGATTTTCCCCCATCCAGCGAGTGACGAACGGGATCAACGACAACCAGAACAGAAGATGCAAGTTTGCCCACAAGATGGGGCCGCTCACCCGTTCCGTAATGTGAAGCATGTGGTGATGATTATTCCAGTAGATGCCAAGGTATACGAAGCTCAATATGTAACTCAAAAAAACCGATACCAGCGGGCGTAATGACGAGAGATCGGTCCCATGCGGCGCCTTCATCTCCAAAACCATGATGGTGATGATGATAGCAAGTACGCCATCGCTAAACGCTTCGAGCCGGTTTTTATCCATAATCCCTCAATTCTTCAAAGTAAATCAGCCTACCGCTCAGACCAATCTGCGGGGTCCCAGGATCTCTTTCGGAAACCGTCAGCTTCAGCCTGTTGTTAGGCGGCGCGGCGCCTCCAACCGCACGGCGGTTTGGACCCCCCTTATGGCCCCAAGGCACGGCCCCAAAGGTTAAAGCTCGCGGGTCTCCACCCAGGAATGTACATCGAGGACAGTTCATACACTCGAAAGCCTCCGTGCTCTAGAAGCGACGGGATGGGGCGATTGAGGTTGCAGCCACCGCCCAAAGCTCTCCAGATGGGATTCAATCGGTTCTGCCATCGGCGGACGCTTTCATCGGGTGCCGTACCATGCTCGCAAAAGATGAGATCACCGCCCGATTTGAGAACTCGGGCCATCTCGCCAAGTGCCCGCTGAACATCGGGAAGAGTACACAGGGTGTAGGTGATGAGCACGGTATCCGCACTCTGATCACGTAAGGGGATGCTTTCAGCCGACGCCTTTAAGAACTCAACGGAAAAGTCGACGGCGCGGACCTTCTCTTGAGCTAGAGCCCACATTTCGATAGAAGGATCGAGCGCCCAGATATGCTGTACACTAGCGGCATTATAGAAGGGAAGGCTTAACCCTGAACCGAATCCAACTTCCAGAACGTTCCCCCGGGCGAGCGGCACGACTTTCGCCCGCTGGCGCATGTGGGGTTTCATGCTACAGGTGAAGTGGACAACCTTCGGGAGAATGTATCGCCCGTATAGACCCATCAGTCTCGACCTTGAATCACGTCTGCTCACCTCAGGATGACCGCCTAACTATCGCGATAACCCGTGGCCGCCGAGCAGTCGTCGGGTTCATTGCATTGTTTGGTCGCATCTCGCGCTGTCGTTAAACGTAGCGGAACCTGTCATCGAGTTTGAGACACCGGTTACGTAGGTTTCTTGAACGGCAGACATGTAGAACTCCTCAACTTAGAACATAGGCGTTGGAACGCGTCCCCACCCCGTGCCCGGTCCCAGGGAGTGAATGTCCAGCAGGATCATGTTGTGTATATCCACGTCGGCGAAGAACTGCGGGATACGGGTTGTGGTGATGCCGAAGACGTGCGTTGTCGTGTTCCCCTGCCGAGTGGAATCGAGGCGCAGGAAAATGAACCGGCGGATCATGCCACCGGCGGCGGTGATAGTCCGCGACCCGCCTCCCATGTCGTGGTGCGCCACCATGTGGTCGCCTTGGAGGTGCCGGAAGGGATGGAAGATCCAGTCGGCGATCATTGCAAGCGTCTGATGATGCTTGTAAAGACGCCACTGCGGACCGGTGTCTGCGATCATCCCCTGCATCACATATTGTTGGGGGACGACATAGACGAGGATGGTGCCGGATGATTGATCGAGCCGGGACTTCACATCTGGCAGCTCAAGGACATCGGCCATCCGGTGCTCAAGCATGATGGAGTCTCCCGGCAGGATGGCCATCGCCGTGACCCGCCCCTTCGACCACAGCGGCAGCCGGGCGATCGTGTAGGCGCGAAGGGCGAAGGCGCCCCCGACGGCCACCACCACGAGGAGGACAAAGCCAAGCAGTGATCGGAGCTCCGGTGATTTTCGGAACGGCAAGAGATCCGTGGCTCGCTCCAGCCCTCGTGGGAGGAACATGCCCGTCCGGGCCACGTACTCCCGGTACCGGTCGCCGAACTGGTTTACCATCCGCCGCTCCTCGTCCCGCGCCAGAAGGTAGTAGAGCCCGGCCATGACCACCCACAGAACAATTGTGAGGAACCGCGGCCAGAGGATAGCCAACCCCAAACCGGTGGCTCCCAAGGCGAGGTACTGCGGGTGCCGGATCCACCGGTAGAGTCCACCGAATGCTGGGCCACGTTGGAAGACCTTGTGGAAGTATACCTGCCCTGCGCAGACCAAGAAGGTAACCATCCCACCCACAAAAAGGACGGAACCCACGACCCGGACAGCCTGGAGGAATAGCCCGGGGGGCAAGACCATGTGTGGCAGAAAGAACGCCGCCAACCAGGCCGTGGCTGGCCCCTGGGCCAAGAAGAGAAGAACGGGATTGAGGGCTGCGTAGAAAAACGCGGCAAAGGGGCTGATCATGATCAGCACCTCGAGCGCGATAATGAAGTACAGGATGATGATGCCTCCAAAGAGGCCACGCGACCTAGTCACAGGTGACCCTCTCCGAGCTTGGCAAGATAGTTCCTCCGTCGGCCGAACGCTCCGCTTCAGCTGCGGGCGCTAGGCGGGAAAACGGCGAGCCGTCAGCTGCAGGCGGTAGTTGGGCGGCTTTCCATTAGGTTTGGACTATGAGCCAAACTCTGCCGCGAGAAATTCGGCCGTGCTCATGACCGCAGCATATGGGACCGACAACGCAGACATGAACGCCGCATGGACCTTGGCCGCCTTGATTGTTTCCCCCTTGAACTGGAGATCACGAGTTGCGCAAGCATCTTCGATCACCGTGCACGAGAAACCCAGATCAAATGCAGTTCGGGTCGTTGCGTCAATGCACATATGGCTCATGGCCCCACATATGATCATCTTATCAACTCCTTCAGTCTTAAGTTGATCAAGCAAGGTCGTCCCCCGAAAGCCATTAGGAAATTGTTTTTCGATAACATGTTCCCCATCCAATGGAGCCACGGATGGATGGATGTTCACGCCGTTCGTACCTGGCAGGAAGAATGTTGCGCCAGGGCGAACGGAAACATGCTGTATGTGAAATACCGGGAGCCTTTGATGCCGGAATTTCCGCAAAATCATTTCCGCGTTCTGTGCGGCATGGTCCATCCCAACCAGTTCCATCTTGCCACCAGAAAAATAATCGTTCTGTATGTCGATTAGAACGAGGGCATGTTCCATTCTCGAATCTCCTTTTTGAACCCATGTATTTCTATTCTGCGGATTTTAGTCCTCCCAACTAAAATCAGACAGCTTAGTCGAGGGGAGACTCTAACCCCGGCGAATACCCGCCTCAAGGGACGATATCTCGTCTTAAAAACTGATGGTAACTCCTGCGATTCCTGAAAAATCCGGTTCGGGCTTGGTGATGCCGAATTGGAGCCCCAGGCTGAGGTCGACATTCTTGTTCAGTGAATAGATGGCTCCCCCGAGAGCATATGCAGGCATCTCGCTGGATGACTTGTCCGGGTTGGCGGACGCCCCAACGTCCAACCCGAGCACAAGCCCTTCGAGAACCTCGTATGTCGCGAGAGCCGAGATGTTCCAGATGCTGCTTCTGCTGGCATCGCGCTCCGCCGCCGACCCATAGTCGTTATAGAAGTATCCCCCGTTCAGGGTGACGGCGAGCGCTCCGATCTCTTTGGTGGCGATGAGCCATCCGCCGTACGAGGTGTTGTGGTCCTCACTTCTCCCGCCCACGAGGTACGAGTACCCTATCTCCGGTTTGACTGCGAAAAAAACCCCGGAAAGTTCGTGGAATCGCCATTTCGCATCCAGCGTGAAATCGGCGGTGCCAACCTCGTTCGAGGAAACATCGTCCACGACGGACTTGCCCCATTGCCTTGCGAAACCAAGAGTCAGATCGAACTTTTCGGCGATCCCGTGGCCAAAAGTCGCGGCAACCTGGTTCCCGTCGTTTTTCACGGCGGATCCATCAGCGGTTTCCCTGTCGGCAGATCGTTCGTAGGACAATTCAACCTGTGATGTCCCTTTGCTTAGGGTTCCGGCATCATCGGTAATGAACGGGAGCGCGGCGAATGCATGTCCCGCAATCATGGCGATGAGGAATGCAGAAAGGGCCACCATTCCCATGCACTTGATGAACCTTCTCATTCTCATTCCTCATCTCTCCTCCTTACATAATCTGTTCGGAGGCGAGACACCGCACGAGGCAAGCATAAACGATATTGACGGGGAGAACCCCTCCCGTTTGGCCGTCGCCGTTTGCGGTAAAATAGGGGCAGGTAACGCCTACGAACCACAAATTACCCGCCCGAAACGTATTTACGAAAAAAGGGATTCCGGCGGCAAGCCGAAATCCCTTTCGTTATTCAAATGGTGCCGAAGGAGGGGCTCGAACCTCGCACCTTTAACTGCGATTCAGGTCAATTGGATTCTCTTTTCTATCAAGAAAGCGGCGAATGCCTGATCCACAACTCGTATGTGGTTCCTCAGCCAGTTCCCCAGGAAGGTGCCAACGGCTTCGCTTAATTTTTCGGTAACACCATCTTCCCTGAAATCCTCGATCAGGTTGTCCAGCGTGCCTTTCAATTCCTCGTGCTTGGCCCTATGGTCTTCCAGTTCGGAGTAACCGGTTTCTGACATGGATTTCTCTTCCGTCGAGAAATGGAACTGGGTGTAGTTTATGAGGAAATCCAGCGTGCTCGCGATTTGCGGCATACCTCGACGTGCCTCAATCGCCTCTTGCACGTTGTGTATATGTTCGATCCACTTCTTATGCTGTTCGTCAATCAACTCTACGCCTATCGAGAGGCTTTCGTCCCATTGTATCTTTCCCATGCTCTGGTTCTCCTGACCGTGTTTTCGGCGATAACTGGCTGCATGAACTGCCCTCTTAACGATAGTCTCGAAATATACAAAGGATCTGGACCAAAGGCAAGACCACAAGGTAGGACATCCATCAGTCAGTCAACGATATCGGCACCTCATGACAAAGCCCGCGAGCCACATTTTCGCCACTCGGGGCGATTTCAAGAAAAAAGGGATACCGGCGGGAAGCCAAAATCCCTTTGAGTATTGTGATGGTGCCGAAGGGAGGACTCGACCGCGTTAGCCTCCGCGATTACGCGATCGGCTTTTGCGGCGCGGCTTCGGGCTGACGCGCTCCTCAAAGTCGCGCTCTTCCTCCTGCTCGTCGGCGCCCTCGCCGGTTCGAGCCCCCAGGGAACACCAGTCGAAATAAAAAAAGGCGCCCAAGGACTTTGAGCGCCTGCGGATTTCAACTGGTGCCGAAGGGGGGACTCGAACCCCCACGGGTCTCCCCACCATACCGGAAGCGGAATCCTCCTTAACTTCCTCCCAAGCGCATTCCGGGAAGTCGTTGACCAGTGATCCCTGCCCCTACGGCAATCCCGCCTTGCGTAGCCCCTGGATCGTAAGATCCTTGTTTGACTGATACCTGTACGGCAGGATCCTCGTATAGGATTCCACGGTGAACTTGGGATTGATTCTTAAGACTTCTATGGCTTCTTCCCGCGCATCCTCTTCCCGACCGCAGTAACCGTAGACGGCGGCCCTGATGGCGTGGGAATTCAGATTGTCCGGCTGACGCATGAGTCCCTTCTCGAACGTAGCGAGAGCATCCTTGCAATCCCCTGCCTGGAAATAGACCAATGCCAGGTTCTGAAAGAAGATGTCGGGCGCGATCGGTTCCAGGCGCAATGCCTTCCGGATCACAGGGATGGCCTCCTTCGATCTTCCGGCATACCGGAGAACATTCGACAGGAAAAAATTCGCCATGGCCGAACTGGGATCGAGCTCCACGCCACGCTCAGCCTCGGCAATCGCTTCGTCATATCGACCGCTCCACGTGTAGAGCACGCCCAACCTGCTACGCGCATCGGCCAGCGAGCCGTTCATGGCCAAGGCCTTCTGTGTCAATTCGATGGCCTTCGCGATCGACTCCTTGGGGTGGCTCGTGCCGAGAAATACCTCATTATGGTAGGTCGCACCCAACAATGCGTAGGCGTCTGCGTACCCGGGATCCAGGGCAATCGCCTCTTCCGCCATGCGCCGGGCCAGGGCAATGCTCTCCCGGTTCCCCTTGAGCAGATATTCACGGCCCTGCATGAATCTCAGGTAGGCTTCGAGACTCTTCGTTCCTTCCGCCCACACGCGTGCCTGCTCGCCGGCGGTCAGATTCACGGACAACGCCGACGTGATCTCCAGAATAACCTCGTCCTGAAGACCGAAGATCTCCTTCAGGTCCCGGTCGTAATGCTCGGACCACAGATGCTTCCCGGAGACCGCATCGATCAGCTGGGCGTTGATTCGCACCCGGTCGCCGGATTTCTGGATGCTTCCCTCCAGCACGTACCGGACCCCGAGTTCCTCGCTCACCTGCTGGACCTTCACCGGCTTGCCCTTGTAGGTGAACGAGGAGTTCCGGGCGATGACGAACAGGGAGGAGATTTTGGCCAGCGACGAGATGATCTCTTCCGTAAACCCGTCCGCGAAATACTCCTGCCCGGGGTCGCCCGTCATGTTCTCGAATGGAAGCACGGCGATGGAAGGTTTGTCCGGCAGCGGCAGAGTCGTCTTTGGCTGGTCCACATACTTTTGGACCACCAGAACACCGCCCACCAACAGAAGTGCAAACGTGAGAGCCAACGCCACCTTCTGCCAATGCATGAGCCGGTACCAGACTTCGCCGACCGTTTTCCCGGTTCCGCCCGGCTCGGGCAGGACGCGGTAGACCCGTACCGGTTCGGCGATGTTCTTGACGCTGTGCGCCCCCAGGGACTGATAACAGACGCTCAGCTTGTTCTTTACGTGATCATGAACGCTCCGGGAAATGCAGATGCCTCCGCCTTCCGCCAGGCTCTGCAAACGGGCAGCGACATTGACTCCATCGCCATAGATATTCCCCTCTTCCTCGATCACGTCCCCGAGGTTGATTCCGATCCGGAAGAGCATCCTGGACTCTTCCGAAAGCGCTTCGTTACGTGCCTTCAGCTCGTTCTGGATATCCACGGCGCACTGCACGGCGTCTACTACGCTTGCGAACTCGGCGAGAAGGCTGTCGCCGTGAACCGCCACGACGCGGCCCTTGAACTTGCCGGTGAATGAGCGCATGACCTGAAAATGGGCCTTCAGGGTGGTCAGGGTCCTCGCCTCGTCCTGACCCATGAGACGGCTGTACCCTGCGGCATCGGCGCTAAGAACAGCGGCAAGCTTCCGATTTCGTTGTTCCTCGGGCATAGGGATTTACCAGGGAATTCCGCTGTCGGAGACAAAGGAGAGAGCCCGCATCGAACCTCCCCCATTGCGAGTGGTGACGCGATCGCATCGAGGGAAAACATACCGAAGATGTACGATGAATCTATTCTCTCAACATGAGCCTGTCAATCGCGGCCTGGCCCCCCGTGGGCCGGGAACTGCCGCTCGGGACGAAAGAAAATAAAGGGGACCCGGGTACAGCCCGGATCCCCTTTCCATATTGCGATGTTGCCGAAGTGAGGGCTCGAATCCCCACGTGTTTCCCCTGCCTATTCGAAGTAGCCTGCGACCACCACGATGTCTTTTCCGGGGACCCGATAGACAAAGTTGATTTTATTCGAGGATTTCTTCTCCTTCCACGGGGTGGGCCTTTTCATCTCCTCGGGTGTCGGATGCATGTATTCAATCCATCCCTCGCCCTTGGATTTGGCAATTGTAATGCTTTCCTGAATATACAACTTCCCATTCGTGTCCTTTTGTTCAAAAAGGCTCTTGCCGATATATTGCGGATTAAACGGGTGAGCGAGCAGATGCCCGTCCAAGTCCATGAGGAAAACGTAAGTGTTCTTTGTTACGAACTTTCCTTTCTTGTTGTTGATTTCAGCGACTGCCGCATCGAAACCCTG
>Ga0210097_1000206_pt1 | contig 25348 bp, 22 predicted proteins | sample Joice_CattailNLA_2_FD_185521 | JGI IMG/M metagenome (GOLD analysis project Ga0210097, IMG submission 185521) | Wetland microbial communities from San Francisco Bay, California, USA, that impact long-term carbon sequestration - Joice_CattailNLA_D2... | ecosystem: Environmental > Aquatic > Marine...
ACGGTTTCCGTCTCCGCAGGGGGATGAGCCGGGAAGAGATGGGCGCCCTGCTCGACCGGATGGTCAAGGAGAATACCTGGGCATCCGGCGCCAGCAACCACATGGGGTCCGCGTTTACCGCCGATCCGGAATCGATGGCGACATTTGCTGCTCTTCTCAAGTCCCGGGAACTGTTTTTCCTGGACAATATGACCACCTCCCGTTCCATCGCCGTCCAGTCCGCCCTGAAGGCGGGGATCCCGGTGGTCCGGCGCGACGTCTTTTTCGATACCGACATGGAACCGGAGGAGATGCGCCTCCAGTGGAAGCGGGCGTTGTCGATCGCGAAAAAGAAGGGGGAGGCGGTCCTCGTCTGCCACGGGCGAAAGGAATCCCTCCGGGCGATCCTCGACCTCGTTGTGGACCTCGAGGCCGAAGGAGTTCGGGCCGTGACGCTGGACGAGCTGTTCGCAAGGGAGAAACCGGGGTGAGCAGGGATTCGCACGGCCCCCTCTTCCCGCCTGTTGCGCGCTCTGGAGAGGAGAAATCGTCGCCGGGGGTGTTGAGCGTTTCCGAGCTGACCGCGCGCATCAAGGGTTGCCTCGAGGGGTCCTTCCGTTTCGTCCGCGTGGAGGGGGAAGTGTCGAACTACCGGTTGTACCCTTCGGGCCACCGGTACTTCTCCCTGAAGGACGAGGGTGCGCAGATCCGTGTCGTCTGCTTCCGTGGACGGGAACGGTACGTATTCGGAGAGATCGCGGACGGCCAGTTCGTGGTCGCTACGGGGTCCGTAGGCGTCTACGAGAGAAAGGGGGAGTACCAGCTGTACGCCCAGTCGGTGGAGGTGCGCGGACTCGGTTCCCTGCTGCTCGAGCTGGAGAAGAGGAAGGAGCGGCTCGCCGCCGAGGGGCTGTTCGATCCCGCGAGGAAGAGGCCTCTTCCCCGGTACCCGTCGCGTATCGGAATCGTGACCTCGAGGCAGGGCGCTGCACTGCGGGACATGATCCACATCGCACGGCGAAGGTGGCCCCCTATCGGGATCACGCTCGCCCCGGCGCTGGTGCAGGGGGAGGGCGCTGCCGGAGATATTGCGCAGGCGATGGACGCACTTGTCTTGCGCGGCGGCGTCGATCTCGTCATCGTGGGAAGAGGGGGCGGATCGGTGGAGGACCTCTGGGCGTTCAACGAGGAGGCGGTTGTGAGGGCGATCGCGGCCTCGCCCGTTCCGACGATCAGCGCCGTCGGGCACGAAACCGACTTTACGCTCGCGGATCTGGCGGCGGACCACCGGGCGTCGACGCCAACGGCCGCCTCGCAGATGGCGGTCCCCGACAGGAACGAGGTGTGGGAGCGTCTGGCGGCCCTGATCCTCCGCGGACGGAAGGCGGAGCAGTACGGGCGGGAGACCCTTCGCCGCGAGTGGCGGATTGCATTGGGAGCCCTGTCCGATCCCCGCCCCGTCCTCCAGGCGCGACGGTTCGCGGTCGTGGAACGGACCGAGGCGCTATCGGAGGCGATGAGGGGCCGAACGAGCAAAGGGAGAGAGAAGGTGGCGATCCTGTCCGAATCCGTTCGCGACCATTCCCCTGCCGCGTGGGTTTCCCGGAAGCGGGGGGATCTCGCGGTCCTTTCGGAGCGAGCGGCACGGCAGGCGGACGCGAGGCGGGCGGGATTCCGGCGAGCGCTCGAGGGTCTGCAGGGCAAGCTTTCCGCCCTCGACCCGGCCTCGGTCCTTACCCGGGGATACGCCATCGCGACGCACCGGGGAACGGGACGCGCGGTGCGGTCCTTCTCCGATGTGGCCCCGGGAGACGCGCTGGATATCCGGGTAGCCGACGGGGCGTTCGGCGCGATGGTGGAAGGCCGGAAGAAATGAGAGCGGCGATCTTCCTTCTTCCTCTTTTTCTCCTGCTCTCCCTTCCCGTTTCCGGAAGCGGGGAGCCGCCCGATGCCGCATCGGGAAAATCCTTCCCGGTGCGAATTTCCAACCGGCGGCCTGCCCAGGGCGAACCCGTGCTTGTGGAAGTATCGCCCCTGCCCCGGGCGGACAACGTCGTCATGATCTGGAAGGGGCGGGAGATCCCGATGAAGGAGGACGGGTCGGGGCGATTCCTGGGGCTGATCGGGATCGATCTCCTGGAGCCGCCGGGGAAAGCCGTCCTTTCGTTCCGGGCGATGGAGGCAGGAACGCCTCTGCGGTTCGACACGCAGATCGGGATCCGTAAAAAAGCCTTTCCCGTCCAGGAGCTCACCCTGCCGAAGGAGATGACCCGGTTCGACGCCGCGACCCTGAAGCGGATCAACCGGGAGGCGCAGCGGCTGTCGGAGAGGTTCTCCCGGGTCTCCACTCCCCCGGTCTGGAGCTTCCCGTTTCTCCCGCCGGTGGCGGAGTTCCAAGCGAAGGGGTTCGGTTCGCGCCGGGTCATCAACGGCGAACCCCGCAGTCCGCACGCCGGAGTGGATGTGGACCTCCCGGAGGGGACGCCCGTCGTGGCGATCGCGGACGGAACCGTGGCGTTCGCGGGGGAGCAGTTCTTTGGAGGAAACTCGGTGGTGCTGGACCACGGGGGGGATGTGTACAGCGTCTATTACCATCTGCAGGAATACGACGTGTCCGAAGGGCAGAAGGTCGCCCGCGGGGAACGGATCGGGGCGGTAGGCGCGAGCGGTAGGGCGACGGGCCCCCACCTGCACTTCAGCGTTCGGGCCGCGGGAGGACGGATCGATCCCACACTGTTGATGACTCTTCCTTCGCGTTGACCGCTTCCCGGGGCAGGAAATATAATGACACATTGTTTGGGGGGGCCATGACGGCGAAGGGAAAGGAACCCACATTCGAGGAAGCCCTGAAGAGCCTGGAAAGCATCGTCGCGAAGCTCGAGTCGGGGGAGACAAAGCTCGAGGATTCGATCCGTCTCTTCGAGGAGGGGATGCGGCTGTCCGCATTCTGCCAGAAACGGCTGGACGACGCCGACAGGAAGATCGAGATTCTCTTGCGAAAACCGGGTGGCCTCGTCGCTGCGACGGAAGATGAATCCGACGTTCTCCGGGATGAGGAGTGACATGCCGGCGGTCGGGGGTGCCTCGGGCACGACCGAGTTCGCCCGGTATCGGGACCTCGTCGAGGAAAGCATGCTCCGGTTCCTCTCCGAGGAGGTGTGTCCCATTCCGCCTCCCCTGCGGGCCGCCATGGAATACGCGTTGACCTCGAAGGGGAAGAGGATCCGGCCGGTAATGCTCCTTTCGGCGGGGGCCGCCGTGGGGGGAAGGGAGGTGGATCTGCTCCCGTTTGCGTGCGCGGTGGAGTACGTCCACACCTACTCGCTGATCCACGACGATCTGCCGGCGATGGACGACGACGATTTCCGCCGGGGCCGTCCGACCTGTCACAAGGCCTTCGGAGAAGCGGCGGCCATCCTGGCGGGAGATGCCCTCCTTACCGAGGCGTTCCGGGTCATGGGGGAATCCCCGCTGGCCGAGCAAGACCCGGCGAGGGCGATCCGGGCATCGACGCTCCTTGCCCGCGCCGCAGGCGCTTCGGGAATGGCGGGCGGCCAGATGATGGACCTTTCCCCCCCGGCGGAAAAGGGACCCGAAACGGCCAGGGCGTCCGAAATCGAGGAGATCGAACTGAAAAAGACGGCGGCTCTTCTTTCCGCCTCGGCAGCGATGGGAGGCATCCTCGGCGGGGGAAGCGGGGATCAGGTGGACAGCCTGTCCCGCTACGGGAGAGCGCTGGGTCTTCTGTTCCAGATCACGGATGATATCCTGGACGAGACGGGAAGCTTCGAGGAGATGGGGAAGGCGGTTGCCAAGGACAGGGCGCGGGGGAAGCGGACCTACCCGGCTGCCCGGGGATTGGCGGCCGCCATCGAACGGGCGGAGTTCCTCCGCGGGGAAGCGCTCCAGGCTCTATTGCCGTTTGGCAGCGAGGCGGATACCCTTCGGGATATCGTACGGCTCGTGGCCACGAGGAGATCGTGAGGTGACGATGCAAGAACATCTATCGGCGATCCAGTCCCCGCAGGACCTGAAGAAAGTCCCAAAGGACAGACTTCCCGAGGTCGCCAGGGAAATTCGCGATACGATCGTCAACAGCGTCGCCCGGACCGGAGGGCACCTCGCCTCGAGCCTTGGCGTCGTAGAGCTGACGATCGCGCTCCATTATGTCTTCTCATGCCCCGACGACCGGATCGTCTGGGACGTCGGCCATCAGTCGTATGCCCACAAGATCCTCACGGGGAGGAGGGATCTCTTTCCCACGCTGCGCACCTACGGCGGGATTTCCGGATTCCCGCGCATCGCGGAGAGTCCGTGCGACGTTTTCGGGACGGGACATTCCGGCACCTCCATCTCCGCCGCGCTCGGTCTGGCGGCGGCGAGGGACCTGAAGAAGGAGGAGCACAAGGTCATCGCGGTGATCGGGGACGGGTCGCTCTCTTCCGGCCTCTCGTTCGAGGGGTTGAACCAGGCGGGGCACCAGAAACGGGATCTCATCGTGATCCTGAACGACAACGAGTGGTCCATCTCCCAGAACGTCGGGGCGCTTTCGGGCTACCTCAACAGGTTGATGACGGGAAGGTTCTACACATCCTTCCGAAGACGCGTCGAGGCCTTGCTCAAATCGATGCCCCACGGGAAGCTGCTCGCGAAGATAGGGAAGCGGGCCGAGGAGCTCACGAAGGGGTTCATCGTCCCGGGCCTGCTTTTCGAGGAACTGGGAATCACCTACGTCGGCCCCATCTCCGGCCACAACATCGACGATCTTGTGGGGACCTTCCAGAACCTGGAAAACCTCGAGGGGCCGGTTCTCGTCCACGTGGTGACCTCGAAAGGGAAAGGGTATCCGCCGGCGGAAAAGAACCCCGAAAGGTTTCACGGCATGGGAAGGTTCGACCCCGTGACGGGGAACGGGGAGGGCACGGGAACTCTTCCCTCGTACACGGATGTCTTCGAATCCGCCATCCTGGGAATCGGCAGGGAGAACCCCGACGTGGTGGCGATCACCGCGGCCATGTGCGGCGGTACGGGCCTGGTCAAGTTCCGCGAGGCTTTTCCGGACAGGTTTTTCGACGTCGGCATCGCGGAGTCGCACGCGGTCACTTTTGCCGCGGGCCTTGCCCGGGAGGGGAAGATCCCCGTGGTGGCGGTCTACTCCACGTTCCTCCAGCGTGCGTACGACCAAATCGTCCACGACGTCTGCCTGCAGAACCTTCCCGTCGTATTCGCCGTCGACCGGAGCGGAATCGTCGGCGCGGACGGGGCGACGCACCAGGGTCTGTTCGACCTTGCGTACCTTCGCCACATCCCGAACATGTCGCTGATGGCGCCGAGGGACGAGGCGGAACTGGTCCGGATGCTCCGGACCGCCGTCCATGCCGGAAGACCGGCCGCTATCCGCTACCCGCGGGGAACCGCCATGGGGGTCGACATTCCCGCGGACCCGGAATCCGTTCCCTGGGGCAGGGGGGAGCTGCTTTCCGTCGGGAAGGATATTCTCATCGTCGCCATCGGGGCTACCGTGGCGACGTCGCTCTACGCAGCCGAGGAACTCCGGAGGCGGGGAATCTCGGCCGCCGTGATAGATGCCCGTTTCGTCAAGCCCATGGACGCAGGGCTCATCGTCCCTCTCGTCCAGCGCATCGGCCGGGTGCTGACAGTCGAGGAAAACGTTCTCGCGGGGGGATTCGGGAGCGCCGTCCTCGAAATGCTCGAGGAGCACGACGTGCACCCCCAGGTGTTCCGACGAATCGGAGTGCGGGATGCCTTCGTGGAGCACGGTTCGCAAGCCGAGCTGCGCGAGGCGCACGGCCTGACCGATGACGCGGTGATCGCGGAGGCGGCCCGTCTCTGTTCCCAGGGCCGGCACCTCCTCCCCTCGCTGTTCAACGGCATCCGGTCCCGGATCGAAAAGATTGTCTGATCCCGCTTCCGGGAAGAGCTGCCCCTCCCCCGGCGGAAAAAAGGGGAGGAGTCGATTGGACTCGGAGCTGGTGACCAGGGAGCTTGCTAAGACCCGGGCGAAAGCGCAGGGGCTGATTCTTGCCGGCCGCGTTCTCCTCGCGGGCAAGGTCGTCACGAAATGCGGAAGCCTTGTGGGATCCGACCAGGAGATTTCGGTTTCCCCCTCGCCTCGCCCGTTCGTCTCGCGGGGAGGGGATAAGCTCGCCGGGGCGCTTACGGATCTGGGAGTGTCCGTCTCGGGAGCCGTGGTGATAGACGTGGGGGCTTCTACCGGGGGTTTCACGGACTGTCTTCTGCAACGGGGCGCATCGCAGGTCTATGCGGTCGACGTGGGGGAGTCCCTTCTGGACGACTCTCTCCGCCGCGACCCGAGAGTCGTCGTAAGGGAGAGGGTAAATTTCCGGTACGCTCCCCCCGACCTTCTCCCGCGGAAGGTATCCCTTGCCACGGTAGACGTCTCCTTCATCTCGCTCCGGCATATTCTGCCTCCCTTGCGCGCCTTCCTGCTTCCCGGCGCCTGCGTGCTTGCCCTGGTCAAACCCCAGTTCGAGGCGGGCAAAGGATCGGTGGGCAAGGGCGGGGTGGTGCGGGACGAGGAGGAGAGGCGGCGGGCGGTGCGCGACATCGGCGAGTTCGCCCGGGACGCCGGGTTTTCCGTTGCGGGAGAGGCGGAAAGCCGGTTGAAGGGCCCCAAGGGGAACCGTGAGGTATTTCTCCTGCTCAAGTGGCCCGGCGTACCCTAGCCGTCCCCTCCTGTGGGCAACCCGGAATTCCACGCCCACACGCCATCTTGCCCCGCAACGCGAACCGGTTCCCGTCCCCCCGGGGAACCCCGCGGGAAGAATCCGCTTGACTCTCATGAAAATGGCATGTAATTTTTGTCATAAGGAGTGATATTTAGTATAAATGATGTATAATTTTGTGTCCCCCCGGTGGGGCGCGAGGCGAGGTGAAGAATGAAACGATGGGGCACGAGGGTTTCGGTTCTGGCGGTCCTATGCACGATCCTGTTCTTTCCGTTTGCGGTCTCCGCGCAGGAGAGCCCGGGCGTGGCGCAACCGGCGGAATACCCCGAAGGGCTCGTCCACGCCGTCGTCAAGGGGGACACGCTCTGGGACCTCTCCGCGAAATATCTCGGGTCTCCCTGGCTGTGGCCCGACCTCTGGGAGCGCAACCGGTTTATCACGAACCCCCATTACATCTATCCCGGGATCAACGTCGTGGTGTTTCCCCCTCCTCCCCGGGAGTACGGGTGGGAAGTGAAGAAATCCGCCCCTGCGACGGAAGGGGAACCTGCCGTGGCGGCGCCGGAGGGCACGATCCCGCCTGCCGCGGCAACCACCATGGGGGCGCCGCCGGCTATGGCCGCTCTTAATATCCCTCCGGAGGAATTTGTGCGTGCCGGGGAGTTTACGCAAGATCGTCCGACGGGGATCGGCAGAATCGCGGGTGGATGGGAGGACAAGGACGCCTTTTCGGAGGCGGACAAGGTGTACCTCTCTCTCGACAAGGAGATCCCGGAAGACCAGATTCTCGGGGTGTACCGGGTACGCGGACCGGTCAAATCCCATACCGCAAGACCGGTTTCCGGATACGTCCGGTTCCTGGTGGGGGTCGTGCAAGTGACAGGAAAGCAGGAAGGCCATGTCACCGCGGTCGTCCGGAAGTCGTTTTCGGACCTGACTCGCGAGGACCTGATCCGCGAGGAAATCCCGTCCTACTCCCCGGTGTATCCGAAGGAGGGGAAAAGCGGCGTAGAGGCATTCGTCATCACCGGAAGGGAACCGAAAATTGCGCTGTCGACGAACGACTTCGTCTATCTCGATCGGGGGACAGATGCCGGCGTGGCCGTAGGCGACGTCTACCGCATTTATGACACGCGAGGCGGTACGACCTGGTATGGAAGGGATGAGATCGCGAAGGTGCACATTCCGGTGGGAAAGGTGGTGATCGTCCGGGTCCTGCCGGGGTCGGCCACTGCGTACGTGACGCAATCCACCCAGGACATTTCGGTGGGTGCGATCGCGCAGCCGGCATTCGCCGAAGCCCGGTGAGGGACGTTTTCTCGTAAGGCGCGGCACGTGTCTTGATGGGGCGGGGGGAAACCCAAGAAAGGGCCCCCCCGCAACATGACGCGCGAGCAGTCGTCCGCCGACATACTCCTTCGCTTCTCCCTTGTGGAAGGGTTCAACGCCCGTCACCTGTCCCGGCTTGGGGAGCTCCGGGACCGTCTGTCCTCATTCGCGGACGGGATTTCCCGTCGGGGGGATTCCCTCCTTCACCAGGGTATCGAGGCGGCTACCTCCCGGGAGGCCGGCGAGAAGGCGGAGGAGGTGCGGGAAGCATGCGCACGGATCGGCGCACGAATCGTGACCCTCGGCTCCGAGGATTACCCGGCCTTGCTGTCATCCATCCCGGACGCGCCACTGGTCCTGTACTGGCGGGGATCCCTTCCAGCCGGCGGGAATCCTGTGGCGATCGTCGGGAGCCGGGCGCCCACCGACTCCGGGAAGGAGTTCGCACGCGGTCTTTCGGCCGACCTTGCGCTTCAGGGCGTCACCGTGGTAAGCGGGATGGCTCGCGGAATCGACGCCTCGGCTCATGAGGGGGCGCTCGCGGCCGGGGGGGAGACTGTCGCCGTCCTTGGCTGCGGCGTGGATGTTCTGTACCCCCCCGAGGCCGGGCGGCTGAGGGAAACCATACTCGGCCGTGGGGCGGTCGTCTCCGAATTTCCTCCCGGAGCCTTGCCCCTGCCTCGCCGGTTCCCGGCGAGGAACCGGCTCATCAGCGGGATGGCGAGGGCGGTAGTGGTGGCGGAGGCGCCGGCGAGGAGCGGAGCGCTCATTACCGCGCGGTTCGCCCTCGAACAGGGAAGGGAGGTCATGGCCGTCCCGGGTAGTCCCGCATTTCCCCACACGGAGGGGAGCAACCGCCTCCTGCAGGAGGGGGCCGCAATCGTAACCGGGGCGCCGGACGTGCTGCAGGCCCTTGGCTGGGGGGGAGGAGGGGGCCTCCCCGATATGGTAGGCGGGAAGGAAAAGGCAAGGGACGATCTCGAGCGACGCATCCTCGGATTTCTCTCCTCGGAGCGGCACATGAACGAAATCGCCGTTTCCCTCGACGTCCCCGTGCCGGAACTGCTTTCCCGTCTCCTCGATATGGAGTTCAGAAAATTGCTTGAAAGGCGGAGGGGGGACTATTATAAACAGATGTCGAAATCGGGGAGGCCCGCGCACGATCGCGTGTAGGGGGTCCTCCCAGGAGGAAGAATGGCCAAGTCGCTCATCATCGTCGAATCTCCGGCGAAAGCCAGGACGATAAAAAAGATTCTCGGGAGGGGGTACCAAGTCCTGCCGTCCATGGGGCACGTGAAGGACCTCCCGAAAAGCCGGCTGGGGGTGGACGTCGAAAAGGGATTTGCTCCCCACTACATCGTTATCAGGGACCGGAAAAAGGTCCTTTCCGAGATTCTGGACGCATCCCGCTCGGTGAAGACGGTCTATCTCGCTCCCGACCCGGATCGGGAAGGGGAGGCGATCGCCTGGCACATCGCCGAAGCGATCCGTGCCGGAGAAGCCCGACGGCGGAAAGGGAAGAAGGCGGAGGCGGCCGTTCCCCCCGTCGAGGTCCAGCGGGTTCTCTTTCACGAGATCACGAAAAAAGGCGTCACTCAGGGGATGGCGACCCCCCTTCCCCTCGACAAAAACAAGTTCGACTCCCAGCAGGCCCGGCGCATCCTCGATCGGATCGTGGGCTACTCCTTGAGTCCCCTTCTCTGGAAGAAGGTCCGGCGCGGGCTCTCGGCAGGGAGGGTCCAGTCCGTCGCCGTAAAGATCATTTCGACCAGGGAGAAGGAGATCGCCTCCTTTATTCCCGAGGAATACTGGTCGCTCACCGCCCGCTTCGCGGGGAGCGTTCCCCCCGAATTCACCGCGAAACTCTTGGAGGCGGGGGGAGAGAAGGTGCGGCCCCGGACCGGGGAGGAGACTCTGGCCCTCCACAAGGCGGTCGAGAACGGACCGTTCCGGGTCCAGGAGATCAGGAAGAAGATGCGGCGACGCTCCCCGCCTCCCCCGTTCACCACATCCAAGCTCCAGCAGGAGGGGTCGAAGAAGCTTCGCATGCCTTCCTACCGGACGATGATGGTCGCCCAGTCGCTTTACGAGGGAGTCGACGTCCCCGGCGCGGGGCTGGTAGGCCTCATCACGTACATGCGGACGGACTCCGTACGGGTGGCGACGGAGGCGGTGAGCGCCGCGCGCGACTACATCCTGGCGGCGCACGGCGAGGCTTTTCTGCCACCATCCCCCCACACGTACCGGAACCGGCGATCCGCGCAGGACGCCCACGAGGCGATTCGCCCGACCTCGATGGAATACCCGCCGGCTGCAGTCAAGCCGATCTTGAGCCGCGACCAGTACCGGTTGTACGAACTGATCTGGAACCGTTTCGTCGCCTCCCAGATGGCGGCCGCGGAGTTCGAACAGACCACCATCGACATCCTCTGCGAACCCGCCGATTCCCCGTCCGGGGGGTATCTGTTCCGTGCGACGGGCTCCATTCCCCGGTTCCTGGGATACCTCGAACTCTACGAAGAGGGGAACGGTCCACAGACCGACCCGGTGGCCGGGGGCCAGGAGGAGGAAAAGGACGGGGAAAAGGGAGAGGGGAACATCCTGCCGGACCTTTCGGAAGGGGAGCGCCTCGCGCTACGGGAGCTTGTGGACGCGCAGCACTTCACCCAGCCGCCTCCCCGGTTTACCGAGAGCTCCCTCATCAAGGAACTGGAGGAGCAGGGAATCGGGCGGCCCTCCACGTACGCTTCGATCGTGAAGACGATCCGGGACCGCGGGTACGTCCGGATGGAAGAAAGGAAGTTCTTCCCCACGGAGCTCGGGCAGATCGTCACGGACCTACTCGAGGAGAGTTTCCCGAACGTGATGGATGTTGCCTTCACCGCCAAGCTGGAAGGGGAGCTCGACCAGATCGAGGACGGGGAACTCGAGATGGGGAGGGCGCTCGACGATTTCTACCAGCCGTTTTCGGAGGAACTCGAACGGGCGAAGAGCGCGATGCCCGAACTCAAGGACGAGCTCATTGCGACGGGGATCCCCTGCCCGTCCTGCGGGGGGGAGATGGTGATCCGTTTCGGGAGGTCGGGGAAGTTCCTCGCGTGCCGGAATTACCCGGAGTGCCGTCATACGGCGAACTTCCGGGAGACCCCCGAGGGGGGCGTGGAACTCGCCCCGGACGAGGAAGCGGGCGTAACGTGCGACAAGTGCGGCAAGCCCATGATCGTGCGCCGCTGGAAGGGATCCCGTTACATCGCCTGTTCCGGCTACCCCGAGTGCCGTGCCAGCCGCCCGTACGGGATCGGAGTGAAATGTCCCGAGTGCGGGGAGGGGGAGATGGTCGAGCGGGCCTCCCGGGCGGGGAAGATGTTCTACAGCTGTTCGCGCTACCCCGATTGCCGGTTTGCCTCCTGGAGCCTGCCGGTTGCGGGTCCCTGCCCCGTCTGCGGGTATCCCGTGATGACGGAGAAGACCCGGAAAGACGGGAAGACCCAGATCGTATGTCTTCGCAAGGGGTGCAAGGGGAAGAAGGAGGAAGAACCTGTCGCCGGAACGGGGTAATTCTCCAGGGATGCCCTGCGTCGCGCCAAGGAGCGGGAAGTGAAGGAATACATTCTCGTAGTAGACGACGAGCAGAGTCTGCGGCAGTTCCTCGAGATCTTTCTCGGGAAGGAAGGATACCGCGTCGACACGGCCGCTTCCCTGGAAGAGGCGAAAAAGGCCATCGGACAGAACGTCTACGACCTTGTCCTGACCGACCTGCGGATGACCGGGGAAGACGACGGCCTGAAGGTCCTCCGTGCGGCGATCCAGAAGAATCCGTCCACCGAGGTGGTGGTGATGACCGCCTACGCGGAACACAAGTCGGCGGTCGAGGCGATGAAGCTCGGCGCCTACGATTACGTCGACAAGGAGGCGCTCAACCTCGGGGCGGACACCATCACCAAGCCGTTCGACCTCGGCCAGATGCGCGACTTCATCCGGAAGGCGATCGCCCGCAAGGAAACGGCCGACATCCGGAGCCGGGCGCTCCGGGAGGAGGTCCAGGAGAAATCATCGTACGAGGGGATCGTCGGGCGGTGCGAGCCGATGCTGCGGATCTTCGAAATGATCGAGCGGGTGGCGCCCACCAACGCCAACGTGATGATCATGGGGGAGAGCGGGACCGGGAAGGAGCTGGTTGCCGCGGCCCTGCATTCCCGGAGCGAGCGGAGGGAGTACCCGTACGTCCCCATCAACTGCGCGGCCATCCCCGAAACGCTGATGGAGAGCGAGCTGTTCGGCCACATGCGCGGCGCCTTCACGGGGGCGGTTCAGCAGAAGAAGGGATTGTTCGAGCAGGGCCACCGGGGAACGCTGTTTCTCGATGAGGTGGGGGAGCTTCCCCACGGCATGCAGAGCAAACTGCTTCGGGCGATCCAGGAACGGTCCTTCCGTCGGATCGGCGGCAACGACGACATCTCCGTGGACGTCCGGATCATCTGCGCCTCCAAGCAGAATCTCGAGGAGTGGATGAAGGAAGGCCGGTTCCGGGACGATCTCTATTTCCGGCTCAACGTCATCCAGATCGTGGTCCCCGCCCTGCGCGATCGAAGGGAGGACATCCCGATTCTCGCCCGGCATTTCCTGACGAAGTTCGCCGAAAAGATGGGGAAGCGGCCTCCCCGGATCGACGGAGAGGCGATGCGCGCGCTGATTTCCTACGATTTTCCGGGAAACGTGAGGGAGCTGGAAAACATCCTCGAGAGGGCGACGATCATAGAGACAAAAGACGTCATTTCGTTGGACTCCCTCCCCCCGAATGTGACAAAAATGGGCAGCCGGGAGGATGTCGTGATCCCGTTCTCCCCGGATTTTCTCGACGGGGAAGGGGTATCGATCGACGCGGAGATGGACAGGCTCGAAAAATCGATGCTTCTCAAAGCCTTGGAAAAGACCGGCGGGAACAAGACCGAAGCGGCCAAACTCCTCAATATATCTTTCCGTTCCATGCGTTACCGCCTCGAAAAGCACGGGATCGAATAGTCGGCACGTAATCTGCACTATAGCCGGGTAACGTGTTCGATTCACTTGCCGTATCGAGGTGAAATGTGCGGAAAAACAAGGGATTTACCCTTATCGAACTGATGATCGTCGTTGCGATCATCGCCATCCTGGCTGCTATCGCCATCCCGAATTTCCTGAGTTTCGTAACGAAAACAAAGCGTTCGGAAGTGAAGTACAACCTGTCCGGCATCTACACGGCGGAGGTCTCCTATTTCGGCGAAGCCAACGCGTTCAGCAATTCTTTCAATATTATTCGCTGGGTTCCGGAAGGGACGATCTATTACTACACGTTCTCCGTGGGGACCGAACTGTATGGAAAAGGCGAGGCAAATCCCGGAGTGCCGGCGGGGGCGGATGCCCTTTCGTTTTCCGCTTATGGATGGGGGAGCATCGATGCGGATGCCGTCCCGGACATTTGGTACATCAACGACCGCAAAAAATTGGTAAACGAGACGGACGATCTGAATTCGTAACCTGGCACAGGGTTTGCAAATTCATCTGCAAAACAGATATCCATCCCGAGAGGAGGAGGGACAGACCATGTTGAAAAACAAGAAAGGGTTCACGCTCATCGAGTTGATGATCGTCGTCGCGATCATCGGGATTCTGGCGGCCATCGCCATTCCGAACTTCCTCAAGTTCCAGGCGAAGTCGAAGCAGTCCGAAGCCAAGACGAACCTGAAGGGGATCTACACGGCCGAAACCGCCTACTTTGGGGAAAACAACGACTACAGCGGGTTCGACGCCGTCAACTGGGAACCGGTCGGATCGAAGTTCTACTATCATTACACCCTCACCGGCGCGGTCAGTGGCAATTCGTCCATTGAGAAAGGCGCGGACATGAGTGGAAGCACGGCGGTCTGGACGGGGAACGGCGGATCCACTCCCTTGCTCACCACCGGTGCTACCGACGGGTTCACCGCCGGAGCCGTAGGCAACATCGACAGCGACACTGACACGGACTGCTGGATCATTACGGACGGGAATAAGCTTATAATGACCCAGAATGACGTGTAACCATCCCGGGGAAGCGACGGGATACAAAATGGGGGGCGTTCTCACGCCCCCCATTCTTTTTGTCCTTCTTCTGGGCGTGCTTGGAAACGGCGGGGACTGGCCCATCGCCACCTTCCTCATACGCTCCGTTCTGTTTATTTCCTTTGCCATATTCCTGCATCGATTCCTACCCGGCCGAATCCGTGTAAATCCCGTCGACATCCTCGTGGTTTCTCTCTGGAGCCTCGGGGCGGTGTCTCTCGCACAAAACGGTTACCCGTGGATAACCTATCAGTGGTTTCTCCATCATTCCGCGGCGCTCTGCCTGTATGTCATGATCCGCGCGCTTCCCGGGTTGGAAGGGCGGCTTCCGAAGGCGGGTGCGATCCTGCTGCTTGCCACGGCGTGCTTCCAGGTTCTTTTCGCCCTGTTTCAGATGACGTTCCAGGGAGAGATCCGGCCGTTCGGAACGCTGGCAAACCCGAACTTCCTCGCGGAATTTCTCGCGTATGCCGCAGTGGTAGCCTGGATCCTGGCAAGTCATCCGGTTGGAGCGTCGGGACGGAAATGGATGTACGGCCTGGTCCTCCTCTTTCTCGTCGGCATCGGCCTTAGCCAGTCTCGGGGAGGATTTCTTCTCGTCATCGCTCTGGGATCCTTCCTGGCGGCGGAAAGGATAGGATGGCGCAGGTCCCTGGCCGTGGCCGCCGTCCTCGTGGCGGCCGTCCTTTTCGTTCCCAACCCCCTTCGCGACAGGTTTCTCGGGAAAGGGGACCCTTTTGCCTTCGAGCGGATCAACATGTGGAGAGCGTCCTTGCGGATCTTTCGCGAGCACCCTCTCGGCGTGGGAGTCGGTCACTTCAAGTATTACTGGCACCTGGTCCGGGATCCCGTTGAAGGAACGATCATCCGGTACGCCAAGTTCGCGAGAACCCCCCACAGCGAATTCTTCTCGGTGATGTCCGAACTGGGCCTCCCCGGCGTCATCGCCTTCCTCGGACTGGGTGCGGCAGGCGTCGTCTCCCTGCGGAGGGCCGTCTCCCGGCAAGATCCCGTTGTCCTTGGCGGCGTGATGATCCTGTTTGCCTCTTTCCTTCACTCGTTTTTTGAGTACAATTATCACGTCCTTGGAATGCTTCTGGTGAACGCGGCTGCCCTGGGCATCGTGTCCGGGCGCCTCTTTCGCCCGGTCCGCGAATGGGAGTTCCGGCTGGGGAACGCAGGTAAGGGGATGGCCTACCTCCTGCTTGGCGTGTGCATCATTTACTCCGGGGCGACCTGCGCGGGAACTGTCCTGGAGGGGCGGGGGAGCAAATCGTTCCTGGCCGGGCGCATGGAAGAGGCGGGACGGTGGTTCCGGCGGGCCTCCCTCGCGGACCCGTGGCGGGGGACGTATCCGGACTCGGGTTCCGCAGTTTTCTATCGTCTATTCGAAGAGGGAAAGGGGGAACGGAACCTGTATCGGGCAATCGAGCTGGAGCAGGAAGCGTATCTTCGCAACCCGATGGATTTCCGGTACCCGGCGAGGCTGGGATACCTGTTCTCCAAGGCAACGGATCACGTTCCGGCTCCCGCTAGGAGGCAGGTCCTCGATGCTGCGTTTTCCTCGTATGACGCGGCAATTGCGCGCAACCCCCACGCCGCGGATCTGCGGTACCTGAAGGCGCTGTTGCTCCGCATGGCGGGCAGGGAGGCCGATGCGCGCCGCCTGATCGAATCGGTGCTACGGGACGAGCCGGCGTATGTCAAGGGATGGGTTCTCCTCGGGAACCTGAAGGAGAAGGAGGACCGCGAAGGCGCTCTCTTGGCTTACGAGGAGGCGCTGGCGGTAAATTCCCGTTATCGGGATCGGGCAATCGAAACGTATGAAAAGGAGTACGTGGAGCTCGATCGGACAATGGTGAAAGAATGGATCCAGTCGTTGAGGTCAAGGCGGGGGAGATGAGGGGGCAGGGCAGGGCGGGCGCCTGGCTTCTGTCGCTGTTGTTCCTTTTCTCTTCGGGAGTTCTTTCCTCGTCCCTCTTCGGGCTGCACATGGCGGGCATCCCCGCAGGGCGGGCAGAGGCCCCGGAAGGAGGGCTGATTGCGCTGATCGGAAGGAGGCCCGCTTTCTCCTTCGGGTTTCAAAATTTCCTTGCCGATCTCGCCTGGCTGCAGGCCGTCCAGGTGGCGGGGATCCGCCGCATGGACAAAACCGATTATGACAAGCTGAGTCTTCTCGTTCATACGGTCAACAATTTCGACCCGAGATTCGATGTCCCCTATTTTCTCGGAGGACTGGTGCTGGGGGACTCGCCGGATCACGTGCCGCAGGCGGTCGAAACGCTGGAACGGGGGTGGAAGAACCATCCGATGAACTGGCGCTTCCCGTTTTACCTGGGGTACCTCCGGTACTTCTCGCTCGGCGATCCCGTGGGAGGCGGCAGATCCATCGAGGCGGCGGCGCGGCTCCCCGGAAGCCCCTCCTATCTGCCTTTGCTCGCGGCCCGGATGTTTTCCGAGGGAGAGAAGCCGGAAACGGCCCTGGCGTTCCTCGCGGCGATAATGAAGCAGGAAACCGACCCGGCACGCCGGGAGATACTCAATCGGCGCATCCGGGAGGTGATCGTGGAGAGGGACATCCAGATGCTGGAAAGGGCCGTCGAGGCGTACCGGAAAAAGACCGGTGCACTGCCTCCCGGGCCATCCGCCCTGGTTCGCGAGGGGCTGATCAAGTCCCTTCCGGCCGAACCGAACGGGGGAACTTACCTCCTGTCTCCCGATGGTACGGTGCGGAGCAGCAAAATGCCCGATCGCCTCAAGGTGTTCCGCCCCCGATGAGCACCGAGAACGCCGTCATCACGGTTGACAGAGTCCGCAAGTCGTATCCGACGGGTTTTTTCCGCAGGCGGGTGCTCGTTTTATCCGATCTCTCCTTCTCCGTCGGGAAGAACGAGATCGTCGGGTTTCTCGGACCGAACGGCGCGGGGAAAACCACGACGATCAAGATCCTCAACCGTCTCGCATTCCCGGACCGGGGCGACGTTACCGTTTTCGGCGAAGAGGCCGGACGCCGGTCCGAATCCCGCCGCCGCATCGGATTCATGCCGGAACAACCATACTTCTACGAGTACCTGACCGCGGGAGAGTTCCTCGGACTCTGCGGGCACCTGAACGGGATGGGGCGGTCCGAGATCTCCGGGCGGTCCCGCCTTATGCTTTCCCGGGTCGGCCTTGACGGAGCGGACCGGACCGCGATACGGAAATTTTCCAAAGGTATGATGCAACGGCTTGGCCTGGCGCAGGCGCTGCTACACGACCCCGAGCTGGTGATTTTGGACGAACCGATGTCGGGGCTCGACCCGGTGGGCCGGATGGAAGTGCGGAATCTGATCCGCGAGATGAAGGCGTCGGGGAAAACCGTGTTCTTCAGCTCTCATATCATTTCCGACGTGGAAGCGCTATGCGACAGGGTCATCATGCTGGACAAAGGGGTGAAGGTGGCGGAGGGAGCGGTTGACGATCTGGTGGGCCAGGAAGGGATCCAGTACGTCGAAATCCAGTTTTCCCCCGTCCCGCCTGCGGAGTGGGTGGGCAAGGCGGGCATCCCCAAAGGGGCCGTAACGGTACAGGGAAGTGCCTTCATCCTGCGCGCAACGGATTTCGAAGAGGCCAACCGCTGGATCGAAAGATTCCGCGAGGCGGGCTCCCAGGTCCGGTCCTGCGTCCCAGTCAAGCGGCGGCTCGAAGACATCTACGTGGAACAGGTGGGTGGCAGAAATTTCCGGGAGGCGGGGATGCCCGCCCGGTCGGAAGAAGAGTCGCGGGATGGGTAACCGGATCTTCGCCATCGCTGCGAACACCTTTCGGGAGACGATCCGGAACAAGATCCTGTACACTATTCTCGCGTTCGCCCTATTGGTAATCGTCCTCTCCCGGTTTCTGGCAGACCTCTCCGTCGGCGAGCTCACCCGCATCATCGTGGACGTCGGCCTCGCCTGCATCCACCTCTTCGGCCTCCTGATCGCGGTGTTCATCGGAATCACCCTGATCAGCAATGAGGTCGAGCGGAAGACGGTATATCTGATCCTGTCCCGGCCGGTCCCCCGCTGGGAGTTTATCCTGGGGAAAGCGGTCGGACTGGGCGCTACTCTCGCGCTGGTGACGTTCGTGATGTCGCTGACCCTGTTCCTGGTCCACCTGGGGTATGAGGGGACGCCCGAGATCGGGATCTTCATCGCCTCCGCCGGGATCTACATGGAACTCGTCCTCCTGGTCTGCCTGGCCTCCCTGTTTTCCTCGTTCACCACGCCTACCCTGAGCGCGATCTTCACCCTCTCCATGTTTCTCATCGGCCACGTATCGAAAGACCTGATGGTGTTCGGGGGACGGGCGTCGTCCCGGGCGGTCCGGCTGGCGTCGGACGTCCTGTTCTACTTGCTTCCCAACCTGGAGAATTTCAACTGGAAGAACGAGATCGTCTACGGAGGGGTGCATTCCTTTTCCGTATTGCTCCTGCCCGCGGGGTACATGCTGTCCTATTGTGCGGCTGTTCTGGTCCTCGCCAGCCTGATCTTCTCCCGGAAGGATTTCAAGTAATGGGAGGAGAATGGCGTTCCCTAGCACCCTCGGCGGGCGCCGCCTTCGCCACGTCCCTCCTGCTGGCTTTTTACTTCACGCCGATCTTCCGAGATTCCGCCCGTCGTTTCGGGATCGTCGATCGCCCCGACGGAGGACTGAAAACCCAGAAGGAGCCGGTTCCCTACCTGGGGGGATTGGCCGTCTTCAGCGCCGTTCTCTTCCCCGTGTCGATCTTCCTGCGGTTCAGCGACGAACTGATGGGGCTCCTCCTTGCGTCCACCATAGTGGTCATGCTCGGCCTGATCGACGACATCGGCAGGCTTTCCCCCCGGATCAAGCTGGTGGTCCAGGTGGTTGCGGTCTTCCTGATGATCAAGTCGGGGATCCGCATACGCGTCGGGTTTCTGCCCCCGCTGCTCTGTATCGCCCTGACCTTCCTCTGGATGCTCCTGATGACGAACGGCTTCAATCTGATCGACGTGATGGACGGGCTCGCGGGAGGGGTGGCGACCGTCTCTGCGGCTGCGCTCTCCGTCGTGTTCTTCGTGCAGGGAAACCGGATGGGGGTCTTTATTTGCCTGTCGCTCGCGGGCGCTCTCCTGGGGTTCCTTCACTACAACCGGCCTCCCGCCCAGATCTACCTCGGCGACACCGGGTCACTCTTCCTCGGGTTCCTCCTGGGGGGACTTGCGATCGGAGGACAGTACACGACCCGCAACCCCCTGGGATGGCTGACTGCGATCGCCATATTCGCGGTCCCGCTCTTCGAGATCCTGTTCCTCTCCTACCTCCGTATTCGCAGGGGGGTGCCGATCATGGCCGGGAGCCGGGACCACTTCAGCCTCCGCCTGCGCAAGTGGAGGCTCACGACCGGCCAGACGGTATTCTCCAGTTGCGTTGCGGCGGCAGTGTCCGCCGCCATAGGACTTATCGCGATGAACGTCCCCGCCGATTCGTCCCTGTACTGTTATGGATCCATTCTTTTGCTTCTCCTCATCGTCGCGTTCTGGCTCAAGGCCGTCGATATGAGCCTGTAGGAGGCGGAAAGGGTGATTGTCATTCTGGGAGGGGGAATCACGGGTCTCGCGGCGGCGAACGAACTCGCCGGTACCGGGGAGGAGTGCCTCGTCGTGGAGAAGGAGGTGGAGCCGGGGGGGCACTGCCGGTCGATCGTCGCGGGCCGGTATGCCTTCGACATGAGTGGTCACTTCCTTCATTCTTCCGACTCCGCCACGCTGGACTGGATTCTCCGCATTCCCGGGATCGCCTGGAAAGAGGTTGCGAGGGATGCCCGGGTATGGCTCCGGGGGAAGCTTACCCCCTATCCCTTCCAGGCCAACTTGAAGGGGCACGACCCAGATTTCGTGAAGAGATGTCTCGCGGGATTTGCCGCGGAACGGATCCGCGAGACGGTCAAGGGGGAAGTCCCCTGCACGAACTTCGCCCAATGGCTGAAGAGTCGTTTCGGGAAAGAGATGTGCCGGTCTTTCTTCTTCCCCTACAACCGGAAAATGTGGCGAACGCCCCTGGAAAAGATGGGAACCGAGTGGACCGCATGGTCCGTTCCCGTCCCCCGTTTCGAGGACCTGCTAGCGGGAGCCCGGGGGGAAGTCCGGGAGGGGATGGGGTACAACGCCGCGTTCCGCTATCCCCGCCACGGAGGGATCGGGTCGCTCCCCCGGGCACTTGCGCATTCTCTCGGGGACCGGGTCAGGGTCGGACTCCGCGTCGTGCGCGTGGACCTGCGCCGGAGCGCCGTGCGTACCTCCGACGGGAGGGAGATTTTCTTCCGGGCCGCGATCTCCACGATACCCCTTCCCGAACTGGCGGGCAGGTGCGACGGCCTTTCGGCCGTCGCGAGGGAGGCGTCCAGGTCCCTGAAGTGGGTGAAAGTTCTTGCGATAAACTTCGGGGTTGCAGGAGGCCCTCCTCCCCCGGGCCACTGGATCTACGTTCCGGAACGGGCGTACCCGTTTTTCCGGGCGGGATTTCTGTCGAACGTGGACCGTACGGCGGCGCCCGAAGGAGGCGCCTCGATCTTCGTCGAAAAGAGTTTCCTGCCGGGGACGGTGGTCCGGGTGGAGGACGAGGTCTCCGCTGCCCTTAGCGGGCTTCGGCGGATGGGGATTCTGCGTCGGGGCAGCGTCGTGGAGGAACGGCGGGAGGTGATGCTCGACCCGGCATACGTCGTTTTCGACCGGTCCCGGGGGAAGGCCGTGGCGCACCTCACGAAGGAATTCCGGCGTCGCGGGGTGATCCTGGCGGGGAGGTACGGGGCCTGGGATTACTACGGGATGGAACGGTCGATGGCGGACGGCATGCGCGCAGCCCGGGATGCCGTGGCGGTGCAGGGATGACGGCATGACGCGGATCGGCCGCGAACAAGGGTGGCGACCCATCGCGTCCGTGGTCCACATCATCACGCTTCTGGAGTGGGGAGGAGCGCAGGAGAACACCCTGTACACCGTCAGGGAACTCGACCCGGAAAGGTTCGAACGGGTCCTCCTGTCCGGCGGCGGGGGGATGCTCGACCCCGATGCCGAAGCCATTCCCGGATGCCGCTTCCGCCGGGTGAATTCCCTTGTGCGCGAGATCCGTCCTCTTTCCGACCTTCGGGCGCTCGCGTCCCTCACCGCGATGCTTCGGGAGGAGAAGCGACGGGCCGACGGGGCGCCGCTCGTCGTGCACACACACAGTTCCAAGGCGGGCATCCTCGGCAGGGGAGCGGCACGGGCGGCGGGTGCGGACATCGTTATTCATTCCCTCCACGGGTTTGGATTTCACGACGGCCAGCCATCCCCGGTCAGGAAGCTTTTCGTGGAGCTGGAGCGTGCGGCGTCCCGCTGGACGGACATGTTCGTGGCCGTCTCGGAGGAGAACATCCAGCTCGGGGTTGAGGAAGGAATCTTCACCCGGGACAGGTGCCGGCTGATCCGCAGCGGATTCGACACGGGACGTTTTGCCTCCGGGTCGCGGGAAGAGGGGCGACGCATTCTCGGGCTTCCCGGGGATGTGCCCGTCGTCGGCACCGTCGCGGTCTTCAAGCACCAGAAGGCCCCGCTCGACTTCGTGGAGGTTGCGCGTCGGGTGGCGAAGGAGGTGCCGAATGCCCGGTTCGTTATGGTGGGGGACGGGGAACTTCGTCCTGAGGTGGAGCATGCCCTGACGAACGCGTCTCTTGTCGACCGGTTCCGCCTGATGGGGTGGCGCGGGGAGATCCCCGATATTCTCCGGGCATTCGACGTTTTTCTCCTCACGTCGCGCTGGGAAGGATTGCCAAAGGTCGTGCCCCAGGCGCTGATCTCGGGTGTTCCGGTCGTGGCCACGGCGGTGGACGGGACCCGGGAAATCGTGGACGACGGAAAGGACGGGTTTCTGTGTCCTCCGGGAGACGTGGAAGACATGGCGGACCGTGTCGTGTCAATTCTCAACGGCGCATCGCGTCTCGATCCCTCGTACAAGCGGGAAAGGCTCCTTGCGGAATTCCACCAGGAGGAGATGGTGCGGGCCCAGGAGCGCCTCTATGAGGAGCTTCTTTCCCGGAAAGGATTTCCATGCCCGGGTTCCTCCTGATCTCCGCGTTTCTCCTCGGGGCGTGTCTGGGGAGCTTTTCCAACGTCCTCATCCACCGTCTTCCCCGCGAGGAGTCGATCGTACGTCCGGGATCGCGGTGCCCGGCATGCGGCCGTCCCGTCCGGGCATGGGAAAACGTGCCGATCGTGAGCTTTTTCCTTCTTCGCGGGAAGTGCGCCGGCTGCAAGGGCAGGATTTCCTGGCGGTACCCCGCGGTGGAAGCGGCAAGCGGCGTCGGGTTCCTCCTGATCGCGTGGGCGGACGGCCTCGGGTTTGCCCTGCTCCGGGACCTTGTCTTCTTCTCGCTGCTCGTCCCGATCGTGTTCATCGACATCGACCACCGGATCATCCCCGACGAATTGTCCCTGGGAGGTCTCGCCGCGGGCATTTTTCTCTCGTTTCTTCCCGGAGGCGACTGGCACGGTTCCCTTGCGGGGGCCCTTCTCGGAGGAGGATTGCTTTATGTCACTGCGGCGACATACCACCGGGTGACGGGGATCGAGGGGCTGGGGGGAGGCGACATCAAGCTCCTCGCGATGGTCGGCGCGTTTCTGGGTTGGAGGGGTGCCCTGTTCACGATATTCGTCGGCTCCCTGCTGGGCGTGGCGGGAGGACTCGTCGCCATGCGGAAGGGGAGCGACGGACTCAAGACCGCCATCCCGTACGGCCCTTACCTGTGCGCGGCCGCGCTCATGGCCCGTTTCCTGGGTGATCTATTCTGGGGGTTTCTCTAAAACAGGGTCCTGGCGAGGTTGTCCTGCACGGGGGCACCGTCGGGGGTGATGGTCCACAGATCGCCTTCCATCGCCCTGATTCCGGTTGCGTACCCGATGTAGTTCAGGGCATTGTCGAAGAGGGTTACGGAGATCTCGTAATAGTCGTAGTCGACGGGGTCGAAATCGATAAGGACGACGTTGTCGGTGTACCTGTCGTGTTCCGTGAAATAGATGAGTTCCGTCTTCTGTAAATGTTTCAGCGCGATTTTCGCCTGGGTGAAACGGGCCTTGTTCACGATCTTGCCGTAGGTGTACACCGCGATGGTCGCGAGAATTCCGACGATTGCGAGCACGATGGCGAGTTCGATGATCGTGAACCCCCGGCGGAGGCGGAAAGGATTCACTCTGATTCCCCCGGAACGGCGGGACCGGTCGGCCCGCGGGGAGCGTTATCCTTCCGTTGCCCGTCGATCTGCTTTGAAAGGCGTTCGAGGAGTTCTGCGGTCTCCTGGAAATGGTCGCCCTTTCGGAGGGGGATGCTCTTCGGGTATTCCCCCCGGAGCATCATCTCGATAGCCTTGTTGATCCGGTAGATGGGGCCCGCGATGCGGTGGCTGAAGATGAGGGTATAGAGGAACACGCCGACCAGAATGAACAGCACGGCAGGCCAGATTCTCTGGTGGAGAATGAGAAGTTCCTCGGCGGCGGGCTTAAGCTCCGCCAGGTCTGCGCCCGTCAGGAGCCCGATAACGGAGGGGGCGAACACCAGCAGGATCCCGGCGACGAAGAACAGGAGGAAGACGAGGAGCATGCGCCATGCCAGCCCGAACTGAAACCGCCTGTCCGCCAGACGGGTTTTGCGTCGGTCGCTCGGGTGGGTCACATTCGCCTCCCACTTCCGTTTTTGCTATTCTAAGCGCTGTGAGTTCCATGTCAACGAAGTCCCTGAGGGGGCGGGCCGTTTGAAAAAGGACATATCGGTCCGGGCGGGCGTTGTCCTCCAGCTGTCGCTCATCGCGGTCGCCTCCCTCTCCCTTCTTGCGGTGTTTTCGTTCAAGGTCATCGAGATCACCATGAAACGCCGTCACTTGGAGGCGGCTATCTCCGTCGCCGAAGTGGTGCGGAAGGTTGTCCGGGAGGAAGAACGGGAAGGGGGCGCGACCGGTCCTTTCGTCCGGGGGTTGGTCGGGACTCTCTCGCCGTATGTCCGCGAGGTGACCATTCTCCCGGAAGGCGAGGGGCCTGTTTCGGTCATGGTGACCCCTGTAGGGAGGCAGGTCTCCGCGGTCTTCACCGTCCATCCGACTGTAGACGTCACTCTCCCGCTCGACGCGATTGACTCGGCGGGGAAAGACCCGCGGGGTATCCGGGTGCGCTTCTTTTCCCCCGGAATCGAGCCGGAGGCCCGCAACCTCGTCCGGATTACGGCCGTTATCGTGATTGTCGATGTCGTCGTGTTCGTCCTCTTCGGGTTCCTCCTCATGGACCGCTCGGTGGTGCGCCCGATCCGGCGCCTCGCGGCGGTAACCGAGAAGATTGCCTCGGGGGACCTCCGTTTGCGCGCCGACGAGTCGCCGGGAAACGATGTCGGGCAGCTCGGGGCGTCCTTCAACCGGATGGTGGGCGCGATTCTCTCCGCGCAGGAAAAGGCGAAGCAGGCCCAACAGGAGGGGTTCCGCTGGGAAAAGCTCGCCACCGTCGGCCGCCTGGCCGCGGGCGTAGCGCACGAGGTGGGCAATCCCCTGATGGGGATCCGGGGGTATGCGGAATTTCTCCGGCGGAACGATCCTCCCCGGCCGGAGCGGGAAGAGTGCCTCGACAAGATCGTGGCGGAAACAAAACGGATCGAGAATATCGTGCGGGGGCTGCTTTCGGTGGCCTCCTCGAAGCCGGGCGGGGAGGAGAAAGCGGACGTGGGAGAGGTCGTGCGCGAGACCGTCGAGATGCTCTCGTTCCGCAAGATGTTCCGGGATGTCGAGGTGGTCGTCGAGACGGGCGGGGTGGGCCGTGCGGGCATCTCGGCGGAGCGCTTCCGCCAGGTGCTGCTCAACCTCATGATCAACGCCGTCGACGCGATGGAGGGGAAGGGTACTCTGCGTGTGCGGACGTTCGTCGTGAGACCGTGGGTGCCGCCGGCCCTTCGCAAGGCGAGAAGACGGGCGTCCGACCCGCCCGAAGTGGACGTGCTGCGTCTGCGGGGAGTAGCCGGAGGTCGCCCCGGGGGTGCGCTTGCGGTCTCCGTGTCGGACACCGGCTGCGGCATCGGACCAAAGGCCCTTCCGTCGATTTTCGATCCGTTCTTCACGACGAAGGAGGCGGGGAAGGGAACCGGACTCGGCCTGTCGGTCTCCCTTGCGATCGTGGAGGGAGCCGGAGGAGAGATCGTCGTCGAGAGCGGCGAGGGCGAGGGATCGACGTTCACCGTGATTCTGCCCGAGGCGG
>Ga0210097_1000207_pt1 | contig 25269 bp, 25 predicted proteins | sample Joice_CattailNLA_2_FD_185521 | JGI IMG/M metagenome (GOLD analysis project Ga0210097, IMG submission 185521) | Wetland microbial communities from San Francisco Bay, California, USA, that impact long-term carbon sequestration - Joice_CattailNLA_D2... | ecosystem: Environmental > Aquatic > Marine...
AGCAATCCTTTGGCGCCGTGGAAATCGGACGCGCATTGTAGCAAATCCAATCCGGCTTTGATGCGGATTGCTTTCAGGAAAGGCTTGCTGAATTGCGCGCAGTATTGCGGCGATTCATCGCCGTGGAATTGCAAAATATCCAGCGGCACATTCGTCAGCGCTTCGCGCACGAATCCTGCGTCGGCATCGACGAACAAACCGACTATGATCACAAAGGGCGGCAACACCGTGGCGAGCTGTTTCGCATGCTCGATGCTGACGCAGCGCGGGCTGCGCTCATAGAACACCAGGCCTATGGCGTCAGCACCGCTGTGCGCGGCCGCCAACGCGTCTTCCTCGCGCGTGATGCCGCAAATCTTGATGCGAGTCACAGCACCTCTCCCAACATAGTATCGTTTTCCATCTGCGGCAATCCCCACTTGGCCTCGTATGTGATGCGACGCAAGTATAAGCCATCGGGTGAGAACGTCGGCGCGGCAAGGCTGCGTTCGCGGCCGGCCAGGACATCGGCCAGCCAATCAGGAGGGTATTTGCCTTTGCCGACGTAAACCAGGCATCCGACGATGTTGCGCACCATATGATGCAAAAATGCGTCGGCGCTGATATCAAATATCAGCATATCGCCCCGCCTGTGTATATCCAGTTGCTGCACATGCTTGAGCGGCGATTTTGCCTGGCACTCCGCGGCACGGAACGCGCTGAAATCATGTTCACCCAACACGTGCTGCGCAGCGGACTGCATCAGGACCTCATCCAAAGGAGCATGAAACCAGCCGACCTTGCCCGAGTATATTGCCGGCCTAACGGTCCGATTGAGCAACAGGTAGCGGTAGCAGCGCCCATGAGCCGAAAAACGCGCATGGAATTCATCTGGCACCTGGTGTGCCCAGCGCACCGCGATGCTGTCCGGCAGCAAGGCATTCACCCCGCGCACCCAGGCAGTCAACGGCCGTTCAACCCGTGTATCAAAATGGACCACCTGCTCGATAGCGTGCACGCCGGTGTCGGTACGCCCGGCGGCGATGACAGAGATCGGCTCAACGTCGGCCTGCTCTCCGGCAATTCCACCCAGGGCGCGCTGCAGCGCATCCTGTACTGTCAGTCCGTCCGACTGGCTCTGCCAACCGCAAAATGGTGAGCCGTCGTACTCCACACCCAGCGCCACCCTCATCGCAGAGTCTCGAACAAAAGCAGTACCGCAAAACCCACCAACAGTCCGTCGCCGACACCAAAACGATAAAGTGACAACTCGATATGCCTGCCGGATTCATCATGTGGCTCAAACAGGCTGCGCAAATTGTCCTGCCAGGTGCCCGTCTTGTGCAACATCGCGACCTCGGCATAATGCAGCGTCAAGGCAAGACGCACAGCGACCCGTTCACGCGACACGCCGAACAACTGCAATGGCGCGAGCAAAAAGTACAATCCGGCGATCAACTGTTGCCTGTGCAACCGATCCAGCAAGATCGCCAAGCCGGCTATTGCGGCCAGTAATCGGGCAAGTTGCAACACGCCTTCGCTCAGTCCTTCACGGCTGGGGCTGAACATTCCGAGCGCTTCAAACAACGGCTGTCCGGGCGTGGTGTATGCATAGATGACAAGTAAGGACAGCAGGATCCAGCGGGTACGACGCAATAACTGCAAAAACTTGCGGGCTGAAATCAGCATTGCAGCTAAAAACACGAATCCGGCAGCGACCAACAATTTTTCGAACACCAGGAATTGCATGCTTGCGACCAGCAAGCACCAAGTCAGTATCTGTGCGGCGGGATGGAATTTCACTCTGGATCCTCATTTCAAATGAAAACGGCAGCTCGATCCAGAGCTGCCGTAATGACAGAGCGCATTATTCAGCCTAGCAGTACCAACAGATTTTGCGCGGCATCGCGCTGCTCGTTATCACCCTCACGCAATACTTCATCTAGGATTTCGCGGGCGCCGCTGGCATCGCCCATTTCGTGATAGGCCTTGGCCAGATCGAGTTTGGTTTCGACTTCTTGCCAGTGATCGTCCTGGTTCCCCGTAGCCGGTTCGGCCGGTGACGATACGCTTGGTGCCACCATATCGTCAAAATTCAAATTGATGCCCGCCAACCCGATGTCAGGCGCTGCCGCCGGTGCGGGTTTCTCGGGTGCTTTTTCTTCCGGGAAATCCAGGGTGAACGCCATTCCGCCATCGTCTGCAGGCTCGGCAACTTCTGCCTCAGGCATCGAAGGATTCGATTCTGTGATATCGAAGTCCATTTCTTCCGCTTGCGGAGTCAGGCTGCCGTCAGCAGACATGATCGAAGTTCGTTGCGCAGCGTCCAGAAAATCCTGTTCCGGGGACGGTTCTTCAGGGGCAGCAGACCCGCCCATATCAAAATCAAAATCGAGCGCCGAAGGTTGAGCCTTCGGAACATTTTCGGCTTCGGGCGAGGGATTGAAAGCGGGTGTTTGTACTGTCGCGCTGCCCGTGTCTTCCATAGAGCGGAAGCCGCCGCCGTACATCGGATTGTCCGGCTCCAGCTTGCGGCCCATTGCAGAGGCCTGTTGCCAAGCATCGGCATCTCCGGAATCTTGCAACTGGCGCGCAATAGTCGAGAATGAGTTTGCATCCTTGCGGGCGGCATATATCCCCAGCAACTTTAGATGGATCTGGTGATTGTTAGGCGTGCTTTGCAAAGCTTCTTTGAGAATTTCTTCGGCCTGGACATCGCGGCCAAAGTTGAGGAACAGATCTGCTTCGCCGATCGGATCTACATTATCGGATTGTGCTGATGACGCAACAGAAGAGCCGGTACTGGTAAAATCACCCGTATCGGGAGACGGAAAAACCGGCGCGGCCATACGGCCCGTTATTTCACCGATATCTTCGGATTGGCCGGAATCCTCAATCCAAATGTTTTTTTTTCTCCTGCGGTACAACATATAGCCGGCACCGCCCAATAACAGCAAGGCAGCTATTCCTCCCATGTAAAGCGGCTCTTCCAGGATCTGATCGAGCAGACTTGGTTCCGATTTGACTTGTGCTGGTAAGGGTTTTGGTACCGGCTTGGGCTTGACAGCAGGCGGCGTCTTCAACGTCGTTGCCACACTGACAGCAGATCTTGCCGCGGCAGCTGCCGGGGGTTGCGGAGGTTGCGGTGCTTGAGCCGCCGCCGCAGCTTCGGCTTTCAATTGGGCGAGACGCTGCATGTCCTTCATATTCTTTTCAAGCATTGCGGCACGATCTTGTTGTTCCTTCAATGCCAGCTGCTTGGCAATCGCATCTTCCTGTGCGGCATTTTTCCTTTCCTGTTCGGACATGGGCTTGCCGCCCGGACCGACCTGGTCTCCGGGAGCTTCGCCTTTAGATAGTTTCAACACTTCCTTGGCGGACTCTTTGGCTACCGGTGCCATATCGGCTATCGAACTGCTGATCTTGCCCGTGGCAACTTGCTGCGCTTCTTGCGGCTGGCTGCTGAGAGGGGCTGCACTGGCCAGCTTTTGCCGGTAGGCATTCCAATCGGAAGCCTGGGCATGAATCTCCTTTATTGCATCGGGCAGTGAAACATTCTCCACCTCTTGCTGGGTAGGCAATTGCAGGATTTTCCCGGCCCTGATGCGGTTCATGTTTCGACCGTCAAATTTGCTGGCATTGGCGCGATAAAGCGCGACCAGCATGCGATCCAGATTCATGTCGGCCAGTTTGTAACGTGCAGCAATCTCGTACATCGTGTCGCCGCGTTGAACCTCGATCCACTCCTTCGGTTCAGCCACAGCTTCAGAAGCGGCTTGCTCAGGTTCTGCTTCCATTTCCACCGGCACAGCTTCCTCAGGCCCGGTTGATGTTGCCATTGGGGCTTTTTCCTCGGGCTCGGCAGCCGCTCCCGAGGGAGCGGCTTGCTCTACGGGCGAGACGGCAACTACCGGGGCAGGTTGTGCCGGGAATGTGATTGCGGAACCTGCCGGAGCGGCGGGTTCAGTTGCGGCGGCTGCGGGGGCGACAGATTGTACTTCGGGGGCCACGGGCTGTACTTGAGCTTTGGCAGGCTGTTGCGCCACATAGCCGGGGGGATCGAGCAGAAATGTGTATTCGCGGGACAGTTTGCCGGCAGACCAGGTCAATTCAACCAGCAGACTCACAAAAGGGTCATTTACAGGTTGCGCGCTGCTCGCACTGATGTATGGCTGGCCATCCGCACGACTTTCGATCTTGAATTTGAAAATGTTGCCATAAGGATATTCCAAACCGGCACTTTTGTAGGCGTCCGGAGAGGCAAGACGGGCAACCAGGCTGTCTTTTTCCGACCTGCTGATTGCCACTAAATCTATTTCGGCTTTAAGCGGTTGCCCCAGAGCAGAAGTCACATTTATTCCGCCCATCCCTACGGAGTAAACGGACGTTGACAGCATCAAAGCGACAACAGCACCGAGCAGTTTTAGCAGTGATTTTCGCACGCGATCACCCTCACCTTTTTTATTAGACAATACAAAATAACATCAAAGAGTTATAAGCACAAGCTCATAATATCCTTCGCATTATGTCTTAACTGATATATTTCGCAATCAAAATTTCAGCAATTTGCACACTATTTAACGCAGCCCCTTTGCGCAAATTGTCACTCACCACCCATAGATTCAGGCCCATCGGGTGCGAGATATCTTCGCGGATACGTCCGACATAGGTCGCATCGTTCCCTGCAGCATCGATCGGAGTCGGGTATCCGCCTGGTTCCCGCTTGTCCATCACGATCACACCGGGAGCCTTTTCCAGCAGCGCACGCGCGTCCGCTGCGGAGATCTTTTTGCGGGTCTCGATATGCACTGCTTCGGAATGCCCATAGAATACCGGCACACGCACTGCGGTAGGATTGACGACGATGGAATCGTCTTCCATGATCTTCCGGGTTTCCCAGACCATCTTCATTTCTTCCTTGGTATAGCCGTTCTCCAGGAACACATCGATGTGCGGCAACACGTTGAATGCGATCCGTTTCGGGTAAACCTCGACTACGGGATCCTTATGGTTGAACAAAGCGCGGGTCTGGTTTGCCAACTCGTCGATTGCCTCCTTGCCGGTGCCGGATACCGCCTGGTAAGTCGCCACATTGATGCGCGCGATGCCCACCGCATCCTGGATTGGTTTGAGCGCCACCAGCATCTGCATGGTCGAGCAATTCGGGTTGGCGATGATGCCGCGGTTCTTGTATTGTGCGATGGCGTGCGGATTCACCTCAGTGACCACCAGCGGAATATCCCTTTCATAGCGAAAGTGTGCGGTATTGTCGATCACCACGCAGCCTGCAGCGGCCGCGATCGGCGCATACTTTTCCGAGACACTTCCTCCCGCGGAAAACAGGCCGATCTGCGCTTGGGAAAAATCGAAACCCTCTACGTCCAGTACAACAAGCTCCTTGCCGCGGAAGGTCACGGTGGAGCCGGCCGATCGGCTCGATGCCAGAGGATACAGGTTGCGCACAGGGAATTTGCGTTGTTCGAGTATCGACAGCATCACCTCGCCCACCGCACCGGTTGCACCTAAAATACAAATGTCATATTGCTTGCTCATGCCTCTTCTTTCAAAAAATAATGCCTACAACAGTGCGACGACAGCATCACCCATCGCGACAGTGCCGATCTTCTGCATGCCCGTTTCGGCGATATCACCGGTGCGCAATCCCTGCTGAAGCGTTTTGCGGACGGCATTCTCGATGCGCTGCGCGATATCTTCTTGCGCGAAGGTGTAGCGCATCATCATCGCAACCGACAATATCGTAGCAAGCGGGTTGGCGATGTTTTTGCCGGCGATATCCGGGGCCGATCCGTGGCACGGTTCATATAGTCCCTTGTTCTCCGCATCCAGCGAAGCCGAGGGCAGCATACCTATCGATCCGGTCAGCATCGACGCCTCGTCCGATAGGATATCGCCGAAGATGTTGCCGGTCAGGATCACATCGAACTGCTTGGGTGCGCGTACCAGTTGCATCGCCGCATTGTCCACATACATATGCGACAACGCGACTGCAGGATATTCCTTCGCCACATCGTTCACGATCTCGCGCCAGAACATGCTGGTGTCCAGCACATTGGCCTTGTCCACCGAGCACATCCTTTTGTTGCGTTTCATCGCGATCTTGAAACCGACATGTGCCACGCGCCGGATCTCCGATTCGCTATACAGCATGGTATCAAAACCCTGGCGCTCGCCGTTCTCCTGAGTGCGGATGCCGCGCGGCTGGCCAAAATAAATGTCTCCGGTCAGCTCGCGCAATATCATGATATCCAGACCCGACACCAGCTCTGGCTTGAGGCTGGACGCATTGACCAGTTCGGGATACACCAGTGCGGGTCGCAGGTTGGCGAACAATCCCAAGCCCTTGCGGATGCGCAACAGGCCTTGTTCAGGGCGCAACGGACGCGCCAGCGTGTCGTATTGAAATCCGCCCACCGCGCCGAGCAGCACTGCATCAGAGTCTTTTGCCAGCTTGAGCGTCGCATCCGGCAAGGGATCGCCTGCCGCGTCGTAGCCCGCACCGCCGATGTGCGCGAACTCCGTCTCGATCTTCAAGCCGTCGCTGCGCAACACTTCCAGCACTTTCACCGCCTGCGCAACAATTTCCGGCCCGATACCGTCACCGGGCAATACAGCGATTTTCATTTATATTTCCAGTTGAGAACACGACCAATCATGCATAAAGCCACGGCTGGGCGGAGCGATGCTTGGTCTCATAAGATTTGATCTCGTCCACATGCTGCAATGTCAGGCCGATATCATCAAGGCCGTTCAGCAGACAATGTTTGCGGAAGGCTTCCACCTCAAATGTGTATTCCTTGCCATCCGGCGCCGAAATGGTTTGACGCTCCAGGTCTATCGTCAGCTTGTAGCCGTCATTCGCGGCCACCGCCTTGAACAACTCGTCCACCGTCTCCGCGTCCAGGCGTATCGGCAACAGACCGTTCTTGAAACAGTTGTTGAAAAAGATATCGGCGTAACTGGGCGCGATGATGGCGCGGAATCCGTAATCTTCCAGTGCCCAGGGAGCATGTTCCCGCGATGAACCGCAGCCGAAGTTCTCGCGAGCAAGCAATATCTGCGCACCTTTATAGCGCGGCTGGTTGAGCACGAAATCGGGATTCAATGGACGCTTTGAGTTATCCTTGCCCGGCTCGCCATGATCCAGATAACGCCATTCGTCGAACAGGTTCGGGCCGAAACCGGAACGCTTGATCGACTTCAGGAACTGCTTGGGAATGATCGCATCGGTATCCACGTTAGCGCGATCCAGCGGCGCGACTAGCCCGTTCAGCAAAGTGAATTTCTGCATTATTTTGTAGCCGCCTTCTCGAGAGAGTCTCCACCTGCTTTGAGATCTTCGCCCAAACCTTTCATGGTGTTGCAACCTGCCAACATCAAAATCGCCAAGATCAATACAACTGCTTTCATTTTCGGATCCTTCCTAATTACTTGCACTTACGTCTACAAAATGCCCGGCGATTGCGGCCGCTGCCGCCATTTCCGGACTCACCAAATGAGTGCGACCGCCCTGCCCTTGCCGCCCCTCGAAATTGCGGTTTGAAGTCGAAGCGCAGCGCTCGCCCGGCGCAAGCTTGTCGTCATTCATCGCCAGACACATCGAACAGCCCGGCTCGCGCCACTCAAAACCTGCCGCGATGAATATCTTGTCCAGGCCCTCCTGCTCGGCCTGCCGTTTCACCAAACCCGAACCGGGCACCACCATCGCAAGCTTTACATTCTCGGCAACGTGTTTGCTGCGCGCAATCAACGCTGCGGCGCGCAGATCCTCGATGCGCGAGTTGGTGCAGGAACCGATGAACACCTTGTCGATTTTGATGTCCTTGATCGGGGTGTTCGCCGCCAGTCCCATATACTGCAGTGCACGCATGGCGGCGTCACGTTTTGTCGCGTCGCTCATGGTCGCAGGATCTGGGACATGCCCATCAACCGCCACCACCATTTCAGGCGATGTTCCCCAGGTCACTTGCGGTTTGATCTGCGCGGCATCCAGCTTGTACGTCTGATCGAACTGCGCACCTTCATCGCTATGCAGGCTGCGCCAATAATCCACTGCCATGTCCCACAACTCGCCTTGCGGCGCAAACGGGCGCCCATTGAGGTAATTAAACGTGATGTCGTCCGCCGCAACCATGCCCGCGCGAGCGCCGGCCTCGATCGCCATGTTGCACAAAGTCATCCGCCCTTCCATCGAAAGGTTGCGTATCGTGCTGCCTGCGAACTCGATCGCATATCCGGTGCCGCCCGCCGTGCCGATCTTGCCGATCACCGCAAGCGCGATGTCCTTGGCGGTGACGCCCCTGCCCAATTCCCCCTCGACCAGCACCTGCATGGCTTTGGATTTTTTGATCAGCAAACATTGTGTCGCCATCACGTGCTCGACCTCGGAAGTGCCGATGCCGAACGCGAGCGCGGCGAACGCACCGTGTGTGCTGGTGTGTGAATCGCCGCACACCACCGTCATGCCTGGCAGGGTCGCGCCCTGCTCGGGCCCGATCACATGCACAATGCCCTGGCGAAGATCGGACATCTTGAATTCGTTCAAACCGAACTCTGCGCAGTTGTTATCCAGTGTCTCCACCTGCAAACGAGATACCGGATCGGCAATTCCCTGCGCGCGCGAGGTGGTCGGCACATTGTGATCGGCCACAGCCAGTATGGATGCTGTGCGCCACACTGTGCGGCCGGCCAGCTTCAGCCCCTCGAAGGCCTGCGGGCTGGTCACTTCATGGACCAAATGGCGGTCGATATAAATCAGCGCGGTACCGTCGGCTTCCTGCCGCACCACGTGTGCATTCCATAATTTGTCGTAAAGAGTTTGCGCTTTCATGCTTTTCCGATTACTGCACTGCATTTTTGAACGCGCGATTATGACACAACAGTTGCGGCTTGGCATATGGCTATCAGCCGTGCGGAGCCAAATCACGAAGGACAACTGCGCTAAATTGTAAACATCGTTTCAACACAATGAAGGTCCGGCTTCGTGATAGCATATCGCCATGCAGAACAAGGTTCCAAGATTCCGCCGCAATTCCCATGATGTGTCCAACACCGTCGATGTGACCGACCCCGTTTCGGTTGCCGATGCGCTGGAGGCCATCTTTCTCGATCTCTTTCCAGACGCAAAATCCGGCACGCTACGTAACGCAGTTAATCACGTTTCCCAACTGTATCGCGGTGAAAATCCCGCTTTCGCGCCCTGCGATACCGGTTATCACGATCTGCAGCATATTATGGATGTAACACTGGCCAGTGCACGCCTGATGGATGGCTATGAGCGCTCGCAAAAATCCGGCCCCGAACTGGGAGAGGAACTGTTTATGTTCGGCATCTTGCTGGCGCTGTTTCATGACAGCGGATATCTACGCAAGCGGGGCATCGAAGAAGACAGGAAAGGCGCGGAATTTACCCTGATCCACGTTTCGCGCAGCGCGGAATTGCTGAAGAATTACATGCAGGAAGTTGGCATGGGCAGACTTGCGGAAATCGCCGCCCAAGTGGTCCATTTCACCGGCTATGAAATTCCTGTAGAACGCATCCAGGTACCGCCCGAATTTCGTGCCATCGGCAATCTGGTGGCATCGGCGGACATGCTGGCCCAAATGTCGGACCGCTGCTATCTCGAAAAATGCTTTGATCGGCTATATACCGAGTTTGTGCTGGCCGGAATTGCAAGAAAATGTGACTCACAGGGGAACGAGCAAGTCCTGTTTGCTTCCCCGCAAGACCTGGTGATAAAAACCCCCGGATTTTACAAAAGCGCGAAAAGACGAATGGAAGAAACCCTGCAAGGCGCCTTTCGATTTGTCGAGAAACATTTTAACGGGCAAAACCTGTACCTCGAAGAAGTGGAAAAAAATATCCAGTTTGCAGAATACATGATCGAGCATGGAGCCGATATCGGCATGTTGCAACGCACACCGCCCACGACCCCGGGTTCCGATCAACCCTCTCCCGAAACCGATGTCAGGGAACAGCATGTGGAAGACAGAAGAAAAATAATCGGGGACAGAAGGCAAAATGCAGCGACGCGTTATCCGGATCTGCTGGAAAGAAGGAAGAACAAAGAGGATAGAAGAAAGGATCCCAACAAGAAGAATTAATGCAGCCGTTCGCTGCAGCCACGAGAAATTGCCCCGTTGACGGAAACTGCAATCACGCCGCTTGCCGAGCACTCTCCCTGCTCCGATATATGTGCATTGAAACCACACTCAGAGATTTATTTTGCGCCTGTCTTCAGTTGATCTGGGCTTGTAATATGGCAGGAATGAGACGATAGGGAGTAAAGCCCAAGTCAAAAAAACAGACAATGCACTCAGCAGACTGATTACCAGCATCTCTTGTACATGTTTTCTGCTTTCAACCAGGCTTTGTTCAAATATCTGCGCGGCCTTGAATCTCTCGCGCTGTAAAGTATCGGTCAACTTGTTCAGCGCAACAGTCATGCGCCCCATTTCAGACTTCACTTTCCCCTTTTTAATGCCAATGATGATCGATGCGGCGCTCTCGGCCGCAACAAAGTAATCATTGAATTGCACGAGAATTTCTTTGGCAATTTCTCTTTTTCCGACTATAGCATTCATATCGAGGACGATCTGACGAAAGGACTCGGCATTCGCACGTGCACGCATGATCGATCTTTCCGAGCGGGAATCAAGCACATCCAGCAAGCCGTCCTGAATTCCGATTAACCTGTCGGACAGGATTTCAATTTTGCTCAAATAGGGGTAGTCAACATATTCTGTGTGCTGGAGCAGCTTGTAAGTTTCCGACGTAATTGTATATACGACAATCATTCCGATAGCAAAAAGCAGAATCACAATGTTCAATATATTCTGCTTGTTCGTCATAATTGAAATCCAAAAAATAATCGAATTTGGTTGAATTGTTGCCAAGGATTGGCCCGGCATACCTAACGAATGAACTGTGGTTATCAAGGTAGCCATGCTCGAATCTGCACAAGTTTACTATACACAATTCAGCTATGAGTGAGGTTGCAAGATCCAATAGCGAAACATGACATCAGCTTGAGACGAAGCGGCATATTTCAGTCTTATCCAGTAATTTGTTGAATTCTGAATTGCGTTGATAATATTACGCCTGTGATATTCTGATATCAAAACTCAGTCTTAATGGGCTGATTCACACCCAGCTTCCACCAAGCCAGCAGCAAACCAAGAAGCGCCATGCCCGCGCTGCACGAATACAACACGCTTGCACCATAGTGCTGCCAGATCGGGCCGCTCACCAGGCCGCCCAACATGCCGCCCGCTCCGTAGGTAATACTGCCGAACAAGGCCTGGCCTTTGGACTGGTGCCTCCCCTGGAAGAATTCATGGACCAGTCCCATCGAAGCGGCATGATATGCGCCAAATGTGGAAGCGTGCAGCGCTTGCGCAAGGAGCAGCAACGTCAGAAAATCCACGCCCCATCCGATCAGCATGAAACGCAGCACCGCCGAACCGAAACTGGCCATCAGGATGCGCGTGTAGCCGAAACGGTGCACCAGCCACGGCATCAGGAAGAACACGCCGATCTCGCAGATCACGCCTAACGCCCACAACCCTCCGACAGCACTTTTCGCATAACCGTGTTCGACCAGATAGATCGAGAAGAAAGTGTAATAAGCGCCGTGTGCCAGGGACATCAGAAAGCATGCGCCGAACAAGGCCAGCACGCGCGGTTGCATCAAGATCTGCTTTACCGGCTGGTGATCGGTGTGATGCGCCAGCACCTCGGTAGGCGGGATCTGCCGGGCAAACATCAGGATGCCAAGTTCGCAGATCAAGCCGGCCCACAGCAGCCAGTAAATGGCGATATAGTCGAACGCATAACCCAATCCCACCACCGTGACGATGAAACCGATCGAACCCCATGAGCGGATCCTCCCATAGCGCGCGCTATGCTTGCCGAGGTAGGAAAGTGTGGTCGCTTCGACCAACGGCATCGAGGCAGTCCAGAAAAATCCCATCAGCCCCAATACCAGAAACAAACCCCAAAAAGTGCTGGTGACAAATACCCCGACATAGCACACAGCACTCATTGTCGCTGCGATCTGAACAACCATCTGTCTTTTCCCGGTATGGTCGGCCAGCCAGCCCCACAGGCTGGGCGCAACCATGCGCATCACCGGCTGTATCGACATCAGTACGGCGATCTCGATGGCATTAAAGCTGATGGACTTGAGATACAGGCTCCAATAGGGAAAAAACAACCCCACGAAGGCATAGTAGAAAAAATAGAATCCGGCAATGCGCCAGTAGTAGTTTTTGTGGCTAGGCATGGTGTTACAGCATCAAAACGGCGCGCATTATCTCATGAGGTAAAAAAATTTTGAGCCTGCTCTTGAAATGGGGAACTTAACCCCCATCCCAGACGGGTCATCTTTTGGAGAACGGTATGGAACAGAACGAAGCACAGAACGAAACCAAACCGCAGATCGAGCCCACCGAAGCCGATGCAACCCGGACGGGAACCGCAAATCCTGCGGAGGTCATGCCCAGCATGGAAGAAATACTGAAGGAGGCCGAACGCAAGGCTCAGGAACACTATGACGCATGGATGTACGCCAAGGCCGAGGGAGAGAATATCCGTCGCCGCGCGGTCGAGGACGTCAGCAAGGCGCATAAATTCGCGGTGGAACGTTTCTCCAACGAGATGCTGGCTGTAAAGGACAGCCTGGAAGCCGGGCTGGCTGTGGAAACGGCAACGGTCGAAAGCTTCAAGAGCGGGATGGAACTGACACTCAAGCAATTGTCCGGCGTTTTCGAGAAATTCAACATCAGCGAAATCAACCCGGTCGGCGAAAAATTCGATGCACACAAGCATCAGGCCATCGGCATGGTGGACAGCGACCAGCCGGCCAACACCGTCGTCAGCGTGATGCAAAAGGGATATACGCTGAACGACCGTGTATTGCGTCCGGCAATGGTAATGGTGGCAAAAGCAAAGGAATAAGCAGTTGTGCGGCCAATCCACGGTGTTGCATGTTTGCGAAGGTTATTCTGTTTTGGGACTTGAAATACACGGCAACACCCTTATGTTACACGTCGAGACTGCAACCGCATTGCAATTTGAAAGTATTTAACTGAAAGGAAAGCATCATGGGAAAAATCATCGGTATCGACCTGGGCACTACCAACTCTTGCGTGGCCATCATGGAAAACGGCAAGACCAAGGTAATCGAGAATGCTGAAGGCGCTCGTACCACCCCGTCCATCGTCGCCTATATGGAGGACGGCGAAGTGCTGGTGGGCGCGCCCGCCAAACGCCAGGCCGTGACCAATCCGACCAACACGCTGTATGGCGTGAAGCGCCTGATCGGGCGCCGTTTCGACGAGAAGATGGTGCAAAAGGACATTGCCATGGTGCCATTCAAGATTATCAAGGCCAAGAATGGAGACGCATGGGTCAAAGTGCGCGACAAGGAATTCTCCGCACCGGAGATTTCCGCCCAAGTGCTGATGAAAATGAAAAAGACTGCCGAAGACTATCTCGGCGAACCCGTGACCGAAGCGGTAATCACCGTGCCCGCCTACTTCAACGACTCGCAGCGCCAGGCCACCAAGGACGCAGGACGTATCGCCGGCCTCGATGTGAAGCGCATCATCAACGAACCGACCGCGGCCGCACTGGCTTTTGGCCTGGACAAACAGGAAGGCGACCGCAAGATCGCGGTATATGACCTGGGCGGCGGCACGTTCGACATCTCCATCATCGACATTGCCGAGATTGAGGGCGAGCACCAGTTCGAAGTGATGTCGACCAACGGCGACACCTTTCTGGGCGGCGAAGACTTCGACATGCGCGTGATCGACTATCTGGTCGATGAATTCAAGAAGGAAAGCGGCATCGACCTGCGCAAGGACGTGCTGGCGCTGCAACGCCTGAAGGATTCTGCGGAAAAAGCGAAGATCGAATTGTCTTCCGCACAGCAGACCGAAGTGAATCTGCCTTATATAACAGCTGACGCTTCCGGACCCAAGCATCTCGCGGTGAAGATCACCCGCGCCAAGCTGGAAAGCCTGGTCGAAGATCTGATTGCGCGCACCATCGAGCCGTGCAAGATCGCGATGAAGGATGCCGGCGTCAGCGTGTCCGACATCAGCGACGTGATCCTGGTCGGCGGCCAGACCCGCATGCCCATGGTGCAGGAAAAGGTCAAGGAGTTCTTCGGCAAGGAAGCACGCAAGGACGTTAACCCGGACGAGGCCGTGGCAGTGGGCGCCGCGATCCAGGGCGGCGTGCTGCAGGGCGAGGTCAAGGATGTGCTGCTGCTTGACGTGACCCCGCTGTCGCTCGGTATCGAAACCATGGGCGGCGTGATGACCAAGCTGATCAAGAAGAACACGACGATCCCGACCAAAGCTTCGCAGGTGTTCTCCACCGCCGAAGACAACCAGAGTGCCGTGACCATACACGTGCTGCAGGGCGAGCGCGAAGTGGTGTCCGGCAATAAGAGCCTGGGCCAGTTCAACCTGTCCGACATTCCGCCCGCACCGCGCGGCATGCCACAGATCGAAGTGACTTTCGACATCGACGCGAACGGCATATTGCACGTGTCGGCGAAAGACAAGGCGACCGGCAAGGAGAACAAGATCAAGATCCAGGCCAGTTCGGGCCTGAGCGAGGCGGAGATCCAGAAGATGGTGCAGGACGCCGAAGTCCATGCCGAGGACGACCGCAAGGCACTGGAACTGGTGACCGCGCGCAATCAGCTCGACGCGCTGATCCATTCCACGCACAAGTCGCTGAAGGAATATGGCGACCAGCTCGGCGGCGACGAAAAGTCTGCGATCGAGACCGCGCTGAAGGAAGCCGAGGAAGTGGTCAAGGGCGACGACAAGGAAGCCATCGAAGCCAAGTCCGAGGCATTGGCAACCGCCGCACAGAAGCTGGGCGAGAAGATGTACGCCGCCGAGCAGGCCAAGGCGCAGGCCAATGATGCCGGTGCTGCATCCGGTGGTGCGGAGCAGCCAAAGCAGGATGAAGGCGACGTGGTGGATGCGGAATTCACTGAAGTGAAGGATGAAAAAGGGTAAACTTCAACTGACTGCGGGCTTGGAATGCGATATTCCAGGCCTGCAGTTTTTCATGTCCCACTAATCTCCAAGCACTCAGCCCAGGAATATGGCAAAAAAAGACTACTACGAAGTGCTCGGCGTCAACCGCGATGCATCGGAAGAAGACATAAAAAAAGCTTATCGCAAGCTGGCGATGAAGCACCATCCCGACCGCAATCCTGACAACCCGAAGGCAGAGGAACATTTCAAGGAAGCCAAGGAAGCTTATGAGGCGCTAAGCGATACGCAGAAGCGTGCCGCTTATGACCAGCACGGCCACGCTGCATTCGAGGGCGGCATGGGCGGCGGCAACCCGTTCGGTGCCGGTGCGGCAGGCTTCGATTTTTCCGACATCTTCGGCGACATCTTTGGCGGCGGACGCGGCGGCGCTCGCAGCAACGTGCATCGCGGCGCCGATCTGCGCTACAACCTCGAGATCACGCTCGAACAGGCCGCGCGCGGCACCGAGACGAAGATCCGCATACCGACCATGGAGGAATGCGGAACGTGCCACGGTTCCGGCGCAAAACCGGGCACCACTCCGACCACCTGCACCACCTGCGGCGGCCACGGCCAGGTACGCATGCAGCAGGGCTTCTTCTCGATCCAGCAAACCTGCCCGCGCTGTCACGGCACCGGCAAGATGATCGCTTCGCCGTGCAAGGACTGCAACGGCAACGGACGCGTCAAGCAACACAAGACGCTGTCGGTAAAGATTCCGCCGGGCGTGGACAATGAAGACCGTATCCGCCTGTCCGGCGAAGGCGAACATGGCGTAAACGGCGGGCAGCCCGGCGACCTGTATGTGGTGATACAAATCAAGCCGCACGCGGTATTCCAGCGCGACCACAACGACCTGCATTGCGAGATGCCGATCAGTTTTACCACTGCCGCGCTCGGGGGTTCAATCGATATCCCGACGCTGGACGGTGTGGCCACCATCAAGATCCCCGCCGAGACCCAGAGCGGGAAGATATTCCGCCTGCGCGGCAAGGGTATCAAGGGCGTGCGCAGCACCAGCCACGGCGATCTGCATTGCCATGTGGCGGTGGAAACACCGGTGAATCTGACCGAACGCCAGCGGGTATTGCTGCGCGAATTCGAGTCCATCAATGAAAAAGACAGCGAGCGTCACAACCCGCGCGCCAAGTCATGGATGAACAAGGTAAAGGATTTTTTTGGCTGACAAGCCGACAGAAGTTTTACATCGAGCGCAAAAGAATCCGGATGTTCCGGATATCAAGCACGCATGATATCGATGAATCGATCCGCGTTATTTCCCGGCGAACACATCCTGCAAAAATACCGTCGCCTGCTTCCATGAATCCTTGTCCGCCGCGGCGTCATAGGCGATCGGCATGTTGAATTTCTTGCCCAGGACATCCGCGTCAGGATTCGTGAATGCATGCTTTGCGCCGGGATAGATCACTACCCGGTAGTCCGCTCCCGCTGCATCCATTTCCTTCCTGAATGCGGCCACCTTGTCTGCGCCTATCGTCGGATCGGCATCGCCGCTGAATGAAATGATGTGCGCCTTGATCATGCCCGGTTGCGCCGGATTGCTGGTGCCCAGCCCGCCATGGAAACTCGCCACGCCTTTCAGGTCCTCGCCCATGCGCGCCATGTTGAGCGCAATGCCGCCGCCGAAGCAGTACCCGTACGCCGCCAATTCATCTGCCTGCACCGTTGGTTGATTGCGCAATAGCTGCATGGCCGCTTCGAAGCGCGCCTTTGCCATCGGCATGTTGCTATACAACTCGCCAGACAATTTGCGCGCTTCGTCGGGATTGTCGGCTGTCCTCCCATTGCCATACATGTCGACTGCCAGAGCGGTATAACCCAGCGCCGCCAGCATACGGGCGCGCCTGCGGGCATACTCGTTCTGCCCCCACCATTCGTGTACCACCAGCACCCCCGGCCGTTTACCCTTGACCGCATCGTCATAGGCGAGGTAGCCCTTGAGCGTCACGCCATCCGCTTCATAGTCCACGTCCCGCCCCTGCACCGCCCCCTGCGCTGCGCTGCCGAACCAGCACAGAGACAACAACAATAATATGCTTTTCATGACCGCCTCCTGAATAGCCGCGATAAAACCACCGTTCTTAACACACCGATGCCTGCACCCTATGCATCACATAAAATATATTCAAATTTTGCCTGCGCACATTTTCGAGAAATTGTTCGGACTGCGATTCCTCCAGGATGAATTCGACCTTGACCGCCAGTTCTCCCGCCAGTTCGAAAAAGGTGTCCTCGTGCATGTGCCCGTGCCGGCCGTACCCGGCGATCGCGCGGAAAGCCGAACCGCCGTGTATGCCCATAGACCTGGCCTCCTCCAGCAACCATTCATACAGCGGCATATCGGCGTGATGCTGTTTTTCACTGGTGTAAAACGAAAGCAGGTTCATGGTCGCGCTCCTTTTAATGAAGCCATTTGAAGGTTTGTATCCCCAGCACTGTCATCAGCAGCGAACCGCAAAGATGGGTGAAGATGATCGCGGATCCCCACGCGTACTGTCCGCGCAACAACAGTGTGACGGTCTCGGCTGAGAATGTGGAAAAAGTGGTGAGTCCGCCGAGAAATCCGGTGATGATCATCAGCCGCCACTCCGGAGATATACCCGGATACTGCGTAAAGAAAGCCACCGCGAGGCCGATCAGATATCCGCCGAGCAGATTGGCGGACAGCGTGCCGAGATGCAGTTCTGGTATTACCGGATTGAACCAAAGTCCCAAGCCCCAACGCAGCCATGCGCCGCATGCTGCACCGGTTCCGATTGCGAGAAAAGCGTAAAGCATCACCCCTGCCCTTTGAAAATCCCATTAATTTTCCGGCAAACCCCGGATCGCATTCGCGTCATTCTACAACACGCACCAGCGCGAAGCCTCCTCCCGGAGTGCGGAAGTTGGTGGTCTGACCCCGGTACAGACGCGCCGCGACCAGTTGTATTTTTCCGTCATACACATAACAGCGCACATCATACTTGAGCATCACCGGTTCGGCGCCCTGCACGCACACCGCGCGTTCGCCCGGCTGCGCCATTTTCTGTGCGACATAGTCGCCCTGCATGATTTCCGCGAACACCCGCTTGGTCACGTTCCCGCCGCGATATGCACCCTTGCCGCCGTAGCCGCTGTTCGGCTTGAAGAACAACTCCTTGCGCTGCTGCCACATTGTCTCTTCAGTGCTCTTCTGAACCAGAGAAGTGTGCGGCACTCCTACCTGCAGCGTGGCGATGTCCTCCTCGCTCGCACCGAGCGATCTCAAATATTCCGCATCGGTCAGACGCGCCAGATTGCTTTTGTCGGCATAGCGGGCGTGGTGCGCGGGAGAGGGTGTCAACACCACCTGCCCGCTCGTGTAGGCCTTGAGCAATGCCGGATGCCGTTGCAGGGAAAAATCCGTCAGGCGGTTATAGACCAGGTCTATTATTTCATTGCCGAAGTAAAAGCCGTCCTCGCGCGCCTTGAACGCCGCCGGATCGGCGATATATACCTCGATCCCATCGCGTTCCAGCATGCTCCGCGCCAAAAGAAATTCGGGATAGAGATATTGCTTTTCCGGTTGCTCATCGGCGATGGCGATCGTCTTGAACGGCGCCGAACCGCGTTCCAGGCGCCATTCATTGCGGAACATCTCGGGGATGGAACGTTCGAGCTTTTCGATGGCGACGGCCTTGCCGGGCAAGTCCACATCCTTCTGGCTGGCGATCAGCAACTCGTTCAGGAAAGCACCACCGGCATTGGTATTGATCTCGATCAAATGCGCGCCGTGCTCGTCGAGATGAAAATCATAACCAAAGAACGCACCTTTGGCTTTTTGCAATTCTTCAACGCTCGCTGCTTGCCAACCAGGAAGTTTGACCACCTGCTCCACCGCCGAGATCACCTCGTACATCTTCCGCAATTGAGTTGACGTGATAAACACCGGCACATCGGCGAACACATATTCGTGCCCGGTGGAGATGGCTTCATGGAAAGCAGCACCTTTAGCGAGGATAGCGGCCTCAAGCGCTGCACGGTCCAGTACTGCAGACTTGCAGTCGGCGTTCAGCCTGTCAACACTGTCAATGACGTCCTCAGCCACCCGGCAGCCCTTCCTTGATGTTTCCTCGAATAGGATAACTGCCGAGCAACTCGCTGCAGATCAGCAACAAGGTCTTATTCATTTTTACCCTAATCATAGAGACCGGAGTGTACATTAGAGTTTAGCGCTGCCCGCTCCTACAAACTCTCAAATATCCCCGCTGCCCCCATGCCCGTCCCGATGCACATCGTCACCATCCCGTATTTCTCCTTGCGGCGGCGCAAGCCGTGCATCAGCGTCGCGGTGCGGATCGCGCCGGTCGCGCCCAATGGATGGCCGAGCGCGATCGCGCCGCCTAGCGGGTTCACGATCTTCTGGTCGAGGCCGACATCCTGGATCACCGCCAGCGATTGCGCGGCGAATGCCTCGTTGAGTTCTATCCAGCCGATGTCGTCGAGCTTCAATCCCGTTTGCTTCAGCACGCGCGGGATCGCCTCCTTGGGACCTATGCCCATGATCTCGGGCGGTACGCCCGCCACCGAATAGCCGAGGAACTTGCCAATGGGTGTAAGGTTGTAGCGCTTCAATGCGGATTCGGAACACAGCAACACCGCCGCCGCACCGTCCGACATCTGCGAGCTGTTGCCCGCCGTTACCGTTCCTTTTGCCGCGAACACCGACCTCAGTTTGCCCAGCGCCTCTATCGAAGTATCGGCTCGCGGGCCTTCGTCCTGCGCCACTTCGCGCGTGCTCTCCCTGATCTCGCGGCTGACCATGTCCGGCACATGTTCGTCTATCGTGTATGGCGTGATTTCATCCTTGAATTCACCCGCATTGATCGCCGCAATGGCGCGCTCGTGGCTTTGCAACGCGAAGGCATCCTGCGCCTCGCGCGAGACCTTCCAGCGCTCCGCCACCTTCTCGGCGGTGATGCCCATGCCGAACGCGATGGCCAGGTGTTCATCCTGGAAGACCGCGGGATTGAACGCGACCTTGTTGCCCATCATCGGCACCATGCTCATGCTCTCGGTACCGGCCGCGATCATCACCTCCGCTTCGCCCAGCCGAATGCGATCCGCCGCCATCGCCACCGCCTGCACGCCGGATGAACAGAAACGGTTCACCGTCACGCCCGGCACGCCGACCGGCAGCCCAGCCAGCAGCAGCCCGATGCGCGCCACATTCATGCCCTGCTCCGCTTCCGGCATCGCGCAGCCGACGATCACATCGGCGATCTGCGTCGTGTCCAGCGACGGCGCCTGCGCCAGCACGCTCTTCAGCACATGCACCAGCAGATCGTCCGGGCGCGTGTTGCGGAACATGCCGCGCGGCGCCTTGCCGACCGGCGTGCGCGTCGCGGCGACGATATAGGCTTCCTGAACTTGTCTGGTCATATATACCTCCGGTGTATGTTCCTGGTCATGATACTCACCCTTGCAATGAAAGCGAATCATTCTCCTGATCGTTGCAACTTCATCGAACTGTTGCGGTCATTTTAGGGAATGTTTAGAGTGTCCGCCATGATTTCCTGAATTTCCCATTCAAATCAGATTGGGAATAGCCTGGTTTGTTCGACACACAATCTGAAAGGAGAATTCCATGATCACGATATCGCCGGAAAGCAAAGGAAACATACTGATCATCAGTGCCACAGGCAAGCTGACCGACCGGGACTACAAGGAAGTGCTCATCCCCCGCCTGGAAGCTGTCATCCGCGAACACGGCAAGGCGCGGCTGCTGCTGGACATGGGCGACGAGTTCCACGGCTGGGAACCCGCAGCAGCATGGGACGACGCCCGCTTCGGGCTTGCCCACCGCAACGATTTTGAAAAAATGGGCGTGGTCGGCGGACCGAAATGGGTCGAGTGGGCATTGAAGATCGGCGCCCTCATGATGAGCGGAGAGCTAAAGAATTTCCCGTCGAGCGAACGCGAAGCGGCCATGCGCTGGGTCGGCGCCTAACCATGCCCATGGCGCGACCACCGGCACAGAACTGGACGTCGGAGGTCACGCGCAACAGCAACGCGTTGGACCTCGAAGAAGGCGTTTTTACCTGGCATGACCCGCACAGGATCGCGCTCTCGCTCAAACGCTCGGCGGAAGCCAGCACGCGCCGCAAGGCACCGCCGTTCCGCTCCGCGATGTCCATGCTGGTGTTCTACATCAACCGCGCGGGCAAGGGACTGGACGAAAACCAGCGGCTGATCCTGGAGCAGGCGAAAGACGAATTGCGCACGCTTTACGGCAAGTAGCCGCCATGACACGGTGCGCGCAGCGGCGGTGCGGGAATGGCGGCAGGCGGTTTCTCCGGCAAGTGGCTGGCTTCGCCAGCAAGATATCGCAGCCGCCCCCCGTGGCACAAGCTGCGCGTTTCGCACCCAGCCTTGTATAGTATCAATTCAGCAGCACCGCCAGCTTGCGCCGGTATTCAGCCACCAGTTCGTGCTGGCCGCCCAGCAGGTTGAACACGTCGAGCAGCGTCTTGCGCCCGATGTCGTCCTTGAACTTGCGGTCGCGCCGCACGATCTCCAGCAACTGGTCCATTCCCTCGGCGTGTTTGTTGGCTGCGATCAGCACATTGGCCAACTTCAATCTTGATTCGAGATCGCCTTCATTCGCGGAGATCGCGGCAGCGAGTTCCGCTTCGCTCTCGCCCTCCGCACGCATTTCCGCGAGCCTCACCTGCGCCTTCAGTTGCAACACGCGCGCATCCTTGAGGATATCGGGATCCTTCAGGGAATCGAGCAAAGGCTGCGCGTCATCCGGATTGCCCATCGCAAGCAATAGTTCTGCAGCATCAACGCGCACCCATTCGTTGTCCGCGTCCAGCGTCGAAGCTTTCGTCAGCTTCTGCAGCGCACCGTCGAGGTCGCCCGCCGCCGACAGTTGCTGCGCCTCGCGGCGCAACTCTTCCGCCGGGCTCGGTATGATCTTGTCCAGCCAGTCGCGCACCGCGCCCTCCGGCAACGCGCCGGTGAATTCACTGACGATCTTGCCGTCCACCATCGCCTTCACTGAAGGGATGCCGCGCACCGCATAACGCGCGGCGATCTCCTGGTTCTCGTCTGAGTTCACCTTCGCGAGCAGGAACTTGCCCTTGTACTCATCGGCCAGTTTCTCCAGGATCGGCTTCAGCACCTTGCATGGCGCGCACCACGGCGCCCAGAAGTCGATCACCACCGGCTGTTTCCGCGAAGCGGAGACCACCTTCTCTTCGAAATCGGCTTGACTCACATCCAGCGCATTCATTTCTTGTTTACTCCAGTCACGCACTCCTTGGCACTTTGACAAGCATGACGAACATCAGGATCAATCCTACAAATGCGGCGATCGAAGCAGCGGCCAGAAACTTGTCGAGTTTTTCGAACGTAACAAAACCCCCATAACCCAGGAACAGGCCCACAAATAATGCGAACGTGGCGATCAAGTGGATATAGTATTGCGTGACAGCCAGTGTCGAAGTGATGTTGTTCAGCCACAACTTGTGGCAGAAGGCATAGATGAACGACACCACAAAACCGAGCAGCATGATATGCGCATGCGTGACAAACTGGCCGTGATCCTTGGATGCCGCCATAAAGATTCCCAGCATCAAGCCCAGAATCGCGTAGCCGAAGCCCGTCATGATGAATTTCCTGTCCACTTTATTCCCCTTTCGTTATTGATAAATTCATTATCCGCGAATCTAATACAACCCTTCGCGACATTCCCTTTAAAGCAGATGCTTGCCATCAAACATCGTTACCTCCAGCGCAAAGGTATCGACACCATCCACGCACCCGAGGTTCACGATGTATTGACCCGGCCGGCGCGTCGTCTCGCTGAAGGTGGAGACGCCGCAATTCTTGCAGAAATGATGTTTCGCCTGCATCCGGCCCCACTGGTAGGTGCCCAGCGCGCCTTCCTGCGCGTCGAACTTGAACTTCTCGCCCGGCACCAGGCTGATCATCGTCCCGCGCTTGGAACAATACGAGCAGTTGCAGCGGACACCCTTCGTGATCGGCTTCGCCTCGAACGAGAACTTGATCGCGCCGCAGTGGCAACTGCCTTTATATGGCTGCATGACCATTTCTTCTGTTACATTGGATTTATCGATTTAACAAGATGTCGGAGATTGTTATAGTGATGCTGCTCCGCAAAGTGTATTAATTCATCAACCATTTCAATAGACAACTCGGCTTTCCGTTGATCCCATGTGTCGGCAGCCGCATAAGACTGCCCCGGCGATCTGCCGACGAAATAGCCTACTCGTTGAAGAGCATAAGCGGCAGTTTCAAATAGTGCCGGAGGAATATTGTTCGCAGGAAAAGCAGTCAGTATGTCCAGAATAAGAATTAGATTTTGGTTATAACCTTCAAATGCATTGTATGGCTTAACGCGAACCCATGTTTCATCTATACATTTATTCAAGAACGAAACAAAGCTAGAAATTAAATGAATTGAAAACTTCGACAATATCTTTAGAAGCGCAAGTCTAAAGTCTTTGTCATCAATAAATTTTTCAATTTCCTTATTGTCTGGATCGTCAAGTTGAGCGGAAAGTTCACTCAATTGTGTCTGCTCTTTCTGCTCCTCTTCTAACAATTTTTCCCTAACTACCATGAACCAACCAAAAAATTCCGAAAGGGTCGATGTTTCAATGATTACGATACCATTCTTGTCTCGATAAGGCGCATCCCTCGGATTGTCTTTTCGAAGAACTTGAATTACATCATTAGGATAATTAACGCTTTCGCCACTAAATACATTCTTCGACCAATTAAGAGCTGTTAGAACATTTACATCACCAAGACCATAACCCGATAGTAAAGTCGTTGATTCTTTAATAGTAAGAGCAAGTTTAATTTGCCTGTATTCGCTTGGTCTAAATAGCGCTACGTAATCTTCTTGTGAAATGATTATCTCTTCAGGGTTCGTGCGGATGCCGTGCAAATGAAAAACAGGTATGACGCCTTTAGGGGAAGAAAGTGAATCATTTGGTCCAAGTGGAGTTGCTCTTCCAGTTAGAAGACCCTCAATTACAAGATCATAATTGGTTGTAATGATCCACGCGGGCGATAGGCAGCTAAGATATTTTGCGAATGTCTCTCGTTGATCTTTATCTGGATACCAACTTGTTAAAGCAGCAATTTCACGTTTTAAACTACTCAAAGATTTAGAATAACTAATTCCTTTAGATTCACTATGTTTATTGCAAATTGCAGATGCAATATCTGGATAGCTAACACCCTCTTTGGGTATGGATGCATAATCCACTTGGAGTTTATTACACGATTGCTCCAAAAGCTCACCCCATGATAGCGCAACATCATTAAGTCCATCGTTTAGAACTGCCTTCGAAAAGCCTGCGCCAATGAATGCGCCGAGATTCCCATAGCTGGCCGATTTTGAAATAAAGACCAATACACCATTTCTAGTTGGGCTTTCTGGCAGGCGGAACATTATCAAATCCCTTTGTTATTATTAATAACAAACATGTGCCTCCCAGAGCTAATCTGCTTCATATATATTTAATTCCGCAACGGCTTCCCATTCTTCAACATGTATTCGACACGTTCCTGAGTCTTGGGCGAAGCCACCAGTTCGAGAAAGTGCTTGCGCTCCATGTCAAGCAACCAATCCTCATCCACCAGGCTGCCCGCATCGACATCGCCGCCGCACATAATCTCGGCGATGCGGCTGCCGATGTTGTAGTCGTACTCGGAGATGAATCCGCCCTCGAGCATGTTGACCATCGCGGCCTTGAGCGTGGCGATGCCGGTGCGTCCGGCGACCTGTATCTGCCGCTGGTGCAGCGGCGGGCGGTAGACAGTCGCGATCAACGCCTTCGCTTCTTCCTTCGCGACATGCAGCAACTCGAAGCGGTTCATCACGATGCGGTCGGATTGTTTCAGATATCCCATCTCGCGCGCCAATTCGGCGCTCTTGGCGACCTCTCCCATCGCGATCTGCTGGAAATATTTGCGCAGGTAGGGAAACACGTCCACGCGGTTGTCGCCGGCGTAGCGTGCCGCCTCCGCCGCGGCGCGCGATGCCATCTCCTTGCAGCCGCCGCCCGCGGGCAGCAGGCCTACGCCGACCTCGACCAGGCCGATGTAGGTTTCGAGCGTCGCGACGAGGCGCGTGCAATGGATAGCGAATTCGCATCCGCCGCCGAGCGCGAGCCCGTCCACCGCGGCGATG
>Ga0210097_1000217_pt1 | contig 23854 bp, 17 predicted proteins | sample Joice_CattailNLA_2_FD_185521 | JGI IMG/M metagenome (GOLD analysis project Ga0210097, IMG submission 185521) | Wetland microbial communities from San Francisco Bay, California, USA, that impact long-term carbon sequestration - Joice_CattailNLA_D2... | ecosystem: Environmental > Aquatic > Marine...
CCATTGCATCGGAGTTGACCCCTACTATCTTACGCATAAAGCGGTGATGCTGGGTTACCATCCTGAAGTCATCCTAGCCGGTCGCCGGATCAATGACAGCATGGCTACATTCGTTGCTCAGCAGACGGTCAAACAATTATTGCGTGCAGACAAGCCTGTCAGGAACGCAAGAATCATCGTATTGGGACTAACGTTCAAGGAAAAAACCAAACCGTTGCGTTTTTTCGCATTGCTTGCACGAAAACTAAGTGCGCTTATTACATATCTCCTAAATTGTAGGGAGCAATCATTACATAATGACAAAATCCTATTTGCCAAATTCTGATGACAAAGGGATTAGGTTAGTCTGCTTAGTCGCTAATTTAGGTTCAGCTTTAGTTGAGTTAAGATTACGTCTGCCTTTGGGGCGATGGGCGGCTCAGAATGGTGGCTGCGTCAGAATCATCAGCATATATGAATTTACGCCGGCCGATCTTGGATGGGGGGATATTTTTGTTTTTCAGCGGGATTCAAATCAATATGTGCTCGCCCTAATCAAGTTTTTGAGATCACACGGCAAGAAAATAGTTTTTGAAATTGATGATTTGCTAACGGAATTGCCTCCGTTTTTGTCACATCATGTAGCTCTAATTGCGAATAAATTTTATCTGGTTGAATCCTTGCAACAAGCGGATGTTGTTACTGTCACTACCCCTCGCTTAGGGAAGGAGCTTTCTGTATATAACCAAAATATTCGATGTGTCCCCAACTGCTCAGAAAGTTTGCCTAATGAGTGTGCGCACCATCATGCTGTTCCCTCACATGAAGTGTCCCTGATAGTGGCGTCATCAGACAAAGTTCTCGTTGACTTTTTAGTGCCAGCCTTGACATTGGCTCAAGAAAAGCTTTCTGTGAATATTGTTGCAATTGGGCCAATCGGTAATTATTTTTCTAAAAAAGGATTGAATGTTATTAAAACGCGAATTATGCCTTATGCTGTCTTCAAGTCATATGTTGCCTCCATTGACAATGGCATTGGGCTCATTCCCCTGGATGAATCCTTGTTTAGTTCTTGCAAAAGTCCAATCAAGTATTTCGACTACACAGTGGCTGGAATACCTTCGATATGCTCAAACGTCCCGCCCTACTCTGACCATATAGTTAACGGAAGAAATGGAATACTTGTGGAAAACACAACGGATTCTTTGTACTCGGCAATAGAGAGTCTGGTTCTGAGCCATTCTATGAGATCTCGAATAACCGAATCTGCTATCGCGTACGTGCACAATAATTATGGATGGGATACTGCAGTAAATGCCTGGAATACGGTCATATCAACACTTGATCCGCATATACCTTTGATTAGAGGGGAAACGCAGTACCTTTATTTTAAGCATCGAATGGGCATAAAAATTAACATAAACAAATTATATTGGGTAGCAAAAAGTATCATTTCACCTGCCTCTTACTTAATAGTTTACAAGATATTCAAAAGCTACGGCATCAGGGGACTGATAAATAGAATCAGGCGCAGTTAAATGCATCCTTTGTACTCCCAATGGTTAAAGATCACTGGAAGAACTACAAACATACAACCCTACATAGCCTCATACGACGACACACACATGAATGCAGCTGCAAAAGCACGGACTTTGGCGAGAATAACAATTCAGGCGCATCCATCAAAATGCAATCCCAAGAAGAACGGTGCCATTCAATGATGCATGTCTCTGTCGCCCTCTGTACATACAACGGAGCAGACTTTCTGGCCGCGCAGCTGGACAGCATAAGCGCTCAGTCCAGATTGCCATACGAGTTGGTGGTGTGTGACGATGGCTCTACCGATGCTACGTTGTCTATCCTGGAAAACTTTGCTGCTCATGCTCCTTTTCCTGTTCAAATTCATTGCAACCCCACACATCTTGGCGCATGTGCAAATTTCATCAAGGCTATTGGCCTATGCAGCGGCAATTATGTTGCGCTTTCAGATCAAGACGATGTATGGCAGCCCGACAAATTGTTTCGTGCGCTGAGCATGATTCAACAGGTTGCCAATCCATCATCTGCTCTTTATTGCTCGCGTTTGCAGTACGTCAACACGAATCTTGAACCCATTTGTCTGTCACCGATTCCGCGAGTCATCGGGTTAACGAACGCGATTGTTGAAAATATTGCCACAGGTTGCTCTGTGGTTTTCGGTGCTGAGATTCAACGTCTCATGCTATTAGGTGTCCCGCGGGATATGATCATGCATGATTGGTGGGCTTATCTGGTTGCCTCGGTTTTCGGTCATGTTGTCTATGACCCGACTCCTACCGTCCTTTATCGGCAACATGGTAGCAACGTTACGGGTAGAGAACCAAAACCGCTGAAGATATGGAATCGCACCAGGTGGCTGGTTCAGCGATTGCTTGCGGATAATCATGGAATGGATTCCCTCCAACAGGCTGAGCATTTTATTGCCACCTATACAGATATTCCACAAGAAAGCCGTATGATTGTGGAAGAATTACTCCGTCTGCGAAATGCGGGTGTGCTCATTCGTATGCGATATGCATTGCGCCCACGGGTCGAGCGGAATGATGCAATCGAGAATTTTGGGCTGAAGGCAATGTTACTTATGGGGTGGCATTAGTGTTCGAGCAAGCAAGAGGTCAATATTTTAAGCGCAGGTTTGCTTCCCAGATGCGAGTTAAAGAACTCATGGCTGTTTGCAGCCAGTTTTATCCTAAGCGCCGGATCATCGGCCAACTGAGCGATTTTTGCTGCCAATGCGGCAGAATTTTTTACCGGAACCTTTGCAAACGGTTCGCAAGAGAGCCGAACAGTCGTTTCCTTGAGCCAATCCGTTTCTCCGGTGATAATCGCTCTCCCTACCGAAGCGTAAGCGTAAATCTTGAACGGGCATACACGCTGGGCTTTGTCACGATCACCGAAAATGCCGAGACAAATATCGGCGCGACCAATCTCCTCCGCGATCCGGGTCGAAGGCTGCCATGCTCTCTCCCAGTCAAGATTTGTGACATGCGAGTGTAACCACGACTCAATTCGCGGCGTTTCCTGGCCATCACCAATCAGCTTGAAGTGGATATCAGGACGGCCAGACAACAGACTGGCTGCTTCAAGAATTGTCCCTATGCCATGCAAAGGCACCATAGTTCCAATGAACAGGACGCGACAAATGCCTGCGTGCTGGAGATAAGGTGAATATCTGAAATTGATCTCATCTATGGACAGTGGGGCGACAACCACCTTCGTCTCAGGTAGGCCGAACAGGGAACACAAGAACTTCGCGCTCTGTTGAGTATCGACCACCAACTTATCCGCATAATCGTAAGCCCTCCGCTCTACCCATTTCAATATTTTGGCGGGAAAGCCATTATGCGTAAGCAAACTGCGGTCAAGCACGATCGTGTCATAAAGTGAAATAAATACATCGACGACGACTCGTTGGGGCTTGAGTCGCGCTGGAAGACATGAGAGCAGGAACAGCAAAAATACGCCCGGGTAAGGCACATAAATCCGTTCCGGACGTTTTGCAAGCGAAAGAAAACGAGCCATGACCGTGATATGCGAGAAGACAGCTTGCCAAAAGTTTCGTGTCAACCGGGAAAATCCATGGCGATTTTGTGTAGCTTCGTTCCACATCGGCATGTTGATTTCAACCATCCGAAAAAGGCCTGATGCTTCCAGATCGCGCAAGCGGTAAAGGGTATTGGGATAGCCTTCCGATTTGAGGTGTACTCCCAATATCAACAGGCTGTTTCGGCTGTCAGCGTGATCCATTTGGCCATGCCTGTTCTATGGGCCCCATCTTTCCGGTGATCCCATGTGCCACTCCAACCATGAAAAATACGGTCTCTTTAAGCTTCTCATTCTCGAACAGCAGGATCGAAGCGACGATAGACAACAGGCGCCAACCTTGACGAAAACTCCACATAGGTTCTCGAAAGAAGTATGTCTTAACCGTAGCGATGATGTTCCTGGCCATATAATATTTTCGTGTCGGTGAATGATTAAAAGTCATGAATTGACGCAATCGGCTGCCATTTTCAACAGGAGCACCAATATTGTGATTCATGACAGGCCGACAACTAATGATTATCCGGTAGCCATGCGCCCGCGCCCGCAAACAGTATTCATGATCAACCGAATCGATAAAATAATCTTCCCGATAATGGCCTATAGTCTTGAACAATGAAAGCGGAACCAAAGTACCCGAAGTAATAAGTGTCTTGCGCTCTTGAAAAACAGTTTCAGCATCAGCACAGCGGATAAAATTACGCTTCCTGTGCGCATCCCAGTAATTGCTACCTATCATGACACTGTTCAAGTTGCTGTTCTGATATACGTCGAGCAGTGTTGCAAGCATGTCCGCAGAAAGCATCGTGTCCTGATCCAGTGTGACTACCCATTCAAAACCTTCCTGCAATGCCAGATCGACTCCTTGATTCAGTGCTGCCGCGATGCCGAGATTAGCTTGATTTGCGATAAAGCGAATCTGCGGCGAAGAGTACGGATTATCGGTCAAAGCTACGGAATGCGAGTCGTTATCCACGATAATGACCAGTGGGAATTGCGACCTTACCCGCTCCAGGCGGTCAGTAAAGCCTTCATCTGGATGATAGGTCACTATAACGGCGCAGGTGTTGTATAAAGTTGGCGCTGCTGGCATGCAGGTTCGGCTCAGTTGTCGCTGTCTTTGTAGGCCAACATGGTGATTTGTTCTGAAACCAGCCCGATCAAGAAAATGACGATCGCCGCAATGAACAACAGCGCACTCATATTGGTGAAACGATGCATGGTCAGATAGGTATGCAGATAATATCCACACCCAAGCAAAAAGAACAATACACTTATCGGGAAGAACAATTTCAAAGGCGAATATAACGTGCCTATCTTGAAAATGATGAGCAAAAATCGCACCCCGTCCCTCACGATGCGCATGTGACTTCTGCCGATGCGCTTGGGCGAATGGATGGGCACATAGCCAACCGCATACCCCGAACGAAAAAAACTCATGGTAATAGTGGTCGGATAGGAGAAGCCGTTCGGCAGCATATAGATAAATTTTCTGAATTTGTCTGCTTTGACCGCCCTGAAGCCGGAAGTAAGATCATCCACACTTTGTCCAACCATCCAACTCGCCAACCAGTTGTAGAATCCATTGGCCGCCGCTCTGTGCATCCCCGCTTGGGAGCGCCTGCTGCGCGCGCCCACCACCATGTCATAGCCTTGTGCCAGTTTATCCAACAGCTGGAGAATATCCTGCGGCTGATGCTGCCCATCGGCATCCATGAAAACCAGGATATCCGAGCGTGCGGCCCTGGCCCCTGCTCTAACCGCCGCACCATTACCCATGCCATAGGGATGAGAGATCAGTTTTGTTCCGTATTGATTACAGATGTCGGCAGTATCGTCCTTTGAACCGTCGTTGACCACGATCAATTCTGCATCCGGCATCAGCGTGATGATTTCAGGAAGCAGAGTTCGCAGGCCAGCTGCTTCGTTTCTTGCCGGAAGGATAATCGAGACGTTAGCTTTCATCTTATCTTGTACCTTTGCGCCCTGATGTCAGTCAGTTGCTTGTCGAGCTCGGCAAGTGCAGGCGAGTATGCTCCCCGAGTATCCATGGCACGTGCCTTCGCGAGCGCTTCGCCCGCTTCATCCAGCTTGTTCATGTTGATCAAAAAGACAATCAAAGTGAGCCGCTCCGACACATCGCCCGGTGACGAGGCGACAGCCAGATAGGCCGCATCGGCGGCTTGCTGAGGCTGTTTCTTTATCTTGAACAAGAAATCGCTCAAGGCAAACAGCACTGTTGTACGGGGCGGACCGTTCAGTTTAGGGTTACGCAACGCAGCGCGCAGCAAGCGTTCCATCAATTCCTTGCTGAGTGTACAACGCCCTGCGGCAAGACACTGTTCCAGCGACATGAGCGAATTGACGCTGCTGGACATGGACGGCAAATGTTCGAGCCGCTTCTCCAATTCATCCGTCCAACTCGGATCGGTCGGCAAGCCGCGTTCGGAATTGACCGCGAGTATACCGAAAAATCCCGAGGTATCGTTCTCGGACAAATTGGCCGCACGTGAGAAATAGTGTATAGCCAAGGGATAATTCGCTACGGATTCCAGCGAGGACGTCGCCGAGTGATAGGCATATTGAAATGCGAGATCGGCATTGGCCCGGGGCGAATTTGGATGGTGCTGGACTTCCATCTGCATCATGCCAAGCGGATCGCTCCACTGGCTGGCGCGCAGCCATGTCAACGCCGCAAAAAGGGCGATCACTACAGGCATGGCGATCCCGCGCAGGCGCAGGCTGGCGGGATGAAAGATCGGACACAATATGTAATAAACGACAGGCAACAGGATGCCGAACATGGGCAAGTAGTTGCGATGCTCATGAACTATCTCCAGCGCAATCACCGAGGATTCCATGCTTTGCCCGACCAGGAAAAACAAAACACCGAAAGAAAACAACGGATATTTCTTCCGCAACAGCACCGCGCCGGTGAGCAGCGCCAGCAGCCCTGCTATAGCCGGGAGGGTGGTCGCCGGCGTGAACAGACTGCGCGAAATGGCAATATCGTCGTGATAAACACCCATACTGGCAATATTCGGCAGCAAGGTCATTTGCAGATAGAACCACAGTACCCGGGCCTCGGTCATCAGCCGTTCCGTCAACGAAAAGTCCCTGACCGAGTAACCGCCGAAGAAAACCGCAGGATTGATCAGTACATATGCCGTGACCAGCAACGCGGGCAACAACACCGTCAACGAAAACAGCGCCAGCAACATATGGCGGGATCGCTGATCCGGCGTTCGCCATTGCAAAAGGGTTGCCTCGATAACAAGCATGAACACCGGCAACAGGATACCGCTTTCTTTGCTCAGAACAGACAGTGGCGTAAAAATCAGCACCGCAGCCAAAATGGCGGTCATAGCCCAGGATTTCTGTTCGATCAGGCGCTTTCTCCCGTACAAGTACAGGATCAACCCGCAGAATGTGAAAAACGCGGACAGACTCGCCATGCGCTGCACCACATACAGCACGCCGCTCAGATTGAAAGGGTGTAGCAACCACAAAGCGGCGGTGGCGATGGCGATCCATCTTGGACTGTTTTCCGTCAATTGAGGGCGATGCAATTGACGGTAGAGACCCAGCAACAACCAGGCCAGGAAAAATACCGCCACCCCGTTGAGCAGGTGTATCAGCAGATTGGTGAGTTTGAAATAATATGGATCCAGCCCGGTCGCATAACGGTTGGCCGCGAAGCTCAGCATGCTGAGCGGGCGCAGCAACAGGCCGCTGTGTCCGGAAAAAGCCGCTTGTTTCAGCGCACCCAGATTGATTTCATGGATCTCAAGACTGGCATTGTCAACAATGTTGGGCTTGTCATCGAACATTAAGGAGCCGGACAAGCCGGGCTGGTAAACAAGAAAAGTGACAGCCAGCGCTGCGATCAGAAATAAATAGGGCAACAAGCGACGCATCAGGATATATTGGGATAATTTCTACGTTGGTGCGGCCATGATACGCGAAGTCAGGCTCGGTGAGCCAGCCGGAACAATATGGCGGCCCAACGAAAAAGGGGCCTCACGGCCCCTTTCTCTTGATATCGCGCTATGCGATATTAGGTTTTAGGCAAGAACTTGGTCGGGTAAGCCAAACCGCCGCAATTGGCACCAGCCGTAGGAGGAGTGGCTGTTGCATCGGCAACGGAGGCAATGCCGGAACTCGTTCCAGTCGTGGCTTGCCATGTCATACCGACACCGGATTTGCAGACACCGACATAGGTATAGCAAGCACCGGCAACAGGCGCGACAGCAGTGTTGAAAGTAACCGTGACCGTACCAACACCAGGTGTGGTGCCAGCCTGCGCAATAGGAATCTCAGTCAGGACGGAGGTCACATATTTGCCGGCAATAGTTGCCGGGGAGGCTATACCCAGGAGTGCATTCGCTCCAGGTGTACCAGTTATAACAGAGCCCATACCTGCCTCGCTGCACAACACGCCCATCGAAGTCATCGCGGGAGTGGCCAGGCTGGTACCTTCTGTCACTTTCGACTTAACGGTGTAATCCTGGTACGCAGGAATCGCCACCGCTGCCAGAATACCGATGATCGCGACCACGATCATCAATTCGATCAGCGTAAAGCCTTTCTGTAGATTCTTCATTTGATGCTCCTTTTGATTTGAAACACACACCGTGTGTGTCGCTGTTATAGACAGCAATAGCCGTGCCACCACTTTGCAAATCCGGGTCAATATTGTCGAGCTGGCCACAATCACATACGCAAGTTATTGATTTAATTTGTTTTGTTCCTGCAGCGTTACAGCCATATCAGAACTTGTTTGGGTTGGTATTGCAACACCATCGTTTATCCGGCCACCGTCCAAGCGGTAAAAGCGCCAAAATCGTCAGCCGACTGACAAATTTAGTCAGTACCGCAGGATTGCACTCAATCGGATCATGGGCTGACACAGAGCAATGCGCCAAAACGTGATACTACCAGTCAAGCTACCTGATTGTTGGCAGCAATCCTGCACGGATCATTCTCACCGATCTGTACGGGACGGGAAGCTGCTGGCGTAAACGATACGGACTGTATCAGCGGTCCCGGAACCTGTACAGAATGTTTAAAAGCAGTTAAATTACCCCGACCTACACGCAGTAATGGTGGGAAATTAATGTTGTTAGACTTTACGCCACACGATGACCGCTGGAACGGTCAAACCTAAAGTAATCATTTGACCAAACGGTGGCCTACCGAATAGCCCCTGGTTGTCAGCGGGTAAATTTCATTTTTTGGAGAAATCATGATCAGTTGGCTTGATGCGCGCGAAGCACAGAAATTTGGCACCTCTCTTGCCGAATTCTTTATTCAAAGGATTCCTTTGGAAAAACCCAACAGAAAGATCAAGTCGCCGGCAAAAAAGCAGGAAGTTCTGGATAAAATGTTTTTACAGATCCAGACTTTCAAAATGAAACACAAGTTGAATATCTACAAGAAAGCCAAACTGGGAAATGCATTCAAGTGGCAATTGCTCGAAGCGGACTACGATCCTGAACTTGTCGATGAATTGACAAAATTGCTGATGCTGAAGTGCTGATTTTTCCGGCGAAATAACGAACATGTTCAACCGGCTCAAAAACTTGATTTCCCATCCCGAACAATAAGTAAACGTGGAAGACTCCAACAACCCGAACCAGAGACCATCGGCACGTCCCGATCCGGCTGCAGAAAGTGTTGCCCAGAAAGAGCAAGGCGATGCACATTTGAGGAATGGCGATCTGGCCAATGCCAAGGCAAACTACCAGCACGCGATTGCTCTAAATCCGAACTACGCCAAAGCCCACAGCAACCTGGGTTTTGTCTTGAAGGAGCAGCAAAACTACGCAGATGCCGAACGCAGTTTGAAGACCGCGCTTGCCATCGACCCAACAATCGCCGACGCCCATTACATGCTGGGGACGATATCCCAGATACAGGGCAAACCGGAAGATGCCACCCAGCATTTCGGGAAGGCGCTCGAATTGGACCCAGATCACGAATTTGCCTGCCGCGACTTGTGTTATGTACTTTTTCAGCTTGGCAAAATCGAAGCGGCCAAAGAAGTCATCAACAATGGAATCGCGCATAATCCCGGCAACCCCGCGCATCATTTCTTCCTGGGAAATTTGTATTTGCATACAGGGGAACTCGATAAAGCTGCCTCCTGCTTCAGGACTGCATTGTCAATTCTGCCCGCATATGTGGAAGCGCATTTCAATCTTGGCCTGGTGTTGCAGGAGCAAGGCAAACTTAGCGAAGCTATCGCCAGCTACAAGAATGCGATTTCGTTCAATCCTGATTTTGCAGACGCACATCACAACCTGGGCGTGGTGCTCTTTACCGGACAACACCTTCTTCCTGAGGCCGAATCCAGCTTTCGTCGTGTGCTGGAGATCAATCCGGAACACGCCGAAGCTCATTACAATCTTGGCAACATCCTCAAAGAACTGCATCGTCTGGACGAAGCCGAGGCCAATTACCGGCATACAATACAATTGAAGCCTGATTTTGCTGAAGCACACAGCAATTTGGGTAACGTCCTGAAAGACCTGGGCCGGACGGAAGAAGCCGTAGCCAGTTATCGACGCGCACTACAGCTCAGGCCTGATTTGCCCGAAGTGCATAACAACCTTGGCGTCGCCCTCGGGGATACGGGCCGGTTGGGCGAGGCCGAAGCCTGTTACCGGGGTGCACTGCAGCTTAACCCCAAATTCGCTGAAGCGCTTATCAATCTGGGATTCATCCTCCAGAATCAGAATCGGCTTGACGAGGCCGAGGCCAGCTACCGTCAGGCGCTGCAGATCAAACCCGAGCACGCCGATGCACACAACAATCTGGCCAGCACCCTCAGAGACTTGAACCGGCTGGATGAGGCTGAGGCCAGTTATCGACGTGCAATACAGTTCGCCCCGGATCACGCGCTTGCTCACAGCGGCCTGCTATTCCTGTACAGCTACCATGCTTATGTTGACCCTCATCAGTATCTTGCCCAAGCCCGCAAATGGGAGCTGGCCTGTTTGCCCGAACAGGATAGACAGGCAGCCAGTGAACGGATTTTTCTGCATCCGCCGCTTGCCGGCAGACGACTGAGGGTGGGATATGTTTCTGCTGATTTTCGCCAACATGCAGTGAGTCATTTTATCGAACAACTTTTTACGCATCATGACCGGACCAAGGTCGAGCTGTTCGCCTACTACAATAATATTTTTCGCGATGAAGTCACAGGGCGGTTACAGGCCCTGACGGAACACTGGATTCTGATTTCGGGGATGAGTGATGCTGCGGTCCGGGATCGCATCGAAGCAGACAGCATCGATGTGCTCATTGACCTCTCCGGACATACGTCAGGCAACCGCCTGGGTGTATTCGCCCAACGCGCGGCACCGGTGCAAGCTTATTATCTGGGATATTTCGCCAGCACAGGTCTGACCGAGATGGATTACTGGATAGGCGACGAAGTAGTCACACCACCGGAAACGGACAGTCATTTCAGCGAACAAGTGTGGCGTCTGCCGCGAGTTTCCTGGAGCTATGACGGGAAAGATGCCCCACCGCCAAACTTGCGCCCAGCCCAAGATGATACTGTGTGGGTGGGTAGTTTTAATCAACTGGGCAAATTGACTCCTGCGACCCTGGCCCTTTGGGCCAAGATCCTGCTTGCACTGCCGGAAGGGCGCTTGCTGCTGAAAACCAAAGAGCTGGCCGATGATGCCAATCGCCAACGAATCCTGGATGCCATGGCCAGCCATGGTATCTCGCCAGATCGCATCGAACTCAAGGACATCAGCATTACACCCAATTGGCAAGAACACATGGCCTACTACAACCGGCTGGACATAGTACTTGATCCCGTCGGTGCCATGGGCGGTGTCACCTCGACCTGCGACGCGTTGTGGATGGGGGCGCCGGTCATCACCCTTGAGGGCGACCGCGTTGTGTCACGGGCGACAGCCGCGATCCTGACTGCTATCGGCCATCCGGAATGGATAGCCCGCTCTGATGCGGAATATATAGATAAAGTTGCCGCGCTCGCAAGAAACGTTGATCAGCGCAACGCACTTCGTACCAGCCAGCGCGATCAAATGGCGCGCAGTCCATTGTGCGATGCAAAAGGTCTGGCCATGAGTCTAGAGAGTGCATACGTTGAAATGTTTGAAAAGTATCCCTTTACGGCATTATAAGTTTTGAGACAACACATCAACCGTTGCAAGTAGAAAATCCTGGCTGGCAAATAAGCAAGTATGATTGAATAAGAATCTTGCCGGCTTGGCACAAAGCCAGAAACCCGCGTCGTCTACGAACGAAAATCAACACCCGGGATCCGGCTCAAATCCACGTCATCCATCTGTTCGGGCGCCAGAAATTGTTTGGCATAATCCAGAAAAACATTTTCTCGTATGAAGACATCGAACAAGTCGGGATCGATATGCCCGCCCAGCTTGAATTTGCCAAGGATGGTCAGGGATTCGGTGAGGGTTTTGCCTTTTTTGTAAGGCCTGTCCTTGGCAGTGAGCGCCTCGAATATATCAGCGATGCCCATGACTCTGGCTTGTACCGACATCTGCTCCCGCGTCAGGCCGCGCGGATAGCCTTTGCCGTCCATGCGTTCGTGGTGCCCGCCGGCATATTCGGGGACGTTTTTGAGGTGCCTGGGCCAGGGCAGCGATTCCAGCATCTTGATGGTGACATCGATGTGATGGTTGATGATTTCACGTTCCGCCGCTGTCAATGTTCCTGTGCGTATGGTGAGATTTTCGACTTCGTCTGCACTGAGAAAATTATTCTCCTTGCCATCGCCCTCTCGCCACTGGTAGGCGGCGATCTGATGCACACGCTGCTGTGCCTCGTCGGACATTGCCTCGCTGCCGACATTGCAATGATGAAGGAACTCTCGATCCTGGTCGAGCTGAATCACTCGCGCCCTGTAATTTTGCCTGGCAGCCTCGATCCGCTGGTCATCGGGGCCTGCCGCCGATATTTCGCGCAACATCGCGATCTCGGCATCGCGCTTGAGCACTTCGAAACGGGTATCCAGCAACTGTATGCGATCGAACAGTGTGTGCAGTTTGGTCGCCTTGTCCACCACGTGTACAGGCGTGGTGATCTTTCCGCAATCATGCAACAAGCCGGCGATCTTTAGCTCGCGCCTGTCTTTATCGGTCATCACAAAATCCTTTAGAGGCCCCGACTTAGTGCGATTGACCGCTTCAGCCAGCATCATGGTCAGCGCCGGCACCCGGGCACAATGCCCGCCGGTATAAGGCGACTTGTCGTCGATCGCTGTATTGATGAGCTGGATGAATGCTTCAAAAAGCTGTTCCAACTGATCGATGAGATGACGGTTCGTCAATGCAATGGCAGCCTGGGAAGCGAGCGATTCCAGCAACTGCTGGTCATCTCTTGAAAATGGAATGATCGCGCCACTTTGCTGGTCCTGCGCATTGATCAATTGCAACACCCCGATGACTTCGTTCTCGTGGTTGCGCATCGGCACAGTCAAAAATGACTGGGAACGATAGCCGGTCTTGGCATCGAATTTTTTGGTCCCTGAAAAATCGTAGCCCTCGGCCATATAGGCATCGGGAATATTCACGGTTTCACCACTGAGTGCCGAATGGCTCACCACCATGGCGTGATTCGGCTTGCCCGCTACATCGTATAGCTGTATCGGATAAAAAGTGATCGGTACGCCGCTGGTCCCTCCCATCGCCTTGTCCAGCGTGTTGTTGCGCAAGATTTCAAAGCGCAGCACCCGCTGTTCCTGTTCATGCAGATAGAGCGTGCCGGCATCGGCGTGCGTAATGCGCATTGCGGCAACCAGAATGGTTTCAAGCAGGCTGTTGAGATCGCGCTGCCGGGACAGGGCGATGCCGATCTCATTGAGATCCTTGAGACGATGAAGCAGGTTGTCTGAAGAATTCATAAGCATATTTTATTTGATGCAAACCGCGCGTACCTGATGCATATCGGTGAGCCCCTGCAGCACCTTCTCCATGCCGTCTTGCTTCAATGTGTGCATCCCTTCGTCCAGCGCGATGGCCAATAACTCGGCGACACGCGCATGTTCCTGTATGGCCCTTTTCACAGGATCGGTTCCAATCAGCAACTCATGCAAGCCCACTCGCCCGCGATAACCGGTGCCGGAACATTTCTCACATCCAACCGGGCTATAAATCGTGAATTGTCCCTTTTCATCGGCGAACAGCTTCCTCCATTCCCCATACAGAGTCTTCATCGCAGTAGCCGGATCTTTTTTCCAGCTAGAGGTATTGACCAGCTCGGTACTGTATTCTTCCAGCATCTTTCTTATTTCATCGGTAGTTGCGATATGCGGTTTCTTGCAGTCGGAACACAGGCGTTTGGCCAGACGTTGCGCGAGAATCCCGAGCAAAGCATCTGCAAAATTGAATGGATCCATCCCCATATCCAGTAGGCGGATAATTGATTCGGGTGCACTGTTGGTGTGCAGGGTGGCGAATACCAGGTGCCCGGTCAGAGAGGCCTCTATGCCTATGGACACAGTTTCCTTGTCGCGCATTTCGCCAACCATGATCACATCAGGATCGGCGCGCAGGAATGCGCGCATTATGGTGGCGAAATCCAGTCCCGCCTTCTTGTTGATCTGTACCTGGCGCAGCCCTTTCTGGGTTATTTCCACCGGATCTTCAGCGGTCCATATCTTGGTATCCGGTTTGTTGATGTATTTGAGTATGGAATGAAGCGTGGTGGTTTTACCCGAACCGGTCGGACCGCACACGAAGAACAAACCGTATGGTTTGCTTACTGTCTCTTTAATCAGCTTATTATTACGTTCCGAAAACCCCATTTTCTCAAGCGGCAAGGGCTCGCCCGAGGCAAGGATACGCATCACGATATCTTCCACGCCGCCCTGCGAGGGTATTGTAGCCACACGCAATTCGATATCCAGCGGGCCGAATTTCTTGAACTTGATTTTTCCGTCCTGCGGTTTGCGCTTCTCGGATATATCCAGGTCGCACATGATCTTGAGGCGCGTTACCAGCGCGTTTCGGTATGTGGAGGGCACTTCGATATAATTGAGCAGCGAGCCGTCCTTGCGCACACGAATCTGTGTCTTGGTTTTGCCCGGTCCCGGTTCGATGTGAATGTCGGATGCTCCCATACGATACGCATCGACGATGACCTTGTTGACCAGCTTGACCAACTCGTTATCGGCGGCGGCGCTGACGTCTTCCTGGCTGACACTGGAGACTTCTTCATCTTCCCCGCTCATGATGGACAACAAATCATCCATGGACGATTCATCGCCCGCGAGGGCACCGCTACCATCCGAAACAGCGCTACCGCCGTAGAACAGATCCAGAGTTTGCTTGAATTCGCGTTGAGAGCAAACCCGATAATTCAGTCGACTCTTGGAGAATATATTGTTGACCACCCGCGAGGCCTGAATCCGTTCCGGATCAGTGGTCAAAATCATCAGCCCTTCCTGGGACTCCTCGATCGGAAGCCAATGGCTGCTTTCCACGTATTCGCGTCTAAGGTTTTTCAGCAAATCGGTGGGTTTCAGACGATCGCCCCGGTATGGTTCGTAGGGAACCCCAAAAAAGCCAGCCAGCGCTTTTCCCAAGGCGGCGGGACTGACTTGAAATTCGTCCAGCAGCACTTCCTCTATGTCTATGCCCTTGCGCCGTGCGGTGCGGGTCGCCAACTCGAATTCCGCAGCAGAAAGTACCGCATCAGCAACCAGATAGTCGTATTTTGTCTTGGCTGAGCTGTGCTGCTGGCGTTGATGCTGGCGCAATGCTACCGCCATGGTCTGAGCCAGTTCCTGCACGCCTTCTTCGATCATCGTGGTAAAAGGAACGCCCGCCTTGTTGTTGATGACCTGTATGACGCCGACCAATTCTCCGTTCGCAGCATCCAGAATCGGGGCAACCAGCATTTGCTTGGTGCGATATCCGGTACGCTTGTCCACTTCCTGCAAAAATCGCAAATGAGAACTGTATTTCCCCAGTTCTTTTTCATCATAAACGTCCTTGATGTTAAGCAGCCTTTTATGCATTGCCGCATAACCTGCCAGACTTTGCTCGGCAATAGGCAACTTGAGATCCTTGAAGGAATTGAGACCAGTCTTGACCTTGGAAACCAGCGAAATATTGTCTTCGCCCACGACATATATGGTCAGCCGATCAGCATTGAACAGAGAACAGATGTCTTTGCTGACCTCCAGCATGATTTCATCGACATTGCCGGTGGCATGTATCTTGTTGTTGACCTGATTCAGGTTTTTGGTGAATTCGAGCCTGAGGCCCATGTCACCGGCACTGTTTCCTGCTTTATTGGTCGCCATTACTGTATTCATTCCGTTTCCCCGCCCGTCTCATTAGACTGCTCATGTGCCGATCTTGGCATCATCCATTCACACCCGATCAGAATTATGAATTCTTGCGAGTGGCTCATCCCAAACCTCAAAGTTCGAATTCCTGATTGTTCAGCAGCATTTTGGGTATCACCCCGCTCACACAACCCTCTATTTCCTGCATCGTCAACTCTAGCTCGCCCGGTTTGAGATGCGTGACGAATATTTCAACATCGCTTCGTTTAAATTTAACCAGCTCTGTAGCAAGCATGCTGGGACACAGATGCTTTGAAATTATCGCTATATCCTTTTCAGCGTTGGAAAATGCAGTCTCGATGACAAGGTATCGCAAATTCTCGATTTTGTTGACCACCTTCCATAACGCATCATTGGTGGTGGTATCCCCGCTAAATACCAGACTGGCCTTGCCACTGTCCAGATGATAGCCAACCGCAGGTACGACATGATTGGCAGGCACAGGGGTAATGTTGCGCCCATTCAGGATAACAGTCTCGCCCAATTTCATCGACTGATAACGCAAATATGGTTTGCCGGCATTGGGAATTTCGGTGAAATCAGGCCATATTTTCCAATTGAATATATGTTGTTTGAGGATTTCCAGCGTCTCGTCGCTCGCATAAACTGTCAATGGTCGATCACGCATGAGACCGACGCTGTCAACCATGAACGGAATGCTGGTGATATGGTCAAGGTGGGAGTGGGTAACGAAAACATGATCAATCGTGGCCAGCTCTGCCAGGCTGAGTTCCCCTACCCCAGTACCCGCATCAATCAACACATCATCATCAAGCAGGAACGAAGTGGTGCGCAGATTGCCACCTATTCCGCCACTGCATCCCAATACTCTGAGTCTCATCTTATCCTGTATACCACGAGAATTTTACCGGTTTACTTGATCTGAAAATCGAACACGCCATCCCAGTCCGCCTTCGGTGGATTTTTACGGAAGTTGATCACCCGCTTCGTGTAGATCCCGTACAAGGCCGTGTCCGGCGACATGCGTTGCAAATTCATCAGTTGCAATTCTGCCTGATCCCATTCCTGCTTGCGGTATAGACGGCGAACTTCATGGAACAATCTGACTTCATCATGAAGCGCTTTGCTCGCTTCACTGGCTAATGAAACCGGTTCGTAAATCGCCACGGGCTTATCTTTACCTACTACCCGCACATGGTCAAGCTCACGATACAGGAAGTCTTTCGCAAGTGCCCGGGTATTCTCACCGACGATGATGCCCACGCCGTACGGCTTGGTGAGGCCTTCCAGACGAGAAGCCAAGTTCACTTCGTCGCCCATTACCGTATAGGCAACGCGCACCTCGGAGCCCATGTTGCCGACAATAACGCGCCCGCTATTGATGCCCACGCCAACATGAATTTCCGGCCATCCGTGCTTCTTGAAGTGCGGCTGCAATGCCCGCAAAGTTGCCTGCATCTCCATACCCGCCAAAATGGCGTTACGGGGATGGTCCTTGTCCTGCAACGGCGCTCCCCAAAATGCCATGATGCAGTCGCCCATGTACTTGTCTATCGTTCCCCGGTACTTATAGATAACTCGCGACAAAGGAGTCAAAAACTCGTTCATCAACAATGACAATTGTTTCGGATCCAAACTTTCCGATATGGTGGTGAAGCCACGTACGTCCGAAAACAGAATGGTCATTTCGCGGCTTTCGCCATCCATGGACACACTTTCCGGGTGTTTTGCCATCTCCTCGACCACTTTACCCGGCACATATTGCCCGAACAATCTGGTAATTTGCTGTTTGGTACGTGACTCGACAAAATAACCGTAAGACATATTCAAGGCGAATAACAAGGCGATCATCAACAGGCTGTTCGCCACCGGCAACAATACGTTCGCGTCTTGCCAGACAAACAGGCTCAGTCCTGCGGTAAAGATGAGTGTGAAAATGGAAGCGAGGATCGCTTTTGTCGGCGTCAACAGAGGCAACAGGAACGCCAAGGCAATGCCGATCAACAATAACCAAACGACTTCCGCACCAAGCATATAAGCTGGCCGCTCTTTCAGATTGTGATCGAGGATACCGGAAATCATGCTGGCGTGGATTTCAACCCCCGGATAAGCCTCCCCCACCGGCGTGGAGCGCAAATCCAGCAACCCCGGAGCGGTTGTTCCCACCAGAATGATCTTGTCTTTCAGTTGATCCGGCTCAATGCGATCATGCAGCACATCCGTTATTGAAACATATCGAAAACTTCCCTGTGGACCGCGGTATGGAACAAAAGTTGCCACATCATTATCGACCGGTATTTTTATCCTGCCTCCACTCGCGTCCAATTCCAACCACTCCATCCCTGAATACCCGCCTGCTTTGACTTCGGCATATCCGGGTAACAATTTGGTTTGGCCCAGCAAGGTGCGGACCATCGCCAGAGACAACGATTCATAAAATGCGCCGTCATATTCTGCAAGCATGGGTACACGCCGTATCCGACCATCAAAATCAACCAGTGGATTGAAATGTCCAGCGCTCGCCGCAGCTTGCTGCAACTCGGGAAGATTGGCACCGTAACCATTCCAGATTGTGAAATCTATGGAATGACCCTTGAATGTTCCTGGCGGGAAGGTCGGTTCGGGCAGCATGCCAGAAGTATGTTTGTCCGCCTGGTTGGTCAAATAGTATCCCAACACCACTTTGCGATTTTTGATCTTGCTGGCAAACAGCTTGTCGTACTCGAGCAGCGGTTGAATCTGGCTGAGCGTAGTTTGAAACGACATATCGCCCTTGAGCTGGTTCTGCCCGAGCTTCTGCAACACATTGAGCCCTGAGCTCTCATCTTTCTCGGCAAAAACAATGTCCATGCCCACTACCGCAACGCCATATTTATCGAACAGCTTATCCATCAACAGGGCCATTCGGTCACGCCCCCATGGCCATCGACCTTCTTCTTTCAGGCTTTTTTCGTCTATGTCGACGATAACGATACGATCATCCGGCGTGCGCGGCATGGTCAGCCGCAACCGGTAATCATAAATTATGGAGGAAAGTTGCTCGACAAAATCCAATCTGTAAAAATGGGCTGCACTACCGACGAAGAACAGGGATATCAGCAGGCCAATTACAATCAGGATTGCATTTTTTTTCACGACGCTAAACGGGAAACAGAAGTTATAACCGACGTTTTGGCTAGCATTAACCAGCGGCTTATGTCTCTGTCTTTTGGTGACCCTGAATGGCTATGAAATGGTGTTGCCCGGCTAGGCTTGCGATTTATGTCTATGATTAACGACTTACCAAACGCACTCTGGTTTATTGGAGGTAAGGGAGGTTGATTCATTCCAACCCGGCAAAAGATGCTGGGCGAATCATTGACCATACCCTGATCAGCCTGGTGTCCTCTGCCCACGCTATCCCTTGTAATAAAATTCCATTTTGACACCGGCCAACTCAATCACATCGTGTTCATTCAATTGGTGAGCCTGATTGGACAGCTCTTTACCATTCACCAATGGAAAAGTTTGGCCTTCGACATGGGTAATGAAATATCCATTCGGGCGGCGGGTAAGTACCGCCACTTGCGTTCCAGGTTTGCCCAGCGTGGTTAGGTTTTTTACCAGCTCGAGTTCCTTGCCGGCATTAGCCCCGGTCAAAACCTGCACCACTGCGACCTGTTTTGAAGCACCACCTTGTGGAACAGCAGGTTGTGCCGTCTTTGCTGATGCGGTTGGTTGGGGAGGTACAGGAGGCTTTTGTGCTTCAAACCTGCCGGTCTTGTCTGCTGCTTCTTCAATAGCAGGTTTGCTTCCGGTCTTCGAATTCATTAATCCTTGAGTCGCTGACGGTTTGCTTGCCCCCTGTGCTGGTGCTGCCTGCTTGACGGGCGCACGCATAACCATGGTCTTTTCAAAGTCGGCCGGGGTAGTTTGTGTGATTTGATCGTTGACGTATTTCAGCTTGTATTTGCCGATTTCAATCACATCATTGTTTTGCAGAAAATGCTTTTTTGTCGGTTTGCCATTCACCTCCAGCCCGTTGGTACTGTCCAGATCCTCAAGGAAGGAATCATGCAGGATAGTCACGATCGCGGCATGCTCACCGCTAACAGCCAGATTGTCGATAGCAATGTCGTTATGCTCCTTTCGCCCGATAGTCATGCGCTCTTTGACAAGGGGGTATTCTTTGATTACCGCCCCATCCATGCTGAGTATCAATTTTGCCGCCATAGTCATAATCCTCGTGCTAATTATTTCTCAAACCACGCGAGCATTTTTGCCAGCCAACCACGCGGCGCGGCAAATTTGCCCTTTATCTTTACCAGTATCACAGAAACATTATCCCGACCGCCATTATCATTCGCCATTTGTATCAACTGTTCTGCCGCAAGCGGCAAATTGTTCTGCAACGCGTATACAGTAGACTGTATATCATCGTCCTCTACCATGTCGTTCAAACCATCCGAACATAGCAGATATAAATCGCCCACCATAACATCGTGCACATGGATTTCCGGCTCCAGATCCGTATCTATCCCTACCGCCCGTGTCACAAGATTCTTGTTCTTGGACAAGCGGGCATCTTCAACGCTGATCATCCCGCAATCAATCTGTTCCTGTAACAGCGAATGATCTCTGGTGATCAATTCCAGCACCTCTCCGCGCAAACGGTACATGCGCGAATCACCCACATGCCCGACCGCCACACGATCATCATAAAACAGCCCGGAGACGATGGTCGTTCCCATCCCCGCATATTGCGGCTGACTTTGTGCAGCATGAAAAATAGAGGCATTGGCTTTTTGGATATTGCCGCGCAACAGCGACACCCCCAGATCCTCACCTTCTCTTTCTCCGCGTTCCACCGGACTGGCATTCTGCAAACTATGACTGACTTCCGTCACGACAACCGAAACAGCAATACCGCTCGCCACCTCTCCCGCATTGTACCCTCCCATTCCGTCGGCCAATACCACCAAGCCACAGGACGGTTCGCACGCCACACTATCTTCATTATGAGAGCGTACCATGCCAGGGTGTGTCTGGCTGAATACCTCCAAAGCCTCTGCAATCTTCATGTATACCCCCTCATACGCTGGTAGCACACTGACGAAGTGCTTCGGCCATTTCTGCGCCATTGAGATAGCGATCCCCGATCTGCTTGGCCAAGGATCGGTTTATGATCGCCACTAAACATGCAGGCAAGTCTGCCCTGATGCTCAAAATATCCGTATGCGGTTCATTTGCTATCCGAAACATCAGCTGCGCCATCGATTCACCTTCGAATGGAAGCTTACCACAAGCCATTTGGTACAAGCTGATACCCAAAGAAAACAGGTCCGATGCGCCCTCGATCTTCTTTCCCGCCAGTTGCTCCGGCGACATGAAAGAAGGCGTGCCTAATACCATGCCGGTTTTGGTTTTGCTTGAGTCGGTGATGCGGGCAATGCCAAAATCGGTCACCTTGAGTGTATCCGTGTCGGCATCGTACATGATGTTGGCCGGCTTGATGTCGCGATGCACTACGTTCTGTCTATGGGCATAATCCAGCGCATCGGCAACACGGGCAATAATGCTCATCACCTTGGGCAAAGGCAGCAAATTACCCGGCTTGGTATAGGGGACCAGATCTCTGCCCTTGAGGAATTCCATAGCGATGTAGGCAAGGTCATGTTCCTCCCCTGCATCATACATAGTCACGATATTCGGATGATTCAGCCGACCCGCTGTTTCCGCCTCGCGGAAGAAGCGGGCTTTCACGTCTTCCAGTTCATCAGCCTCGAACTCTTGCGCCAGCGCTAACGTTTTGATCGCGACGACGCGGCCGATCTTGGGATCTTTGCCAAGATATACCACCCCCATCGCGCCTTTGCCGAGTTCCTTCTCAATTTCATAACGTCCCAGCATCGGCTTGGACACGCCTGCCTTGTCCAGCACCAATGTGCTGGCGTTGCCTTTTCCGGATGCACCACCCAGCATCACAGTTTCCGACATCGCTTTTGTCCGTGCCAGGCGCGCATCCAGATCGCGGAACTTTGGATTATATTCCGCCATGTATTTGAATACCGATTCTGCCTTGTTGAATTGGCGCTTGCGCTCGAAATCCAGTCCCAGATTGTATAGCACATCCATCAAACCATCATCCACCGGCACCTTGCGGAACTTGTCGAAAGCGATGTCCAATTGACCCTGACCTTGAAAAGCCAGACCTAACATACGATTGCTTTCCGCGGACTCAGCATCCGATCTTCGCTTGCCTTTCTCAGTCATCAGGAAACGTTTGGTCGTCAGCAAGAGATGGCCAACCAACAGCAGCGAGGCGGGCAGCATCAGTTGCAGCCACATCGCCTGCGTAGTCATCAATATGAAATGCGTACCCAGCAGCGACGCAAACAAGATACCTGTGACGACCGCGCCGATGGCGGCATTCAGGCGTGGCAATAACAGGATCAGATAAAGGGCAATAAACAGAAATACACCAATTTGCGCCCATTCAGCCCAGCTTGGCGTGACAAAGAAATCGCCTTTGAGGATGCTCGACACCGAGTGCGCCAAGGTCACCACCGGCGCCATACCGGAGGAAATCGGTGTCACTTGCAACGAGCCGATTCCGGCAGCCGATGCGCCGATCAGGACGATCTTGTCGCGGTATTTTTCCGCGGGAATCTTGCCGGTCAATACATCATAGAAAGAATCAACCGGAAAGGCCGGATGGCCATCTTTATCCTTGTAAAAATAGGTGTGCATGCGCAAAGCCGGATCGGTGGTAATTTTCTGATTGCCAAGTTGCACACTTTCCCCCAGATTGATGCGTATATCCTTGGGTTCGAGATTGAGGCTTTTGGCTGCCAGCATCAGCGATAGCGATGGATAGTATTGATTGTAATAACCCACCACCAGCGGTTCGGCTCGTATCGCCCCATCGACGTCAGGAAAGCTGTTGAGGTGCCCGATGGCCAATGCCTTGCTTCCCAGTGCGGGAATCGGCAGCAAAACATTATACGATGGCAACGGCAAATCCCCTGTGTTGCCGGTATCTTTCACATTCGTGAGACTATTGCTCAGTACATAGTCAGGCAATTCCTGATCGGGTTTGCCTTGTGGTTCGCCCAACTCGAAGAACATCGCCAGCAAAACATCATTTGCATTTTCTATGCTTTCGCTAAGTTTTTGATCATTATCGAGATTTTGCGCCGCTTCCTGCAGCAAGGCACTGAGCTCTGCCAATTCAGCCTGCTCTTCCGGATTTTTTGTATCTTTGAGTTTCGAATTGCCGATCAATTCGGCAATCTTGTATATATAGTCCAGCCCGGCATCCACCTGAGGCTCGAAGAAGAATGCGGTATAGCCGATTACTTTGGGATGCCCCGTGGCCAAAACATCAAGCAACTGTGCATGTATCGCGCGTGGCCATGGCCAGCGGCCCAGATTGGCGATGCTTTGCTCGTCGATCGCTATTACCGCTATCTTGTCGCTTGGCGTCCTTGAGGAAGCCAAAACCCCCAAGTCATATGCCTTGCGTTCCAGACTCTGCATCAGGTCACTATTTGCGCCAAACAGGAATACCAAGGCCACCAGCAAGCCTACAAACCAGTCCTTTTGCCAAAACAACCACTTATTCATTCCACCCCCGGGTGCCTGTTGTCGAGCCTGATGCAATAGGCCTAACAATTTATGGCGTGGATATTAATATATTTCGCAACTATGCACCACAATCCTTTAGATTTATTACGATTTATCCAAAACTTCAAACCGATTTCTCGAACTCACTTTAAATGGCTGACCTTGCTATTTGACCAGCAATACAGGACAGTTTGTCAGAAGCAACACCTTGTTGACCACCGAACCCAGCAACAGTGTTTTCACCGCCCCTTGCCCATGCCTGCCCATCACGATTTGATCCACGCCTTCTTCATGGGCATATTGCGCTATCGCTTCCGCTGGTGTGCCGACGCTGATGTGGTATTTATAGGGTAATCCAGCAGCATCCAGCTT
>Ga0210097_1000219_pt1 | contig 23756 bp, 24 predicted proteins | sample Joice_CattailNLA_2_FD_185521 | JGI IMG/M metagenome (GOLD analysis project Ga0210097, IMG submission 185521) | Wetland microbial communities from San Francisco Bay, California, USA, that impact long-term carbon sequestration - Joice_CattailNLA_D2... | ecosystem: Environmental > Aquatic > Marine...
TCAAGGATCTCCTCTAAAGCGATCTCCTTTTGCAGCTTAATAACTTGATATTCAGTTCCCTCGGTAGAGATTATGGCATCCGAATTCCTGGTGGTGTCAATTCCTAGATGCTCCCCGCCGAGATTCAGGTAATCAATATGTGGCGTAAAATCCTTAAACGTGGGGTTTTTAAACACCAACCCGTCGATTCTCGCTGCGCGGTCCTTGAGAACCTGCGCGGTGCGCCACGTCTCGCCCGATTCCATATCTCTATGCTTGGCCATCAGCACTAGAATAGAGGGCTCATAGCCGGTTTCTGTTTCCGCCCTCATTTTGATCCCCGTTTTGTGCAGCTCTTTTTTCCCGTCATCATCTTCAAAGTAATCGTATTCATAACCAGCCCGCCCACACATTACACAATGGCACTTGCCGTTGATGTAAAGATCTGTAAACTTTTGCCACTCGGCTTTTAGGTAGGCCCAATCCTGAAACTGTAACCGAGTGCGATTGCGCCGGCGGGCATACGCATCGCATAACTCACGCCAAAAGTGGCTTATAGAGTCTATAATCATAACGCTTGCGCCTTTCTCTGCCTCCCTCATCGCAGCGAGTAAATCTGTGAAAGCCCTGGTTTTTGCTGTTTGCAATTCGATATCAGCCGCCTTGAACCTCGGAGCGACCCAATCTGAACCAGTCTCAGAGTCTAAGAAAAACACCGGCTTATCTCCGGCCTCTAGCCCCCGCTGTCTCATAAGCTCCACTAAGCCAATCGCCAAGTTGGTAGCTGTGTAGGTTTTTCCGTCCCCGGCAAAGCCCAGGAAACCCGCCTTTAGATACGCCTGTGTGTTTTCTGCTTTTTTAAAAAGTGCCATGTTCGTCATTGCCTCCAAAGTTGTTTCATGCTATACATAGCTTATGACACATTCCGTTGATTGTGTCAATAAAATTTTTTAGAGGCTACCAGTATGTCCCGGTATTATCACAAGGTTTCCAATCTTAGGGGCTTGAGTTTCTTAAGGAAGATAAGGGATCGGCTCGGTCTTAATTTTAATCAAATGGCGTTACATTTGGGCGTGCCGCCCCAGACTTACCACTTTCTGGAGCGGCGGGCGAGGGGCACTAACATCGTCCAGCTTACTAAAATCAAAAACCGCCTCAAACTATCCTGGCAAGAACTCGGGGAAATGATCGAAGAATCGGCAACGTTTGAGCGAAAGGATTAGAGGATATACTTTATTGCTATCATGATAAAAACCGGAATCACCCCGGCCACCGCGCCCCAGATTCCAGCCCGAACCTCTAAGCGAGCCGAGGCGATTCGTAGCTCGTTTAAAGTCTTAGCAAGTGCGGCTCGGTCGGCGGCGGCCGAGTCGCGGATCAAAACCATCTCGGTATTAAGCCGCTTGAGTTCAGCAAGCACATGCTGCCCCCACTCCGTCCAGCCGCTAGCGCCTTGAGATCTATCAGTGTGACGGTTCGGCGGCACGCTCTCCACTCCGAGGGTATGCAGTCGATGCAGGAATGGTAATACACAACAACTTAGTAGTGGTTTGGAAGTTCCAAGAATGTCGAGTCCCGATGGGTACAGTTATTACGCTCTGAGCCTGGAAAGTGCGTGGAATGCCTTGGATGAGCACCTCCCCACTCCCGTCAATCACCACAAAAATTTCAACCTCATCATGGCTATGCTCAGGAAATCGCGTACCACCCGACACATAACACATCTGTATGGCGCAGTCCTTGTGATAATAAAGCCCGGTTCCTACGCAATGGCCGCCCGCCACGTCGTATTCAATAACATTAGAGGAGCTACGGTTCGCCATTGCTTCAAAGTCGACAAGCCGATCAGTTAGATATGTTAATTTTTCCAACGATTCCATGATTAGATCCTAATCGCCTTCAGCGCTTTAGAAACTGCGTCGCTGATTACGTGCTTAAACAGCCAATCTATTAACCCTATCACAGTTATCGCCGCGCCACCATCGAGGAGCGTTGAGTCTAAATTAATGCCGAGAGAATAAAGCACCTGCTGCGCCTGGATGCCAACGTTTGCTAGCCATGCATATTGTGGCGCAACCTGTGGCACCAGATAAATGACCACCCATAGGATTAACGCCACCACGCCGAGAAGCCTTTTTTTGCCTTTAAGCGCGTCCACCCAACCGCTCGGCGTTATGAGTTTAAGTAACATCGTTTTAATTGCATTCATATTTTCCCCCGTACAATCTCCTATAAGCCTTCCTTAGCTTTCCTAGCTTCTTAATCAAATAACGACTCCTGCGATCTCTCTGTTGCGCCAGTGCGCGCTGGTAGCGCTTCCGCACCCGTTGAATCCTAGCCCTGTCCGAGCTTCGCTGCACCCAGTTGGCGATCCCCATGCAGCTACTAATCTCCGTGGCGCTCGGCTCTATAAAGTGCAGTTCCCCCCGATAGTCATCTGAATAGTGGCCCACATAGGTATCCATGATATTAGGCGGCACAAGCTCACTATCATAGAAACCCTTTGGTACATGTGAGGCATCAAGCCCATGCGACACCTCGTGCGCCAGAATCAAACCACTGGCGTAAATCCTATCCCGTGGTGGCGCGTGCGAAGAAAGCCGCCCCGCTTGACCGTATGCAAACGGCGCGTCAATACAGCCGTAATCGCCCAACCCGCCGTAATATAATACGCCGTCACCATCTCTAAGCGGAGGGAGCATATAATAACAACTATAGCCTGACGCCTTACAACCTATCAGCTCGGCGTGGGTTTTTAGCTCAATGAATCGCCCCGCCCTCTCAAGCAAATCCACTAGGTTTATTTGCGGGAAATCTTGAACGCGATATTCCTGATAGCTAACCAGCTCTAACTTTATCCAAAGATCTTGAGCAAAAAAGCTCTGAGCCCAGGCGACAACTTCTAGGGCCTCCTCCTGATTCAGGGAATCTGGGCCTACAACGTTTACAAGATTTAAGTTAATAGTACGCTGTTCGCAAGTGTCGCCATGAGCTTGACAACAAAGAAGCAAAAGCGCTAGCGCCGCTGCAATTCGTTTAATAACCTTGCCCATGCGTCCCGTAAACATTGCCAGACCGCTAGCGCTACACCAGGCGATATTCTAACATAGAACCGCGGTTTAAGCCTAGATGCTCTATATTCGCTTCTATCCATTCCAGGTAACCGGAATAGTGTTTCCTAACAGCGTTCTACAATCCAGGTGGACAAAGTGCCGCACATAATAGACCCCGATTCCCGTCCAGCCATACGCACGCGCCGCGTCGGCCAACTCGTCTAGCGTCATTACAGTACTATGCACGTCGAACGCTATCCCCTGGATATGACGGCTCAATAGAGACCCCCCACACTGAGAATTTTCGACTATCGAGCGATATCCTCGCAGATAATTATTCCCAAAATTACAAATCAGTGGGGTGTCAATAGCTTGTCTAAAGTTTTCTAGCAGGTCCAGCGCCGACGGCTGCAATAGTAAACATCCCCGATCCAGCTCTAACAGACCCTTGGGGCTTAACACTTCTACGGGCTTAAAGTGGGGCCAGCGCCATTCCGGTAGGAATCGGGTGTCCTCAACCTTGCTCATAGAGCTTTAGAACCTTCGGCACGTAGTCTCTAGTCTCTCGCGGCAGATACTGTGCTACTTGTGCAAAGTCTTTTGAGCCAGCTTTTTTGATGGCCGCTGAAACCTTCGGCGATCCCGCATTGTAGGCGGCTAGTGCGAGTTCAAGATCCCCGAATCGTTCAAGCTCTTCATTCAGAAGCCTTGTTCCACCGGCAACGTTTTGCTCAGGATCGAACGGATCTGTAACCCCCATTTTCCGAGCCATCGCGGGCATAAGCTGCATCAACCCTTTTGCACCCGCCGGACTGACAGCCCGCGGATCTCCGGCGCTTTCTACCTGGATAATAGAGCGCACTAGCTTGTCATCTATCCCGCCTTCAGGCGTCATTGAGGGCGCAATTGCTGGTCGCTGTTGGTCTGGCTGCTGTAGATCGGAACCGTCCTCGCCTTCTGCCTTAAACGCACTCATAGCCATGGCCCTTTTTAATGCTCGACCAAAATCCGCCTTCAATACTTGCTTTGCTTGTGGGGTTGTGGCCGTTACTAGTTTTTTCGCAAATGCCGGATCTGCCAACGCCGCCGCTATTACTAACTTTCTCAATTGCATGGCTTTCTCTGCCTGGGTTTGTACCACGCGCCCCGCTGTTAGTCCGGCGATAGCCCCAACTACGCCTTGGCTAACCCCGCCGCCGATAAAACCAGTTGCAGTCCCCAGCTTGCTCGCCACCTTAAGAAACGCCGTTTCAGTTTCTTTGTCAAGAAACTTGGAAGCAACTTGGAACTGACTTGTTGCGCTCTGTCCTTTTGATGCCTTCGCCGCGGCCTCGCCAACCCTTAACTCGCTACGAATATCGCCAATAACTTTTTTGAAACTTCTCCAGTGCTCTGGATTCTCGGCCTTCATTATCTTCTCTATCTGCGGCAGCCGCTTTCTCACAAACTCCGGCCACGCATCTGGAGACTTACGCGCTAGTGAGATCTCATCTATCACAAAGCCCCGATACTGTCTTAACAACTCCGGGGACCCTTTGGCCGCAGCAATAAACTCGTCCGCCGCTTCAGGGCTCGTCATTATAGAACTTAGGATTCGGCTTTCAGCCTGAGCGGGCCGACCAAACGCGCCTTTGGCTAACGCCGCGCCTGACGCGCCTGCTTTATAGGTGTCCTGCATCTCTTTATAAAAACTCCGCGCCTCGCCCCATCCTGGCAGATTATCCAATTCCGCCAAAATGTCATCTCGTACCGTCTTGGCGATCATGACAGCTTCAGGATCTTTTTTGGCATAGATGGATATTCTCTTGCCTAAATCTTTAGCCTTAACGTACAAGTCGCCGCTTAGATATTCGCGTCCACGACTGCGCAAAATAAACGGCTCTAAATCCTGCATCAATTTTTTAGGTGGAGCGAGGTCGCTTTTGCCGTAAACTTTATTTAGAAGCGCTTGAGCCTTTTCGCCTATATGACGAACGTTTAAGGGGACATCTTGCGGTGCGTTCTCGTATAGCTCCTCTGCGGTGCCCTTCGCTTGCTTATAGAATCGACTTAAAATATTCCTAACTACGTGTCCCCGCTCCTGGCTTGTCATCTTGCCCAGCGCCTCAGGATCGAGCTTCTTTAACTCAGCAACTCTTAACGCCTCGCGCTCTGCCTGGATCTGCTGTAGTGGAGCGTTAATCTCCGGCATCTTTTCTGCTGTTTTTTGTAGTGCCGCAAGATTTTGCGAGCCGGTCACTTCCGCTGTCGTTCGCGGATATTGTCCAGGTGCGTACCCCTTAAGTTTCTGCACTTCTACGTCGCTCAAAACCTCTTGCAGCAACTTGCCCGCCTTAGCTTCAGCCCCTTTCTCGCCGCCACGGATTAGCACGTCATACAGATCGGCTAGCGCGGTGGTTGCCTTGCGGGAGGCTTTTTGTGTCAAGCCCACCGTGCCTTTAACTGCCGACGGCCCCATGCTACCAACTAAACCACCGACCATCTGCGCACCCTCTCCACCTCCAGCCTCTTTAATTGCGCCAGTGGTGCCCCCGCCAGCTAGTGCCATGGCTAATCGTGATAAGATGCCGCCACCACCGGGGATGAGCGCAGTGGGTGCCCACTCCGCCGCTGTCCCTAGTATCTCACTAGATGGCTGATATTGCTTTAGTGGGTTATATTCTTCAGTGAATTGTGAAATCTGCTGCCCATAGGTGGGCTCATTGGAAAGCCCCAAGGCGTTTGACATGATGCGTGATCGTGAAAAACCGCCAAATCCTCCAGCCGCCAAATCTGCCAGATCAGCGATACTTCCTACTAGATCGCCAGTGCCTTTAATAGCCCTACCGCCTAACGCCTTGGCTTCGTGCCAAAAGCCCGGTCCCTGCGTCGGCTGTGGGATCGGGTTCCCCGCCTCATCATCAAGATAGTAACCACCGCCCCCGCCGGATACTGGAACCGGGGTGGGCGTCGCAATTGGTGCAGGCAGTTGGCTTGCAGCCTGCATCGGTTGCCCGTTTTCATCGTCAAGATAAAAGCCCATTACATCCCCCTTGATAAAGCTACGGGTAACGGAGTCGCTTGAGGCGTCGGCGTCGGAGTTGCCATACCACCGGGCGATACACTTAGCGAAGGTGCGGGCGTCTGCGGTGTGGCGATAGGATGATACTCAATTTGCCCCTGGTCATTCATAAATCGCCGAAAGCCCGGTTTGGCAGGAGGTGGCGTCGGTTCAGGAGTTGGTTCAGGCGTCTCCTGTAATCCCGGCGGTATCCGCCCGATTGACGATGAGATCGGCGCAGCCGATGCGCGAGCTTTGAGATACTGGGTTAGCTTCCCTTTCTTTTGAAGGATCTGAGCGTCTGAATCCAACTTTTCAGGTGCTAGTTTGGCTATCTGAATAAAGTCCTTCTCAGAAACCCTGTCACCTAATAGCTGTTTTGCCTGTAATGCTAATTGAGCTTTAAAATTCTCAAAAAACTGATATTCCGGGCTATTAACGTTCGCCATCGCGTTTCCAGTCCTATTAATTTCAATCGCGCGATCATACTCTTTCTTGAGGTGAGAAATCATTTTATCAGCCGCCGATAACTCTGCCTGTTCTTTCAAGAACGTGCCCCTAAGGCTCGGATCTAGCCCCATCGCCGCACCTGCAACCCCTTGGCCACCTTGCTCCGAAAACATCGGTTGAGCCTGTAGCTCCCCTAGCGCTTTGGCTTTCTCTAGCTGCTGCACCTGCTCAACTAATGGCACGAACTTATTGCCCTGCATAATAATTCCCTGCCCCGCTAGCACCCTCGCTAGTTCGCTCTGGTCCTTTTGCATCTGCAACGCCATGTTTTGCGCTTGCTGCTGCTGCTCCATTTGATACGCCCCGGCGAGCGGCTGTAACATCGGGTTTTGTTGAAACGCCTGCTGTGTGGCCATCGGATTAGTGTACTGCTGGGACAACGCTTGAGCTAGCGCCTGAGATGCCTGACTCATTAAATCTTGGCTGCGCCGTTGACCATACGCTTGTAAGCCACTGCCGATCATGTTCTTGGCTAAGGAGCCAAAAAAAGCGTTTTGTGGGCTAGTGTTTTGTCCATATACTAACGGCGTTTGCATGACCGCCTGCCCTATCAGGTTTGCGGTGCTAGCCTGTGGGCCATAAGTCTGCGAGAGTGCTTGCGCCAATAGATTGTCTGCCATGTTTATGCTCCAAATTAATAGTTAAGGGTATGCCCCCCAGGCTGGAGGCCGGAAGCCGCGAAAGGAACCATCGCAAGCTTGTCCCTCCTTTCTTGCTCCCATTGCGCCTGTTGCTGTGCCAGCTTTTGCTTTTCTAATGCAGCTTGCGTCGCCGTATTGGCTGCGCTTTGTCCAGTCGACATCCGTTGACCTTCCAAGCTCTGTAACCCGCCGAGGTAGTTTCCGCCAAAGCCAGTCACATCCAACCCAGGAACGTTTATACCCATCGGACCATAGAATTGAGGGCTTAGAATCCCGCCATAAGTCCCCAACAGCCCCGAATACTCCTGCATCGGGAGACCTCTTTTGGTCAATATCTCACCAACGTCCTGTTGTCGTCCCGCGAGGGCTTGATCCATAATGCGGGATTGCTCCACACTTCCCAGCTCATAAGCCTTCGCCTGAGCGTCTAACCGCGCATCATTCTGGCGAGCCGCCAGCGCGTTTTTCTCCCTCTCGTACGCTTCAGAACCAGGCGTCCAGCCGCGCTGGTATGCCCGTTGTTCGAACTCTTCCCGCTCCTGTCTCTGTGCTGGCTCGATGTCCCTCATCAAACTTTGATAGGTAGCATCGGCTGTTTGCTGTCTTGCGGCTAACATATCACCCCCACCGGGGAGCTTCGTCGCGCCAGAAAAATCCACCGGCTGAGAAATGTTCTGCCCGAACTGATCCAAAGCAGTACCAGCAACGCCCAATGCCGACTTATCTAACTCTTGTCTTTGCTTTAATAGCTCTTCCTGGCCGCCGAAGTCAGTTTTCAAAACCGTTTTACCGGTAGCGGGATCAGTCTCATATCTCTGAGAGCCTACCGGTGTCTCTTGGTCAAAACGGTTGGCCTCTTTCTGCATCTCAACATTTTGCAAGTTGGCCTGCTGCTGTCCCTGTAAAATACTTTGAGGTTTGGTGAAATTAACCTTCGGAGCCCTCAAATCACGCCCCATCCCACGCTTGCCGTCCCTCTGTAGGGGCTGCGCTTCGCCGGTCTGCTGAAACTGGGTAGTAGCACGATTAATTAGCTTTTTTGCCGCCCTATCCCGACCCTGGTTTTGCAGGTAGTTAACACGCCCCTGCTGCCTAGTCGTTAAAGCGTTCGGATCAAATTTAAGGTTTACCATAATACACCGTTTTTATTTAAGTTGCTCCAATCTTACCCCTAAACCCCTAATAACTAAATTATATGCTGCGCTTCCACCGCTAGAAAGATTCGCTGTAAAAACGAAACCCAAGCCCTCGCCGTCGCACTGGATCGAATACCACTGATTATTAAATAGATGGCTCGTGATCGAGCTTTCCAGTGATTCCGTTGTGGCCGCACCTGTCCCATCATAGCTATTAAACGCCGCGAGCGTGATAGACATATTGTCCCCGCCACCAGTGTCTTTAATGCCCAAAATGGGTTTTACGTCCACTAGCCGCTTATTTGTCCTCGGTCTGCCATAGGTTTGATATGGCCAAATCAGATACACGGCTATATCGGTGGTGATGTCTAGTTTATTTTCGATGTCAAATGTGTAGAGGTTCCCGCTAGCATCTCCCGTATAAAGAATTCCGTCAAACTCAGCCATGGCGGTCATTGTGTAAGCCGAGCCGCTAATAGCAAACGATGTCCACGCTTGAGCATCTAGCCCGTAGCAATACAAGGTGGAATCAATGTTGATTAACACATACTTTTTACGCTCATTATGTAAGCCCCACACCTGATAATTCGTCGTAGATTGCGCTAGGCCATTAAAGCCTTCAATTGATTCTATGTTAGTGCTGATTGAAGAATAAACTCCCAGCTTTTCTGATGTATATATAGCTGAAATTGGAATGATTCCCGCCTCTGTGATGATAAATAAATCCTGCCCGATGAAGAAAAAAGAGCGATAATTTACGGGCTTAGGAATCTTGTATATGCCAATGATGGCCCAATCTGGGCCGCCGGGAAATGACCCGGAAAACATGACAATTTCACCACGAGAACTGATCGCACAAAAACTGATATTAGTGAGCGCCACGGTGTTTTTACTAGTCGGCCCCGCATACAGAGTATGCCCGCCCATTGTGTAGTAAGGCAACACGTCATAACTAGTTAACGCCCCTGTAACAGCACCGACCGCGCCATACCAGATATATGCGGCGTTTTTCTCAACAAAATACGGGCGGCCATTATAGCTTGCGCAATTGATCAAATCCGAGACCGTTCCCGGTCCTGTCCATCCCGCTGCCGCCGCGTTACCGGTCCCGGTCCATGCCCACGGTGCATCTGTGCCATTGACCCCAAAAAGACGATTAGAAAACATCATGGTTTGGCACGCGCCCAAAGTCGGCGTTAGCGTTCCCGTGATGTCAGTGCCGGGTGTAGATGTTACATCAAAGATCTGCGTATCAGTGCACGCAACAAGCCGTGACACCGTGTCGTTGTAAAAGCCTACCAGTGTTTTAATGTTGCCAGTTAGCCCACTTGTAGCCGCCGCAATGTGACTAACCGACCCTCCACGGGTTTTCAGGCCATCAGGGTATGCGATTAGGTTCTGAGCAAAGGGCGTAAATCCGTCCGGCGTATCAACATAATAGCGCTGTGTGCCTAATGGACTTCGAGCGTACAACCCGCGTACCGGTGCTGGTAAGGTTAGGTCAATGTAATTGCCCACTACTTAGCGTCCTCTTCTTGTTTCTTTCCTAACATTTTATCGGCCATTGCCTGTAACTCTGGTGTCCAATCTATGCGGATCGTCCCCTTTTGCTCCTTAACTAAGCCAGATTTCAACGCGGCTTCATTCAATTTGTACCGCTGATCCTCGCTCATCTGTGTCAGATATCCTGGCCCCAACTTCTCAATCCAAGCCGCATAGCCCCAAGTGTCCTTAGGCTTTAAATACTGTTCATCTCTTGTCTTAGCAAACTCAAGATTGCCATACTCTCCGCGGCCAATCTTTTCTTGCTCTATGTTGACAAGCTCCTCTTTAGAGCGCCCCTTTGATAAACTTATTGGCTTATACCCAGTTGCCACAATTTCAGGATACTTGTTAGCTAACGCCTGCTGGCGTTTCATCTCCCCTTGCCATCGGTCCTTATCGCCGAAAGAAACAACATCAGAGGCTAAGCCACCAATACCGCCGATCCCAGCGCCGATTGCTGCCCCGACTGGTCCACCGACCGAAAACCCTAAGCCTGCGCCACTTGCTGCACCTTGTAGCGTCCCCATTCCAGGCTTTGTTTTTCCAAAGTCCTTACTTAAATCGTAAGCCCCAAGTGCTCCCAATGCGCCTGCTGCATACGGCGCTGCTGCGGAGAAAAAGCCACCCTCCACGGGGGCCGCGCCACCTGCTAGAGGGATCTGTTTGGCGCTTAAAACTGTTGGAGCTCCCAAGCCACTTCCGGCACCAGCTGCACCCGTCGCCGCGGTAGCTGCACCACCGGCACCCGCTGCGCCACTAGCGAGCTGCCCTAGTGCTGCGGTTGCCGCAGGAGTACCCGCCTCACTCATTAGTCCAGCAACATAGTTACCCGCCGCAACCGCCCCCACGGAGCCAGCTATAGCAAGCGCGGTTCCAACAAACGGATCCACCTCCTTAGGCGTCTTATCTTTGACCGGTCCCATAAGCTCGTACATGCGCACGCGCTCGTCTATCTCCTCAGGGGCAAAGCCGCCGACTAAAACCAAATACTCTCTATATTCTTCAGGTGTTAAAATCTTGCTCGCCATAACTAGCCCCCATAGTCCGTGTCAGGAATGTTTGCAGTGCTTAAAAGTAGCGGCTCGGCGTACGAACAAAAACTGATGGTTTTAGCCCCCGTCTTAGCTTGCGCTCTTTCTAATAATCTTAGCTTCGCATCCTTATAAACCGTCTCCCACTGGAGATCTTTGGCCTGACGCAATCTCCACTCTAAACCTAGCGACAACGACCGTTCATCAATCACAGGTACGTCAGTGTCGCCCTGAATCTTTTCGTATTTAACAAAGGTCCAAGTGACGCCGCCATCACTAACGCTTCCCGCCTGATGAGTCGGAGCCGTCGCCCCGGAGGTTCCACCCGCTGTTGTTTGATAAATATTTTGCCCATAATAAACATAGGCACTAGCGGCATACACTGTGGCCGTGACCCAACGATTAGGCGGCCTCAACCAGTTAGTAGTATAATAATCAAAGATTATTACCTGTCCCGCATCGTCGGCATCTGGAAAAGGCCAGATGATTAGCTCGCCAGTGGTATTATCAAAGCCTCGGATGCGGTAACGCTCATAAACTGGCTCAACGGTAATCCCCTCTACTCTCATCCGGTATTCTTGGGGGGTGAGTGGTCCAATAACTGGCCAATCTTGATCTTGATTCCACATAGTCTCGTGGATCATGGAGTTGAAATCTACAGGTAGGGCGTAGGTCGCTTGGCTATCAACCAGCGTGACTTGAAACGGCTTTTGCAGCTCAGGCCATGGATGCGAGTCTCTCGCCTCCATACCCTCAAGCTCTAAAAACGCCTTAACTTGACGGGATAAATCCACAGTCGCAGTCGTTACGCTGGATATACTTTGCAGTCCAGCTCGATTAACTGCGTCCTGTGCTAATGTTAAAATAGACATACTATCACCATCGCCACCTACTGTCTCCGGTTGCCGCTAGTGATAGCAGTCCGTTAATGAATTTAATTAAAAGTAGCGACCTCGCTACTTTCCTTTTCCTTTTCGGCTTCCCTTTTTTTTTCCTTTTCCGCAAGGCATTGCTTTAACTCCTTATCGTACTTCGCTATCACCTCATTAATCTTGGTGATAGAGTTTTTAATGGTTAAAATGCGCTCAGCATCTTCGCCCTTAACTGTCAAGTCATCCACTATCGGAGTCAGCGCCGTAAGCGCCGCCTGAACATCCTCCAACGATTGACTGAACGCTACCTGTGGAAGTAACAATAAGACTATTAGCCACCTCATGCGACGGCCTCATAGTCTAAAGCCTCACCCTCTTCGACGGGCGCACTTTTCTTACTCGTTCGAGTTCGCTTAGCTCCGGACTCTTTCTCTGGTAGGCTATTAACCTTCTGGGTTAACTTAAGTATCATCGCTTGCATCTCTTTAATCTGCTCGGCTTGCGCGCCGTTTGCTTCTGAAAGTTCTACAAGTTTCGCCTCTCGCTCCTTGAACGCCTTATCCCGATCGGATGTGTTTAAATAAGCTTGGCATAACTTTTGGTCCTCGAGTGCTCCTAGCCCGCACTCTTGGATCACAGTATCCGAGCTGGCTGCTAATTGCTCAACTGTGTAGATATTATGCGCCTCATAGTTTTTAGCCTTTGCAGGTAAGTCAGCAAAAAACACGGTTAAGGGTAAGCCAATCAACACATCCCCCTTACCCGCCTGATAGGCGGCCCACTGTTCAGGGAATCGCTTGATGTCGCTATACTCCTCCGAGTCTCTCACCGGGATATCTAGCTCACTATCGCCGTTATCCCAAATCATGCGAATATAATCTACATCTTCATAAACGTCGTAGCCTGCTTCCTTGCTCCGCAAGTTGCTTTTGACTGCACGTTTATAGAATTTAACAAATAGTCCAGCGTCGGGATTTCCTTGTACCATATTTCCTCCATGGTTAGGGGGGATACCCCCCCTCCATATTTAATCATTAAAAAGACTAGACACCAGTTATGTGCAGCTCTTCCGCACTAAACCCGGTCGTAGTCCCTGCGGCTGTGAGCGCTGCCAATGCCGTTAAAGTATGTACCAAAATGGTCGCAGTAGAAGCGTCGTCGACCTTTCCGGCGGTTGCGGTTGTGTACAGCGCTATATTCGCCGTCACAGCGCCCGCCGTGGTTATAACTGGAAAATCACCACCGGTTTGCAACCAGAAAAATGTATAGCTAGCACTGGCGTCGATAGCGGTCGGCGCACTCGATGTGGCATACGGTATGCCGCAACGGATTGGCTCGGCTGCCAGGGTGGTCGTAAGCCCGCCACCGACAACCCAGTCTTCATCTACGACGTAGATGAGACCCGCAGTCTTGGCTGCCGCCGCTTTCACGAAACGCCACACCCCACCATCTTTAGTCACGACTCTAGTACCAAGCGCAAAGGGAGGCAAAGTCCCTTCGGCGTCGCCAACATCGGTCCATTCTTGGCTATACTTAAACCCTATTAGCGGAGGGCTTACCGCTGTTAATCCTGTTGAAGCAGTCATTTTGAAACTCCTATATATAAAAGGGGGGAATGTCCCCCCGTCAATTTAGCGAAATACTACGCAATCAAAACGCCCTGGCGTCGACCATGACTTAAGCAGAGGTTTCCTGCCCAAGCCTGGATCTTAACCACAGCATCCTGATTAACTGCGTGCCTATCCGGATTCAATAGGCTAAATTGCCTGCCGGAGAACGGCCGCAGATAGAGATATTTAGTGTTGATAAAATACATGTGCGCCGAAGGGCAAGCCCCACCGTCGCCACCGTCGAATACCACCGGAGCTTTCTTGAACTCATAAGCATCAAATCCAGCTTTTGCCATCTCGTTGCTCTCGCTCTGGATGCGCTGAATTGCTGTTAATGATCCCTCGAAATACTCGAAGTAAGTATTGTCAGCAACAATCAGATCCGGCTTGTCGTTTCCAGTGGAAATCAACAGCCAAAGTTTGCGCATATACTCCTGGATGTTGGTCGATGAAACGGCTGCGCCACCATCGGCAACACCAGCATACTTGCTAGCTCTCCACCAAGTATGACTAGCACGATTAATGCCTCCTACGGTTCCAGTCGTTGGATCGTCAGCTATGAGAAGCTGAAGGCCACCAACCTGCTTACCTCCCGACGCAGTACCATCTGAATAGATATCGGTCGAAAAGTTGTTTTCAAACGTTCGCTTGGCATTTTCTATGCGCGCATCCATCAGATCAAACACTTGAGATTTTCCAGCGCTCTTGATCATCTCTAAGCCTGACATGGTGACCGTCACGGCTACTTGCTTAATAGCGTACTCCGCTGCGGTGAATGTCTGACTTGCTGACGTGTCGATCTGCTCATAGCCAGAATAGCGCGTATAGGTGCTATTCTCAGCATAATCGAGCGACTGCACGATTTTTGGCCCACCATCAAACGGCTTAACATTTTTCCGCTGCTTCATCTTATACAATGCAGCGTTGTTATTACTCAGCGCGTCCACCATGGTGGGAGCTAGCTTCTGAATTGTAGTTGCTAAGATGTCTCCATAATTTGCATTTGGCGGAGCCATAATATCACTCTCCTTTTATGTAATCAACCCATGTGCTCGGCCCAGGCTTGGGCAAGCGCATCGCGGGTGCTTATTGGTTTTTGCTCTTTTGTCTGCGCGCCGGGTGTAGGTCTTAAACTACTTGTCGCGTCGCGCTTTTTTTGTGTCTCTGCTTTTAGCTTTTGCACCTGCTCTGCGGTGGTACGCTGGAGCTTAGGTTCAACCAGATTGGTATTCACCTGGTCCATCACATAATTATAAGCCGTTTCTAAAATCTGCGAAGCAGATCCCTGCGGATATTGCTGCTTTAATTGCTTGGCAATCTCCGCGATTTGCGGCTCGAACATATCTACATATGGTCTAAGTAGATTCCCATCAGCGTCACGCGCTGATTTAAACGCCTCAACTTCCGCCGCTGCGGTTTGCAATACAGCCCCCTGCTCACGCTCCCTGAGCTGTGATTCCAGTTGGTCATACTTGCGCTGCAACTCTTCTAGTTGAGGATTATAAGAGTTTGAAACGGCCTGCCCCGCCGATTCTCCATCTCCGTTCAGTAAGTCCTCTACATTCATTCCATAAGTTGAAAGATGTTTTAAAAACGTGTCCCGTCTAGTCTTGGGATCGTCGTAAGCTTCCTGCCACGCTAGCAACCTAGCGACGGCATCGGCTTTGGTTAGTCCCGACATTTTGAGCCGCTGCTGATGCGGCTCAAACAATTCGTCGAACTTTTCATACTGTTTGCGTTGTCCGGCTATCTGCTCAGACAACCCATTTACCCATCGGGTGCGATTAGCTTCATATTCATGAATGGCAGCCTTTACCTCCTTAGGTGTTTTGGCCCATAGCTGCCGATGCTCTCCCCTCCAAAATTGCGGAGGCGGCAGATCTTTTGTCTCATCTTCTGACTCGTCTGAGTCTTCATCTTGATCAGGGGTGTCATCCTCTGCGCCGTGAGAGTCTAATACCTTCGGCTCTTCATCCTCTTTAGACGACGAAGATGGAGTCTCATCCACTCCTTTAGTTTTCTTATACTCAGAAACTTCAAGGATCTCCTCCTCATCGTCCCCTACGTGCTCATCCCATGCCTCTTCTAAGGCGCTTCGTGTGGTTACCGTTTCCGGTCCGTTAGCTTCCGCCATGTTTTGCCCATGCATATTCTAGCGCGTCCTTTTTAGCCTCTAGCGTGAGAGGTTTATCAGAACGCTCCTGTTTACGTTTAGAGATGAGATCGTTTCCCACCTCCCGACAGCCATGCGCCTTAGTCACCTCCCTGAAGGCGCTTTTTGACTCGAAAACTTCCCCAGTAATGGGGTGCTCTGTCGGCTCCATAGAATCACAGATTAGCCCCGGAGCCTGTCCGAACTTTGGATGTAATGGAGGTGCTTCGTCCCAAGGGATAAACCGCCCCTCTCGAAAAACATACCTTTTCCTCATAGTGTCGGCCTCAGTGTTTCAATGGCTTTAGTCGCTTGATCGGTCGCAGATTCACTTTCCTTTAAATCAAGCTCACGGGATTTGAGCTCAAGTTTCTGCATCTCAACTTGCACCTTTGCCATTATCTCAGCGTACTTCGCTTCTAACTTCTGCGCCTCCACCTGTGACTTGGCTAAAGCCTCTTGCTGCTTGGCCTGAAGCTCTAACTCTAGGCGCTTTTGATCCGCTTGTACCTGTAGCATGGCAAGCTGCGCCTGCTGCTGCATCTTCTGCGTCTCCGCTTGCTGTGCGGCTTGCGCCTCCATCTGAGCCGGATCGGGGCCAGGCGGTTGCTCTGCGGCCGTCTTTTCTTGCTCGCGGATCATCTCGATGGTTCGTTCTAGCTCGCCTTCCATTGAGCGCCCTGCCTTAAAGCCTCGGCTACCAAACGCTACAACCTCAAGTAAAAACGGCTTTAACGCTGGCTCTGCTGCCGCTATTCCATACGCTTGCTGTAGAAACTGTCCTAATGCACCGATGTACTCTTGCCGGTCCTGCCGCTCCTGCTGCGAGTTGGCTTGTATGGTGCTATCGGTTTCAATGTCGATTCTAAACGTGCGGAACTTGTCGTTTTTCAACAGCGCCAAAGCCTCAGGGAAAATCTGCTGATCTTCCTGGCTCATGAACTCGAAGCCCATGATCTCGGCTAGGGTTTGGTCGCTAAAATGCTCTAGCGCTATCTCCACCATGATGGCGATAAGCTCCTTAGCAAATCGCTGCACATCTTTTTGTTTATTCGACAATCGAACGGAAACAAACTGGCTTTTTATCTGCTGCGCCGTGGCGGTCTCTGTAGCCTTTGAAGCTCCGCGCACAATATCGCTCATGCCGGTTACTTCATAAATTTGCTCAAGCTTTTCCTTTTCCAATTGAGAAAGCCTGACAATCACGTCAGAGACTTCTTTAATCGGGAACCACTCTATTGCGCCTTTTAATCCACCGGTGTCCTTAAATTGCAGAAAGTTTGCAACTGGCAACAACTCCCCATCTGACAAGCGCGATACGTTTTGCATGAGATCGTTGATCTCTCTTGCGCTAACACCAACAAGTTTACAAACCTTTGTAAGTTGTGATTTCCTGTATGCTATTTGATTTAAATCCTCAACCAGGCGTCTATATAACGCATAATCAGGGCGAGGGATTAAACATTCATTGGTTAATGTAGCAAATAGCGGCATCGGGCAAGGAAAAAACCTTCCCAACTTGAGAAAGTCATCCTTCTCCTTAAGCAGTCTATCTGGATACTCCGGGGATATCCAATAAACTCGTTTATCATTAAGATCCCAACACTCATAAATCGAGCAAACACTTTCAAATTCGTCCCTATCAGATCCTAGCTCCCCGTCGCTTCCACGGCTTGAGTAGCTGATCTCCGCCGCCACTTTAGCGCCAAACCGTTGTCGGATCTCCCGCTTGGTCAACGGTAGCCTGCGATATATCCGCCGTACATCAGCCCATGTCTTAGCTATGTTGTGCTTAAAGTCCTCAGGCTGGATATATTCTGCAATAACGCGCTCGTTTTCCGCCTGCTCTAACGCCTCGCCGGTTTCAGGATCTTTGGTGTCGCTCTTTTTAAAATCAGCTTCATAGCGCGCCCACGCAGTCCCACGCCCGCCGAGTAGGCGATCGAGAACAACCTGATTCAAAACGACATCAAAATCATTTTTTTGCACATCGACAAGATACCGACCCAACCGCTCAGCCCCGATGCAAGCAAGGCGCGTGACCTGGTTTGCTCCCTCTACTCGCCTTACTACCTCACATAACGGAGTTGCGCTATATAGCGCGGGCAGCTGAGTCTGAACATTGCTCCAAAGAATATTGACCGTTACAGGATCGCTGGCTGGTGAATTACCAGAATTGCCGGTCTCGTTTCGATATCGCTTAACAATCCGCTTGGCCTCTTCTAGCCAAGGATTAAACTTGCGATCGTAAGCCGTGATATCAGATAGATATCGTTCGCCTGTTTCCAATCGTCCGGCGTTCGAATCTTCTATGTTTTCGTTATTTTCAATCATTTTGCCTATGATGATTCATCGTAGGATCAACAAGCCTTGCAGCCTCCTGAACTCTATCCTCAGCACCCAACAAAGCCGCAACGCGGCCCACCTGGTTAACGGGGTCCTCAGTTAGTTGATTATAGTTAATGACAACATGAGGAATCTTATACCAGCCCAGTTTGTCGCGCTCTAATTCAATCGCACCCCTAATGCGGCTTGGTGTTTTAAACTTTGTTGTACCTTGCTTAAGTTGGCTCGCTAACACCTCATTGGCGTTGCGATCCATCAATATCACCTTTGCCGGGACCGTCCTTAACAGGGAGTTCCATAATCCAGCTACGGGCGCAACTAACTTGGCCCCGGCAAAAGAATCGCCCACTAGATCCAGTAACAACCTAAACGGCTCGCCTGTTAGCTCATAAAGATCGTTTTCTCCATAGATCCAACGAACCCCAAGCGCCTCACAGATCCGGCACATCAACGTTGTGCCGGACCTGGGAACGCCTATAACAAACACATTGTAGAGCTTTCCCCGGTCGATAATTTCCCAGGAAAGATCTCGTTCTAATATGTTGTAAATTATCATATGTCCATCCTGGACTAATTAGTTAACTTGGCCCCGCGCAAAGACAACTATCAGCCGTTGCATCGGCACAATCAACCGCAGCATCCACGCCGCCGGTGTCCGCAAAGCCCATCACACACGCACTAGTACAGGTCGCAGTGCAGGCAGTATCCGCACCGGCGACGATAGACCAGCCAATGCTACCAGCATTAGCCGATCGCAAAGTGTGGGTTGATGCTAGAAGCACCTCGGTAGCGGCTACCGTTATACCCGGCGCGCCATTACCACCATAAATTATGCTTGTAGCCGATGCGTGGTTAGTGACAAGAGAAACGTGCCCTGTAGCTACCTGCCCGCCTGTGAGCTGAATAGCGCCCGGAACCGTTGCGTCCTCATTGCCGCAAGCTCTAAGATGAGAACCACGAGTTACGCCAATCGCGCCAGCGGAACCCACGAAGATACACTGATTATCTGCGGTATCCACGGTGTCGGTCAGCAGTCCCCCGTCATCGGTTTTCTGAATCAGATTACCGGTGAAATTGCTTGCACCACTGACATTCAACGCGCCGACATTTCCGGTGGTGATTCCCGCTGTGGTAATGGTGCCGGTGGTTGACGATAACGTGGTGATCGTGCCAGTTGTCGCCGTCAATGTGGTGAATGTGCCGGTAGCAAAGTTCGGTGATGCCAGAAGCTGTGCCGCCTTGGGCGGGATGCTTGCGGCCATTAAATCACTCGCTGTAGTCGCAGCCTCGGCGCGGCTAACAAGCACGCCTAAAACTAATATGATACTTAGAAATCTCATCTTTATTCTCCTTGTTAATTACGCCCTTCAAACTCAATTTGTAACGTAAACGCTGGCAGAGCCAAGCCACTGCCATATTTTGCATTTTCAATATACAGTACATCCCCCTGATCCCAAGAATCTTTACCGGTTAGTATGGTCACCTCTTGGTCGGCTAAAGCCGTAGCGTTATAGCCTGACGTGAAGCTGTATACTCCGATCGCCGTGTCGGTGGATGCTGAAACGTCTTTTACTCTAAAGGCAAGCCGCCTATAGTTGGTATTCTGCCCCGTCACCGCCGCGTCAGCAATGAATGACAATCTTGTGATCTTAAGATTATCCTCTACACGGAAGCCAGGGATAGAACTCGTGGCATCCGCTGCCGCAATTGCCGGGATTCTTACTGTTCGCACGCCGCGCTTTGGTAGCCGTCTAACCTTGGCGTCAGCCTCATCGTAATACTCGGCGAAACCGTATTGATTAAACGACCGCACTCGATGCTGCTTGTCGAAAAACACCGGGAAGCTCGCAGATTCATCGTTTACCGAGGGATCAGGATTGCCCTTGCAGCCGAAAAACATGGCGCGATTGCAGTCCTCATCTAAGTGGATGTCAATCGTGTCGTTGCTTTCAAACCGCAAACCAAAATAGCTGTTATCTGATCCATTGTCGTGCAAACCCGTATCGTTTCCCGGAAGATCGGTACCTATCACAGTGATCGTATTCGGGTAACTACCACCACCGCCAACGTGGGTATCATCCAAGTTTATCCCATATCGAGTGTTAGACCCTATGCGACCACCGACAATTGTAAATGAATTGCTAGCACCATCGATAAAAACCCCGTCAGTCCCAGCACCATCAAACCAGCATTGCTGTATTAGCGAATACAAGCCTGCGCCATTGGCTTCATCTACGCCCTTAATATAAAACCCATGCCGTGGCGCGTTTTCCACCCAGACACGATCAAAGCGTAGATGGTTCCCCATATTCTCCAAGTGTATTCCGTCGACACTTCCAGAACCGCTGTGGGTTAGCTTAATGTCTCGCAAGCAAAAGCCTTGCGTATCTGTGCCGCTACTACCTGTTCGACAGATGGAGTGGTTAGTTGAACTGGTATTGGTTAAAATCGTATTCCACCCCGCGCCCTCTATGACGATCCCCTTTGTGAAGGTTAGCCCGGTATGCGAGTAACTTCCCGCCGGGATAGTGCATACGCCGTTCCCACTCTCTGCGGTATCTATTAGTCCTTGTAAGTAGCTAGTATCATCAGTCATATCACACCCCGTTATATACTATTGCGTCCCTTGTACTCAATCTGGATTGTCATCGCTGGTAGGGCTAAACCGCTACCAGTAAGCTCGTTCTGAATATAAATCACATCGCCCTGATCCCATTCGTCGGCATCCACTGCAATGGAGATAGCTGCGTCCTCTAGCGCGGTTCCGTCGGTGCCGTTTACAAACGCCACCTCGCCAATTAGCTCGTCAGAGGCTAGAGAGACATCTTTTACCCGCACCGCGATAGTCCGATAGTCAGCGTCCTGCCCCGTGATATTCGCCTCTGGAATGAATGACAGTCGAGTGATAGTTACATCATCCTCGATGCGATATCCAGAAACATTACTTGTTGCATCACCCGCGCCCGCTGCCGGTATGCGAATTCTCTCTATCCCGCGCTTGGGTAGTAGTCTTAACCCTGCGTCATTTTCATCGTAGTATTCAAAAAACCCATTACCCTGATAAAATCGGGCGCGATTCTGCTTATCGTAAAACACAGGCCGACTCGCGGCTTGGTTGTGTATTACTAAGTCTGGGTTACCCTTACATCCGATAAACTGGCTACGATTACAAAGAGTATCAAGATGTATATCGTAGGTGTCATTCGATTCGAACCTAGCCCCCACAAAGACATTATCCGACCCGTTGTCTCTTACTCCGATATCATTGCCCGCGAAATCCATCCCCACTACCGTTATGGTGTTGGGATAGCTTCCCCCCCCGCCGGCGTGAGTGTCATCCAAGTTCAAGCCGTACCCTCCGTTGGACGCCGACCGTCCGCCGATGATGGTCGCAGCATTGGCTATTCCATCCAAAAAAATTCCATCGGAAACGCATCCTGAAAATGCGCATTGTTCAATCAGCGTATACAGTCCCGCGCCGTTTGACTCGTTGACGCTCTTTAAATAAAACCCGTGTCTCCTGGCCCCCGACACCCACACCCGATCCAATCGAATATAGTTGCTCATGTTTTCAAGGTGGATCCCATCCACGCTACTACCAGAGCCGGAGTGGTCTAGTTTTAAGTCCTGTAATCGAAACCCCATAGTACCAGCGCCACTGGTGCCAGTGCGGGAGATCGAGTGGTTGCTGCTCGATGTATTGATCAGGATTGTCTTGTTAAGCCCCTGCCCACGAATCGTGATACCCGCATCAACAGTCAATCCGGTGTGATAATACGTTCCCGCCTCGATGTATACAATGGCACTCCCACTTGATTCCGCTGCATCAATGGCCGCCTGAAGTGCCGCCGTGTCATCCGTGGCATCATCGCCAGTGGCGCGGTAACACACCCGCACATCCTGCGTTGCTATCATCTTCGACAGCATCTGCGCCAAAGCGGGCGGGACGCCTGTATGTATCAGATCCTTAACGTATAGCTCAGCGCCCATGCACAGCCTCAAGCTCCACATCTGCGGCCTGAGCCGCTAGCGCCCGATACTCTTTAGCACTTAATAGCTCCAACTTGGCATCCTTTAGAGCCTTAATCTCCGATCCCTTTAGTTCAATTCCACCCATCGAGTTTCCTGGTACGTAATTATAGCCGTCTATCTTTCGATGCTCGTGGGTGGAATCTTTGTACTCGGACCATTTTAACCGAACCATCTGGCCCTGTTCATTTTCTTTCTTGTTGCGCGGCAGCGTGTCCGGCGTCTCTTTTGCGTAGTCGGCGTCCGATAGTTTGATAAAAACGGGGAACTCTTCAACTTTGCCGCTTTCATCCACAACGTTTAGTACATCAGTAAGCGTTAAGATCTCCTCAGGCTCGCTTACTTGGACCTCGCCACCAACTACGATAGCGCCGTGTCCTTCGAATCGTAACAGGTGATTTATTACCGCCGCACTTTTGCTGTTCGGATTCTCAAGCACACCGCGGAATTGTTCTTTGCTGAATTTTATTTTAGCCATTTTATGCACTCACTATAAAATCATGCTCATTATGGTTAGTATCAGTTGCCTTACTCACCGGCGCGGTCACCGCATCCCGATGCGCATAGCTAGTCGGGAGATTGCTGGTGGTGCTATACGGGCTTACCACGCCGGAGCTAAAATCTAAATTGGCCTCCGCCCCGTTGTGCCACGGCCCTGAGCGCCTAGTGATCGCGCTGGCGTCAGCCGCCGTTGTATGATCTAGCAAAGCAGGTATCATCGGCATGGTGTAGCCCAATAAATGGTTGGCGTTGGTGTGCTTATCGAGCATCTTAGGAATAAACTCGTTACACTCCCACCAGCTTATCAGTCCCCAGTCAGTTTTATTCGCTGTTGTTACGGATTCCCAGGATATGGGATTGCCGCCATTATAGATAGCCGCTTGGATATTCGGAAGTGTTTCGGTGTTGCCCTTGCCCATTGCTATTAGCGCTATATCGCCCGCAAAGCATGAAGGCAGCCACGCTGCCCCTGATACGGTGGTCGTCCCCACTCTCAAGGGCGCGGTCCCGTCATAAATCGCTGCTTGTACTGATTCAACTGCGGCAAGGCCATCTAAGATTAGTCCGATATTCCCGGCTGATTGATCAAGATACCCGAACGCCGAATGCCATTGCCCTAAGGTGATAGAGCCGTTACCCCTAACCGCTGAAACATATGTCCCCACAAGCCCGTCGCTTGAAGTCGCAAAGCCGATGCTTTGCCCGTTGCTCGAATAGAACTCCCACTCTCTCGTGTTCGCCCCGCTATCATACTTTGAGACTATACTTTGCTGCGCAGAACCAGCAGCGTTTTTGCGGAAATGCACGAAAACCCAAAAGTCGCCCGCGCCATTATCCAATGAAGCATTGTCGTTTATCACAAAGTACTGAGTGGACCCGTTAAAAGTGCGGTAAGTCCCCTCCGCTGTCGGATTAGAAAAGCCGTGGAAAAGGTTGTGATGATGCACATTCTGCGTAGTGCCCCAGAAAGTAGAGGCAGTGGTATTGTAGCAAGTACCAACGTGCCCGTTCCCACTCACATCATACGTAGTGGTTCCACTCCCCTCAGCTAACGGCCATCGACCGATCGCCTTGGTCGTGGGCTCGGTCCCTTGGTATAAAGCTATCGCCTCTGCCGCTGTCAGCGCATAGTTAAAGATCCTAACGTCAGAGAGAGAACCCGCAAAGGGTGCCGCACCAGCTTCAGCACCTCCGATCCTTAGCTTGCCCGCGCCATTGTATAGTGGGTTGTGTGACCCTGTGGTGGTAGTTCGCTGTCTCAATCCGTCGACATAAAACAAGACTGTCCCAGCGTCGTAAGTCACGACAACA
>Ga0210097_1000224_pt1 | contig 23383 bp, 19 predicted proteins | sample Joice_CattailNLA_2_FD_185521 | JGI IMG/M metagenome (GOLD analysis project Ga0210097, IMG submission 185521) | Wetland microbial communities from San Francisco Bay, California, USA, that impact long-term carbon sequestration - Joice_CattailNLA_D2... | ecosystem: Environmental > Aquatic > Marine...
CACCGGGCGCAACAAGCGCTCCATCCCCGACCATTTCGATACGGCATATGAACTGGAAGCGGAGCTGGCGGCACGCGGCAAGACCGAATTGCTGCGTGTCGTTCAGGAGGTCATTCCCAAGAACATCAACTGTATCTACATACGCCAGAATATGGCGCTTGGCCTGGGACATGCGGTGTTGTGCGCAAGGCCGGTGATACAGGATGAACCCTTTGCAGTGATCTTGGCCGATGACCTGGTTGAAGGTAAGCCGGGCATCGTCAAGCAGATGGTGGACGTGTTCGGCAAGCACCAGTGTTCGGTACTCGGCGTGATGGATGTGCCGCGTGCACAGACACGGCAATATGGCATCGTCAGTAGTACCAATCTGACTCCTGACGTGGAAAATGTCACCGGCATCGTAGAAAAACCAAGGCCGGAAGATGCGCCCTCGACGCTTGCCGTGGTTGGCCGCTATATCCTGACGCCGCGCATCTTCCATCATCTGGAGAATGTCCAGCCGGGTGCGGGCGGTGAGATCCAGTTGACCGACGGCATCGCCGGCCTGATGAGCGAAGAGCAATTGCTGGCGTATCGCTTCAGCGGCATACGCTACGATTGCGGCGACAAACTCGGCTACCTCAAGGCGATCGTTGCGTTGGGCCTCAAGCGTCCTGAATTCCGCGAAGAATTTTCCGCCTACCTGAAAACGTTGAGCTGATGATTTCCATCCAGGATGCACGCAAGATTCTGGAGCAGGCAGAATTGCTGTATTCCGCCGAGGAAGTGCAGACGGCACTTTATAATGTCGCGCAACAGATCAATTCGGCACTCGCTGACGAGCATCCGCTGGTGTTGTCGGTGATGGGAGGCGCGGTGGTATTCACCGGACAACTGTTGCCGCTGCTCGATTTTCCGCTGGACTTCGATTACGTGCATGTGTCGCGCTATGGCAATGCGCAAAAGGGCGGCAAGATGCACTGGAAGGTCGAGCCGCGCGAGAATGTGAACGGCCGGGTGGTATTGCTGCTGGATGATATTCTGGATGAAGGTCACACGCTTGCGGCGCTATGCGAACGCGTGATGGCACTCGGTGCGGGAAAATGTTACAGCGCTGTTTTCGCCGACAAGCAGCGAGATCGTAGTAAGCCTATCCGTGCGGATTTTGTCGGGATGGAATTGCCGAATCGTTTCGTGTTCGGCTATGGCATGGATATCGAGGGGGCGTGGCGCAACCTGCCCGCCATTTACGCAGTCAAGGAGCAGAAATGAAAATCTTTCAAAATTGTAGCGAGCGGCTCGAGAGCAAGGCGCAAGGCGCGCAGCGACAGAGACATACCAAGGCGGTAGGCGACGAGCGAGCACCTTGCAACGCTGCTATCGAATCGCGCAGTAAATTTTGGGAGATTTTCTGATGCTGGCAATCATAGGCGGTCGTGGCCTGACCCAATTGGCGAATCTTGAGATGACCCATCAGCAGGTGATGCGCACGCCTTTCGGCGAGCCGTCCGGCGCGTTCCTGTTCGGTACGCTGAACCGGCACGACGTGATCTTTCTGGCGCGCCACGGTTTTGGACACACTATCCCGCCGCATCTGGTGAACTATCGCGCCAATCTTTGGGCATTGCGCGAACACGGTGCGAGCAGGATCATATCGGTGGCGACAGTGGGCGGCATACGCGCCGATCTCAAGCCCGGCGTGATCGTCGTGCCGGACCAGATCATTGACTACACCCATGGCCGTGATGCGACTTTTTTCGAGGCGCGCGACAAGCCGTTCAGCAATACCGATTTCACCCTTCCCTACAGCACTTCATTGCGCAACCAGATTTTGCGCAGCGCGAAAACTGCAAAGCAGCCATGCATCGATGGCGGGGTATATGCGGCCACACAAGGACCGCGTCTGGACAGCATCGCCGAGATCAACCGTTATGAGCGCGACGGGGCGGACATGGTGGGCATGACCGGCATGCCGGAGACCGCACTGGCCAAGGAGCTGGAACTCGATTATGCGACCATAGCAGTGGTGGCGAACTATGCGGCGGGACGCGGTGAAAGCTCGGCCGGCATCAATATCGAAGCGGTCAATGCCACCGCCATTGCAGCCATGGAGCGGGTGCGCGGCATACTCGAGTGCGTGGTGAAAAATGGCGACTAGAACCGTCTTGCGTATGGGCGATCCGCGCTTGCTGCAACGTGCCGAACAGGTCAATCAATTCGACACGCCGGAATTGCATGCGCTGCTGGCCGACATGCGCGACACGATGCATGCCATGGACGGTGCTGGCCTGGCCGCACCGCAGATCGGAGTCGGGCTGCGCGTGGTGATCTTCGGCGTGGAAAAAAATCCGCGCTATCCCGATGCAGAGGAAGTTCCGCAGACGGTGCTGATCAATCCGGTCATCACCCCGCTGGGCGAGGTGATCGAAGAGGGTTGGGAAGGCTGTTTGAGCGTGCCCGGCATGCGCGGCCTGGTGCCGCGCCATGCGCAGATCCGCTACCAGGGCCGTGATGAATTTGGCAAATCGATAGACCGCACCGTGAGCGGGTTCCATGCGCGTGTGGCGCAGCACGAGTGCGACCATCTCGACGGGATCCTGTATCCGATGCGTATCCGCGATTTGACCAAATTCGGTTTCACCGAAGACCTGTTCCCGGGGCAGGTGTTGCAGGACGAGTAGTAGTTGTAAGCTTGCAAGGAGTGATATCGATTCGTGTTATATAATTTATTTAAAAAAGACCTCCAAGAACTTGCGTTAATGGAGGTGTAGTTTTCATCTATATCAATTGCGCTTAGTTGTCACATTCCAACATAAATTCCTTGCTGCTTTAGCCAAATGTTTAATAAATGCCCACGCCTAAACGCTGGCGGCAATAGCTGCAATACTCGCAGCCGCTGCTGCAAGCCAGCCAAGTTGGGAAGTATACTTAATATCTTCTTTTGACAACTTCTGGTCATTCTTTAGCTTCGATTCGATAACATCCAATTCGCTTTGCAATTCTCTCAACTTTGCCTGTTGAGCATGCAACTCATCCAGTTTTTCCTGTTTAGAAGACAATGTCTTTTCATTTGCTTTCATAGTTGCAATCCTTTCTACAATAAAGGTAATAATCAAACCACCAGCCAATTATTGGGATAATCAAGCTGCAGCTAGTAGATTATTGTGAGCAAAATTAGTTCCGTTATTTTGTGGAATTAAACTGCTATGCGTGAATTGCTGGATTGTTCGGAAGTGGTTTTAGAACAAATGCAGACGGTACTTGGTTTCAGGAATTCGCAATGTCCGTTTTGGGCACACAGCGGACATGCACGATTAGAATAAACTCAAAACAAAGCCCGCATAATTGCGGGCTTGTTCATTGTGGGGCATGAAACGGGAGATCATGCCTGGCCAACCAGTTCCCTCAACACGTAAGGCAGTATTCCGCCGTTGCGATAGTAGTCCACTTCGATGGGAGTATCGATGCGCAGCAGCAGCGGCACTTCCTGCATGCTGCCGTCGCTGCGTTTGATGGTGAGCGTCAAATCCTGTTGCGGTTGAAGGTTGTTGTCGATGCCGCCGATTTCGAAAGTCTCGTCGCCGGTCAGTTTCAATGCGGCAACATCAGTATTACCCTTGAATTGCAGCGGCAGCACGCCCATGCCGACCAGGTTGCTGCGATGGATGCGCTCGTATGATTTCGCGATGACCGCCTTCACGCCCAGCAACTGCGTGCCTTTCGCCGCCCAGTCGCGCGACGAGCCGGTGCCGTATTCCTCACCCGCGAAGATCACGGTCGGCGTGCCTTCGGCAATATAGTGCATCGCGGCGTCGTAGATCGGCATCTTCTCGCCCCTGTACAGCGTCAGCCCGCCTTCGGTACCGGGAAGCATCAGGTTCTTGACGCGCACGTTGGCGAAGGTGCCGCGCATCATCACTTCATGGTTGCCGCGACGCGAGCCGTAGCTGTTGAAATCCGCGATTGAGACTTCGTGCTCCTGAAGGTAGACGCCTGCTGGCGAAGTCGGCTTGATAGAGCCGGCCGGAGAAATATGATCGGTGGTGACCGAGTCGCCGAAGATGCCGAGCACCTTTGCGCCAGCGAGTCCAGTAACCTTGCCCGGCTGCATATCGAAATCACCGAAGAATGGCGGCTCGGCGATATAAGTCGACTCTGGCCATGAATACACCTGGCCGGACGGTGCGGAGATATTCTTCCATAGCGGGGTGGCCTCGCCCAACCCAGAGTACAGTCTGCGGAAGGTCTGTGCATCCATCGCGAGCTTCATCAGCGCTTCGACCTCGTTGTGCTTTGGCCATATGTCTCCGATGTAGACATCCTTGCCGTCCTTGGATTTTCCAAGCGGCTCGGTGCGGAAGTTTTTCAGCATCGTGCCGGCAATCGCATAGGCGACCACCAGCGGCGGGCTGGCAAGGAAGTTGGCACGGATGTTGGGATGGATGCGGGCTTCGAAATTGCGGTTGCCCGAGAGTACTGCGGCGCAGACCAGATTGTTCTTTACTACTGCCTCCTCGATCGACTCCGCCAGCGGCCCCGCGTTGCCTATGCAGGTGGTGCAGCCGTAGCCGGCGAGATAGAAGCCGAGTTTCTCGAGGTAGGGCAACAGCCCTGCTTTGGTCAGGTAATCGGTCACCACGCGCGATCCCGGGGCGAGCGAGGTCTTGATGTGTGGCTTGACTGTGAGTCCGAGTTCGACCGCCTTCTTGGCGAGCAATCCTGCCGCGAGCAGCACGCCGGGGTTGGAGGTATTGGTGCAACTCGTGATCGCGGCGATCAGCACGTCGCCAGAACCGATATCGATACTGTCGAAGGTCTTGAAGCGTTTGTTCAGATCCCCGGGCTTGCGGGCGAAACCATTTTCGGCCACCGGCTTCGAGTATAAATTTGTGAAGGTGCTTTTCACCCGCTCCAGGTCGATGCGATCCTGGGGACGTTTCGGACCTGCGAGCGAAGGCATCACCGAAGCAAGATCGAGCTCGAGTGTCTGGCTGTAATCGATATCGCCCTTGTTCGGCACGCCGAACATGCCCTGTGCCTTGAAGTAGGCAGCGAATGCCTCGATCTCGTGTTCGGTTCGACCGGTGCCCTTGAAGTATTCCAGGGTTTTGTCGTCCACCGGGAAGAAACCCATCGTCGCGCCGTATTCGGGCGCCATGTTGGCGATGGTAGCCCGGTCGGTGACGTTGAGAGACGCGGTGCCTTCGCCGAAGAACTCGACGAATTTGCCGACCACCTTGTGCTTGCGCAGCATCTCGGTGACGGTGAGCACCAGGTCGGTCGCGGTGCAGGCCGGGTGCAGTCTGCCCTTGAGGTGCATGCCGACGACATCCGGGGTCAGGAAATATACCGGCTGCCCGAGCATGCCGGCCTCGGCCTCGATGCCGCCCACGCCCCAGCCCACCACGCCGATGCCGTTGATCATCGTGGTGTGGCTGTCGGTGCCGACCAGCGTGTCCGGGTAGTACACGCCGTCCTTTGATTTGTGCACGCCGCGCGCGAGGTATTCGAGGTTCACCTGATGCACGATCCCTATGCCGGGCGGCACGACCTTGAATGTGTCAAAGGCCTGCATGCCCCATTTCATGAACTGGTAGCGCTCTTCGTTCCGCTTGAATTCCAGCTTCATGTTGAGGTCGAGCGAGTCTTTTGTACCGTAGCTGTCGACCTGCACCGAGTGGTCGACCACCAGATCGACCGGCACCAGCGGCTCGATGATCTTCGGGTTCTTGCCCATCTTGTGCGCCACATTGCGCATCGCGGCGAGATCGGCCAGCAGCGGTACACCGGTGAAATCCTGCAGCACGATGCGCGCCACCACGAATGGGATCTCTTCGGTGCGCGGCACGTTCGGTTTCCATCCGGCCAGTTGACGCACGTGCTGTTCGGTCACCTTCTTTCCGTCGCAGTTGCGCAACACCGATTCGAGCACGATGCGTATCGAGACCGGCAGTCGCGAGATCTTGCCGAGTCCTGACGTTTCCAGCGCGGGCAGCGAATAGAGCATGCCCTGTTTGCCGCTCGCGAACTTGAAGGATTGACGTGTGTTGAACAGATTATGCGATGCAATGCTGGATGGCATGACTTGCTCCGGATGTGTGTGACGTGAATGAAAACGGGATTATAAGGCGTTGCTAGCCTGCCGTCTTGCACGGCATGTTTCAAGAGAATATTTATATCTTCGCAGGTATATGATTATGGCTGAATTAGATTTAATATCCAGACACCTCAGCTTATAAGTAAATCAATAATTATTCAAATAAGCGGGGAAAATGTGTTGAATCCTGATGACATTGATGTTTTTCCTTGCCTCCAACTGATGGCCCCTCGGGTTGACAGCCGGATCTCGCCGTAACCGATGCGCGCATAGTCAGAATAAATTCATGATTAATCTGCCAATAAAAGAATATCCGGGCGATCAGCCCAATATGCACTTTGCCGCCAAGTTGATCATCGTGGCGCTGGCATACTTTGTCAGCGGCAGGCTGGGTTTGGCGATTCCTTACGTGGATACTCACATCACACTGATCTGGCTGCCCACAGGCATCGCCTTGGCTGCTTTGATGCGTTGGGGATACAACTGTTGGCCGGGGATATTTCTCGGCGCGCTGGCCACCAACTATATGCTCGACTCGTCTCCGCTACAGGACATCAGCATCGCGCTGGGCTATACGCTCGCTCCAATGCTTGCGGCAAAGTCACTGCGCCGGTTCGGGTTTCATACTGAGCTTGATCGCGCGTATGACATCCTGCTCCTGACCGCTTCCGCCGCCGGCGCGATGCTGGTCAGCGCCAGTATCGGCGTCCTCAGTCTGGCTATATATAAACCGATAAGTTTGCAGCAGGCTGGCGCGGATTGGCTGTCCTGGTGGGCGGGCGATTTCCTGGGTGTGTTGATGGCGGCGCCGTTACTGCTCAATATCTCCCGAACGGAACTGAAGAAATTATGGGCCCAGCGCTTGGAGTTCCTGGCCTGGTTCTCGATCCTTCTCGCCGTGAGCTGGCACGTTTTTCTTTTCGTCAATGTCGCCGGCAGCCATTCCGCTCAACTGGTTTACCTGTTGCTGCCTTCGGTCCTCTGGTCGGCCATGCGCTTCGGTGTGATGGGCTCATCATTGGGAGTGCTGATTCCGGCAATGCTTGCCGTGGCCGCGACCCGCTTCGGGCTGGGCCCGTTCTATACCGAAGACGATCAGCATGGCCCGTTGTTGATGTTGCTGTTCTTTTCGACTCTGGTGCTGGCCGACCTGATGGTCGCGGCGATCCAGGCGGGGCGCAAGCGCGCGGAGGAAGCCGCCCGGCTGGAAAACGATCTGAGCAAGGAGCTTATCCAGTCGCTGCCGGGCATCTTTTACATGTTCGATGCGTCTGGACGCTTTTTGATGTGGAACAGGCAGTTTGAGACCGTACTGCAACTCAACAGCGAGGAAATCGCCCGCAGCAACCCGCTGGATTTCTTTGAAGGGAGTGATCGCGATCTGATCGCCGAAAACATTCGTAAAGTATTTGAACATGGCAACACAGAAGTGGATGCTGTGCTGGTTGCAAAAAATGGTGCAAGGATGGATTACCACTTTACCGGCAAATGCATCATAAGGGATGGTGAAACCGTGCTGGTTGGCATGGGAGTGGATATCACAGAACGCAAAAAAGCGGAGACAGCGATCCGGGAAGCCAAAGAAAGCATCGACATTACTTTCAATAGCAGTCCGAATGCAGTGATCATCAGTCGGGCTGATGGCTACATAAGCGATGTCAACGATGCGTTTACCCGGCTTACCGGATTTACAAAAGAGGATTCAGTCGGACATACAGTTCTCGATCTTGATCTCTGGGTAAATCTCGATGACCGTAAAAAATATATCAGCGAACTTCAGTCAAGCGGGGTTTGTGAAAATTTCGAGACGCAGTTCAGGAGAAAAAGCGGCAGCGAATTTTCTGGCAGCCTGTCCGCCAGAATAACTTCGATCCAGGGTATCCAGCACATCATCGCCAGTATCAGCGACATAACCGAACGCAAATTGTCCGAACAGAAAAATGAAGTACTGATGCGTCGCCATCAAGCGTTGATGAAATCCGCGCTTGAGGGCATTCACATAATGGACGAACGGGGCAACATTGTGGAAGCCAACGATACCTTCTGCAATATGCTGGGTTATACCCAGAAAGAAATGTCCAGACTCAATGTGGCAGACTGGGATGCGCAATGGACCAGAGAAGAATTGATGGAACGATTCAGGCAGTTGATCCTGATAGACGGTGCATTGTTCGAAACCAAACACCGCCGCAAGGACGGCTCGGTGATCGATGTTGAGGTCAGCACCACCGGCGCTGAAATCGACGGGAAATATTTCCTGTACGCCTCAAGCCGCGATATCACCGAACGCAAGCTTACCGAGAAGACACTGGAGGTCGCGCGGGCGCATGAGGCGGAAGCATTGCAGGAATTGCGCGTGATGTTCAACACTTCGGGCGAGGGGTTTTGGAAGGCGACAACTTCGGGATACATCCTCGACGCAAATGAGGCCTATTGTCGCATCGTCGGTTATACCAAAGACGAGGTTATCGGTGCACATATCACCAAGTTCGAGGGTATTGAACTGAGACCGGAAGACGTCGCCGGTCATATCCAACGCATTATGGAGAGAGGGACAGACCGCTTTGATACCAAGCATCGTCATCGCGACGGGCATCTGATCGGTATTGAGATAGTCACCTCCTATATCCGGGAAACCGATTGTGTGATCGCTTTCATGCACGATGTGTCCGAGCGCAAGCGGGTTGAAGAAATGTTGCGCATAGCCGCTATCACTTTCGACTCTCAGGAAGGCATCATGATCACCGATGCCGATGCAAATATATTGAGGGTCAATCAGGCGTTCCAGAATATCACCGGATATAGCGCAGTTGAGGTGGTCGGGAAAAATCCCCGATCATTTCAGTCCGGAAAGCACGATGCAGGCTTTTTCCGGGACATGTGGTCCGATCTGCTTGGCACCGGAAAATGGGCCGGCGAGGTCTGGGACAAGCGCAAAGACGGGGAAATATATCCCAAATTGATGACCATCACGGCGGTATACGATGACAGGAACCGGGTAACGAACTATGTCGCGGTGTTCCGCGACATCAGCAACCGCAAGAAATCGGAACAGGAGATCCATCAACTCGCTTTCTACGATCCGCTGACCAAATTGCCGAATCGCCGTTTGTTGATGGATCGTTTGCAGCAGGGTCTGGCGATCAGCGCGCGCAGCTACAGGCATGGCGCATTGCTGTTTCTGGACATGGATCATTTCAAGACAATCAACGACACGCAAGGGCATGCAAAGGGCGACCAATTGTTGATCGAGGTGGCACGGCGTCTGCAATCCTGCGTGCGCGAGGGGGACACTGTGGCAAGGCTGGGCGGCGATGAATTTGTTGTGGTACTGGAAGAGCTGAGCGGCGAGGCACAAGAAGCCGCCACCCAAACCGAATTGGTTGCCGAAAAGATCCGCATGGAGTTGGATAAGACCTATTTGCTTGACGATTATGAGTTCATTTTGACGGTCAGTATCGGTATCAGCCTGTTTTTCAACCATAAGGAGGGCGCGGAAGACTTGCTCCGGCACGCCGATGTCGCGATGTATCAGGCCAAGATGGCCGGACGAAATACCATCCGCTTTTTTGACCCGCAAATGCAGCTGGCATTGGAAACGCGCGCGGCGATGGAGGTCGATCTGCGCCGTGCACTTGAAAAGCAGCAATTCCATCTCTGCTACCAGGTCCAGGTGGACAGTCTGCGCCGCCCGTTGGGGGCGGAAGTATTATTGCGCTGGGTTCATCCCGAACGCGGCGATGTTTCGCCCACACAATTTATCCCGCTTGCCGAGGAAACCGGACTGATTGTGCCCATCGGGTTATGGGTGTTGAAAACAGCCTGCACTCAACTCAAGAAATGGCAGAGTGATGCGCGGACCCGCGATCTGGTGCTGTCGGTGAATGTCAGCGCCAAACAGTTCCGCCAGCCCGATTTCGTTGCACAGGCACAGCTTATCCTGATGGAAAGCGGAGCAAAACCCTCGCACCTCAAGATGGAATTCACCGAGAGCACCGTGCTGGAAAACGTTGAAGATACCATCAGCAAGATGCGCGAATTGAAGATTCTCGGTGTCGGATTCTCGGTCGATGATTTCGGCACGGGCTATTCCTCATTGCAGTATCTCAAGAGGCTTCCATTGGACCAGATCAAGATCGACCAATCCTTCGTGCGCGACATCGTGAGCGATCCAAACGATGCGGCGATCGTGCAGACCATCATCGCGATGACCGAGGCATTGGGATTGAATGTGATCGCGGAAGGGGTCGAGACCATGGCGCAATTCGAGTTCCTCGACAATCACGGCTGCCACGCCTTCCAGGGTTATCTGTTCAGCATCCCTGTTCCGATTGATCAGTTCGAGAGCGTGCTGCTGGGCGACAAGAAATCATCGAAACATAGCAGAGCGCTGCCGTAAGCTGCTTCACAATGCATTGCAGTACTGACCGGGACAGCCAGCATTCTTTCGCGTATCGATCTCCATACCGGGTTTTTTGCTCCTCCGCCGTTGGTCACGACGCGCTTGAGTTGCGGTGCGCCCAGTTCCGCCAGTCTGGCATAGCCCGCCGCTTCGATGCGCGCCAGGCCTTGCAACAGCCCGTGCAGAAACTCCGCATCATTCGCCGGGCGCGGCTCGAGACGTGGCATGATTGTGGGATCGTTGACCGGGAACCGTTCGCCTGTTTTGTTTAGCGGGTAATAATCCAGCGGGCTGTCATGCTGAGGATCAATCTGTGCACTCAGCGCGGCGAGTTGCGCATCGCTGAAGTAATGTTTCAGCACTCCCGCGCCGGCATTCGATGCGCCGCCCGCCAGCCACAGATCGCCATAGCGATGGCTGTATACGCCGTAATCCGGTGCCTCAATACGGTGCTTTGAAAGTTGCTTGAGTACCAGGGTCGAGCCGAGTGAAGTTACGCCGACACCGGTTTCGCGTACTCCGGCCGCGATGAAGGCCGCGGTGCTATCGGTGGTTCCGGCGTGGATGGCGCATTGTGGATTGATGCCGAAATGCGCGGCGATGTCCGGCTGCATGGTACCGATCACTGCGCCGGGTACAAGAACATGCGGCAACAAATGCGCATGCGGCAAACGCGTCACCCAATCTGGCCAACATAGCTTGGCGACATCGTAGCCTGTCTTCAGCGCGTTGTGATAATCACTGCTGCCGGGTTGCCCGCCGAGCAAGGTGGTGAGCCAATCGGACTGGTGCAGGAAATATGCGGCATGACGGATATCCCCGTGCTGAGTCAGCCAAAGAAACTTCGCAAGCCCCGAAGTTGCAGAGCAGGCAGGATTGACCTCGGGCGCGATGGTCTTGAGATAACCGGCCTGCTGCCGAGCGCGGTCGTCGTGATACAGCAGGGCTTGCGAACACGGTTCCAGCATGGTGTTGCACAGCAATACCGTGCCGGAGGTGCCGTCTATGGCCAGGCCGTCCAAGCCAGCCGCGATATGCTTCGGCATCGCACTGAGCAGAAGGTGCAGCGCGGCACGCCAATCGTTCGGGACTTGTTTGGCCGGGTCCGGGTAATCGACCCGGTGTTCCCAGGCGATGGATTTGTCGTGCTCAATGACACAGGCGCGCGAGCCTGAGGTACCGAAATCCAGGCCTAGGAACATCAGCCCAGGGTGTTTGACTGACCATCGAACCGGGTCAGTTCAACCAGTTGGGCCGGCTGCCAGCCGGGTTTGCGGTGTTCCGCCACCACGTTGGTGAAAATGCCGCCGCGCACGTTGAACTTGGCGGTCAGTCGCATGAAGCGCGGCTGCAGGGCGGCGACCAGATCATCGAGGATGCGGTTGGTGACATCCTCGTGGAAATGACCCTCGTTGCGGAACGACCAGATATACAGTTTGAGGCTTTTCAGCTCTACACACTTCTCATCGGCAATGTAGTCCAGCACCAGTGTGGCAAAATCCGGCTGGCCGGTCTTGGGACACAAACAGGTGAACTCGGGGATTTCCATATGGATATGGTAATCCCGGCCGGACTGCGGGTTGGTAAAAGTCTCAAGATTCCTAGAGGGTTGAGAGTTCATTTTGTTGTAGGGTTCGGCTTCGGTTAGAATGGCGGGATTATATCTTTTTGCAGCTATGCTTGCGGATACCCGCAAACACAAATTTTTATAGGTTTCATTCAAATTGCGCCTTTCACATATCAAGTTGGCCGGCTTCAAATCTTTCGTTGACCCGACGCACATCTCGTTGCCCGGGCAGATCGTGGGCGTGGTCGGCCCGAATGGCTGCGGCAAGTCCAATGTGATTGACGCGCTGCGCTGGGTGCTGGGCGAATCCAAGGCTTCAGCGCTGCGCGGCGAAACCATGCAGGACGTGATATTCAACGGTTCCAGCCAGCGCAAGCCGGTATCTCGCGCCAGTGTCGAATTGGTCTTCGACAACTCGCTGGGCAAAGCTGCCGGGCAGTGGTCGAGCTATGCCGAGATATCCATCAAACGCGTATTGCAGCGCGACGGCGATTCAACCTACCACATCAACAACCAGCACGTGCGACGCAAGGACGTCACCGATATCTTTCTCGGCACCGGCCTGGGAGGACGCGCCTACGCGATCATCGAACAAGGCATGATCTCGCGCATCATCGAGGCAAAACCCGAGGAATTGCGCATCTTCCTGGAAGAAGCCGCGGGTGTTTCAAAATACCGCGACCGCCGCCGTGAAACGGAATTGCGTATCTCTGACACGCGAGACAATCTATTGCGCGTCAGTGACATTTTGCAGGAACTGGACAAACAGCTGGTGCATCTGGGCGCGCAGGCCGAAGTGGCGAAGCTATACCGCGCGCTGGAGACGCAGCGTGATACCACACAGCACCTGTTCTGGCTGGTGAAAAAACAGGAAGCCGAAACACAGCGCGTGAAATTCGCCCAGGCCATCGAAAAAAACCGAACCGAACTGGAAGCGGAAACCGCGCGGTTGCGCGATGTCGAAAGCCAGCTGGAAAGTGCACGTACAGGACATTACCAGCTATCCGATGCGCTGCACGCCAAGCAGGGCGAGTTGTACACCGCGAATGCCGAGATCGCGCGGCTGGAGCAACATATCAAACATGTAGCCGAACAACGCCAGCGCATGACCCAGCAGCTCGCCAATACCGAGAAACAGATCGAACAGCAGCAGCACCAGCGTCAGGGCGTCCATTCACTGCTGGAACATTGGCAGCGCCAGCAGGAAGGAGCGGGAACCAAAGTCAATGAAGCAGAATTGCTCGCGCAATCTGAAGTCCTGAACCTGCCGCAGGCGGAAGATGCAGCGCGCATCGCGCAGGAACGCTACAACGAATTGCAGCGCGAACAACTGCAACTTGAACAGCAAATGCAACTGGCGGATACACAGCGCGAACATTTACAGCGCAACATCCAGCAACTGGAATCGCGCCGCTCGCGCTTGCTGCTGGAAAAGGACAATCTGCCCGTTACCGACAATGGAGCGTTGCAACAGGCCCAGGAACAGGTGAACGAGCTCGACAAGGAGCGTGCCGGGCAGGTCGAGAAACTGGCGCATTTGCAGGAACAGCTGCCGCTGGCAGACACGCGGCGCAGCAACCAGCGCGATTCTCTGCAACAGCAGGAGCGTGTGCTAGCGCAGACCGAGGCCAGGCTGGAAGCATTGCAGCAATTGCAACAGAAGATAGACAGCGACAAGAACCTCAATGCCTGGCTGCAACAGCATCAATTGGATAACAGACCGCGGCTGTGGCAAGCTATCAGCATCGAGAGCGGCTGGGAGGACGCTCTGGAAGCCGTGCTGCGTGAAAGATTGAATGCGCTGTCATTGACGTCACTGGATACCGCCACTGCATGGAGCGATGCACCGCCGGCGAAGCTTGCCCTGTTTTCACCGCTGGACGCGTCCGCCGCTTCCGGCAACGGTCAGGGCGACAACGGGCCGGGCGAGCTGAAGCCGTTGCTGGGCTATGTGCAATGCAATGATGCTCAAGTTCTGCCGGCGCTGCGCGACTGGCTGACTCATGTTTATGCCATCGCGGATGTGTCACAGGGTTACGCGCAACGCGCAAAACTTCCAGCCGGCGGCTGGTTCGTCACGTCGCAGGGTCATTTGGTAGGCGCGCACAGCGTACTATTCCACGCACCTGACACCCAGTTGCACGGCGTGCTCGCCAGGCAGCGCGAGATCGAGAAACTGGAACTGGAACTGGCTGAACAGACACGCAATGCCGAATATTCCAGGCAGCAGGTCGCCGAGGCCGAACAGTACTATCAGGCCATAGAGGCACAGATCGCACCGTTGCGCACAGCTGGCAATGAGCTGCAGCAACGCCTGCACGGCATGCAAATGAACATACTCAAGCTCAACCAGGCACACGAGCGCAATGTGGAACGCGCCGCTCAGATCGAGCGCGAGATGCAGGAGTTGGCCGATCTGCTCGGAACCGAACAGCGCCAGCAGCACGGGGTGGACGAACAGATGGCGGCGTTGCGTGAGCAGATCTCCGCATTTTATGCGCAGGTAGACGAGGCGCAGCGCCATGCCAATGCAAAGGATATCGCGTTGCGCGAGCAGCGCAGCCGCGCCCAGCAGGCACAGCACGCATTGCAGGAAGCGCGTTTTTTCGAGAAGACCTGCACGGAAAAGATAACGGATCTGCAAAGCAATGCTCAGCAGATCACCGATGCGCTGGCGCAGTTCGAACAAAGCTTGGTCCAATTGCGCGCCGACTTGTCAGTAAACGAGGATGATTCAGTCCAGCAGCAATTGCAATCGGCCCTTGCGGTGCGCCAGGCTTGCGAACTGGCACTGGGCGAGGCGCGCAATAATCTTGAGAGCGCCACCGTCGATCTGCAAAAGCTCGAACAGGACAGGCTTGCTAGCGAACACAAGCTGAATCCTTTGCGTGACAAGCTTGGCGAGTTAACGCTGAAAGAGCAGGAATCGCGCCTGCATTTCGAACAGTGGACCGAGCAATTACAGGGTGTGGACGAACAGGCCTTGTTGCCGTTGCTGGAGACCGGCAACAACAGGCCCAACGCATTGCAGAGCGAATTGAACCGGTTGAATGCCGAGATCGAGGCACTGGGCGCGGTGAACCTTGCGGCGCTCGAAGAACTCCAGGCTGCCACCGAACGCAAGGCATATCTGGACGCACAGGCAAAAGACCTGAACGAGGCGATGGCAACGTTGGAGGAGGCGATACGCCGCATCGACAAGGAGTCGCGCGAGCTGTTGATGGATACCTACAACCAGGTCAATATTCACCTGGCGGAGATGTTCCCGGTATTGTTCGCCGGGGGAGAAGCCAGGCTGACGCTGACCGGCGAGGAGATACTGGACAGCGGCGTGCAGGTGATGGCGCAACCGCCCGGCAAGAAGAACAGCTCGATCCATCTGTTGTCCGGAGGTGAAAAGGCCCTTACGGCTATCGCGCTGATATTTTCGCTATTTCAGCTCAATCCGGCACCGTTCTGCCTGCTCGATGAAGTGGATGCCCCGCTGGACGACACCAATGCCGAGCGCCTCTGCGAGTTGATAAGGAAAATGGCGGAACACACACAATTCGTGTTCATCAGCCACAACAAGATCACGATGGAACTGGCGCAACAACTGGTCGGCGTGACGATGCAGGAGAAAGGAGTGTCCAAAGTGGTGGCAGTGGACATCGAAGAAGCGCTGCGCCTGCGCGACGAGCAACTGGTAGCCTAGGGACTATTTGCAGTAATCGCTGATGGCTTGATTGGCTTTGTCGATGCGCTGCTGCCGTTCTTTGTCGTCCATGTAAGATTTCTCTCCGTTGGCGTTGACTGTCATGACGCGCAGGCCTGACTGCATTGCTCTCAGGTTTTCTTGAGCAGAGTCGCAACTTGCTTTGCGCTCAGCTTCAGCCGCCTTCTTCTGCGCGGCTTTGTCGGCTTCAGCTTGTTTTTTGGCATTTTCCTTCTTCAATTCTGCTTCGCGTTCAGCGATGGTTTTCGTTTCGGATGCACCGCTGCTTGCGGAATCCTGAGTATTGGAATCTTCCCGCAAGGTTATTGGTTGTTTGCCAGGGGGGGGTGGCTGATCCGAATAATGCACCTGACCTTGGCTATCCACCCATTTGTTTATCGCGGCATAGGTGTTTGTGCTGGCCAGTATCAATAAAATAAGCAAAAATTTGCCCATGAAAATCATCCCCGTGAATGGTTTGTTGATAGATACAATTAGAGCCAAAATATTCAGCCAAATACATGCATGAGTCTATCATGTCGAGGTATGATTGCAACTTAATATGTCACGCTGGATACCCGGAATAAGCGGGAGAGGAAAGGAAAATTATGCTTGGTAGAAAGGCCGGTGCTGCAGCCGACAACAAAAGTGAGGAAGCGATAGATGAAGCGATATTGAAGCTATTTAATGCCTATTTTCGCGATCACAATCATTCCGGAAAGATCTACGACGATTTCCCCAATTTTTTTCTATTCAGACCCAGTGTGCTTGAGGGCAAGGAGATCGCCACGCGCAGCTCGGAAAAATTGTTGCTGGATGATGTCATTCAGCGCGCGAAGGCGAGAAGCGGATATATTGGCGTTTCCAAACATCAAAATCCCAAGCTGGGTTATTACTGGCTGGAATTGTCGGCGATGCCGTTCATGATGGGTGATCCGGTTTCCAAGGATAACAAAGGTGAATTCTTTTATATACTCACCAAATTCATCGAATTTACCAAGCAGCATCCAAAGATGTACGGGGATCTGACTGCCGAGATCGAGTCCGACAAGGACATCGCACTGATGTTGAACGGGATCAAGAAAATGGCGGGCCGCCTCAGGGTGTCACTCGATATCTACCCTGAGAGCATGCTGGTTTCTTACAACCCGAATTGGCCTGTGACGGAAGTCAAAAAGCTGCTCCAGTCGCTCAAGGAAAACGATCAGGACTGGTGCGAGATGTTCTTCGAGTATCTGATGTATGTGATGAGCAAAAAAACCTAGCAGTTTATTGAAAAACTGCTGCGCTTGACATAACTGTGTTGCTCAAGAACTCAAATGCTCATTTACCGAGATGTAAACCGCATCTTCGACACGTTACTGGCGAAGCCAACCGTTTGCGGGAGCAGATTCAGGCCGCGCTTTCCATGCCAGAAGGCTGCACCCCATCTTCAGTGCGGCTACTTTTTCGTTCTTTCGCGCCTTGTGCACCTGTGACACGTTAGCCGTAGGCCCGATTGCGGGAACAGGTGCGAGGCGGGCATTCCCGCACCAGATGCTTCGCAACACCGCGTCATGCCCGCACCTTCGCTCGGGACGTTTTTCATTAGCTTGTTAAACACCGCTTTTCAACAGTACCAGTGCGGCGCCGCTGCCGCCGTACTTGGGAGGCGCGTCGCAATATCCCAGCACGTGCGGATGTTGAGTCAGCCAGTGGCGGGCAAGTCTGCGCAATACCGCTTCACCTCCCCGGCTGTTCAATCCCTTGCCATGTATCACCAGCACGCAGCGCAGGTTGCGCTGTGCCGCCTCGAGCATGAATTTCTGCAACAGTTTGCGCGCCGCATCGGTGTGATTGCCGTGCAGGTCCAGGCTTTCCTCAATAGGCCAGTTCCCGCGACGCAGCTTGCGCAAGGTCATGCGCGACAAACCGTTGCTCAAGTATTCTTCAGGTGTGTTTTCGGGAGCTGAATCGGAAAGCGTGTCAGGAACCGCGTGAAGCGGGACAGAAGCGCGAGGAACAGCCTTGCGCGGGGTACTTTGAGGGACCAGGCGATTTTGCTCTGTCAGAGGCTTCACTGTGCCGACTGCCGCGCGGAACAGTGCTGCATCGTCGCAGTCTGTCGTGTCAGGTAGTTTTGTTGAAGGCTTCTTCATGTTTGATTGAAGCCTCGAAATGCCCCATTATTCCTTTCCCAGCGAGGCGAGATACTTGTCAGCATCCAGTGCCGCCATGCATCCCGTCCCGGCACTGGTAACAGCCTGGCGATAGATCTGATCCTGCACATCGCCAGCCGCGAACACGCCGGGTATGCTGGTTGCAGTGGCGTTGCCATCCGAACCGCCACGCGTCTTGATATAGCCGTTGCTCATTTCCATTTGACCGGCAAATATATCGGTATTGGGTTTGTGGCCGATCGCGATGAATACACCCTGCAGCGCAAAGTCCTTGGTTCCGCCACTCTTCACAAGCTTGACGCGCATGCCGGTTACGCCGCTAGCGTCGCCTAGCACTTCGTCCAGCGTGCTATCGAGTTGCAGCGTGATTTTTCCTTCTTTCACTTTTTCCATCAGGTGGTCGACCATGATGCGTTCGGCGCGGAAAGTGTCGCGCCTGTGCACCAGCGTGACGTGCTTGGCGATGTTGGACAAATACAATGCCTCTTCCACGGCGGTATTGCCGCCGCCCACAACGGCAACATCCTGCCCTTTATAGAAGAATCCGTCGCAGGTGGCACAGCCCGAAACACCGCGCCCCATGAAGGCTTCTTCAGACGGCAAACCCAGGTACTGGGCCGAAGCGCCGGTGGCAATGATCAACGCGTCGCATGTGTAGTTGCCGGCGTCACCTATCAGCAGCAATGGCTTTTGCTGCAATTTGGCTGTATGGATTTGATCATGAATCATCAGGGTATGAAAACGCTCGGCATGTTGTTGAAAACGCGCCATCAATTCCGGGCCTTGCACGCCCATTGCATCGGCGGGCCAGTTGTCCACGTCGGTGGTCGTCATCATCTGACCGCCCTGGGCCAAGCCGGTTATCAGCGCCGGATTGAGGTTGGCGCGCGCGGCGTATACGGCGGCGGTATAACCGGCCGGACCGGATCCCAGGATGATGAGGCGGTGATGTTGCGTCGTGGTGTTCATGGCGGTTTTCTTTCAACAATTTAAAATGAATTTAGAATCAAGGAGGATTATGAAGTTCACCGGCAGGGGACGATTTATGAACCTCGCCTGCCGATTATCGGGCAAAACTTGAAATTTACCAGCAGTTGCGGCTGTCTGTCGAGCGTCCATCGGTTAGAATTCATACTTCATGAAAATTATTCCCATCATTCCTTTTTTGGCGCTATTCCTCGCAGCTACACCGGTTTGCGCCGTCACTTTGCCCGGCATCCCTCAATTCATTGACGAAATGGTTGCCAAGCACAAATTCAAGCGTGCAGAACTGGAAAAGGTGTTCGAAGTTGCACAGGAAGTCCCTGCAGTTATCGACGCCATTTCCAAACCGCCCACCAGCAAGCCCTGGCTTGAATATCGTGCTAACTTCGTCAATCCGCAACGTATTAAGATGGGTCTGGCATTCTGGCACAAGTACCGGAATACCCTGCGGAGAGCCGAACAAAAATACGGCGTGCCGCAGGACATCATCGTCGCGGTGATCGGAGTGGAAACCATCTATGGCCAGGATGCGGGCAATTTCCGTACCCTGGACGCATTGACCACCCTGGCTTTCGAATATCCGCAGCGCGCCGACTTCTTTCGCAGCGAGCTGGAGAATTTTTTGTTGCTGGCACGGGAACAACAGTTCGACTTGCTTTCCATAAGGGGCTCCTATGCCGGTGCGCTCGGTATTCCGCAATTCATGCCAAGCAGCTACCGTGTATATGCAGTGGATTTCAACGGCAATCGCAGGATAAATCTGTTGGGCGAAGAAAGAGATGCGATAGGCAGCGTGGCCAATTTCCTCAAGGTATTCGGATGGAACAGCGACGCTTCCGAATTTTCACATACCTCGGACGGGGGGAAACATCCGCACAAAGGGGCGGCATTCGAAATCCCACCTGTCGCGGTGCAAGCGCAGGTGAGCGAACAGGTCTGCGCGGGGGATATCACCACCCCGCGTACACTCGCCGCCTGGTCGGATGCCGGGATAGTGCCCGGCGAGAATTTGCCTGACAACTTGGTTGCGCGGCTGATCGATTTTACGGTGGGTGAAGGCAAGGAATTTTGGCTGGTGTTCAACAACTTCGATGTGATCACGCGCTACAACAACAGCGACTACTACGCGATGACTGTGTTCCAGTTGGCGGAGGCATTGAAAGAAGCCCGAAAGCCTCACCCGCGCAAAGCAATTCGGCGCGCGCCGTTGTAGTGGATTTTCCAATAATGTTCGCGCATATTTTCGGTGCGGACACTGCCACCGCTGCTGGGCGCATGGATGAAACGACCGTTGCCCAGATAGATCCCTACATGTGAGTATGCCTCATTGTTGGTGTCGTAGAATACTAGGTCACCCTCGCGCAACTGTGATGACTTGACCGGCGATCCGTAACGGCTTATTCGATGTGCATTATGCGGCAATGAAACATTGGCCGAATGCCGGAACACATAGTCTACGAATCCGCTGCAGTCGAATCCGGTTTTCGGGGAATATCCGCCATATTTGTACGGGGTACCGATCAGACTGTATGCGTAATCAGTCAGGTTCCTGACGGTGTCGGAACTGCGGGATTCATGCATCAACACATTTTCCTTGGTTGTCGCACATGCCGCGAGCAACAATATGGATAACACCAGCAAGCGTTTCATGGCGCTAATGTAAGGTGCGGTATTAGCAGTTGTAAAGACCGTCCGGCGGAATTACTACGCGCCGGTCGGGTGAATTGCTGGCGATAGAAAGCCCGATAGCTCTTAATAACTATCGGGCGTGACAAAGTCTGGGTCTGGCGATTTACGTTTTTTTCATCGAGCAGGTACTCATGCCGAATATGGCATATGCCGGGCAAAAGCCGACAATACCGGTCACTAGCGGAAGTACGCCTATCCAACCCCATAGACCAACTGTTCCAGAGGCCGCGAGTCCGATCAAGACCAGACCTGCTATCACGCGCAATGTGCGGTCTATCACATGTTCGTTGACTTTCATTTTGATCTCCTTAAAAGAATTGGTTCTCAAGGTTTGCATGCTAGGTGATTTTCACCCGTCTGTCTGTGACAAAAATCACACAGGAAAATTTCGCAAACTACTCAGCAGACTGCTTTGTTATAAGGCGGCGAATTTTTTGAGCGCTGTCGCATCGGAGATTTCGATCTGTTCGCGCCCGAGTTTGACCCAACCTTGTTCGGCAAAGCCCTTGAGCAAGCGGCTGACAATTTCGCGGGCACTGCCAAGTTCGTCGGCCAGTGCCTGATGGGTAGTATGGATTGGGGTTTTTTTATTGATCAAAAGGTTCGCCAAGCGCTGATCAAGCTTTTGAAAAGCAACTGCGGAAACCAGTTGCATCAAATCGGTCAGACGGTCGGAAAACAGGTGGAATACGTAACCGCGAAACGAATCCTGCTTTTCGAGCAAAGCATGAAAGGTTGAGGCCGGTAACAGCACCATCTCCAGATCCTGTTCCGCGATACCGCGCGCATGGTAGCGTGTGTTGCCCAATAGGCAACTGCTGGTGAGGATGCAGCTTTCGCCCGGCATGACACGATACAACTGCAATTCACGCCCGTTCGGCGAGGCCTTGATCACCCGGATGTTGCCCGACAATAACAGCGGGAAACCTTGGCAGGGCTGGTCCTCGTCGAACAGCACGGTACCGGCAGGAAGATGCACCATGCTTGCCACCGACTGCAAATTATCCCGGTCTGCATCAGACAATTCGCGCAGCATCGGATATTGCTGTAACAAACGATCTTGAATTCCGGGCGTCAGCATAATATAGCGATGAGTGAACGCGAATGGCTGTCGCGATTAGGCCAAGCTGCAAGGCGCCGCTCAGCGCGCGACGAGAAAACATGCCCATGCATGTTTCGGCGGAGACTAACCTTCAGGTTATGTCGGAGCCACATACAATTCGGTCACGCAGAAAGCCAGTCACGGTCATTCTGGCCGCATGTGCGGAAAAAGAATCACATCGCGTATGCTGGCGCTGTCGGTGAGCAACATCACCAGCCGGTCGATGCCGATCCCTTCACCGGCGGTAGGCGGAAGCCCGTATTCCAGCGCGCGTACGTAATCATTGTCCTTGAACATCGCTTCCTCGTCGCCTGCATCTTTAGCCGCGACCTGCGCATCAAAACGCGATTCCTGGTCTTCAGGATCGTTCAATTCCGAAAAGCCGTTGGCGATTTCTCGCCCGGCAATGAAGAGTTCGAAACGTTCGGTGATCTCCAGGCGAGTGTCGCTGCTGCGCGCAAGCGGTGAAACCTCGACCGGGTAATCAACGATAAAGGTCGGCTCGAACAATTGCGCCTCGGCCAGTTCCTCGAACAGCGACAGCTGCAATCCGCCAATGCCGTCATGAGCTTTGAATTTGGCCTTCAGGTCTTCCAGTTCGGAGATCACGAACTCGCGGTCGTTGAGCTGAGCGGTTGAAAATTGCGGATGATATTTCTGTATCGCCTGCACCATAGTCAGCCGCTGGAATGGCTTGCCCAGATCCATTTCCTTGCCCTGATAGCTGATCAGTGTCTTGCCCAACACCTTTTGTGCCACTTCGCGAAACAGGTTTTCGCTGAAATCCATCAGGTACTTGTAATCACGGTATGCTTCGTAGAATTCCAGCATCGTGAATTCGGGATTGTGGCGCGTGGACAGCCCTTCATTGCGGAAATTGCGGTTGATCTCGAACACTTTTTCGAAGCCGCCCACCACCAGCCGCTTCAGGTACAGCTCGGGCGCGATGCGCAGGTACATCTCCATGTCTAGCGCGTTGTGGTGAGTGATGAATGGTTTAGCAGCCGCGCCACCCGGGATAGCCTGAAGCATCGGTGTCTCCACTTCCAGATAACCCTGCTGGATGAAAAATTCGCGTATTGCCTGAATGATCCTGGTGCGTATTATAAAAACCCTGCGCGTGTCCTCATTGGTGATCAGGTCGAGATAACGCTGGCGATATTTCTGTTCCTGATCTGACAGGCCGTGGAACTTTTCCGGCAGGGGGCGCAGCGACTTGGTCAACAATCTCACTTGCTTCACGCGCACGGAAAGCTCTCCGGTCTTGGTCTTGAACAATATGCCGGTTGCGCCCAGGATATCGCCGAGGTCGAAATGCTTGAACGCGTTATGCGCTTCCTCGCCGGTGTCGTTGTTGCTGATGAACAACTGGATCTTGCCGCTCATGTCCTGCACGGTCGCAAAGCTGGCCTTGCCCATCACGCGCTTCAGCATCATGCGCCCGGCTAAGGCAACGTAGACCTGCAACGCTTCTAGCTCGTCATGCGTTTTCCCGCCGAATTCGGCATGCAGATCGCCCGCCAGATGCTTGCGCTCAAAATCGTTGGGGAAGGCCACACCTGCCTTGCGTATTTCGGCAAGCTTGTGGCGGCGCTCCGCGATGATCTGGTTCTCGTCTTGCGGGTGACCGGCCAAATGTTGTTCGGATTGAGGATGGGTAGTTTCGTTAGTCATAGCAGTTCTCTGATCACTTTTTCTTCTTTTAGTTTT
>Ga0210097_1000226_pt1 | contig 23220 bp, 19 predicted proteins | sample Joice_CattailNLA_2_FD_185521 | JGI IMG/M metagenome (GOLD analysis project Ga0210097, IMG submission 185521) | Wetland microbial communities from San Francisco Bay, California, USA, that impact long-term carbon sequestration - Joice_CattailNLA_D2... | ecosystem: Environmental > Aquatic > Marine...
GCTGCTGAAGACCGAGATAATTCTGGAACGCATGAACTACGTGGAAATTCCCTGAGCAGCCAGACAATGTTTTCTTTACAATAGCGCGCGAATTTACAGGCGTTGAACAATGAACGATACCAACCAGGAGCATCACTACACCGAGAATGTGCAAGAACACCTCAAGCAGGTGGAATCTTTGCTGCACAAACACGCCTTGCTGGAGAATGTCATTCATCGTCAAGAGTTGCCGCGCGAAGATCGGCACACACTGGTTGACACCCTGGTACACAAGCAGCATCTAGCCGAGTTGCGGCACAAGCTGGAAAGCCTGCACCCTGCAGACATTGCATTCATTCTGGAAGCTTTGCCTATCGAACAGCGCTTGCTGATGTGGGATCTGGTCAAAGCCGAGCACGATGGCGAGATTCTGATTGAAGTTTCCGATGCGGTCCGGGAGTCGCTGATTGCATCGATGAGTCGCGAGGAATTGCAAGAAGCGACAGAGCAACTCGACACCGACGAAATCGCCGATCTTGCGCCCGATCTGCCGCAAAATGTAATACGCGATGTGTTCAAGTCGCTTCCCATCGGAGAACGCGAGCAGCTGAGAGCGGCGATGTCCTATCCGGAGGATTCGGTCGGCGCACTGATGGATTTCAACATGGTGCATGTTCGCGAAGATGTAACGCTGGAAGTGGTGTCACGCTACCTGCGCAGATTCGATGAACTTCCTGATCATACCGACCAGTTGTTTGTTGTTGATCGTGATGAACGTTTCTTGGGGGTTTTGCCGCTCAATCGAATCGTGGTGAATGAACCCGAGGTGATTGTCAGCAGTGTGATGGTCACTGATACCATAAAGCTTGATCCTGAGGAAAAGGCCGAACAGGCAGCCCAGGCTTTCGAGCGCTATGATCTGGTATCAGCACCGGTAGTTGATGAGGACGGCAAGCTGTTCGGGCGCGTGACGGTGAACGTGGTACTGGATTTCATACGTGATGAATCAGAGACCGACTTGCTGAATCTGGCCGGATTGCGAGAAGAAGAGGATATTTTCGCCTCGGTGTGGAAAAGCGCCCAGAACCGCTGGACATGGTTGGCGCTGAATCTTTGCACCGCGTTCTTTGCTTCGCGCGTGATTGGCGCCTTTGAGGGGACGATTGCAAAATTCGTCGCGCTGGCAACGCTGATGCCCATCGTTGCAGGAATCGCTGGAAATTCGGCGAACCAGACCACCACCATCATCATACGTTCGCTGGCCTTGGGGCAAATCACCCAGGAAAATGCGCGCAGGCTGCTCATGAAGGAGTTGGCCATAAGTGTGTTGAACGGCCTGGTATGGGGGGGAGTTGCGGGATTATTTGCTTACTTCCTGTATCACAGCGTAGCGTTGGGCGTTGTGATGACCAGCGCGATGTTACTAAATCTGATCGTGGGTGCAACTGTTGGTTTGGCCATCCCGCTCCTTATGCACAAGCTCGGACGTGATCCCGCCATAGGATCCAGCGTGATACTTACCGCCATTACTGACAGCGGCGGATTTTTCATCTTCCTGGGGTTGGCGACAATTTTCCTGATTTGATTAATTGTAATTCCGGATGTTGTTGCCAGTTCGCCGGCCTGAACGCCTTGGGTAAACGTCGGTACTATCCCTATATATTCTTGCCGCTATTCGCGGGAGCCTGGGAAAGCCGGGAATACTTTTAGAAGGGGAAAGAACTACGCACCGTGTTAAAACACGGTTTCGGGAACTGCTGACAGATTTAAAAAGGGCGAGGAAACAGACCGCGCCCCTTGCGAGGCAATACTACGCGCCCAGAATACCTTTGCCAACTTTCTTGGCGGCCGGTTTCTTTTTAGCAACCGGTTTCTTTTTAGCAACCGGTTTCTTTTTAGCAGCCGGTTTCTTTTTAGCAGCCGGTTTCTTTTTAGCAGCCGGTTTCTTTTTGGCTACGGCTTTCTTTTTAGCAGCCGGTTTCTTTTTGGCTACGGCTTTCTTTTTAGCAGCCGGTTTCTTTTTGGCTACGGCTTTCTTTTTAGCAGCTGGCTTCTTTTTGGCCACTACCTTCTTTTTTGCGGCTGGTTTCTTTTTTGCGACTGACTTCTTTTTGGCTGCTGGTTTCTTCGTTTTGGATGTTGCCATTTTAATTCTCCATATAATTTAGAATAATTACTACGACTCACTTCACACCCAAACGCCATGTGATTAAGCGAAAGACGCTTGCGGCACCGGTACTGTATCCACGTTTAAAAAAACGTGCAACAAATTTCGTAAATATAATTTGTGGAAATTGCAACACTCACGGAATCAGTTTTTCCCCGGAATACAGTTGCGAAAGCGTCTCGCGTTCACGAACTTGGTACACGATATCGCCGTCAACGACCACCTCGGCAGCGCGCGGTCTGGTATTGTAATTGGAACTCATGCTCATCCCGTAGGCGCCTGCGGAAAGCACTGCCAGCAAGGATTGCGGGGCGATTGCAAGATCACGTCCGTGGCCTATGAAGTCACCCGTTTCGCAGATCGGTCCGACCACATCATAGCTTTGCGCTGCATGTTGTTCACGTATTATGGGAAGTATGCCATGGTAGGCATCGTATAAAGCCGGGCGCATTAAATCGTTCATCGCGGCGTCCACGACGGCGAAGTTCTTCATTTCGCCGTGTTTGATATATTCAACGCGAGTCAGCAATACCCCGGCATTGCCGATCAGGACCCGTCCGGGTTCTAGGATCAGTTTTTCGTCGCGACCGCGCAGAACAGCCAATTGCGCAGCAACGTAGTCCCCGATCGACGGGGGGGTTTCATTGTTGTAACGAATGCCCAGGCCGCCGCCCAAATCGAGATGTTCGAGGTGAATACCATCACTGGATAGCGCGTCCACCAATTCCAATATCTTTTTCGCCGCATCGATGAAAGGCCCAGTCTCGGTAAGTTGCGATCCGATGTGGCAGTCCATGCCGGTGATACGCAAGTTGGACAGACCTCGTGCTTTTCGATACAGGGCTATGGCATTACTATAAGACACCCCGAACTTGTTCTGCTTGAGGCCGGTAGAAATATAGGGGTGGGTCTTTGCATCGACATCCGGATTCACCCGCAGACTGATTGCAGCGACTTTGCCCAACCCCGCAGCCACCTCGTTAAGGCGCTCCAACTCGGCGGAGGATTCTACGTTGAAACACAGAATATCCGCTTCCAGCGCCATGCGCATTTCCTCGGCCGTTTTTCCCACCCCGGAGAAAACAACCTTGCGCGTGTCGCCACCGGCAGCGAGTACGCGCTGCAATTCGCCACCGGACACGATGTCGAAGCCCGCGCCAAGACGGGCGAGAATATTCAGGATTGCCAGGTTGGAATTGGCTTTCACCGCATAACAAATCAGGTGTTCATGACCCTGCAGCGCATCGTTGAACTGGCGCAAGTTATCAGTCAGCGCGGCGCGCGAATACACATAGCAGGGGGTGCCGAACCGCACCGCGATTTCAGCCAGTGAAGCTTGCTCGGCATAAAGCGTGTCGCCCTGATAATGAAAGTAATCGTTCATGCTATTTGCTTTGTTGTGAGGATGGCGATACCGGCGATTCCGGATCAGGGGTCGGCGGACTGGTTGTTTGAGCCTGCGGCGGTTGAGATTCCGGCGTGGGCAGTCTAAGCGGGCCTTTGTGTCCGCAACCTCCCAGCAGCAAAAACAGAATTGCCATGGTGACCCAAGTTATTGCATGGATAAGGCCTGAACGCATGATTGCACCTGGTAGGGAATTAACCGACCGGATTATATGTCATCTGTTGGCAACGGCCTTCAGCTCACTGCGCAGTATTTTGTAATCGGGACAGACGCTTTCGACCAGTTGCCAAAACGCCGCTGAATGATTCAATTCGCGCAGATGTGCCAATTCGTGCACCACGACATAATCGATCAGGCGCGGCGGCAGTTTGATCAGATGCACATGCAATCGTACAGAACCTTGCGCGGTGCAACTTCCCCACTGGGTTTTCGCTTCGGACAATTTGACTGTCCGTGGCATGACATTCAGTAGCCGGGCGTAATGTGCGGCGCGCCGTGTATAAAATTGTTGGGCTTCCTGCCGGTACCAGTTCGACACTGCGTGTTCTATCGTTTTCTGGCTGCCATCGACCACGAACACCCATAATTCTTTGCCAAGTCGTTGTACAGGGGTAGCGAACAAACCTTGTTCCACGCGCAACACCAGCAGTTCACCCAGGTAGTCTATAGTTTCACCGTCCTGCCAGCGGTTCACATTCGGAGGGTCAGTCTGCCAGCCATCCAGTTTCTCAATCACCCAGTCCGCTTTGTCCCGCAACACGCTTTGCAGCCATTTCTCCGAAGCCCTCAGCGGAACACTGACAATCAGACCACGTTCATCGATGTTCAGACCGATGCTGCGGCGCTTGCTGCGCTTCAAAGTGTATGTGATGTGTTTGCCGGCCAGGAGTGTGGCGCGTTGTTCAATGCTTGGAGGGACAACCGAATTGCGCAATCGTTTGAGCATCAATGATCCAGATTCCGGATTTCATTTTCTATCCATGCCTCGACGCGCTGGATGATCTCGTCGGCCTTTAGCCCATTGGTCTCGATAGGCGCTCCGATACTCATCGTGATCAGTCCGGGATGTTTGCTGAACGCGTTGCGGCCCCATAAACGACCGGCGTTATGCGCCACCGGAACGACCGGTACACCGCAGCTAGCGGCGAGCATCGCACCGCCGATCTTGTATTTGCCCCGCTGACCGTATGGAACGCGCGTTCCTTCAGGGAAGACCACCACGCAAAAACCTTGCGCGAGACGCTGTTTGCCCTGCTCCAGCAATTGCTTCATCGCACCTTTGCCATCGCTGCGCTTGATTGCGATCGGACTGGTCAGCGCGAGTGCCCAGCCGAAAAACGGTATCCATAGCAATTCGCGTTTCAACACCCATACCTGCGGCGGAAATACTTTTTGCAGGGCCAAAGTCTCCCATGCGGACTGGTGTTTGCACATCACCACGCACGGTCGTTTGGGCAAATTTTCCAAGCCCTTGACCTCATGGTGTATGCCGCAGACCATACGCAATAGGGGCAGCATCATCTTTGCCCATTGAGAGATGATGCGATAGCGCGTAAGTCGGCTGAATGGGAATGTAAACAGTGCCAGAGTCGCAAAGAACGGCGTGATGATGATTTGCAGCAACAGGAAAATCAGTGAGCGGATTACGAGCATATATATGGTTTTATACCAGTTCCGATGCCACAGCCGCAAGATCCGGGAATACCCGCGTGCCTTCCGGCAAGCCACCCGCCTTTTGGGTTTTGAAGCCTTTGCCGGTCAGCACCAGAAATGGCAGCGCACCCATGGTTGCCGAAGATTGCAGATCGCGCAGCGAATCACCCACTGTAGGCACACCAGCAAGGCCGATGTTGTATCGTTCCGCGATTTCTTCCAGCATGCCGGTATCTGGCTTGCGGCAATGACAATGACTTTCGGCGGTATGCGGGCAGAAAAATACCGCATCGATGCGCGCTCCTGCCAGCGCGCAGGCCTTGTGCATCTTGTCGTGTATCGCGTTCAGCATCGGCATGTCGAACAGTCCGCGTCCGATGCCGGACTGATTGGTTGCAACCACCACGCGATAGTCGGCCTGGTTCAAGCGCGCGATCGCTTCCAGGCTGCCGGGGATCGGCTTCCATTCTTCCGGGTTCTTGATGAATTGATCGGAATCGAAATTGATCACGCCGTCGCGGTCTAGGATGATGAGTTTCATGTCAGGTAGCCAGCTTGGAAATATCGGCAACGCGGTTCATTGCCTGGTGCAGCCGCGACAACAAGGCGAGCCGGTTGGTGCGCAATGCTGCATCTTCTGCATTTACCATTACGTTGTCAAAGAATGCATCAACCGGCCCCCTTAATCCTGCTAAGACTTGCAACGAGGCGGTATAGTCACCTGCGTCGAAAGCGGTATCAGCTTTCGGGATAATCTTGTTCAATGTCTGATGCAGCGCCTGCTCAGCCGGTTCCTGCAGCAGCTCGCTATTTACCGCATCCGCCGTCGCTATGATTCCTTCCTTCCTAAGAATATTGCCCACGCGCTTGTTGGCGGCGGCCAACGCAGCAGCTTCCGGCAAAGCAGCAAATGTACGCACTGCAGCGAGACGTTTCGGTACATCGCTTAGACGTTCTGGACGTTGCACGAGCACAGCTTCGACCTCCTGCGCACTGTATCCTTGTTCGCGAAGATATCCACTCAACCGTTCGTAAATAAAATTGAGCACAGAATCCGGCGTGTCCTTGTGCAGGCCATAAGTCCCTTTTGCATTTGGGCCAAGAGTCATGGCTACAGATGGCATTAAAGAGAAACTATCTCGAACCAGCGCTTCAATCGGCAAATTTAGATCTTTTTCGATCAGCATCCGGATCACACCCAAGGCATGGCGGCGCAGCGCGAAAGGGTCTTTGTCGCCGGTTGGTATTTCTCCGATGCCGAACATGCCAGCCAGCGTTTCCAGCTTGTCTGCCAGCGCGACACAGATGCCGACCACGTTGCGCGGCAACTCGTCACCGGCAAAGCGCGGTTTGTAGTGGTCTTCGATCGCAAACGCAATGTCGTTGCTCAAGCCATCGTGCTGCGCGTAATAGCGTCCCATGATTCCCTGAAGTTCAGGGAATTCGCCGACCATGTCGGTGAGCAGATCAGCCTTGGCAAGCAAAGCAGCCTGATCGACTTGTGCGGTAAGCGCGTCTCCACCTAGTTGCCGGGCGATTGCAACGGCAATGGCCTGCACACGCTGTACACGATCACCTTGAGTGCCGAGCTTGTTGTGATAGACAACCTTGGCCAAGCCTAGCACGCGGTCTTCCAGCTGCTTCTTGCGATCTTGATCGAAAAAGAATTTTGCATCCGCCAAACGCGGACGCACCACGCGCTCATTGCCGCCGATTACCAGGCTGGCATCCACCGGACGGATATTGGACACGATCAGAAATTTGTTAGTCAGTTTGCCGTTTGCATCCAGCAGCGGGAAATATTTCTGGTTCGCCTTCATGGTCAGGATCAGGCATTCCTGCGGCACTTCCAGAAATTCCTTTTCAAAAGTCCCAACCAGCACATTGGGCCGCTCTACAAGTGCGGTCACTTCATCCAATAGATCATCATCTCCCACCGGTATAAGCTGCTCCCTGGCGGCGGCGGCAGTGATCTGTTTCAAAATATCATCGCGGCGCGCGGTGAAGCTGGCCATTACTGCACCTTCAGTTTCCAGTTGTTGGGCGTAGCTGTCGGCATTCTTCAGCGCAATCATTGGAGCACTGGACTCAAAACGATGGCCTTGTGTCTCTCGTCCTGCCTTCAGGCCCAATATTTCAATCGGAACGATATCCTTGCCACGCAATGCGACCAAACCATGTGCGGGACGTACGAACTGTACGCTGCTCCAACCATCGGTGAGTTGATAATTCATCCGCTTGGCAATGGGCAAATTATCCAAAGTTTTCCAAAGCGCTTTTGACAAGCAAAGCGTCAAACTCATGCTTTTTTCAACCTTGTCCAAAATCAGCATGTCGGCTTTTCCGTCATTCTCCCTTCGCACCATTGATGAGTCTGCACCTATGCCGGCAAGTTTCTTCAGCAGCGCCGGGGTGGCTTGGCCTTTCGCATCCAGACCGACTGCAGCTGGCATCAGCTTTTGTGAAATTGATTTTTCAGCAGACTGTTCGGCAACATCGGTAAGGTGAACCGCGAGGCGGCGTGGCGAAGCATATGGAGTAACTTTTGCTTTATCGGCAACCAGACCTTGTTCTTTCAAACTCCCCGCCAATACTACGGCGAAACTGTCACCCAAATTCTTGAGCGACTTTGGCGGCAGTTCCTCAACGAGCAATTCGACGAGCAGATTCCTGTTCGTTGTCATTGGGCGACTTCCTTGTCCATCTGCGCAATCACTTCATTCGCCCACTCACGCGGTGCCATCGGGAAGGGCGGATCAAGCCGCCTGCGGCTTTCCTTGTAGCTCTTGGCGACACTGCGCGCGAGGTTACGGATGCGGCCGATGTAGGCCGCGCGTTCGGTCACCGAGATCGCGCCGCGCGCATCCAGCAGGTTGAAAGTGTGCGCGGCCTTCAGCACCTGTTCGTAGGCCGGTAGTGCAAGTTGTTCTTCCATGAGATGCTTGGCCTGTTTCTCATGACTGCCGAAAGCACTAAGCAAGAATTCCACATCGCTGTGCTCGAAGTTGTATGCGGATTGTTCTACCTCGTTCTGGTGATACACATCCCGATATGAGACTCCTTGGGTCCAGGTAAGGTCGAAGACGTTCTCCACACCCTGCAGATACATCGCCAGGCGTTCCAGCCCGTAGGTGATCTCTCCGGTGATCGGCTTGCAGTCGATGCCGCCGACTTGCTGGAAATAGGTGAACTGGGTAATTTCCATGCCGTTCAGCCAGACTTCCCAGCCTAGGCCCCATGCCCCCAACGTCGGATTTTCCCAATCGTCCTCGACAAAGCGGACATCGTTTTTCTTCAGGTCAAAACCAAGGTCTTCCAGCGACCCGAGATACAGGTCGAGGATATTTGCAGGTGCGGGTTTCAGTACCACCTGAAACTGGTAATAATGCTGGAGGCGATTCGGATTCTCACCGTAGCGGCCGTCCTTGGGCCGGCGCGACGGTTGCACATAAGCCGCCTTCCAGGGTTCAGGCCCGAGGGCACGCAAAAAAGTCGCGGTATGCGAGGTGCCCGCGCCGACTTCCATGTCGTAAGGTTGCAGCAACGCACAACCTTGCTTGTCCCAATAATTCTGCAGCTTCAGGATGATTTGTTGAAAGGTGAGCATCTGGCGATCCGGGCGATTGCAAAAGTGCGCATTTTACTGGTTTTCTGCAATGGCCGTCAGTACAACTTCTACAAAAATGGTAATTTTTCAGCATAATTCCTGTGGTATTCAATTTCAGTCTCTTGTATATTCTGTCTCTCGGCCGCCTTGAAATTATCAGTTTGTAAAAATGCAGCTGAGCTCTAATAAAAAATCATAAATTCTTCCAGGAGACATCGCCATGAAATTCCGCAGCGCACTGATATTTTGTCTAGCATTTGGTTTCAGCGGACTCGCCCAAGCAGCGGATCCAATCATCATCAAATTCAGCCACGTGGTCGCCGAAAACACCCCCAAAGGCCAGGCCGCATTGAAGTTCAAGGAGCTTGCCGAGAAGTACTTGCCAGGCAAAGTGGAGGTGCAGGTTTTCCCGAACAGTCAGTTGTTCGGTGACGGCAAGGAAATGGAAGCCCTGCTATTGGGCGACGTACAAATCGTGGCTCCCTCATTGTCCAAGTTCAGCAAATACACCAAAAAATTACAGGTGTTCGACCTGCCTTTCCTTTTCGACGATATCGACGCGGTCGATCGTTTTCAGAACAGCGCAAAAGGCCATGAATTGCTGACTTCGATGCAAGGCAAGGGCATCGTCGGATTGGGCTTTCTGCATAATGGTATGAAACAATTGTCGGCCAATGTCCCTTTGCGCACACCTGCCGATGCAAAGGGATTGAAGTTCCGTATCCAATCGTCTGATGTGCTTGAAGCGCAATTCAAGGCGGTGGGGGCCAATCCACAAAAGTTGGCCTTTGCGGAGGTTTATCAGGCACTGCAATCGGGTGTGGTGGATGGGGCTGAAAATCCATGGTCCAACATTTACACCAAGAAATTCTATGAAGTGCAGAAATACATTACCGAGAGCGACCATGGTGTGCTTGACTACATGGTCGTCGCCAACGAAAACTGGTGGAACGGATTGCCTGAGGATGTCAGGAATGGGTTGGACAAAGCGATGCATGAAGCGATCGCCTATGGCAACAAGATAGCTAGGACAGACGACGCAGATTACCGCGCCAAAGTAATCGAGGCCAAGAAAGCCAAGGTGATTAAGCTGACCAAATCCGAAAAGGATCAATGGCGCAATGCCATGAAACCGGTCTGGTCGCAATTTGAGGGCGAGATCGGCAAGGATCTGATCGATGCGGCGCAACAGGCCAATACAAGCAAATAAAGTCTGCAGGTAGCGCAGACTTCGTGCGTCATTAGACCCCGGCCAGCCGGGGTCTTTTCTGGGGGAACGGCATGAAATTTCTCAAGAAACTGGATGAGTGGTTGATTGCACTTCTGCTTGCAGCAATGACATTGCTGACTTTTGTGCAAGTCGTCCTGCGCTATGTATTCAACTCCGGGTTCACCTGGGCACTTCAACTGAATACGGTGATGTTCGCCGGCATGATATTCATAGGGATTTCCTACGGGGTCAGGGTTGGAGCGCATATAGGTGTGGACGCTGTTGTCAAACTGATGCCACCCAAGCCGCGCCGTATCACTTCCATTTTTGCGGTATTGCTATGCCTGCTTTATGCGGGGATTGTGATTTATGGATCAATGGTCTATGTGATGAAGATGAAAGCGGTGGGTATAGAAATGGACGACTTGCCCCTCAAGATATGGATCGCACGCGCCATACTGCCCATTGGCTATACGTTGTTGGCACTGCGGTTTGTGCCGGTGCTGTTGAATCTGGTGACAGGGAAGTCAGACCGCTTGCATCTGGCAGACGAGGTCGAAGAGGCGCTCAAGCTGAAGGCGATGGAGGAAAACAAGTGAACACCATTTTCCTTTTCAGTTGCCTGTTTTTTTGCATGTTGATCGGCGTACCCGTGGCCATCAGTCTGGGCCTGTCGAGTTTGCTGACCATAGTCTTCTTTGCCCAGGATTCTCTGGCATCGCTGTCCGTCAAGCTCTATGAATCAAGCGAGCATTACACCCTGCTTGCAATACCGTTCTTCATACTGGCCGGTGCTTTGATGTCCACTGGAGGTGTTGCAAAGCGGATGGTCGATTTTGCCATTGCTGCCGTCGGTCATCTGCGCGGCGGATTGGCGATCGCCTCCATTCTTGCCTGTATGTTATTCGCCGCCGTATCCGGTTCCAGTCCTGCCACGGTAGTCGCCGTCGGTTCCATCGTCATCGCTGGCATGGTACGCAACGGTTATCCCCAGGAGTTCGCTGCGGGAGTGATTTGCAATGCAGGCACGCTGGGTATTTTGATTCCGCCTTCCATCGTGATGGTGGTGTATGCGGCTGTAACGGATGTATCTGTGGGCCGCATGTTCATGGCCGGCGTGATACCGGGAGCTTTGTTGGGCCTGATGCTGATGCTGGCAGTACATTGGCGGGTCAAGAAATTGAACATCCCGATATCCCCCCGTGTAAGCCTGGGAGAGGTGTTTTCCAAATTCAGGAAGTCGATGTGGGGGCTGGCGTTGCTGGTCATCATCATGGGCGGCATCTACGGGGGAATATTCACACCCACTGAGGCGGCGGCGGTTTCGGCGGTGTATGCGCTCTTCGTTGCCGTCTTTATCTACCGCGATCTGAAATTTCACCAGTTGCCGCATGTTTTTGTCGAAGCCAGCCGCACCACGGTGATGTTGATGTTCATTGTCGCCAACGCGATGTTGTTCGCCCACGTGCTGACTACCTTGCGAATCCCGCAGACCATTGCCGAGCAAATAGTTGCGATCGGCATGGCGCCGTGGATGTTCCTTCTGGTGGTGAATATAATCCTGCTCATCGCGGGCAACTTCATGGAGCCCACCGGCATCATCCTGATTCTGGCGCCGATTTTTTTTCCGATCGCTACGCATCTGGGTATCGATCCGATCCACCTCGGCGTTATCATGGTGGTCAACATGGAGATCGGCATGGTCACGCCGCCGGTGGGGCTCAATCTGTTCGTGACCAGCGGCATCACCGGGATGAGTATCGTCCAGGTCACCAGAGCAGCCTTGCCCTGGCTGATGGTGTTGTTGTCTTTTCTCGCCATCATTACCTATATATCTCAAATCACGTTGTACCTGCCAAATCTTTTGTTCAATTAAAACCATTCATTGCCTTGATAAGCGCATCGAATATTACGGATTCGCGTTGTACATTGACGAATAGCGTCAATCTGCGAGTCAATCAACTGAACTATCGTATTGGAGGGTAGTGATCTAGAGTCTTGTCGCTGAATTTATCAACGCCAGTTTTTTTGTACGCACCAGGCTTTTGATTTTCACCTCGCGCTTGAGCGCAGACGATTTGTCGGCACAGCATTCCACAAATACCAATTCGACCGGCCCGTGCGCGCGCGTGTACTTAGACGCGGTGCCCGTATTATGCGCAAGGAGACGTTTTCCCAGGTCATTGGTGATGCCCGTATAGAGCGTACCGCCCGCGCAACATAATATATAACAAAGCCACTTTCCGCTGGGCGGGATGGGGTTAGACCATTGTGCTGGATGGTTAGAAGATGCGGGTTTCATGGGACGCAATTCATTCGCATTCATCGTTCGGAAAGGCGCTTGTTCTCTCGGCAAAGTGGCTGGCAGTATCACAACCTGCCGTATCAATACCGACACCAATACAATTCGCTAATGACAGCTGGTTGTGCAATCAGCCTTGGCCCAGTTCCCGCTCGCCGGGAATCCGGTTGCAGCTATGCCAAGTAGAGCGCCGCGGTAATAGGGCCCGTTGCTGTAACCGGTGGGTACAGGAGCCATGGCAGCAGGAACTTGAGTTCCCATAGGTACATTGTCACCGTTGCATAATATGGTATTGGCGTTGCAAGAACTTGCAATCGGGGAAATCTCGCCACCAACAGCTCCAGCAGGGGGATAGCCGCCAGCAATCAAATTGAGTTCGGGTCCCAAGTCATTGAGGTTGACCAGGAAGTCCTTGTTTTTCCAACCATGCGCCGTTCCCGTGTGGCACATTGTGCAGCGTAACTGACCATTAGCTGAAAATGGCCATGTTGAAAGAGTCAAGTCTGGCAAGGTGGTTCCACCTTGCGTAGTGTAATAAGCGTGTCTTTGATGGAGGTTGGTGATAGGAACACCGTAAACGTCACTTCCGGTGCCTCCGAAGCCGCTCCGAAATGCAGGCGGATTCGGGGATCCGGAAGGATCGGCGTATTGGCTATATTCGTGGCAACGAAAACACAGTGTGTCATTGGCAACGCTTGGAGTGGTGTCGGTTTTCCACTCACCCTTCAGCAAGAAATCCTCTGAGCTGCCGTGCGGTCCCCACGGATTGCCGTTTTCGCCGCCAGTAGGCATTACACCGTCGCCAATGTTGGTTCTAGACCCGTGACAGTCACTACAGTACATGGTCTGGGTGCCGACGGCAGTAACGATAGTGCTGCCACCATCGGTATCTGAACCGTTCCAGGGAGCTCGCCACAGGTTAGGGCTGGCGTTGCCGCGCAGAGCTACCGTGCGTCCGGTCGCATTGATCACCGGGTGCCAGGAACGTTGATTGTTGGTGGAATAGGTAGACGATGCGCCGGAATCCGTGGTGCTTGCGGCGCCCTGGTGACTGGCTGGCGCCTGGAACTCCATAGCATCGTTGATGTAATTCAGCAAACCATTGGTGCCTTGGAGGGTTCCGCCAACATAGCCCAAGGCTGGCGGGCTGTTGTCATAAGCATAATTGGAGTGGCACTTGAAGCAGATCTGGTATTCGCGTGTCAGGTAGGCGCTTGAAACCAGGGTAGATACAGAAGTTCCGCTATCCCCGCGTTTAACATCGAAACTTGACGGCTCGGTACCGAAGGTGGCGGTCGAGGGATATATCGGTTCCACTCCGGTTATGCCGCGCAGCGAACCGGAAATGATATTGCTATGAGGTGTGGTGTCGCCAGCCACGATATCGTGTTTGTGTGTGCCAGCCGCGTCGGGTGTGGTGGGGTCGGCGTTGAACAGGCGATTTTTTGTCGCGCGGTGAGGGTTGTGACAATCTGTGCATTCGATATGGCGATTGGCGATATTGCCTCCCGCCGATGTTTTGCCCAGATTAGCTTCGGATTCCATGAAGTCCTTGCCGCATTGGTCCACGGCGGTGTTGCATCGGCCGGTGGTACCGTTGGCGAGATGACCGGGACCCTGAGAGGTGCTGTCATCGAAGTTACCGCCAATTTCATGCGTCTCTGGTTGGATATCGATGGGCATGCGGATGGCCAAGTCAAAATCGCTTTTGATGTCGGGTACATCGTTAGCAGGAGAAATTTGGCTGAGGACACTAATTCCATTCGGACTATGGCACTGGTAGCAGGTTTGTTCTATCGCAGAATTGCCGCCGCTCTTGGGGATGGCAAGGCTGTCTGTTCCTTCGCGCAGCAATCGTCTGGAACCCTGTACGGTGTGGCTGTCATGGCAGTTAAGGCAGGACGCCTGCCATACCGCGGTACCGTGCGGAAATTCGCGCGTGTCGGCGTCGGTATCGTTATAGGTTTCGTCCGCGACCAATTCATTGGAGTGAGCCGATTTTGACCATGTTGTGCCGCCCTTGTCATGACAGGCTATGCACATAATATCGTTTGACGCTATGAACCCCACCCCAGTTGGGGGATTTAACTGTTGGAGACGGTTCCCGCGCAGGAACTTGAGGGAGACACTGGTAGAAATGTGCGGGTCATGGCAGGTGATGCACTGTACTTGGTTGCCTTCCAAAGGGAAAGCCGGCTTGATGCCTGTGGTTCGGTTTCCGACGACGGTGGCGCCACCGTCCATGACGGGTGGAGCACGCAGTTCGCCATCGGTTCCTCCGACACCGCCGAGAGTAGCGTCATAGTTGAAGGAAATGGGGTGATCGTTGGACAGGTCTATTCCCAGATTACGCGTATAGCCGGTAGTTTCTCCCGAACCGCCTGGCATAATCCCGCCACTTGCAGTGCCAGTCATGGCAATATTGGCTGGAGATATGCCGTTCAGTACACCTACAGTACCGATAGCCAAAGTGCCGTCATGGCAGGACAAGCACACCTTGGAACTTGCCCCAGGCGGACCCGGTAGCGGGTTCGCATCCAAGGAGAGGGAATAGTAAGGTTGATAAGTCGCGTCTGAAAGGGCGTGATTCCACAACGGAGCGCCGGCACTCTGATTGGCTCCGTGCGGCGTATGGCAGAACACGCAGATTTGTTTTTCGCTTGTTGCCTTGACAGGTCCGGGGCCACTAGCAGAAAGATTATGCTTGCTATCTACAACGCTGGCCGTGACGCTGCCGCTGGCCCCCAGCAATACGGCGAGGATCAAGAATATATACAGTAGCGGCAACGGAAAACGCAGCCTTGGTTTCTCCAGCAAGTGAGAGGCGCCGTTCATTGCTGTTGTGCTCCTAGAAATTGCAACACCGTGATTCTGCCGTTGTACATGTCGGCAATATATATTTGATCTTTGTCGTCAGTCCAAACACCAGTCGGCAGATAAAACTCGCCGATCCCTTTTCCGCTACCACCCAGGGCGAGCAAAATATGGCCTTGGTCGTTGAAAACCAACAAATTATCATATAGCGATTCTACCACGTAAATATCGCCGGCACTGTCCACAGCCACGCCTTTGGGGCGCACCAGGTCACCCACGTAAAGCCCCAGCTTGCCGAATTTTTCTATCATTTTTCCATCTGCATCGAATACCTGGATGCGCGAGTTCAGGGTGTCTGTAACGTAGAGCTTGTCCCCGGCAAACGCCAGGTGGGTGGGAAAATTGAACTCCCCGTCACCTTCCCCGCGCCGGCCAATTACTTTCAGCAGTTTTCCATCGTCGTCGAATACCTTGATGTCATGCGCGTAGGTGTCGGCAACATAGACCCGTCCTCTTGCCGCATCTCGCGCCAGACCTGTGGGCCGCTTCAATATGTCACGGCCGAACTCGCCCAATGGCTTGCCCTTTTTGTCCAGCCGGAAAACGCTGTGAAGATCGGCATCCGCCACCAATATTTCGTCCCGCGCTCCCAGGGCGATACCGATCGGAGACTTAAATTGGGTGGCCCCGTTCGCGATATCCCAGACTTCCAGTTCTCCAGCAGGTTTGTCAAAAACAAATACCGCACCGCGTCCAATATCAGTGACATAAATGCGTCCCTCAGCGTCCACCGCTCCGCTTTGCGGGCGTTGCAGTACTACCGGCTCGGAATTGAGTCCTGTTAGGCCGACCAGCCAGTCGAAAACCTTTGAAGCGGTATTGCGGTTTGCCCAGTTATCGGGACGGAAATTATCCTCTCCAGTCAGTTCGCCAACGTAACGGTAACGCGGCACATTCGGCGGCTCGGGCCATACCTTTGGACTATTACCATCCTCGCCGGAGTAATCGAGATTCATCACCAGGTGATTGTCTGCACAACCTCCAACGAGCAAGGTGAGGACAAGCAAAGCATATGGTAGTGATTGACGTACATTCATATTATTTTCCTGGCATCCTGGTACTGGGGTCGATCAATATCATCTATACTCTGGTGTTAACGCTGTTCCCAGTGAATAGTTGGTCAACAACTGTAGACATTCCGCCAATTCAAATGATATTACCGATAGCGATTTGGCTACCGCAGATATTGTCTGCAAACACGGGATTATTGCCTTTTAATCTAGTCTCCGGTAGATGCTGATTGTATTATCAAAGTCTTCACTCATGAACAATATATATAGTGTCTCTGATCGCGGCAAAGTTGCCCGTTCCTTTCAATGCATCCGAGTCGAATGCGAAGCAGAGTTTCAAACTATCCCGAGTGTCTGGGTCGCCAGCCTAAAAGGTTGCCTGCTTCTTTGCGTCGCAGGATGAAAAAATCACATTTTTCCAGGACCGCCAGTCGCATTCCCGCCGACTGTTCCGCTTGAAAGTCCGGGGAGCCCTGAGTGGCACAAATCACACTTCTCCGGCCCCCAAGCGAATCGGTTGTTATGGCAAGCGCCGCAAAACTTTCCTTTCCTGATGTCTGCCATGAGTATATCGTTGGCACCGGCGCGCATTTTGAAACCGATTTCACTGTGGCATACATTGCATTTGAAGCGGATGCGGTGAAACCAGTGCGGAAAGATCACCGGGCGCATTCCAGCTTTTTCAGATCGCTTGTTGAGTACTACATCACCATATTCTGCAAATACTGTAGATGGAACGAGCAGCGTGAGCAAAGCCAGCAAAACCATCCAATCCGGGAGTCGGCGGAACAATGTTTCCCGGAATTCACAATGGTGTTTCATTCAACTTGCTTGACTGTTGCTGCGGTTGATGCACGTGGCGTGTTATGACACCTCTTGCATTCTGTTAGCGGGAAGGCCACCGTGCCATGGCAGCGACCGCAATATTCACCGTTCAGAATATCATACATGCCGAACTTGGTTGCGCGAGCCTTGTATTTGAAAATCTGTTCGTGACAATTACTGCAAATCAGCCACTCGGTATGTTGTTTGTGCGGAAAGTCCACCATGTCCATCTCGCCGGTATTGGAAAACAATATATTTAAGTCGAGTACCTCTGCCTGAGTATTGGACCGGAGGCTGATGCTTGGGCTGATATATCTGTTGTCCAGCGCTTTGGCCCAGTCGACCTGATCGCCTTCACCGGCACGGGGCAATACTGAAAGCGCTTTGGAGGGATTTTGTAGCAGATGCAGTGCCGGATCCTTAGGTTCATGCAACCCGTCTTGTGTGAGAGGAAGCCAATACGAATTAACTCTGATTACCGGCTCGGCGCCGAATGAAGATTGTGCAATGCATATAATCAGGCTTGCAAAAATATATACTTCAAAAGTAATACATTTCATTGAATTATGTTTCATATGTGGAGCGCCAATAAATCTGGAAATATTCACCTATTTTATGATCGGACAGACTATTGGTTGTATTCTTCGAAATCGTGAAGAGTCACACATATTTTGACTTTACTGCGCAATGTGCTCGCTCAATATGGATTTTTCGTTCTGGCATAGCTTTGTTGATCCGGGCGGGGCTTTATATTCCCACTTTTATATTTTCTCATGGCAAGCAGTAGGCTGAAAGTTGTAGTTCATTTCAGGCAATATATGAAAGTGTAGAAATATTTTTAAAAATGAAATTTGATATTGCGAAATATGATGTTTGAAAATACAGGTTACCGCATCAATATCCTTCAGAAAGAGCGAAGTACATTAAAATAAAGCGAAGTTTGCAGGCCATTGTTAACTTCAGATATGGTCGAATAGAGTTTCACTCTCACGCGTCCGATAAAATAATCTAATTTGTTATCCCAAGTAGCTCTTGCCGTCCCATTAATATTCTCGCTCAAATTCTGTGACGACGCGATACTCATGGCCGAAATATTCAGAGTTGAAGTGAAGGACAGGTTCCTTACTTTAAACAGGCGCTGGTTGCCATAAGCCAGAGCGGCGTTGGGAGTGGTGTAAAAGGGGCTCGTTATACCCCTGTATGAAGAACGCGAGGACTGGATGGTCAGATTGCCGCTCAACGACTGGTGGTTTAATAAGCGTACATTCCGTGTAGCCTGCAGATTGACGAGCTGGCTAAAATTTTGAATTCCAGTCAGGTAGCGCGAATCTTGTAACCGAAAACTCATGCGCGTGTTCTCTCTACCTTCAGAAAGTGACCATGAAAGTGAGACTCCGCTGTTGAGACGCGAAACGGGTGAGTGTCTGGTACTCAGCACCTCCGAATATCTCTGATATAGAATCGTCCTCAATAGGCCGTTGCTAAGGTTGGAGTTTTTGTTCAATTGGTGTCCGAGATTCAAACCCAGGTTTTGTCCGCTGGTTGTGCTGGTTTTATTTGGTCCGCCCAGATTGGGAGAACTGCGGGTTACGGTCGCAGTCCCAAGGCTGGCACTCACGTCTCTGGTGTATATGAAACCCCCAAGGTTGACCGTGTCCAATTCGCCAAACACTTTCTGGGCAGCCAGCGCGGCGGCGGTGGACACCGTCTGAGTGTTGTTGCTGTCTTCGACATTTACACTGCCATAGGCGCGTAGCAATGTTGACCAAGCATAATTTGCGCCGAGGTTGAAATTCGTATCGTTGAAACCAATAGGTAGGTTGTTGATATCGCTAGATACAGACTTGAATAATCGCAAACTGCTGGTCACCGTCAAGGGATTCCCAATCGGACGCCAAGACGCATAGCTGGAAAACTGCTGGGAATTGTAATCGTTTTGTTGCGGCGTGGAGTTTGCTGGGTTTAAAGTATAGCTGTTCCTAATCAGATTAAGCAGGCTTGCGATTCCAAATGAGGAGTTCGGTTGATAAACATGGTTTGCAACCACTGAATCTGCTTTGAGAGTATTACCTTTAAGCGGGTGATTTATGTCCTTGAATGCACCGGTTACACGTAATGTCTGTCTAGTAATGGGTGTTGCTGTCAGGTCGAATTGCAGCTGCTTTCTGATCTCCTCCGTTCCGAAACTTATTCTTCCATTCTTGTTGTATATATAGCTTGCCGAACTGTCGACGCTGCCATTCCGGGTCTGATATGCCTGACTTAGGTCATATCCGCTGGATCTAAAATCTGAATTGATACCGGCAGTGTCTCCGGTTGCGTGTTGTTTACTATCATAGACATGTGCCCTGAACGGGAAGCGGCTATATTTCAACATGTCTAGGGCTGCATCACCATCAAGTAGAGTACCTCCCGAAGTGAGGCTGTTGTCCGACGACCTAGTTTTGCTGCCATTGATATCGACCCCCAAATTCCCTGAAACAAGGGCGAACCAAGGCTGCCAGAAAAAGGATTCGGCGCCGACCCTGTAATTCACTTCCGCACCGAGTGTCTGCGATGTGCTTTTGTACGTACCAATAGTGTTGCTTAGATATGTGTAGCCAATATTTCCGCTAACATAGGAAGAAATCCGAATAGGGGCAAGTTTCAGATGCCTTCCCTCGTCTGGAAAAGCCGGGCGCGACCAGCCAATAATCAACCATCCCATAGCCAGGACACTGTATATCCGACCGGCACCAGCTATTCCATTTTTTTTCCGCTTTGGTCTAAGCATCTCATTATTTGGTGCTATTGGTGTGGCAGCAATTTTGCTGCCGCCTCAAATATTGTTGATTATCGTATTATCCATGCAAGATTCGTGCAAGATTGCAAGTTATTCATATATTGAGACTGCAAATTTACTGGTATTAAGCCTAATGAATTCTCGCGATCTATTAAATTCAAGTAGTTATATTTATAGTGTAACAAAACCAAGCAGATCTCGGTTTGCGCAAGGGTGGTGTATAGTTGACGCAAACCGGAAAGTGAAATGAAACCATGTTCCCGATGTATCGTCGTCTCTTGCCTTGCCTTCAAATCGTTAGGTGGATTGCGGCCGGCCTTAATAACCCATTTATTTAAGGTTTGATTTTTAGTGAAGATACATATTTCAGCTGGCTAGGGCTTCTTCTGTGTCTCCCACACAGCATAGTGCATGAATCCCGGCATCCCGCTTGACCATTGTTCAGCCTGGGAAATGCATCATCCAGGTTCTATCCCTAGCAGGTGCGAGTAATTCATTTTTTTGCGGGTGTAGCGCCCCCGTCATTATTGGCCGGTTTTTCGACCGGTTTTGGAAGTGGCAAGAACCGGGACTCGTCTATGTGAACAGGTGTTTGCTTCCTCAGTTTGGCGTTGAGATTTTTCCAAGCGAGATCTCCTTGTTCGGTATGCCAAAGTTCTTGGGCTCGATGTTTGGAGGCCTCAAAACTGAGCGGCGGAGGTTGTATGCGGTCGGTCAGGCGGAAGATCGCCACGCCCTCCAGCAATCTGACCGGGTCTGAAGTTTCGCCGGGCTGGAGTTTGGCCACGGTTTGCTCGGGCAGGCCGGGCAACATGCCTGCATGCATATACCCCATGTCGCCGCCTTCATCGGCAGTGATGTCGCCGGAGTATTCACGCGCCATAGCCGCGAAATCTTCCCCGGCACGCAGTCGCTTGACCAAGCCTTCCCCCTCTTCCATTGCCTTTTGCCATTCCGCGTTGCTAGAAGAAGGGTCGACCCTGATCAGGATCACCGAGATCTTCGGTTGAGGGGGTGATGTGAACTTGTCCGGATGGGCATCAAAATACGCTCTGAGCTGCTTCGTGGTAGGCGGAGGTACATCTCGCACCAGTGCTTCCAGTTGTTTGCGGAGGTTATCATCATTAAGTGTCTTGGTTAGAATCGGCAGTATACGCTTGCGGGTCTCCGGCCATTTTGGGTCGTTGGCAAATTTTCGATCATATTTCTGCAGCTCCTCATTGACTGCTGCACTGTTCGGCTTCAGTTTGCGGCGCTTGGCTTCTTTCAGCAGCAATATGTCATCGACCAGCTTGTTGCCGACTTCCCGCTGGAAGGCGGCAAGCACTTCATCGCTCGGTTTTCCATGAAAGAACCTGTTTTTCGCGTCATGGTTATAGGCTTCTCGGTATTCTCTCCAAGTGATCACTTTGTCGCCAACCGTAGCAAAAACCGGTGATTTTTTGGCGGCGGCGCTGCCTTTTGTAACCGGATTGGCGAAGGCCTCATGTGCGACAGGTAGTGTATTGCCCAGCAGCAGCAGCAACGCCAAGTTGATAAATAGATTGTTGCGGTTTCTTTCAGCTTTCACTATGTTCGCCTCTCGTGTTAAATGATTCCGTCCGGTTTACACCAGTACGTTGAAATGAGCATCTCTTATAAGGTTCATTGTGCAGAATATGATGAACTTAGACATGGGCGGCAGGCCAACCATATTCATACAGAGCATAGTGTTTACTGCTATCACTGTCAAATGACTGCATTTGGTTTTGATTCCGTTCTGGTTGTAATATCAATAATGCGAATTACGAATCTGGCTGCAAAAAAAAGCCGGACGTTACACCGTCCGGCTCACCCATTGCTGAGTAAATTTACCTGATACTTATATTATTTGGCGTGGCAGGTCAGACAAACCTGGCTGCCTACGTTGCCGCCCGGGAGACGCAGGAACGTCGCGTTGGCGCTATGCGGGTCATGGCAGGTACCGCATTCCACCATCGGCTCGCCGGAACCGAGCGCACCGTCAGTACGAGTGTAAAGCGGGAAGTCGTTTGCCTGATAACCTGCGGTGCCCGTATCAATATAGAACATGCCTGATGGTACTCCACCGTTTAGTCTGGCACTATCGATATTGAGAGCGCCAGTTGCGATACCGGTAGCTGGGCCGCCGCTCGCAATGCTGTTGGTGCTGCTAGTAGGCGCATTGTTAGCTGCGGTTGAGCCGTATCCGCCGGTTGATCCGGTGTATGCAGCGAAGTCCGGGTCACGTGTTGCTTGGCCAGCAGTAGGTGTCGATCCAACTTGGTAACCGCCGCCGCCGTACTGCATGCTGATCGGATGGTCATTCCGCAAGTCGGTACCCAAGTAGATCAGGTCGCCCGACAGAGTACCGTTATCGCTAGCAGCCAAGTCGCTCAGATAAGCGGTTGATGTAGAGGTACCATCCAGCCAGGTCGTAGCAAAGTTGGTATCGTTTACCGAATTGCCGTTAGGGCCGCCACCTGGTCCGTTGATTACAGCATCACGAGCCTGTGTACCGTCATGGCAGGAGAGGCAGGCGATCGATACGCCGCCGACCGGTGCTTCGTCAGCATCAAATGTGATACGGCCCATGCTGCTGAAGCGTGTGTATACCGAAGTGCTTGAAACTGAACGGTTCCACAGAGGTGCATTAACGCTTTGATCGCCACCGTGTGGTGTATGGCAGAATATGCAGATTTCGGTAGTAGCACCTTGCCCGGTTACATGGGTGGCAGTACCGTTTACGCTCAAGTTATGAACTGTATCTGTAACGCTGGCCATCGCCGCGCTGCTTGCTGCCATCAGCGCCAAGCCGCCGGCCACTTTGGCGATTGAAGTAATTGATGTTTTCATTTAGTGAGTCCTTTTAAAGTTTTAGGAAAAAGAATAATTGCTGCATTTTCTTTTTGACAGCTGCCCTATCGCTCAAACATGATATTGCGTGTCCATAAAAGCATTTAGCGTGCCAATTATTTAACACATTGATTTATAATACAATAATAAATTATATTAAAATTGATATCCCAAATTTAGGAAGGGTTTTGGCGTTTAATTCTTAAGTATGGGAGAAGTTTGTTCAATTTCCGGCGCAATTTTGAGATTGAATTTGGGTTTGTAACCCAACCAGTCTGCAGCAGCAACGAAGTTCGGTAAATTGGGGTTTACTTGCCCTATCGTGCCAGGGTAACCATATATATGGATTGGCGCGCGCGCTGGTCGGCGCGGAAAATCTTGCATTGGGAGAATTGCGGATTACTTGTTGTGGCAAGTCAGGCAAACCTGGCTGCGCGCATTGCCGGCGGGCAGGCGCAGAAAAGTCGGGTTGGTACTATGCGGATCATGGCAGGTTGCACATTCCACGTATGGTCGGTTTAGTGTGGATTCGCTGGGGATTGAATCGATTTTA
>Ga0210097_1000227_pt1 | contig 23182 bp, 20 predicted proteins | sample Joice_CattailNLA_2_FD_185521 | JGI IMG/M metagenome (GOLD analysis project Ga0210097, IMG submission 185521) | Wetland microbial communities from San Francisco Bay, California, USA, that impact long-term carbon sequestration - Joice_CattailNLA_D2... | ecosystem: Environmental > Aquatic > Marine...
AGTCCAGCGCGGTGAGTGCAACGGCGCGGCCTGCGCTGACCAGCGGCAGGTCGTTGGAAAACAGCCGGACCAATCCATCTGTGAAACGTATTCCCATCTCCCGGTCGGTACGGCGGTCCTTGCGGTAGGTGGAGAGCATTGCCTCGCTGCCTAGTTCTTCCGGCGAGGCATCGAGTATTTCCTGCGACAGTTCCCACGCATCGCGCAGTCCCATGTTGAAGCCCTGTCCGGCAACCGGGTGCAGCGTTTGCGCGGCGTTGCCGAGCAGCACGGTGTGCGGCATCGGGGTCTGCTGCGGGGCACGCCTCAGCCCGAGGGGAAAACAGGCGCGTTTGCCGACGGTCAGGAAATCCCCGATACGGTCGCCGAAATGTTGGTGCAGTTCATGCAGAAATCTTGCGTCATCCCATGCCAGCATCTCCTGCGCGGTTTGATGCGGCGCGGTCCAAACCAATTCGTAACCAACTTTGAACGGCAGCAGTGCCAGCGGCCCCTGCGGCGTGAAACGCTCGAAAGCGGTTTCGGATAGCGGTGCAGAGCAGGTGATGTGGGTGATCAGTGCGCTCTGTCCGTAGTCGTGCACTTTGGGAGGGAATTGTTGCGCCAGCAGTTTGCCACCGTCTGCCACTACCGACAGTCGAGCATCAAGCGCGTGTTCCGCACCTTTGTGTTGATACTCGATGGTGGCGTGAGTTTCCCCTGCCAGTCTGGTAACGCTCGCGCCGTAAATGCATGTGATATCGCTGCCTTGAAGCGCATGGGTCAATGCATCCTGCAGCGCCGGGTAGGGCAATACATAGCCCAGCTCAGGCACGTTCAGTTCAGCCGCATGCAGTACCGCGCGGCCGAAACTTTGCTTTTGCGAAATGTGGATAGTGCGTATCACCGAAACATCTTGCAGTGTGTCCCATATGCCGAGACGCGCCAATAACAGTCGGCTGCCGTAGGACAAAGCCAGTGCACGGGCATCCTGGCTGGCTACATCCGCTGGACGCGCTTCCAGCACGCAGACTTTCAGCCTGCTGTCACGCAGCGCTAGAGCGAGTGCGGCGCCGACCGGGCCGCCACCGATAACTGCAATATCATATTGAGCGTTCATGGCTCCCTCATCAATTCTTCAATTGTCGCTACCGTTTTCGGCGCGGCTTCAGTCAATACTTCGTTGCCCTCGGTGGTGATCAGTACATCGTCCTCGATGCGGATGCCGATGTTCCACAAAGCAAGCGGCACATCGTCGGCAGGTCGTATGTAGCAGCCTGGCTCGACGGTCAATACCATGCCTGGTTGCAATGCGCGCCAGTCGTCGCCGACCTTGTAGTCGCCGACATCGTGTACGTCCATGCCCAGCCAATGGCCGGTGCGATGCATATAGAACTTCTTGTAGGTCTCATTCTGCAGCACCTCATCGACGCTGCCGTGACACAGCTTGAGATCGATGAAGCCCTGTGCCAAAACTCGCAGCGCGGCGTTGTGCGGTACATCCCAGGTCTGCTTCGGTTTTGCGGCGGCGATTGCGGCGGCTTGCGCGGCAAGCACGATCTCGTAAACGTCCCTTTGTTCGGCACGGAATTTTCCATTTACAGGGAAAGTGCGCGTGATGTCGGACGCGTAACCTTCCAGCTCGCAGCCCGCATCGATCAGTAGCAGGTCGCCGTCACGGAGCTTGGCGTTGTTCCCAACATAGTGCAGCACGCAGGCATTTGCGCCGCCCGCGACGATGGAAGTGTAGGCGGGATTGCGCGCGCCGTGGCTGCAGAATTCATGCAGCAATTCTGCCTCGACCTGGTACTCGAATTGACCGGGACGGGTGAACAACATCGCGCGCCTGTGCGCTGCCGTGGAAATCGCGGCGGCGCGGCGCATGATATCAAGTTCGTGCGTATCCTTGAGCAGGCGCATCTCGTTGAGCAATACGCGCACGTCGCGGATCTCGTCCGGTGCGCGGATGCCGCTGCGCACTTTGGCTAGCACTTCGCCGCGAACCTTGAGGATACGCCGGTCCCATGATGCATCGAGCCCCATCGGATAAAGCAGCATGGGCTGGTTGCCCATCAAGTCGGCAAGTTTTTCATCCAGCTGGCCTACAGGATAGGCTGCATCAAATCCGAACTGTTCTTGTGCGCCGTCGGGACCATAGCGATGGCCATCCCAGACCTCGCGCTCGGGATTCTTCTCGCGGCAGAACAGGATAGCTCGCGGTTCGTCGCCGGAAACCAGCACCAGCACTGCTTCAGGCTCGGTAAAACCTGTCAGGTAATAAAAGTTGCTGTCGTGGCGGTATCCATAATGTGTGTCGGCATTGCGTGCCACTTCCGGCGCGGTGGGAATGATCGCGATGCCATACTGCATTTGCTTCAGCAAACGCTGGCGTCGCTGTTTATAGATTGCCGGGTCAAAACTCATGGCGCATTGTGCTGCGAACCGGCCGCTTTTTGCAATGTACAAATCAGGCCGCCGAGTTCGGCCAGGCGCTGCGGTGTACCTACATCAAACCACAAACCTGAATGATGCTCGCCGCTGACCTTGCCTGCGGCGATCTGTTCGCGCAATAGTGGGGCCAAAGGAGCCTTGCTGCCAGGTGGGATGTGTGCGAAGAGTTCGGGTCGATAAAGGCCGATGCCACTGAAGGTAAGTTTGGGCTCTGCTCCGACTACGCGCCCGTTACGCAGTCCGAAATCCCCGTCGGGATGTTGCGGTGGATTATCCACCAGCACCAGATGGGCATGATCCTGTTGCATATTCGCAGCAAATGCCGGTAGGCGCGCAAAGTCATAGTCACACCAGATATCTCCATTGACGACTGCAAAGGGTTCATTGCCCAGAAGTTGCAGTGCGAACGCAATGCCGCCGGCAGTTTCCAGCGCAGTGCCTTCGTCCGAATAACGGATGCGGACACCGAAGCGGCTGCCATCGCCAAGCGCGCTTTCTATTTGTATGCCGAGGTGGGCGTGGTTGACGACCAGATCGTTGATTCCTGCATGAGCCATCCGCTCTATGTGCCAAACGATCAGCGGCTTGCCGCCAACCTCCAACAGGGGCTTAGGCGTAAGGTCGGTGAGCGGACGCATGCGTTCGCCTCTGCCCGCGGCCAATATCATCGCCTTCAAAAGGTATATCCTTGTTTGGCTATGCGCGCTTCCATTTCGTCCAGCAGGATGAGCAACGGCTTGAGGTCTGCGTAGCGGGCGCAAGCCGCGCGCAAGTACGACATCACCAGCGGCAAATCCTTCAAGTAGCCATCCTTGCCGTCACGATGGTACAGCCGCGCAAAGATGCCCAGCACCTTGAGGTGACGCTGCACGCCCATCCATTCGTAATCGCGGTAAAACTCGGAAAAATCCTTGTTTACCGGCAGGCCGGCCTTGCGCGCTTTTTCCCAGTAGCGCGCCAGCCAGTCGATGATTTCAGCTTCCTCCCAGTGGACATAGGCATCCTTGAACAGCGATGCAAGGTCGTATGTGATCGGGCCATATACCGCGTCCTGGAAGTCCAATATTCCCGGATTGTTGTATTCGAGTTTCATCAGGTTACGCGAGTGATAGTCGCGATGCACGTATACGCGCGGTTGGGCAAGATTATCGGCGATAATGCGAGCAAACACCGATTCAAGTTTATTCTTCTGAGATTCGTTTAGCGTGAAATTGAGATGTTTGTCTATGTACCACTCGGGGAACAGGCGCATCTCGCGTAATAGCAGTGCTTCATCATAGGGCGGTAATTCGTTTTTGCGCGAGGCGAGCTGAATCTTGATCAGCGAGTCGGTAGCTGCTTCATACAGGCCGCGCGCATTGGCTGCTGTCAGCGCCTGCAGGTAGGTGGTGTTGCCAAGATCGGACAGCAGTAGGAATCCTTGTTCAATGTCTTGCGCATACACATGGGGAACATTCGTTCCGGCATCTTCAAACAATTTTGCGATGTGCAGGAAAGGGCGGCAGTCTTCGTGCTGCGGCGGGGCGTCCATCACGATACGCGTTTGCCCGTCAGCGAAAGTGGCGCGGAAGTAGCGGCGGAAGCTGGCATCGGCCGAGGCGGGAGCAAGCGCAAATTGTTCATCGGGGAACAGGCTGTGCAGCCATTCGGCTACCTGTTGCTGGCGTTGCATATCGGGTTCTCGAATGTACTTGATGTTAAACTGCCGCGAGTTTAACACCTAACCATATTACTGCGCGTTATGCGGTTTCGATTCAAATATTCTTTTATTCTCGCGCTGTTTTGCATTGCGCAACATTCTCACGCAGGCGAGGTTCAGCCCACTCCCTCGGAAAATAATCCCCCTGCAGGGGCAGATAGTGCCAGCGAAGTCCCATCGGTCATTGAAGCGGACAGCATGGCGGGGAAATCGAAAGGCCAGATTGAGGCGACCGGGAATGCGACATTGCGCCAGGGTGGGCAGTCGGTTAGTGCCGATACTTTGCTGTTCAACCAGAGTACGCACGAAGTCGATGCACGAGGCTCGGTGAAGCTGGAACAAAATGGAAATACCATGAGCGGCCCGCACCTGCAGTTCAATATGGATACGGGTGTCGGGAATATGGAACAACCGCAATACTATTTGAAGGAAAACGATGCTCGCGGATCTGCGGATATGCTGCACATTCTGGATCGCCAGCATTTCAGTCTAGATAAGGCCACCTACACGACTTGTCCGGCAGGGAATCAGGATTGGTACTTGAAGATGGGCACCCTTGAGCTCGACCGTGAACGGCAGATTGGCACGGCCTGGAATTCAATGGTCAATTTTAAAGGTGTTCCGATTTTATATTCACCCTGGATGGACTTCCCGCTTAACAACCAGCGCAAATCCGGTTTGCTTTCACCGATATTCGGCAGTACGGTAAATGGCGGAACAGAATTGACCTTGCCGTATTATTGGAATATTGCGCCGAATTTTGATGCGACAATTGCTCCCCGGGAGATGACCAAACGCGGCTTGATGCTGAACAATGAGTTTCGTTACCTGGGGGAGATTTATGGCGGTGAACTGCATTACGATACGTTGCCGAATGATAAGATCGCCAATATTGATCGCACACTTTTTGCCTTGAACCATAACCAGACATTCGGGGTAAATCTATTTGGCTACATTAATTACACCCGCGTTAGTGACGATGCCTATTTCCGCGATTTGGGCAACTCGCTTAGCGCCACTTCGCAGGCCAACCTGTTGCAAGAGGCGGGGTTGAACCTTTTCGAGGACAATTGGACTTCTACCCTGAGGGTACAAAAATACCAAACTTTGCAAGATCCCGACGCACCGATACTAGTGCCCTATGCACGCATGCCGCAGGTAACTGTCGATGCGCAACAAACCCTCTCAGGCGTGAATCTTGCCTTTGCCGGCGAATATGCGGATTACATACATCCCACCGAAGTTAACGGATCGCGGTTGGTACTCAATCCCAGCATCAGTTATCCTTTGGTTAAGGATTCAGCGCATTACGTTACACCGAAAGTGGCGATGCACGCCACTTATTATTCGCTGGGCGACAATAATGTCGCGGGATTGCCGAATGCCTCGCGCATATTGCCTATGATTAGCGTAGACAGCGGTGCGGCTTTTGAACGCGAATCGAATGTGTTCGGCGGCAATTATCTGCAGACCTTGGAGCCCCGTGCATTTTATGTATATATTCCGTACAGGGACCAATCCGAATTGCCGAATTTTGACTCGGCATTGTCCAATTTCGACTTTACCCAGATATTCACCGAAAATCGTTTTTCCGGCAGTGACAGGATCGGTGATGCCAATCAGATAACTCTGGCCGCCACATCGCGCCTTTTGGACCAGAACAGTGGCGCAGAACGGTTAAAAGTAATGGTGGGAGAACGCTTCAGTTTCATAACGCCATTGGTAAATCTGCAAACTCCAGCTACCAGCACGGGCAGGTCCGATATTCTGCTGGCGGTTTCGGGACAGCGGACCAAAGCATGGTCGTTGGACAGCGAATTTCAGTACGACCCAAATGAGTCGCATCTGCAACTCTTCAATTTCACTTCGCATTATCATCCCGAGGCTGGCAAGACGTTCAATATGGGCTACCGCATTCAGCGCAACTCGATGCGTCAAGTTGATTTTTCCACGCAATGGCCGCTGATTAATCATTGGAATATTGTGGGACGCTGGAACTATTCGTTGAAGGATAGTCGAATTTTGGAGGGGATCGCCGGGCTTGAGTATAATCAAAGCTGCTGGACGTTGCGTATCGTTACACAACGTTTTGCAACCGCCACTCAACAAACCAATACAGGATTTTTTGTGCAACTAGATTTGAGCGGATTGGTCAGAGTTGGGTCGGACCCTTTGAGTTTGCTCAAACAAAGCATTCCCGGTTATACCACGATGAATGAAGAAGATGCCGGCAAAGCTGCGCAGGCGGTTCAGTGAATATGAAAGAGACTGATGCGATTAAAATTTATGATGTTATGTTGTGCTCTGTTTGCGGCACAGTTGGCATTCGGCGCTGAAACACCTTCAACCAGGGATTCTACAAAGACTGTTTCCGATCCACAGCAACAAGTCGGTGATATCGATTCGATTGTTGCGGTGGTCAACGAAGATGTGATTACCCGCTCCGAGCTGGATGATCGTGTGCGGGAGGTGGTGCATCAATTGAAAAAACAGGATACCCCGCTGCCACCACCGGACGTGCTGGAAAAGCAGATTCTGGAACGCATGATCACTGATATGCTGGAGCAGCAGTATGCCGCTGAAAACGGGGTGCGCGTGGATGATACCCAATTGAATCTGGCTATTACGCGCATCGCTCAGCAGAACAATTTTCCTTCACTGGCCGAGTTTCGCGCCAAATTGGAAAAAGATGGCGTGGATTACAAGAAATTCCGCGAAGAAATCCGAAGCGAAATCATCTCGACTCGCTTGCGCGAACGTGAAGTCGAAAGCAAAATTGTCATCAGTGATAGCGAGGTTGACAATTATCTTGCCAACAAGGCCAGACTCGGCAGTGCGGGAGAGGAATTTCATCTCGCGCATATTTTGGTGGTGGTGCCGGAACAGGCAAGCGCCGACAAGATTCAGGCGGCGCGCGAACGGGCCGAACAGGCATGGAGCAAGTTGAACAGCGGGGCGGATTTTGCACAAGTGGCGGCAGGTGTGTCAGATGCAAAGGACGCACTGCAGGGAGGCGATCTGGGTTGGCACACCAGTGACAGCATACCCCCGTTGTTCATGAACGAATTGCAAAATATGAAGCCCGGTCAAATATCCGCAGTACTGCGCAGCCCGAACGGTTTCCATATTCTCAAACTGGTGGAAAAACGCAGCAGCAATGCGCCAGTGGTGATTACGCAAACCCATGCGCGGCATATTCTAATCAAGACCAGCGAGATCATGCCCGAGGCGGAAGCCAAAAAACGCATCCTGGAAATCAAGCAGCGCATAGATGCCGGCGCGGATTTTGCCGAGCAGGCCAAACTTTATTCACAGGACGGCAGTGCACAACAGGGTGGCGATCTGGACTGGCTTTCCCCGGGCCAGACCGTGCCGGAATTCGAGGCGGAGATGAACAAGCTTAAACCCGGACAAATGGGCATCGTGCAAACACAATTCGGCTGGCATCTTATACAGGTTCTCGAACGGCGCAATACCGATGTCAGTGAGCAACAAAAGCGCCAGCAGGCACGCATAGCCATCGGAACGTTCAAGTCTGATGAAATGTTCCAGGACTGGCTGAGACAGTTGCGTGACCGGGCGTTTATCGAATACCGTCTCCAAGAGAAAAAATAGCCAGTGAATGTCGCATCGCATCCCGCGCCATTGGCCATCACCGCTGGTGAACCGGCAGGGATAGGCCCCGACCTGTGCGTGCAGCTTTCGCAAGTATCTTCCGGAATCCCGTTCGTCGTCATTGCCGACAAAAAACTGCTGCTTCAACGCGCCGAGTTGCTTGGCATGGAACTGTTGATTCGTGATTATTCAGCATCGAATGAAGGTGCTGTCCAGCCAAATTCCCTGAGAGTTATCCATGTTCCACTCGTTGCGGAATGCCAACCCGGAGTGCTGAATCCGGCCAATAGCGAATATGTGCTGGCAACGCTGCGCCGTGCTGTGCAAGGGTGTCAAGGTTATGCACAGGGGCAGGGTGAGTTCTCCGGCATGGTCACTGCGCCGGTACATAAGGGCATCATCAACGAGGCGGGCATCACGTTCACCGGACATACCGAATTTCTCGCCGAACTTACCGGTGCGATGCAAGCAGTGATGATGCTGGTCGGCGGCGGGATGCGCGTGGCACTCGTGACCACACACCTGCCGCTGAAAGACGTGGCCGCAGCGATTGATTCTCCTTTGCTCGAGAACGTGCTGCGTATCATTCAGCGCGATCTGCAAGGCCGCTTCGGTATCCCGCATCCGCGCATCCTAGTGGCCGGACTGAACCCGCATGCTGGCGAGGGCGGGCATCTGGGACGGGAAGAGATCGAGGTGATGATCCCAGTGCTGGATAGATTGCGTGCTGAGGGAATGGACGTCAGCGCGCCGCTGCCGGCCGACACCTTGTTTACGCCGCACATATTGGCGCAAAGCGACTGTGTATTGAGCATGTATCACGACCAGGGATTGCCGGTACTCAAGCACGCCAGTTTCGGACTAGGGGTGAACGTCACCCTCGGTTTGCCCATCATCCGGACTTCGGTAGACCATGGCACGGCGTTGGACTTGGCGGGAACTGGAAAAGCGGATGGCAGGAGTATGTTGGAAGCCATCAAGCTTGCAGCCGAGTTGGTTCAGTGCGAAACGATGTATCGTGCATAAGGCGCGCAAACGATTTGGCCAGAATTTTCTCGTCGATGAAAGGATAATTGCGGACATCATTGCAGCGATACGTCCCGAACGTGAAGACAACATGGTCGAGATCGGGCCGGGCCTGGGTGCGTTGACACGCCCGTTGTTGAAAATATTGAATCATCTGCATGTGGTAGAGATCGACTGGGACATCATCGCGCGGCTGGAGAAAGACTATCCCGGTGGTGGTGCGAAACCGAAACTGGCTATCCATGCCGGAGATGCACTGGAGTTCGATTTTGCGGCGCTTCCTGCGCCATTGCGCATTGTGGGTAACCTGCCCTACAACATCTCTTCGCCGTTGCTGTTTCACCTTGCAACTTATGCCGAGCGCATAGCCGACATGCATTTCATGCTACAAAACGAGGTAGTCGAACGTATGGTGGCCGAACCTTCCTCGCACGCATACGGAAGGCTTTCGGTGATGTTGCAATACCGTTTCCGGATGGAAAAGCTGATTGACGTGCCACCCGAATCTTTCCGCCCCGCGCCTAAGGTGGATTCCGCAATTGTGCGGATGATTCCGCTGCCGGCGAATGAAATCGCAGTGCGCAACGAGAAGCTGTTTGCGGAGATTGTCAGAGTGGCCTTTGGACAGCGCCGGAAAACACTGCGCAACACCTTGCGGAGTTACCTGAACGAGGGTGATTTTGAGAAGCTCGGCATTGATGCGCAGCTACGCGCGGAAAATCTCTCCGTGACGGATTTTGCCAAGGTGGCGAATTACCTGCACCAACGGCAGGCTGACGGTTAACTAGCTTTCTTCTGGATCAGTTCGATCCTGTAACCGTCGGGATCTTCGACAAATGCGATTACCGTGCTGCCATGTTTCATCTTTCCAGCCTCACGTACAACTTTGCCGCCGCGCTGTTTGATGTTTTCGCACGCGGTGTAAGCATCTTCCACTTCAATAGCGATGTGGCCAAAGGCATTGCCGAGATCATATTTGTCCGTACCCCAGTTGTAGGTCAGTTCTATCACCGCACCGCTGGCCTCGTCGGTGTATCCGACAAAAGCCAACGTGAATTTCCCGTCAGGATAATCGTTGCGGCGCAGCAATTTCATGCCAAGCACCCCAGTGTAAAAGGTTAATGATTTTTCCAGATCGGTTACGCGCAGCATGGTGTGGAGTATGCGCATCGGAATTTCTCCATATTGAAAATTTTGGTTTCGGTAGTCGTTATCATATAGGGTAAAATGTCTTCAAGTTGCACATATTACCCAATATACACAGCAAAGATCATGTCTGAATCGTTCCCGTTAGTAATGACTTTCGCCGCTACCGACCCCAGCGGGGGCGCGGGCATGCAGGCTGACCTGTTGACCATTTCCAGCATGGGCTGCCACCCCTTGTCGGTAGTAACGGCAATTACCGTGCAGGATACCAGCGGGGTTGATGATGTGTTGCCGATAGATGCTGAATGGGTGGTGGACCAAGCGCGCGCAATGCTGGAGGATGTCCCTGTAGCGGCATTCAAGATCGGCCTGCTGGGCAGCGTGGAAAACATTGCCGCAATTGCCGAGATATTGGCGGACTATCCCGATATCCCGCTGGTGCTGGATCCGGTGCTGTCTTCGGGACGCGGGGACGAATTGGCGAATGACGACATGCTGGATGCAATGCGCGAATTGCTGATTGCCCAGAGTACCATCATCACGCCAAACAGCATGGAAGCACGCCGTCTCGCGCTGGATGAAGACAATGACGAGGACGATCCGTCGCTCGAAGAATGTGCCAAGCGCATATTGCGCATGGGTTGCGAATACGTGCTGATCACGGGCACACATGAACAAACACCCAAGGTCACCAACACTCTGTATAGCGAGCGCGGGGTCATCAGCAGCGACAGCTGGACGCGGTTGCCCGGAATCTATCACGGTTCCGGCTGCACGTTGGCGTCAGCGATTGCCGCGTTGATGGCGCAGGGTGTGGCCGTTCCGGAAGCTGTAAAAGAGGCGCAGGAATACACTTGGCAAACACTGAATGCGGGCTTCCGTCCCGGCATGGGACAACATATTCCGGATCGATTGTTCTGGGCGCGCGGAGAAGAAGATGACGAACCACAGCCGGAACAGCCCGATTAGAGGGCTGTATGCGATCACGCCGGATGAGAAGGATACGCCGGAGCTATTGCGCAAAGTGAGGCTGGCTTTGATCGGCGGAGTAGATGTTTTGCAGTATCGCAACAAGGCAGCTGACGCAGTTTTGCGTCTGGAACAGGCCTTGGAATTGCGCGAACTTGCGAATGAATTCTCAGTACCATTGATCATCAACGATGACGTTGGATTGGCCCAGCAAGCAGAAGCGGATGGCGTGCATCTGGGCCGTGAAGACGCTAGTGTTGCTTCCGCCCGTGCGCTGCTCGGGGAAGGCAAAATCATCGGTGTATCTTGCTATAATCGTACAGCTTTGGCGCTTGATGCGGCTCGACAGGGTGCAGATTACGTGGCCTTTGGCAGTTTCTTTGCATCGGCGGTGAAACCCGACGCGGTGACGGCCACGCCTGAATTATTGCGGCAGGCACGCCGCGAGATCGAACTACCATTGGTGGCGATAGGTGGCATCACGGTACACAACGGCGCAAAACTGCTGGAAGCCGGCGCGAATGCACTGGCTGTTATTTCCGCGTTATTCAGCGCGGACGATATTCAAGAAGCTGCGCGGCTGTTTTCGAGTTTTAATTATCCTGAAACCGTTACGATAGACAGAAAGAATCAACATGACCTCGCAAAGCCAGAAACTATTCGATGAATCCCAAAAAGTCATTCCGGGAGGAGTGAATTCTCCGGTGCGCGCATTCCGTTCAGTCGGAGGCACACCGCTGTTCTTTCAGCGCGGACAAGGCGCTTATGTGTGGGATGCCGATGGAAAACGTTACACGGATTATGTAGGATCATGGGGACCGATGATTGTCGGGCATTGTCACCCCGAAGTGGTCAAGGCGGTGCAGGAAGCAGCCTCACAAGGATTGGGATTCGGCGCGCCCACGGCGGCCGAATTGGAAATGGCGAATCTGTTGTGCAAACTGCTGCCCAGTCTCGAAATGGTGCGACTGGTCAGCTCAGGCACCGAGGCCACGATGACCGCGATACGCCTCGCGCGCGGTTTTACCGGACGCAGCCGCATCATAAAATTCGAGGGTTGTTACCATGGCCATTCCGACGGATTGCTGGTTAAAGCCGGTTCCGGCGCGCTGACATTCGGTCAACCGAGTTCGTCAGGTGTTCCGGCAGAAATCGCCGCGCTGACCACGGTACTGGATTACAACGATGCAGCAGGATTGGAGCGCACTTTCGCGGAAATGGGCAAGGAAATTGCGGCCGTGATCGTCGAGCCGGTGGCGGGCAACATGAACCTGGTCACACCCAAACAGGAGTTCCTGAATGCCTTGCGCAAGCTGTGCACCAAACATGGCACTGTGTTGATACTCGATGAGGTGATGACCGGCTTCCGCGTAAGTCTGCAAGGCGCACAGGGTTACTACGGCATCAAACCCGATCTCGTGACGCTGGGCAAAGTGATGGGCGGCGGGTTGCCGGCGGCCGCTTTCGGTGGTCGGCGCGACATCATGCAAAGCTTGGCACCACTCGGCCCGGTATATCAGGCCGGCACCCTGTCCGGCAATCCGATTGCGGTCGCCGCCGGCATGGCTACGCTCAAGCTTATTCAGGCCAAGGGGTTTTACGAAAACCTGTCAAGATTGGCCAAACAATTGACCGAAGGATTGACGGCTAGTGCGAAGGAGCATGGCATCCAGTTTTGCGCTCAATCAATCGGGGGCATGTTCGGTTTGTATTTCAGCAAGGTTTTGCCAACCAGTTACGCTGAGGTGATGAATTGCGACAAGGAGGCGTTCAATCGATTTTTCCATGCCATGCTCGATGCAGGCGTGTATCTTGCGCCTTCTGCATTCGAAGCAGGTTTTGTCTCCTCGGCCCATACCGAAGCGGACATCGCAGCGACAATTGCAGCAGCTGACAAGATTTTCAAGTCCTGGAAGTGATGGGGCTATTTTCGCAAGCTGCTTTCTATACCACCGTCAATCATCTGAGAGATCTGCCGCAGCACGGCGGCAGGGAAGTGGCGTTCGTCGGACGATCCAATGCGGGCAAGTCAAGCGCGATCAATACGCTGGCGAATCATGTGCGACTGGCCTATACCAGCAAAACACCGGGACGCACCCAGCATCTGAATTACTTTTCGCTGGGCGACAATAATTTTCTGGTGGATTTGCCCGGTTACGGTTATGCCAAAGTGCCTCCCGAAAGCAAACGTCACTGGGAGGGTTTGCTAAGTGAATATTTGCAAACTCGCGATGAGTTGCGCGGCCTGGTAGTGATCATGGATTCCCGCCATCCCCTGACCGAACTGGATGAAAATATGCTCAGCTGGTTTGCGCCGACCGGCAAGCCGTTGCATATCCTGCTCACCAAATCGGACAAGCTCAGCAGGCAACAAGCCACGCTTACGCTGAATCGGGTAAAATCTTTTCTCGACGAGCATTTTCCTCAATGTACGGTGCAATTATTTTCCAGCCTGAAAAAACTGGGCACGGAAGAAGCGGAAGGCGTAATTGCGAGCTGGTTTGCGTATGGGCAAAAAAATACCCCCGGCCAAAGGGGGAGGCCGGGGGCAAAGTCTTAACACAGTTAAGACACACGCTCAGGGAGGAGAAACGTGGAATGATTTTCACCATTCGCAGCGTATGATAAGCAGTTCCTGAAATAGTTCCAAAGAAAATTAATTTTGTAGGAAATAACCATGCAAACACTAGGACAATACCCACACGTCAGGATGCGACGTATGCGCCACGATGGCTTTTCACGAGACCTGATGCGTGAGCATGTGCTTACACCGGCTGATTTCATCTACCCGGTTTTTGTTTTGGAAGGCAATAATAAGGTCGAAGATGTGAAGTCAATGCCGGGGGTGCAGCGCAAGTCTTTGAACCTGTTGTTAAAAGATGCTGAACAGTGCGTCAAACTGGGAATTCCCGTGATGGCAATCTTCCCGGTAATCGATGCGTCGCTGAAAAGCCTGGATGCGCGCGAAGCATACAATCCGAATGGACTAGTGCCACGTGTGGTCGCTGAGCTGAAAAAGAGTTTCCCTGAGCTTGGTGTGATGACCGACATTGCGCTAGATCCATATACCAGCCACGGGCAGGACGGTCTGATCGACGACAGCGGCTACGTTCTGAATGACGAGACTGTGGCGGTGCTGGCCAAGCAGGCACAGGCACACGCCGCAGCCGCAGCCGATATCGTCGCCCCCTCCGACATGATGGACGGACGCATAGGCGCGGTGCGCTCGGCGCTCGATGCCAACAAGCACATACACACCCGCATCATGGCCTATTCGGCAAAATATGCATCCAGCTTCTATGGACCTTTTCGCGATGCGGTCGGTTCCAGCGACAACTTGGGTTCGGGCAATAAATACACATACCAGATGGATCCGGCCAATTCCGATGAAGCATTGTGGGAGGTCGGTCTGGATTTGCAGGAAGGCGCAGATATGGTGATGGTAAAGCCCGGCATGCCCTACCTGGATATTGTGCGAAGGGTTAAGGACGAGTTCAAGGCGCCGACCTTCGCCTATCAGGTCAGCGGCGAATATGCGATGCTCAAGGCAGCCGCCCAGAACGGCTGGCTGAACGAGAGGGCTTGTGTATTGGAAGCGTTGTTGGCGTTCAAACGTGCTGGTGCAGACGGGATACTGACCTATTTTGCTTTGGATGCAGCGCGCTGGCTGAAAGTCCAGGCGTAAACCAACGAACCGTTTATATCGATGGATTGGGCCGGTTCAAAGTGCCATAATCATTGAACCTTCCAATACTATCAGGCAGCTAACAATCCCGACACTGCCGCAATATCCGCATGTGTCTCGGGATGGCGGACTCCGCTATGGCGAGCCTTTTCGGGCAGAACAATGATGTGTGTCTGCGTACCGGATTCGCTGGTCAAAGTATAGCTTGGCACAGTCTCCTGGCGTCCGCTGGTTTGGACTTTCCATTCACCATCTTCGAAATCAATATTGCGTTTGAGCAGGAACAACAAAACTGCTTTTGCATCGTCGCTGAACAGCATCAAGTTGATATCCGAACTATCGCCAGCCAAACCGTTCAATACCGAACCCGTCAGATAGGGATGGAATTCTGCCAGCACTCCCATGATATTTAACGCTTCTTCGCGTAACTGGCGCAATATGTCGGGGTGACTATCGCGCTGATAAAGCGCGCGGTAGCTGTTCAAGGCGTCATTGACTTCCTGGTTGCTTGGCAGGTGTTGTGTATCAGCTGCCCCAAGTTGTCGAGCTGCTTTGCGTTTGGCAAATGCGTGGTCAGTGATGCCATCCTCCGCCATCAGCTTAGCAGCTTGATGCGCCAATTGCTCGCGCATCAAATCGCGTCTGTTTGCATATTCTCGGGGCGCGCGTTCTTTAGGCATGCGTATGGTCAGAGCAACTGATCCTTGAGGGTTTCTGCCGGTTTGACCTCTTCGCTTGGAGCAGGCATTACATGTTCGGGCGGAACATTCTCTTTATAAAAATATTCTACCAGAGGACTATTGTCATCACGATATCCGTCATCGTCGATGTGCACGGCAACCATGTTGTCAGGCATGGTATAAACAGCCTCAGGCACATCTTTGAGTACCTTTTCCATGTAACCCATCCATATTGGCAGGGCCGCCCCACCTCCGGTTTCCCTGTCTCCCAGACTGCGTGGTTGATCGTAACCCATCCACGCGATGCCGACTACGGTTGGATGGAAGCCGCAAAACCAGGCATCGATTGAATCGTTGGTAGTGCCGGTCTTGCCGGCCAAGTCCTGCCGGCCAAGTTGCATGGCCCGTATGCCGGTGCCGTGCTTGACCACGTCCTGCAACATGCTGACCATGGTGTAGGCATTGCGCACATCAATTACTTGCTTTGCACCATTTCCGGCAACTTCAGGTGTTGTTCTACTCAGCACGGTACCCCGCGCATCTTCAATACGATCTATAAAATATGGCGAAACCAGAAATCCTCCGTTGGCGAACACAGAATAGCCAGTCAACATTTGCATTGGTGTCACGGATCCGGCTCCCAAAGCCATGGTCAGATACGCAGGATACCTGGCGGGATCAAAACCAAACCTGGTAATATAATCGTGGGCATATTCCGGGGTGATGGACTGCAATATACGTATAGAGACCAGATTCTTTGATTTGATCAAACCCTGCCGCATACGCATCGGTCCTTCGAATTTTCCATCATAGTTCTTCGGTTCCCAAGGCTCGTTGCCGGTTTGTTCCGCATCAAAGATTAAGGGAGCATCATTGATCACTGTGGCGGGGGTAAAGCCCTTTTCCAGAGCTGCAGAATATACGAAGGGCTTGAAGCTCGAGCCCGGTTGGCGCCATGCCTGCGTGATATGGTTGAATTGATTGCTATTGAAATCGAAGCCGCCTACCAATGAGTAAATTGCGCCATTTCGCGGATTTCCTGAAACGAAAGCAGCCTCGACTTGTGGTAGCTGGGTTATTTGCCAAACACCCTTTTCGTCCTTGTGCAATCGAATGATGGAGCCGGCATTGATACGCTGGTTCAGGGCGACTCTCTTGGTCAAAGCTGCATGGGCGAATTGCAACGCATCCCCGCTGACTTCGACGACCTCCCCGCCCTTGCAATAAGCTTGAACCAATTCGGGTGATGCCGACAGAACTACTGCAGGAATTAGATCATCGCTGTCTTCGACATCTTGCAGGGTTTCATCGAGGAGATCGGTGTTACTTGTGTCGCCGTGCAAATCTACGAATCCTTCCGGGCCGCGGTAGCCTTGGCGTCTATCATATTCAAGCACGCCTGCGCGTACTGCTTGATAAGCGGCTAACTGATCCTTTTGCCGAATGGTGGTGTAAACCTTGAAGCCTTGCGTGTAAGTGTCGTCCTGATATTTTTCATATACAGCCTGTCGGACCATTTCCGCAAGGTAGTCTGCCTTGACTCCGAACTCCTGATTGCCGCGGACGGTCACGATGGGTTGTTGTTGCGCAAGCTCATATTGCTCGTCGTTAATATAATTCAATTCATGCATGCGGCGCAGAACATAAAGCTGTCGAAGTTTGGCGCGCTTCGGATTGACTACAGGATTATAGGATGACGGTGCTTTGGGCAAACCCGCGAGCATGGCTGCTTCCGCAATCGTGACCTGGGCCAGGGGTTTGCCAAAGTAAACCTGGGCAGCCGAGGCAAAACCGTATGCACGCTGGCCAAGGTAAATCTGATTGATATAAAGCTGCAAGATTTCGTCTTTGCTCAAGCTGTGCTCTATTTTAAAGGTGAGCAATACTTCGTTGAATTTACGGGTCCAGGTCTTTTCCTTGGTAAGAAAAAAATTGCGCGCCACTTGCATGGTGATCGTGCTGGCCCCCTGTTTAACGGAGCCGGAAGTGAAATTGGAAAATGCGGCCCGTACTACTCCCATGTAATCTATGCCGCCATGCTCGTAAAATCTATCGTCTTCAGCAGCAAGAATTGCCTGTTTCATAACATCAGGCACATCAGTGATTTTGATCAGCGCGCGGCGTTCCTCGCCGAATTCGCCGAGTAGCGTGCCTTCGGCGCTATAAATGCGCAGCGGGATCTTGGGCCGATAGTCCGTAAGCACCTCAAGAGAAGGCAAAGACGGATATTCCAGCAAGGCCGCCAAGCCCAGCAGTATCGCAGGAAGCAAAAACAGAGTAAGGGTGATAAGAACAGGGAGAAGCCAGCGACGGGAAAGCATGAGCAGTTGTCCGAAAATTAGTAACAATGATATTGTGTGCCGAATTATATCGACTCTGTAGATATAAATAACCCCCAAAAATAGCTTTACACAGTTTATAGTTATTGCTAGGATTTAAACCACTTTGTACAAATAGAGTGCTAACCGGTCAATGATTAAAGTAAATTTTGACATCCCGCTTGATTTCTTGTGGGCTAAAACTCCGCCTTTGATAGGTGTAGACATCAGCGCTTCATCGATCAAGATGGTTGAACTGAGCGAGACGTCCAAAAAGGGAATTTATAATATTGATCGATATGCGATCGAATTGTTGCCTAAAGATGCTATCACTGACGGCAATATCAACAATCTTGAAGCTGTTTCGGAAACCATACAACGTGCATGGAAGCGGATGGGTTCAAGAATCAGGAATGTGAGTTTGGCGTTGCCAGCCGCGTCGGTAATTACCAAAAAGATACTGTTACCCAGCGGGCTTCGTGACGAGGATTTGGAATACCAAGTCGAATCAGAGGCCAACCAATACATTCCGTTTGCACTGGAAGAGGTTAACCTGGACTTTCAGGTGATCGGACCCGCACCGGAAAATGAAGAAGAGCTGGAAGTGTTACTAGCGGCTTCACGTAAGGCAAATGTCGAGGATCGGGTCGCAGCCGCGCAACTGGCCGGACTTAAGGCCTTAGTCATGGATGTCGAGCCTTATGCGGCCGAAACGGCTTTCGAACAGATTCGCCTTCAACTGCCAGAAGGCGCTGTCGACAAATGCGTGGCACTGATAGACATAGGCGCGAACGTCATGAACGTCAACGTGCTGCGTAACGGGCAGTCGGTCTATTCAAGAGATCAGCAGGTTGGCGGTGAACAATTGACGCAGCAGATTCAAAGTGTGTTCGGCCTATCTGCAGAAGAAGCTGAATCAGCCAAACGTAATGGCGGCCTGCCTGATAATTATGAAAGCGATGTTTTGTCGCCGTTCCGTGAGAACTTGGTAACGGAAATCGCGCGTGCATTGCAGTTTTTCTTCAGTTCAACTCAATACCATGAAGTTGATTACATCGTGCTTTCGGGTGGATGCGCGGCACTTCCGGGATTGGATGACGCGGTGGCTACCCGCACCCAAGTGAGCACGATGGTAGCGAATCCTTTTGCAATGATGACATTGTCGGGCCGGATCAAGCCGCGGCAGCTGCAAATCGACGCGCCGTCATTGATTATCGCTTGCGGCCTGGCTTTGCGGAGGTTCGATCCATCGTGATACGCGTAAACCTCTTACCGCACCGCGCAGAAAAACGGCGTGCCCGCCAAATACAATTTATCGCGTTTAGCGTGATTTCTGTCGCTCTTGCCGGATTCTTGGTGGGGATCGTGGTGCTTGCAATCGACAGCCAGATATCCTATCAGGAAAGGCGCAATGCATATTTGAAACAAGAAACGGCGGTATTGGACAAACAAATTGCGGAAATCAGAAAGCTCCGGGAACAAACGCAGGCCCTGCTGTCTCGCAAGAATGTAGTGGAAGGTTTGCAAAGCACCCGCTCTGACGTCGTGCATCTTCTTGATCAAATGTTGCGCATACTTCCGGATGGGGTGTATCTCAATACGCTCAAGCAAAAGGGCAATAAAATCAATCTGGTCGGTTTTACACAGTCAAATGCGCGTGTTTCCACATTGATGAGGGCTATCGAAGATTCTCCATGGCTTGATACGCCTACGTTGATCGAAATTCATGCAGTTAGCAAAGGTGGCGGCCGTATCAGCCAGTTCACTTTGGATTTCAACTTGACCAAACCCAAGGCTGCAGCAAGCGGCGCCCCTGTAGCCAAACCTGTCGGCGCGAAGAAATAAGGTGTCAAGATGAATTTAGATGATCTGAAGAAAAGTTTTGCCGATCTGAAGCACCTGAATCCGAAGACCCCTGGGGCATGGCCATGGTCGGCAAAGATCATTGCTTTTGTGTTGATGTTTGTCGCTGTGATTGTGGCGGGCGCCTTTCTGTTGTGGCAACCAGATTGGGAAACATTGACCAAGGCCAGGGCAGAGGAAGGGCAGTTGAAGGAAACCTTTCTGGCCAAAAAGAGGCAGGCGATTAATCTGGACTTGATCAAGAAACAACTTACCGAAACCCAGGAATCGTTCGGGGCGCTTCTCAAGCAGCTTCCAAGTAAATCGGAAATGGATGCGTTGTTGACCGATATTAATCAGGCGGGTCTGGGGCGTGGTTTGCAGTTCGAACTTTTCAAGCCGGGAGCTGAAAAGATGGAAGGGGCATTCGCTGAACTGCCGATCACCATAAAAGTAACGGGGAATTATGATGATATCGGCAAATTTTCCAGCGACATAGCGATGTTGCCGCGTATCGTCACGCTAAATGATATATCGATTTCGCACTACGGCAAGGGTGACACGTTGGTCATGGATGCCACAGCGAAAACTTTCCGCTATCTGGATGAAAGAGAAATTGCCGCCCAGAAGAAGGCAGCCAATGCAAAACCTGGAGCGAGAAGAAGATGAGACTGATCCTTATTGCGCTTGTCTCGGTATTGCTGGCCGGTTGTGGCGGCGAGGAATTTCAGGATTTGCGCGATTTCGTCAAAAACTCCGGAGCGGACATGCGCGGAAAAATAGAACCCCCGCCGGAGGTAAAGCCGTATGAAAATTTTGTATACAACAATGACACCAATCTGCCCGATCCGTTCAAACCGAGAAAACCTGAAATGCGTCCTGGGGGCGGCACGGGGATAAATCAGCCCGATTTCGATCGGCCAAAAGAGGCATTGGAAGAGTTTCCTCTCGAAAACCTCAAGATGGTCGGATATCTTTACATGAAGAAGGTCGGTTGGGCAGTAATACGCGCACCCGATAGCAAGCTGTATCGGGTCAAAGCGGGAAACCATATGGGCACGAATTTTGGTTTGATCGTGGAAGTAACCGATATTGATGTCAAGGTCAAAGAATTGGTTCAGGACAGCGCAGGGGATTGGACTGAACGCATGAGTACCCTGCAGTTAATTGAATGATTAGGAGCACAATGATGAAACAGCATACAGACACTGTTAATAATATGTTCTCCGGGCGAATCGCGGCTATCTGCCTGCCGGTTAGGACTAGGATTGGCATATTTGCGGACTTGATCCGGCAAGGCAAGATGTTCAATCGCGCTCTTCATGGGACTGTCCGGAATGCAGCTGGACTGCTTGGACTGCTAATCAGTTTTGGTGTTCTTGGCGTGCAAGCGCATGCTGATACGCAGAACAGCATTTCTTCTCTGAGTGTCAATACGGGAGTTGGAACTACAATCATCAAAGTCGGATTGACACAGCCGCTTGCCGCCCTGCCAGCCGGGTTTACGGTCAACACTCCGCCAAGGATCGCTTTTGATTTTCCCGATACCGCAAATGGATTGGGGAAATCGGTACAGGATTTCAACGAAGGGGATCTGCGCAGCGCCAACATTGTTCAGGCCGGCAACCGTACCCGCCTTGTGGTCAACCTGAACCAAATGCTGACCTATGACACCAAAATTGACGGTAATAGCCTTCTGGTCACTTTACATAACAAACCCGCTGAGATGGCGGCCTCCCGCACATCGCGCTTTGCCGAGGCAATAGCAGGCAGCCAACAGCACGAGTTGCGCGACATAGATTTCCATCGCGGTAAAAATGGCGAAGGGCGCATCCAGGTCGACCTTTCCGATCCCGGTATCGGAATTGATATTCGGCAACAAGGTACCGCGCTGATCGTCGATTTCCTCAAAACCGATTTGCCGCGCAACTTGCAGCGCAAACTGGATGTGGCCGATTTTGCAACGCCGGTGCAAGATGTGGATACCTTTGCGCAGGGCGACGATGTGCGTATGGTGATTGAACCCACCGGCAATTGGGAACATGCGGCCTACCAAACAGACAACAAATTCATCGTCGAAGTAAAACCGGTCGTTGTGGAACCGGGAAAACTGAGCAAGGGCCCCGGTTATACGGGTGAAAAGCTGACACTGAATTTCCAGAAGATCGATGTTCGTGAAGCATTGAATGTGATAGCCGATTTCACCGAAACGAATATGGTAATCAGCGATAGCGTAAAGGGTAATATCACCTTGCGTCTGAAGGACGTGCCATGGGACCAGGCTTTTGACATCATTTTACAGAGCCGCGGTCTGGATATGCGCAAGAACGGCAATGTGATCCAGGTCGCACCACGCGAAGAGATAGCGGCCAAGGAAAAGCTCGACCTCACCGCCCATCAGGAAATCGCCGAATTGGAAGATCTGCGCACTGAAAGCTTCCAGTTGAGCTACCAAAAAGGCGCCGCGGTCGCAGCTATACTGACCAACAAGGATCAACGCCTGCTTTCAAAGCGCGGCAGCGCGGTGGTGGATGAACGCACCAATACCGTGTTTGTTCAAGACACACCTACACGTCTTGAAGAGGCGCGCAAATTGATCAACCAAATCGACGTGCCGGTTCGGCAAGTGATGATCGAAGCGCGCGTCGTCGAAGCATCGGACAAGTTCGGCAGGGATTTGGGCGTGAAGCTGGCATATAACTCAACCGATACCTTTAACGTGGGTAACGCATTGGGCAACGTGGGCGCCAATACCTTGCCATTGGGCGCCGGGAACAACCCTGGTCTGGGTTTGAGTTCGACGTCACCGACCGTCAACACGCCTAATGTAAATCTTCCGGTTGCTGCTGCCGGTACGTTCTCCATGCTGTTATTCAACAGCGCGGCGAGTAAATTGTTGTCAGTAGAACTGTCGGCGCTCGAAACCGACAGCAAGGGCAAGGTTATTTCCAGCCCGCGTGTAGTCACATCGGACCAGACGGAAGCCTTGATAGAGACAGGTACCGAAATTCCCTATCAAGAGGCCACCAGCAGCGGTGCGACAAGCGTGGCATTCAAGAAAGCCACTTTGAGTTTGGCGGTCAAGCCGCAAATCACCCCCGATGACAATGTCATCATGGATATCAAGGTAAACAAGGATTCGCCTGGGACAATATATGCAGGTGTTCCCAGCATTGACACCAATTCGGTAAAAACCCAGGTGCTGGTGGAGAACGGCGGGACGGTGGTGATTGGCGGTGTCTACGCCCAGACAAATACTTTTGGTGAAAGCAAAGTGCCGTTTCTTGGCGATATTCCGGGTCTGGGCTACTTGTTCAGATCCACGTCCAAGGTCAACAACAAGAGTGAGCTGCTGGTCTTCATTTCGCCCAAGATCATCAAGGACGCCATGAGTTTGCGTTGATACAAGGCACACGCTTTACACCATTCGTTAAAATTAAATGGAAAGCCCGGCTGGTCCGGGCTTTTGATTTTTTATCGTTTACAATATGAGGCATGCAGAACAGCCAGGAAAAAGATAGTGCAGAACACCTTCCGGACGAACGTCGTTCGGATGGCAGTCTTCCGAACAAAAATCTTTCAAATATTAACCGCAAAATGCAGTCCGGCAATCTGATCCTGGTGGGTATGATGGGTTCCGGCAAAACCACGATGGGTCGCGCACTGGCCAGACATCTCGGCAAGTCCTTCGTGGACAGCGATGAGGAAATCATCAAGCGGACGGGCGTGACAGTCCCGCATATATTCGATATTGAGGGTGAGTCAGGTTTCC
>Ga0210097_1000228_pt1 | contig 23139 bp, 23 predicted proteins | sample Joice_CattailNLA_2_FD_185521 | JGI IMG/M metagenome (GOLD analysis project Ga0210097, IMG submission 185521) | Wetland microbial communities from San Francisco Bay, California, USA, that impact long-term carbon sequestration - Joice_CattailNLA_D2... | ecosystem: Environmental > Aquatic > Marine...
GCTTGAAGATAGAGAAAAAGCCTTCAATGGTGTTGGTATGAATTGCTGAATATTCTTTATTGACGTACTCGCCGCGAGAGTGATTCACAGTAAAGTGGTGTCGGAAATACGGCAACAAGTTGTAATAGATTACGGATTCATCGGTCATAAGAATAGTATTCCTTGCGATGTTTTCCTTTAGGATAGGCCAAAGCTCATGCCTTTTGAAGCTTTCCATAACCATGCTGCGGCTATGTCCAGTAGTGCGATCAACCAAGGAAAGAACCTTGCGCTTTTGTGCTGGGCCGCATTTAGGCTTTGCTTTGCGAGTATCAATGCCAATATAGGTTTCATCAATCTCTACAACTCTGCCCTTTCCGCCAAGTGGAGTGATGCTGTTGTCGCGCATAGCTTCACGGATACGATGCGACATGAACCAAGCGCTCTTGAGAGTAATGCCCAAGGTGCGATGCAGTTGATTGGAGCTGATGCCCTTCTTGCTGGAAGAGATCAGGAAGATGGCTTGCAGCCAGAGGTGCATCGGAATATGGCTGGCTTCAAATATGGTTCCGATTTTCACGGTAAACGGCTTGCGGCAGTCATAGCACTTGTAAGTGCCGATGCGAGTGCTTTTGCCTTGCATCTTGCGATTGCGCTCAACTCCGCCGCAATGAGGGCACACAGGGCCATTAGGCCACAGTTTGGCTTCAACGAACTCGTAAGCCGCTTCTTCGTTATGAAAATATGGTTGTGAAAGTATGCTCATGGCTGTTTCTCCTTTTATCTTAGGAAACAGTCTACTACTTTAATGTGGGTACGTCAAGTATAATATTGCCAAGCCGATGATGTGGCGCGGGGTGCGGAACTGGCCCGCATCGCCCTGACTCCCCAGCACCGAGAGCAGGTACTCGAAGGCGTCACCCAAGCGCTCGGAATGGTCATAGGTGAATTCGTTGATGATCTTCAGAAAGCTCTTCAGCGTCTCGGGGTCGCGATACGGCAAATAGGCGTTCTTGAAGATATCGCGAAACAGCGGCGGGATGCCGGGGTTTTGCGGCATCGTGGAGATGCCTTCACCATAGAGGCCGATCAATTCGTGACCGCCAATGCCTTTGCTCATCAGCTTGGCCCAGCCGTAGCTGGCAAACTTGCCGGTGAAGAATTTACGCTTGCCACCCAGCTCCTCGGCTTCGGCGTCCATGTCATCCATGAATTTGTAGATCAGCGCAATGGTGATCTGTTCGACCTGCGATTTTGGGTCTGGCACTTTGCCAACAAGAATGTCGCGGGCGGTATCGATGCGGCGCTTCGTTTCGGTGTCTAACATTACATTCCCTTATGCAGCAAACTGGTCCAATGGTACGTAATCCCTGATGTAATTGGGAATGAGCTCGCGATATTGTTTGGGCACGGCCTTGAAATCGCTGGACGAGAAGAACGGATTGGTGGCGAGATCGGTGTAGTCTTTGGTCTCGATGATGCGGCGTATCTGATCGCTGACGACGTAGGCCTTGAAGTAATTCTTGAGCGCGGGCATGGCTTCTGCATCCTGCGGCTTGTAGTCAGCGACGAATTTGGAGAATTCTTCTTCCAGCAGTTCGTCCTTGGACTTGAAGCGCGGAATCAGGCCGAAGATTTTTTCCAGAATTTCGCGCAGGCCGAGGCGGCGATCCACATCGGCGGCGCGGCGCAATTTATCGAGGTTGTAGTATTCCTCCGGCTTGTCGAACACTTCACGGTTGACGTAGTCGATCACCTTATCCCATTGCCCTGCCTCGACGGCGGCTGCAATGGTTGCATCCTCGCGCACCGTATCCTCGAAGCGCTGATAGAACATGCGGTCGATCTTCATGCCTTCGGCGGTAATCTGCTCGACCTTGAGCGAGGCAATGATGTCGCCGCCGAGGTGCTCATAGCTTTCTATTTCAACAACTCCTCCACCTCCGCCAGTATCTTCGCCGCGCTTGCCTTTTGGCTTGGGCAGCTTGAGGACTTCGTCGTAGTTGTATTCCTCCTCGAAATATTCACAGTTGGCAAAGAAGTCGAACAACTTGAAGGAGGTCTTATGCGCCTCCTTGATGCTTTCCTTGTGGGCCTTGTCGTGTAGCTCTTCGAGGAAATCGTGTTTGCGGGTACCGCGCCCCTTGATCTGGATGAAATCGGTAGGCGAAAAGATCGGCCGGAACAGACCAAGATTGAGCAGATCCGGACAATCGTAGCCGGTGGTCATCATGCCGACGGTGACGCAGATGCGCGCTTTGCTGGTTTTGTACTCGGGCAGGAAATTCCCCGAGCCAAGCAGCCTGTTGTTGGTGAAGTTGATGGTGAACTGCTGGGCATCCTGAATCTGCGATGTAACCTGCACTGCAAAGTCGGACTGGTATTTACCGGGAAACATCACGTCCGCCATTTGATTAAGAATCTGCGCAAGTTTGCTGGCGTGATGTTGGCTCACGGCGAAAATGATGGATTTCCCGATCTCGCCGCTGATGGGATCGCGGTAAGCGTGCTCCAGAAAGGTCTTGCAGAAAAGCTGGTTGGTTGCATCCGAAAAGAAGCGCTTCTCGAATTCGCTTTGTTTGAAAGTTTCCTTCTGGTCTTCGCCCTGGTCGTCCTTGAAGTCCACGACAAAACCCTGTTCGGACAACAACTGCGTGGTGACCTCGCTGCGAGTATCCACAACGGTCGGGTTGATGAGAAAGCCATCTTTCACTCCATCGAGCAGAGAATAGCGGTAAGTGGGCTGACCATCCTCGCAGCCGAAAGTGCGGTAGGTGTCGAGCAACAGGCGGCGTTCCAGTTCGCGCGGGTCTTTTGTATTCTTAGCCTTGTCGAATTTCTTCAGGTAGTCGCGCGGTGTGGCGGTGAGGCCAAGCTTATAGCCGATGAAATAATCAAAGACGGCGCGGGCGTTGCCCCCGATGGATCGGTGCGCTTCGTCGGAAATCACCAGATCGAAATCGGTCGGCGAAAACAGATGCTGGTATTTGTTGTTGAACAGCAGAGATTGGACTGTCGTAACCACGATCTCGGCGTGCCGCCAATCGTCGCGATTATCTTTGTAGATGACAGTTTTGTAATCGTTGGCGAGCACCTTAGTGAAAGCCTTCCATGCCTGATCCTCCAGCTCCAGCCTATCCACGAGGAAAAGTACACGCTGTGCGTTGCCGGAGCGCAGGAAGAGTTTGATCACAGCGGCAGCAGTAAGTGTCTTGCCGGTTCCGGTCGCCATCTCGAATAGGAATCGGTCTTTGCCGTTTTTGACTGCGCTTTGCAGTGCGGCCATTGCCTTCTTTTGATAGGCGCGGAGAAAGCGCAGGCTGTTAGCGGCGATGAAAGCGCCGCGTTCTGCTTCGTGCTTCCATGCGGCCTCGTCCGCATAGCCGGGACGTTGTGTGAGCACGACGTAATCGCTGTCGATCTTCTCTTCGACAAGGCGCTTGGGATCGGGTGCGGATTTCTGGTAACCCATCACTGACGATGGCGTCGGGAAAGTAGTAATCACGTAGGGGTTGCCGCGCTCCAAGTCCCAGAAGTAATGCAGGTTGCCGTTGGAAAGAATGACGAAGCGGCATTTCTGAGATTGAGCGTATTTGCGCGCTTGTTCCTTGCCGGCAAGCGGGTTTTTGCTTTCGGCCTTTGCTTCGAGGACTATAAAGGGAAAACCCTTTTCATTTAGCAACAGAAAATCTATGTAACCTTTGGAAGTTTTTTCGAAGTCATTGCCCAACGCGTCAAGTTCTTGTGATTTGATCGTAACGCTGGGTTCGAGCTGGATATTTGCAGGAGATTTACCATCGGCAAAGAAACGCCAGCCAGCCGCTTCGAGCAGGTTGTTGATTTTGATTCGGGCTGTAGCTTCTTTGCTATTCACGAGTATTTATTTTTCTTTCCACGGCGCAAAGCCAATTGGGCGCTTCTTCTTTGGCTCTGGTGGCTCCATTAACTGACGAATTGCGATGATGATCTCGGCGATGGCCTTGTCATGTGCACCAACCTTGCGTTCGAGCTGGTTAAGCTTCTGTGCCAACTCTTTGTGCCCCGCAACAAGTTCGCGCAAGCGGACAAAAGCGCGCACGACATGGACACTGACCTCTATCGCAATTGGTGAATTCAGCACGCTGGCGGCCATGATGGCGCCGTGCTCTGTGAACGCATAAGGCAAAGATGGCGAATATTTTAGCTTGTCGAGGTGGTCGCAATTTGCGACCACCTCGACTTTTTCATTGGCGGTGAGCTTAAACATGAAATCCTCAGGGAAACGCTCGATGTTGCGACGCACCTGCTCATTCAAGCGCTTGGTTTCCACCCCATATAGCTCTGCCAGATCAGCATCCAGCATGACTTTGTGCCCGCGGATAATAAGTATCCGCGATTCAATCTGCGTCAAAGTCACAACCGGCTTCTTGACGGCCATTCGTTTTCCCCTTTGCGGCATTCTACACAATCATCAACAAAACACGGCATAATTGCGTCGCCATCCTTCCGGGCATCAGTAACAAGATGTAATGATCAAGGCGCGACATGCCGCAACACACTTCAACTTCGCATTCTGAAGGGCCCATGAGCCCCAAGGCCTGGTATCAGGCTTTCAGCGCCACGCCGGAATTTGTACCGGATGCCGCGCAGGCGGCGGCGATCGCCGAACTGGACGTGCTCTGGCATCAGTTGGTGGATTTCAAAACCAAACGCGAACAATTCCTAGGGCACAGCCTGCTCAGCCCCGATGTGCCCAAGGGTTTATATATGTGGGGCGGCGTCGGGCGCGGCAAGACATTCCTGATGGATGCGTTCTACGCCTGCCTGCCCTATCGCCGAAAACGCCGCATCCACTTTCACAATTTCATGGCCGAGGTGCATAACGAGATGAAGGCGCTGGCCGGCAAGGATGATCCGTTGATCGCGCTGGCCAACGGCATCGCCAAGTCCACCCGTTTGTTGTGCCTGGACGAGTTCCACGTCGACGATATCGCCGACGCGATGATACTGGGGCGCCTGGTAACGGCGCTGTTCGAGCGCGGCGTGATACTGATGACCACTTCCAACTTCCCGCCGGACGGCCTGTACCCGAACGGTTTACAGCGCAACAACTTCCTGCCGGTAATCGCCCTGCTCAAGCGCGAGCTGAAGGTGATGCACATCGAAAGCGGCGCTGACTACCGCCTGCGCGCGATGACGCGCGAGCCGCTGTTCCTGACGGCGAACGATGCCGAGGGCGTATCCGCGAACGAAACGCGCATGTCGGCGCTGTTCGACAAGATCGCCGGCGATTCGCTGCGCGATGAAAAGCATGTCTCGATCTTGGGCCGGCTGATCCCGGTGCGGCGCATCGCGCACAACGTGGTGTGGTTCGATTTTGCCGATCTGTGCGGCGGCGCGCACTCTCAGTCCGATTACCTGGAGATCGCGCACCGCTTCCCCACGGTTTTTGTGTCCAATATCCCGCAACTGACTACTGATAATGCCGACGCGACGCGGCGCTTCACCTGGCTGATCGATGTGTTTTACGACAACCATGTGCGGCTGGTGGCGTCGGCATCAGTCGAGCTGGAGAATGTGTTCAGCGACGAGATGTCGTTCGGCGAGGCATCGCGCACCGCGAGCCGGTTGACCGAGATGCAGACGCTGCACTATCTGAAGCTGCTACACCAGTCGCAGCGGGTGACATTGTAGGAATCTGTAGGAGCGGGCCATGCCCGCGATCAACCAGATGGTTCGCGGGCATGGCCCGCTCCTACGGGTCTTACGCATCATTTCGCAGGTATGGGCGTTCCTACAAAATCTACAATCGTTTAGCGGTAATATGGCACAGCGCCTGACCATATCGAGGTGTATGATGAGCTGAATTGGGTTTCAGTCTGCATATCCTTGTAAAGCTGACTGAATTGACCCAATGGTTCACTGACAGGAATCGATCAGGAGAAATGTCATGAATATCTTGTGGCACATTATTTCGTCCTATTTGCTTCCTGTATTTTGTGCGTACTTCTTTTCCGGTGTTTATTACATTCTTTGCGATGTATCAAAGGCAAAGGAGGAAAGACCGGGATATTTAACAAATCCAGTACTTGTCACTCAAGCCGGTGTGTTTTGGCTCCCATTTGTCATCCTTTCCATTTGGAGAATCTTGCACAAGCACAGCAGGTATATATTTTATGATTACCTGAAAAGAAAAATAGCTCCCCAATTAGCAGTCTTTCTTGTACTCGTCATCGATTTTTTTTATGTCTTCAGGTATTTGATCAAGTTTGACTCGAATGCAATCGGATAAATATTTCATGGCAAGCAACCATTGCGCGAATCATGATTTCGCGGTCGAGACTTGTCATCTGATCTTGCTGCTGCCGCGTTGATGGCAGGCAACATGAAGTAATCCAACTGTAACTTGATCACAACCGAAAAGGAGCTTTGCCCATGAAACAAGCGACTGCCTTATCCGCTGTTCAAATGAAATGGTTAGCCGTTTTCTCCGGTGTGTTTTTTCTCGCCGCCGCGACGATAGCCTCGGCGGAAGAAACCGCAAGACCTTGCAGGGATGATGCGGCCAAGCTTTGCCAGGGCGTTCAACCGGGCGGCGGGGCGATCGCCAGATGCCTCAAGTCACATGAAAGCGAATTGTCACCCGCATGCAAGCGCAACATAGCCAAAGCGAAAGAGGAGATCAAGGAAGCCAAGGAAGCCTGCGAAGGCGATGCCAAGAAACTCTGCGAAGGCATCAAGCCGGGCGGCGGCAAGATCATCCAATGCCTGAAGCAGCATGAGAGCGAACTCTCCCCCTCCTGCAAAGCGGAGATGGGCAAGTCCGGGGGCAAGCGCAGTTAAGCAACAGAGTCGCAACAAGTAGCGCGACAATCATCAGGGGGGCGGCCAACTCTGGCGCCCCGCATTCAAGACCACATCAGGGATGGCGGATGAATTCTTCCAGGAATTTGTTCATCCTCTTCAGTTCTTCGGCAGCGACCACTTGTTTGGTGATGTCGTGCTGGATACCCAGGAAATAGATCAAGTCACCGGTACTGTCGAAGATCGGCGAGACGGACAGGAAATTGTAAAAAAGCTGGCCATTCTTCTTGTAGTTGCGCAGCTCGCATTCGATCCCGCGTTCTTCCGCGATCGCCTCCCGGATCAGCTTGATATTCTCCTGGTCTCTGTCCTCGCCCTGCAGAAAGCGGCAATTCTTACCCAGGATCTCTTCGTCCCGGTATCCGGTCAGGCGCCCAAAGGCCGCATTGACGTAGGCGATCGGGCAATCCTTGCGGTTGGGGTCGGATAAAGTTATGCCATTGATACACGAGTCCAGCAGGATCGTGAACAGGCTTTCTTCCTTGAACATCTTTTCAACTTTCATGGCGGTTGCCCCTTCTTGCGCTTCGATCAAACCATCAGTATCAGCAACACGGCGAGTATCACTATCTCAGCCTGTTTCAAAATGATATTCATATCCACTCCTTTGTTAGCGGCAATTTTCAACGCCGGATTCATTTTGCCGGCACCGGCTGCGCATCGCGCCAGGAGATGACAGCCTCGGTCAGATCGGACAGCGGACCCATCAACTGAACGCCCTCCATCGGACCGCGCAGCCTCGCCACACCGGCCCCGCCCGCCCATAGGGCGACCTTTTTGGGCAGCGCGTCACGCGCCAATTGCAGCCCGGACTTGACCTGCAAAACCGGTATCGCCGAGCTGAACGACAGCGCCACGATGTCAACCTGATGCGCTTTCGCCGCCAGCACGATCTCCTGTATCGGCGTCTGCGCCCCGAGCATGACGCAGTGCGCCCCGCACAGGCTCAGGGTCGCTTCCGCCATCATCAGGCCCAGCGTATGTTCCTCTCCGGGCAGCGTGGTCATCAATATCCGCGGGGTATCGCCCGGATGGCGCAGCATCGCGATCGCATCGCGCAGCACATGAGTGATCTGCTCGCTGTACAGGTGTTCCTCGAACACGCGTATCTCGCCGCGCATCCAGGCTTCGCCCACCAGCCGGTTAAGCGGGTTGATTGTCTTGGACAAAAATTCTTCCATGCCTTGTTGCAGCAAGGCCCGGCTGAGCGAAACGCGCAATGCGGCGGCCTGATGGCTTTTGATGAGGTCGATAAAACCGGGTAATTCCGCGCTGTTCTGGGGTGTTTCATCGGGTATCTGGTTCAGCAATGCATTCAGTTCCGGCACCTCCAAACCGACCACCTTGACCGGGCGCATCCCGCTGTCGAGCAACCGTTTTATCAGTCTCAGCCTGTCGACCTGGTCTTGCGGATAGAGGCGCTCCTCGCGCTCGTCGCGTTCCGGCACGGGGAATCCATAGCGTTTTTCCCACACGCGCAGCGCGTCCTTGCCTATGCCGGTTTCCCGCTCCACCCCGGCTATGTCGAACTTCACTTTTGCTCTTGTCATAAGTTTGTCCTAGACAGATTTGACATTTATTGGATATTTGATTTATTATCGCACCAACTTATGATATTTGTCTAGGACAATTTATGAATGCAGCTTTACCCCATATCAAGGTAGCCATCGTCGGCTCCGGTATCTCCGGCCTGGCCAGTGCCTATACCCTCGCACAATCCGGGCACAGCGTCACCCTGTTCGAGGCGAACGATTATTTCGGCGGGCACACGCATACGGTCGACGTGACACTGGACGGCATCACCCATGGCGTCGATACCGGCTTTCTGGTGTTCAACCACAAGACCTATCCCAACCTGGTCAAGCTGTTCGATGAACTCGATGTCCGGACGGTCGCAACAGACATGTCGTTCTCGGTAAAACTTCCGCTTGAAAACCGCATGCTGGAATGGTCCGGCAGCAGCCTCAACACGGTGTTTGCGCAGCGGCGCAATCTGCTCGACAAACGCTTCATCCGCATGCTGCAAGACATCCTGCGCTTCAACCAACAGGCCACCGCACTGGTCGAACAGCCCGGCAACGCAAAGACGGGACTTTCGCTGGGCGATTACCTGAAGCGCAACGATTACAGCACCGAATTCCGCGACTGGTATCTGCTGCCGATGGCCGGTTGCATCTGGTCCTGCCCTGTCGCACAGATGCTCGCCTTCCCGCTCGCCACTTTCGTGCGCTTCTGCCACAACCACGGCTTGCTGCGGATCATCGGCAGGCCGCAGTGGCACACCGTCAAGGGTGGCGCGCGGCAATATGTGGACAAGATGCTGCGCGCTATCCCAGACAAGCGCTTGGGCGACCCGGTACGCGCCGTCAGCCGCATCAATGCAGGCGGCGCGATGAAGATCCGCATCGAAAGTTCGCGAGGCAGCGAGCTGTTCGATCATGTGGTGCTGGCCGGTCACAGCGACCAATCTTTGCGGATATTGAAGGACATTTCCCCGGCCGAGGAAAATCTGCTGGGTGCGATCAAGTACCAGCCCAACCGCGCCGTGCTGCACACCGACGCTTCCTGCCTGCCGCAGAACAAGAGCACCTGGTCGGCCTGGAACTACCAGAGCCGCGGCGGCAGCGAGCCGCAAGTCTGCGTGCATTACCTGATCAACAAGCTGCAACCGTTGCCATTTAAAAATCCGGTGATCGTCTCGCTGAACCCGATAGACGAGCCCGATCCGTCCTGCGTGATCGCCGGCTACGACTACGCGCATCCGGTGTTCGACAAAGCGGCCATCGCGGCGCAACAGGACCTGCACCTGATCCAGGGAAGGAATAAAACCTGGTTCGCCGGCGCCTGGACCGGATACGGTTTCCACGAGGACGGATTGAAGTCCGGCCTTGCCGTCGCGCAGGCGATCAATACTCATATGGCGGAGGTGCGTTATGGCTGATGCGCAACTGTGTTTCGGCAATGTCCACCACACCCGTCTGCGCCCGGCGCGCAACAGCTTCAACTACGGCGTGTATTTCCTGCGCCTGCCACTACGCAGCATGGCACAAGGCGATTGGCCGACCCGGCTATTGTCGCGCAACCGTTTCAACCTGCTGTCGTTCCACGACAAGGATCACGGCGACGGCCAACGCCCGCTGCTCGAATGGATAGACGCGCTGCTCAAACAGGAAGGCATAACGGATGCCGACGGCGAAGTGTGGCTGCAGACTTTCCCGCGCGTGCTCGGCTATGTGTTCAACCCGGTGTCGTTCTGGTTCTGCCACCGCAGCGACGGCGCGCTGCGCGCCGTGTTGTGCGATGTCAGCAACACTTTCGGGGAGCGCCACCTGTATCTGTTGAACCATGGTGTGCCCATCGTGAACAACACGGAATTGAGCGCGGCCAAGGTGTTCCATGTCTCGCCGTTCTGCCGCGTCGAAGGCAAGTACCGCTTTCGGTTCATGCGCACCGCGCAGCAACGTGACCATGCATTCAGCGAGCGCACCCTGGCGCGCATCGATTACGACGATGCCAACGGCCCGATCTTGCTTACCAGCATAGCCGGCACTTCATACCCGTTGAACGACCGCAACATCATGCAGGCGCTGTTGCGCTTCCCGCTGATGACATTTGCAGTCATCACCCGCATCCACTGGCAAGCGCTCAAGCTTTGGCTCAAACGCGTGCCGTTTTTCCATAAACCCACCCCACCGCAACAGGAGTTAAGCAAATGAACACTCAAACCATGCTCGCGAGTTCAATTGGTTTACCGTCTACCGATTTCCAATCTGCACGCAAAACGTTGTCATTCGATCATTACCCGGCACGGGCGCGCTTCATCCTGAAGATGCTCGCCGGCTTGCAACATGGCGCATTGCGTCTGGAACTGCCAGATGGCCAATCCGCTCACTTTGGCGACGATTCCAGCCCGATCACGCTGCGTCTGCATGAATTGTCGATGTTCGACGCGGTGCTGAAATCCGGCGACATCGGTTTTGCCGAGTCTTACATCAACGGCAGTTGGTCGACGGACGATCTGACTGGGCTGATCGCGCTGTTCATCCGCAATCGCCAGGCTATCGAATCGCTGTTCCACGGTAAATGGTGGGGCCAGCTGTTGTATCGCATGCGTCATCTGTTCAACCGCAACAGCCGCAGCGGAAGCCGCAAGAACATCCACGCACACTATGACATCGGCAACGATTTCTACAGCCTGTGGCTGGACCCTTCGATGACCTATTCCAGCGCGCTGTTCAGCAAAGGTCATGACACCAACCTGCGACAGGGTCAGGAGGCGAAGTATCGCCGCATCCTCAGGCAGCTCTCCGTCAAGCCGGGCGAGCAGATCCTGGAGATCGGCTGCGGCTGGGGCGGTTTCGCAGAGATCGCGGCCAGGGTGGGCGGCGCCAGGGTACGCGGCCTGACACTGTCGAGCGAACAATTGCAATATGCACAGCAACGGCTGGCTAATGCGGGTTTGTCCGATCGAGCCGAACTGCTGCTGATGGACTATCGCGACAGCGACGGGCAATACGATGCGATCGCCTCGATCGAGATGTTCGAAGCAGTGGGTGAAGAATACTGGCCGGCCTATTTCGAGTGCGTCGCGCGCAACCTCAAGCAAGGCGGGCGCGCCTGCATCCAGACCATCGTGATAGCGGACGAACTGTTCGAGAATTACCGCAAGGGCACCGACTTCATCCAGCAGTACATCTTTCCCGGCGGCATGCTGCCCTCGCCTTTCGCTTTCCGCGCCGAGGCGGAAAAACACGGGCTGTGCGTCATCAACGAGTTTTCGTTCGGCCCCGATTACGCGCGCACCTTGGCCGAATGGCGCGACGCGTACAAGCGGAAATTGCCGCAGGTGCGCAAACTGGGCTTCGATGAACGATTCCTGCGCACCTGGGAATTCTATTTCGGCTACTGCGAAGCGGGCTTCCGCGCCAACAGCATCAGCGTAATGCAATTCACGCTGAAAAAGATATGGTGATGATACGCACGCTCGCAGTGTTGTTCATGTTGCTGTGCGCAGTTATTGCACAGGCCGCGAACATGCCCCCACCGATTGAAAACGAAATCGGCAATGCGCGCCTTGCAGGACAAGGCCACTACCGCTGGTTCGGATTCAAGATCTATGACGCGCAACTGTGGGTCGGAGATCAGGGCTACCGGCCGCATGCCCCGGAGTCGGCCAAGTTCGCGCTCAGCCTTACCTATGCGCGCGACTTGTACGGCAAGCATATCGCGCGTACCAGCCTGGACGAGATCAGAAGACTGGGCTTCGGCACCAGCGAACAGCATGAAGTCTGGCTGAAGCGGATGGAAGCGATGTTCCCCGATGTGCACGAAGGCACGCGCATCAGCGGCATCTATCTTCCCGATCACGGAGCGCGCTTCTACCTGAACGGCAAGCTGCTCGGCGAGATCGCTGACAGCGATTTTGCGCGTGCGTTCTTCGCGATCTGGCTCGACCCGCGCACCAGCGCGTCATCGTTGCGCAACAGCCTGCTGTCTTCCGCACAATGAAGACACTCACTTTCCCGGCGCTGCTTGCATACGGACTATTCGGCTTGCCGCTGGCACTGGTTGCGTTGCCGATCTACGTTTATGTGCCGCAGTTCTACGCGGAACGTTTCGGCCTGTCGCTGGCGCTGATCGGCGGCGCGCTGCTGCTCGCGCGCATCCTCGATGCCTTCATCGACCCGGCCATCGGCTTATGGATAGACAGGCGCCGCAACGGCACCGGCTTCCGGCACTTCGTCGCCTGGTCATTGCCGTTGCTGATCTGCGGATTCGTCGCGCTTTTCCATCCGCTCGATATCGCATTCACGCAACCGTTCATGTGGTTGCCTTATGCATGGTTGATGGCCAGCCTGGTGGTGGTCTACCTCGGCTTCAGCCTCGCCACCATCGCCTACCAGAGCTGGGGGGCGGCACTCACGCAGGAACGCGCGCAACGCTCGCGCCTGACCGCGATACGCGAAGCCTGCGGCTTGGCCGGGGTGATCATCGCGGCGGCCCTGCCCGGCATTGCCGGCATAGGCTGGCTGTCGGCAGTGTTCGTGGTGACGCTGCTCGCGGCCGCATTCGTATTGCTGTATCACGCGCCGCGGCCGCACGCCGCGGTGCCCGATATCTCCGGTATCACCAGGATCGCCGCATTGTTCGCGCCGTTCCGCAATCTGCGTTTCCGCTGGTTGTTCTCGGTGTTCACGGTGAACGGCATCGCGGCGGCCATACCCGCGACGCTGTTCCTGTTCTTCACCAACGACAGGCTGGCGCTGCCGCAATATGCCGGCCTGTTCCTGGTGCTGTATTTCATCGCGGGTGCGGCCTCGATGCCGTTGTGGGTCGCGGTTGCCAAGCGGCAAGGTGAGCGGCGCGCCTGGCTGGCCAGCATGGCGCTCGCCATTGCAACCTTCGTGTGGGCTTACACGCTGTCCTCCGGAGCGGCGACCGCTTATGCGGTGATCTGCATCCTGTCCGGTTTTGCGCTGGGCGCCGACCTTGCGCTGCCACCCGCACTGCTCGCCGCGGTGATCGGCCACGCCGGCGACATCGGCAAGCGTGAAGGCGCCTACTTCGGCATCTGGAACTGGGCGACCAAGATCAATCTCGCGCTGGCGGCCGGCATCTCGCTGCCGCTGCTGCAAGTGCTCGGCTACCAGAACGGCACCACCGATCCGCAAGGGTTGCACGCGCTGGCGCTCGGTTATGCGCTGTTGCCCTGCGTGTTGAAATCATTCGCCGCCATGCTGCTGTGGCGTGCACCTCTCGAAAATGTTTAACCGTCAAGGAGAACCAATATGAGCTGGCACAGCTACCTCATCCCATTCATTGGCATCGGCATGCTCACCGCATGCAGCACCACCGATGTCTCACAGTATGCGCAGGAAAAACCCGTGCTCGACATGCAGCAATACTTCAACGGCACCATCGATGCGTGGGGTATATTCCAGGACCGCTCCGGCAAAGTGGTGAAGCGCTTCACCGTGGTCATACACTGCAGCTGGAAGGATGACGTGGGCACGTTGGACGAAGACTTCAGCTATTCGGACGGCACCAAACAAAAACGCGTGTGGACGCTGAAAAAAGGCGCGAACGGACAATACATCGGCACCGCCGCGGATGTGGTCGGCAGCGCCATCGGCAATACCGCGGGGAACGTGTTGCGCTGGAGTTATGTGCTGGCATTGCCGGTGGGGGACAAGGTCTACAACGTCAGCTTCGACGACTGGATGTTCCTGATGGATGACAAGGTGATGCTGAACCGCGCGGTGATGAGCAAGTTCGGCTTCAGGCTGGGCGAAGTCACGCTGTCGTTCAGAAAACGGACATGAACCCGAAAATAATAGACTGGCACGGTCAGCGTGTGTGGGTCATCGGCGCATCCAGCGGCATCGGTGCGGAAACGGCACGCGCACTGCGGGCGCGCGGTGCCAGGCTGGCACTGTCGGCGCGCAATCTGGACGGCTTGCTAACCATCGCGGCCGATCATTTCGACACGCTGGTGTTTCCGCTTGATATCACCGACCACGCCGAGGTGATCGCTGCGCGCGACCGGATACTCGCGAGCTGGGGCGGCATCGATCTGGTGCTGGTGGTCGCCGGAACCTACAACAGGATGCGCGCCGATGATTTCGATCTGGCCGTCGCCGAAAGAATGTTGGATACCAATCTGCGCGGCCCGCTCAACTGCCTCGACGCGGTGCTGCCCACCCTGCTCTCGCAAGGCCACGGCGGCATCGGCATCGTCGCCTCGATCGCCGGATTGAGCGGTCTGCCGCAGGCGCTAATCTACGGGCCGACCAAGGCCGCGCTGATCAATCTGTGCGAGTCGCTCTATCTCGATCTGCGCCCGCGCGGCATCAATGTTTACCTGATCAATCCCGGCTTCGTCGCCACGCCGCTTACCGCGGGCAATGAATTCGAGATGCCCGCGCTGATCAGCGCTTCGACCGCGGCCGCTGAATTGCTGCGCGGAATCGAGCGCGGCGAGTTCCACATCCACTTTCCCAAGCGCTTCACCAACTGGCTGCGATTGCTGCGGCTGCTGCCCTACCGCTGGTATTTCTGGCTGATCCACAAGGCGACCGGACTATGACCCACAGACCGGACCTCGATCACCTGATCCGATGTTTCGAGACGTTGTCGCAAGATAACGTCGGCGTGCTTTCCGCTATCTACAACAAGGATGCTTACTTCAAGGATCCGTTCAACGAAGTGCGCGGGCATGACGCGATCATTTCCATCTTCAAGCATATGTATAAGCGGGTGAATGCGCCCAGATTCGAGATCAGGCAAAGCATCCTCGAAGGCGATGACGCCTTCATCGTGTGGGACTTTTATTTCCGGATGAAAAACAAGAAAAGTCCAGAGTTGTGCATCCACGGATCATCGCATCTGCGCTTCACTTCCGACCACATGGTGGACTACCACCGCGATTATTGGGACAGCGCGGAAGAACTGTATGAAAAGATACCCGGGCTGGGCTGGCTGATACGCCTGCTCAGGCGAGCGGCGCGATCTGGAGGATCACCATGACGCCATGGGCTGCTGCCGATCAGCCACAGATTAAATAGATCAACTCAACCGGAGACACCATGAATAAATATATTTTGGGGGCTTTGTGGTAATCGGGTTTTCTTCCTGTGTCATTCAACTGTAACAATCATGCGATACATTTGGAAACAAAAGATAAACACGAACGATGCAACTAATAAATATTTTCAATCTCGAACTCGCTGCGACCACCGATTAGTTGGTTGAAGTCGTTTCCCTGGGATTCATCCACGATTTATAAGGAAATCATCATGAAAATCATGACCGATAACAGAGATATGGTTCGGGAAAGAAGCGAGCTTCCTGCCGACGCACACGAATCGGCTGAATTGATTCTTGATGAAGCAGGCATGATCCTCGATTGCACCGATGCAGGCGAAGATCTGTTCGAATGCAGCAAGAACGAACTGGTGAAGCAGCATATCTCCAAGCTGTTGCCGCAACTTTCCAAGACGATACTGGTTACAAATGGCGCACTCAATTCGCATTTGAGCTACATTTGCCGATGCGGCTATCATTTCCTGACGCGGGGTCGACGCCGCGGAACATTTTTCACAGATTTGAATTTCGTCATCCTGAAAAATGGGGGCCGGAATATTCTCAGGTTGATTGTGCGTCCGTTGGAAGAAGCGTCTTGATGGTTGTTGCATCATGATTGATCGCTGTCGCTCCAGATCGCGGGACAGAAACAGGCGGTATCCTGAAATATCCCGATAGGCGTGTAGCGAATCGACTGTTGCTAGCTTGTCAATTCCCGGTGGCCATATATGAAGGCAACCAGGATGATCAGCGTGACGATCCACACCAGTATGTAGATGGCCATCGCTCGCTTGGCTTTTTTCTTTTCCCACCATGTGCGCGGGCGTATGCCCTTGAGGAAGAACACCACCTTGATCGCCAGGTTGACGCACACGATGTTGATGGCCAGCAGCAAACCCGCGCCCAAAGCGCGGTTGAAATCCTCCACCCCCAGCATGATACCCAGTGTCACCGCCGGCGGCAGCAAAGCCACCGCGACCATCACGCCCACCAGTACACTCGACAAGCCGGTCGTCAGGGAAAGCGCGGCGGCCGCACCCGAGGCCAGTGCCAGGGCCACTGAATCCAGCCCCACCTGGGAGCGCGAAGCCAGCTCGTGGCTGTCAATGCCAAATGGCCAAAGGAGGCCGATCGCGATCGACAAGGCCAGCGCGATCATGACCCCGATTGCGGCGGTTAGTGCCGATTTACGCATCAGCGGAATATCGCCCAGCGCGGTTCCGAGACCAAAGGCAAGGTTGGGACCGAGCAAGGGGGCGATCACCATCGCGCCGATCACGACGGCCACGTTGTCTTCGATGAGTCCGATCGCGGCAACGATGGTCGACAACACGACCAGCACCGCAAAATTGAGGTCCATGCGCGCATTCTTTTCGACTCCCTGATAGAGCGCTTCGCGCGCCTCGACCGCGGTATCTTCTTCCTTGCGTTCCGCTTCGGACGGCTTGGGCAGCGCGATCTCCACCGGCAAGACCACCACGCGGGAGGATGTATGCGCGTGCAGCATCTTTTGCAATGCATCCAGCACGGACTGCAGCTTGTCGTCGGCCACCAGCAGCCGCACGGCCAGCATGCCGTCTTCTCCCACTTCGCTGTGGCGGATATCGGAAACTTCGTGTTTTTCCGCGATCGCGGACACCGTATCGGCACTGCCCTCTTCAGTGACCACTTCGACGTATTTCATGTTCAGTGTGCTCCTACGGGGAATTTCATAGCGGAGAAATCAACACGGTATCGCGCAGTTTCTTCAGTTCGTCGCGCAGCGCGGCGGCGTGCTCGAATTCCAGGTTCTTCGCGGCATTCAGCATTTCCTTCTCGAGACGCTTGATCTCCCTGGCGACTTCCTTCTCGCTCATCGCCAGGTATCTCGCCTGTTCCTGCGCGGCCTTTTGTTGCTCGCGCGCGGTCTCCGGTTCGTACATGCCCTCGATGATGTCCTTGATGCGTTTCTGCACGCCGATGGGCGTGATGTCGTGCGCGAAGTTATACGCGACCTGCTTGGTGCGGCGGCGTTCGGTCTCGTCGATCGCGCGTTTCATCGAGTCGGTGATGCGGTCCGCATACAGGATCGCCTTGCCGTTGATGTGGCGCGCCGCGCGGCCTATGGTCTGGATCAGCGAACGCTCGGAGCGCAAAAAACCTTCCTTGTCGGCATCGAGTATCGCGACCAGCGACACCTCGGGGATGTCCAGGCCTTCCCGTAAAAGGTTGATGCCGACCAGCACGTCGAACATGCCGAGGCGCAGGTCGCGGATGATCTCGACGCGCTCGACGGTCTCGATGTCGGAATGCAGGTAGCGCACCTTGATGCCGTGTTCGGAGAAATATTCGGTGAGCTGCTCGGCCATGCGCTTGGTCAGCGTGGTGACCAGCACGCGCTCTTTGGCTTTCACGCGCAGGTTGACCTCTGACATCAAATCGTCCACCTGGTGTATCGCGGGACGCACCTCGATCTGCGGATCGATCAGGCCGGTGGGGCGAACCACCTGCTCGACCACCTGGCCGGTGTGTTCGGCCTCGTAGGTGGAAGGTGTCGCGGAGATGAACACGGTCTGGCGCATCACTTTTTCGAATTCGTCGAAACGCAGCGGGCGGTTGTCCAGCGCCGAAGGCAGGCGGAATCCGTAGTTGACCAGGTTCTCCTTGCGCGCGCGGTCGCCCTTGTACATGCCGCCGATCTGCGGAATGGTGACGTGGCTCTCGTCGATGAACATCAGCGCGTTGGGCGGCAGGTAATCGATCAGCGTAGGCGGCGGCTCGCCCGGCTTGCGCCCGGACAAGTGGCGCGAATAATTCTCGATGCCCTTGGTGAAGCCGATCTCGTTGAGCATCTCCAGGTCGTGGCGGGTGCGCTCCGCAATGCGCTGCGCCTCGACCAGTTTGTTCTCGCGCTGGAAGAATGCGATGCGCTCGGCCAGTTCGACCTTGATGGTCTCGATCGCTTTCACCACGGTGCTGCGCGGCGTGACGTAATGGCTGGACGGATAGACGGTATAGCGCGGTACCTTCTGCAGGATGTGGCCGGTGAGCGGATCGAACAGCGACAGCGTTTCCACCTCGTCGTCGAACAAAGTCACGCGCAATGCATTCTCGCTGCTTTCCGCCGGGAAGATATCGATCACGTCGCCGCGCACGCGGAACGTGCCGCGCGAAAAATCGACATCATTGCGATCGTATTGCATCTCGATCAGCCGCTTGATCACATCGCGCTGGTGCATCTTCTCGTTGTGGCGCAGGTGCAGGATCATGCCATGGTAATCGACCGGGTCGCCGATACCGTAGATCGCCGAGACGGTCGCGACGATCACCGCGTCCTCGCGCTCGAGCAGCGCCTTGGTCGCGGACAGGCGCATCTGCTCGATCTGCTCGTTGATGCTGGAATCCTTCTCGATGTACACATCGCGCGACGGCACGTAGGCCTCGGGCTGGTAATAATCGTAATAGGAGACGAAATATTCGACCGCGTTCTCCGGCAAGAAATCGCGGAACTCGGAATACAGCTGCGCGGCCAGCGTCTTGTTCGGCGCCATCACGATCGCCGGACGCCCGAGCTGCGCGATCACGTTGGCCATCGTGAAGGTCTTGCCCGAGCCGGTCACGCCGAGCAGTGTCTGGAACGACAGGCCGTCGCGTATACCTTCGACCAGTTGCGCGATGGCAGTTGGCTGGTCGCCCGCCGGCTCGAACGGCTGGTGCAGGATGTAGGGACTGTTCGGAAAGGTGACGGTTTTCATGGTCAGCCGGGTATTTTACCGGCAAACGCATGACTAAGCTCGCTTTGCTATGGGGGAATGTTGCTGATCAGCGCAGCCGGTGTACACAAAGCAGCCCCGACCTGCAACCTGGCCGTTCACTTAAAGTGTTGAATTGTTCCTTTGAAAGTCCGCTTCTCAATTCAAAGCGGACTCAATGCGAAGTGATATCTGACTGTCTGCTCTGTACCCATAGCAGTCTTTCGTCCATCATAATGCATACTTACAGCAATGATCACATTTTCAGTTCTATTCAATCCTTGGGGTAATGACAGAATTTACTTGTATGCAATAGCAGCACTGGCAGGGCCAGCGAGATGGATAAATTCAAAGCGTTTAAACCCGACCTCACTGCACCATTCGCGGAAGTTTGCGCCGGTATAGTCAAAAGCATCACCAAATTCAATGAGCATATTGAGTGACATTAACAAACCAAACACATTTTCGCGCCTGGCATCATCAATAAGATTTTCTATCGCAATAAGTGCGCCTTCTTCAGGTAGTGCTTCGTATGCCTTGCGAATGAGCATCTTCTTATTTTCAAGGTTCCAGTCATGCAATATGTTGCCCATAGTGATGACATCCGCCTTGGGCAAACTATCTTTGAAAAAATCCCCTGCGATTACCTTGATCCGCCCCTCCATCCCCGCTGCTTTTATATGTTTCTGTGCAAGCGGTGCTACGGGTGGAAGGTCAAAGCTGTTAAAAGTCAGATGTTGATGGCGTGCTCCCACGATTCTGGATAGCAAGGCCAGGGCACCACCAATATCGCTGACCGTTTTATATTTCTGAAAGTCGAACTTTTCTGCCAACTGAGCAAAGTTCGCTGCCTGAAAACCAGTCATAGCATCAAGGAACTCGCCCAATTTAGCTTCATTAGCATAGAGCTCTTCGAAGACCGATTTGCCCCCATGCTTAACTTCATTTTGTGGCTCCCCGGTTTTAAGGGCTGTGCCGAGACCGTTCCAGAATCCAAAAAGACGCGAATTCAGCATTTCTGGCAAACCGCCTATATAAGTGCGACTTTTCTTGTTCAGAAATGCCGCTGTTTGCGGTGTGCACCTGTATTTCCCTTCCGGGCCATCACCATCTCTGTCGAGAAATTTTAACGCTGTTAGCGCATCAAAAAAATCATACGTTCCACGACGGTTTAGCCCGAGTGTTTTGCCAAGCTCTGGTGCGGTCATTGCCCCTTCTCCAAGCGTGGTAAATAAATCAAACTCTACTGCAGTGAGCAGTACTTTTGACGCCCAAAATGCAGTTGCAGTTTGCATGATATGGCTTGGATCGAGTTGTTCATTGATCATTTATCCCCCCAATGGATATTTTCTATTTTTGATACTGCTTGAGTATACTCTGAAGAACTATAGTTTCGAATTTTATAAATGTATCAAGATGTGAAATATTATCGAAACTACTAGTCAAAGCGATAAGTGGATTACTGATGTCTACAAATGGCACGAAACAGTCATACTGATAAACACTGTAACTGCCAATTCAAAGTCTGCTTCTTCCCGAATAAAGGACTATGGCAATAGTTTTGCATACCAACAATGCACGTGAATGGCTAAACATGCAACCAGAACGTCACCGGTCCGTCGTTGACGAGGCTCACCTTCATGTCCGCGCCGAATATCCCGGTCTCCACTTTTGCATGACGTTCACGCGCGATGGTCACGAAATACTCGAACAGTTCCGCGCCCAGTTCCGGCGAGGCTGCAGAAGAGAAGCTGGGGCGCGTGCCCTTGTTGGTGTCGGCAGCGAGCGTGAATTGCGGCACCAGCAACAGGCCGCCTTCGATGTCGGTTAGAGACAGGTTCATTTTTCCGGATTCATCGGGAAACACGCGGTAAGTGAGGATGCGTTCGAGCAGGCGCTGCGCGCTCGCTTGGTTGTCATGCTTCTCGACGCCGACCAGCACCAGCAGGCCGCGGCCGATCTGGCCGACGATATCGGCCTCCACTTTGACGCTCGCTTCGCTGACGCGTTGTAACAATCCGATCATGTTGCAAGATTTCGCATAAAGTTGTGTGATACGGATTCTACCCGCTGTCCGGTGATCATTGCGCAAACACGGTCGAGCGCCTCGCCACATCGCGCTGAAGCTGTTAACCTTTAAACATACCCATACGATAACGAATCATGTTCAAACTCAAACTACATTGGCAGATCCTGATCGCGCTGATACTGGCCGTCATTGCCGGCTCGTTGGCGGGCACGGATGCAGGTCTCTTCGGGCTGCGCTTCTATGCGGTGTTCGATTTCATCGGCACGCTGTTCCTGAATGCGCTCAAGATGCTGATCGTGCCGTTGGTGATGTCTTCTATCATCGTCGGCATCGCAGGTATCGGCTCGGGCGGCGCATTTGGCAAGCTTGGCTTGAAGACATTGGCCTATTACCTGACCACGACATTGTTCGCTGTGCTGGTCGGGCTGATCGTCGTGAACATGGTTGCGCCGGGTATGGTGGATGGTGAACCGGCGAAACATCTGGTCGGCTTATCCCAGGATACCTCTGATGTAGCCGCAAAAGTTGCAGGCAAAGGCGCGGGCGATCTGGTCGGCGTATTCCTGCGCATGGTACCGACCAACGTGGTAGCCGCCGCTGCGAATGGACAAATGCTAGGGCTGATCTTCTTCAGCCTGCTGTTCGGTTTTTTCATGACCAAGATCGAGGAAACATACGCGGAAAGCCTGTACAAATTCTGGCAGGGTATGTTCCAGGTGATGATGAAGATCACCGACTGGGTGATGAAATTCGCGCCTGTCGGCGTGTTCGGGCTGGTGGCCAAGGTGGTGGCGAGCACCGGTTATTCCGCGTTTGTGCCGCTGGCGTGGTTCTTTGTCAGTGTGTTGGCGGGCCTGGCGATACATTTCTTCGTGGTGTTGCCGCTGTTGCTGTTGCTGGTCGGGCGGGTGCATCCCCTGCGTCATTACCGCGCGATGGCCCCCGCGTTGCTGACGGCTTTTTCGACCAGTTCTTCCGCCGCGACGCTGCCGTTGACGATGGAGTGCGTGGAAAAGAATGCGGGCGTGTCCAACCGCATCAGCAGCTTCGTGCTGCCGCTGGGCGCCACGGTGAACATGGATGGCACGGCCCTGTATGAATGTGTCGCCGCGATGTTCATCGCGCAGGCGTACGGCATCGAGCTGGGATTCGTGCAGCAATTCACCATCGTGGTGATGGCGCTGGTCACTTCCATCGGCGTGGCTGCAATCCCCTCGGCCAGCCTGGTCGCGATCGCGATCATCCTCGCCGCGATCGGATTACCCGTGGAAGCGATCGGCCTGATCCTCGCGGTCGACCGCGTGCTGGACATGTGCCGCACTTCGGTGAATGTATTCAGCGATTCCTGCGGTGCGGTGATCATCGCGCGCCGCACCGGGGAAGCGGATGTGCTGACCCGGTAAAACCGAAGAGAAATATTTTCTCTGCAATGAAAAAAATCGTCATCTTCACCGACCTGGATGGAACGCTGCTGGATGAAGCGGATTATTCCCATGCCGGGGCTCTGCCCGCCCTGGGCGTGATCGCCGACAGCGGGATACCGCTTATTTTTTGTTCCAGCAAAACGCGCGCGGAACTGGAGACGTATCGCAGCAGGCTGGGCAACTTGCATCCGTTCATTGCAGAAAACGGCGGCGGCATCTTCATTCCGCACGGCTATTTTTCGATCCCGTTCGAAGCGGAGGAATCGCATGGTTACCACCTGATCCGGCTCGGCACACCGTATGCGGAGATCAGGAAACAGTTCGTGCAGCTGCGCGAACAGATGCACGTGAAGGCGCGCGGCTTCGCGGACATGACGGTCGCCGAGGTTGCGCAATTGACCGGGCTAAAAGAGGACGAGGCGGTTTTGGCCAGACAGCGCGATTTCGACGAGGCGTTCGTGTTCGAAGGCGCGACCGATGAAGCATTCTTGCGCGCGATCGAGGCGGCCGGATTGAACTGGACACAGGGGCGCATCTTCCACATCATGGG
>Ga0210097_1000230_pt1 | contig 23104 bp, 25 predicted proteins | sample Joice_CattailNLA_2_FD_185521 | JGI IMG/M metagenome (GOLD analysis project Ga0210097, IMG submission 185521) | Wetland microbial communities from San Francisco Bay, California, USA, that impact long-term carbon sequestration - Joice_CattailNLA_D2... | ecosystem: Environmental > Aquatic > Marine...
TGGAAGTGTTCCGGGCCATCGTGATCTTCCTTGTTTTTGATACCGGTCAACACCGACACATAGTTGGTGATCGACTGCCCGGTGGCGGAGCGGGGCAGCAGGCGCAGCAGCGTGGTGACGTCTTCCAGCGTCGGCACCACTTTTTCGATGCCTGTGATCGCGACATGCACGCGCGGCAGCGTCGTCACCAGCCGCCCGTTGCCTTCATTCGTGACGATCAGTACCGAGCCGGTTTCCGCCACCAGGAAGTTGCCGCCTGAGATGCCCATATCCGCATTCAGGAACGCCGGTCGCAGCACTTCGCGCGCCTCGCGGCACAGATCGGCGATACCGGTCTTGCGCGGCAGACCGTGTTTTTCAGCGAACAAGTCCGAAATCTGTTCCTTGTTCTTGTGCACCACCGGCGCGACTATATGCGAAGGTGCCTCGTGAGAGAGCTGCAGGATATATTCACCCAGATCGGTCTCCATCACTTTTACGCCAGCCAGTTCGAGCGCCTCGTTCAATCCGCATTCTTCGCTGACCATGGATTTGGATTTGGCTGCAGTGCGCACATTATGTTGTGCCGCGATCTCGGCGACGATGCGGTTGGCGTCCTCGCCGGATTCGGCCCAGTGCACGATCGCGCCGCGCGCTGTCGCGTGCTGTTCGAACTGCAGCAGCCAGTGTTCTAAATCGTTCAGTACAAGGTCTCGGATCGCTGCTGCTGCCGTGCGCGACTCCTGCAGATCATGAATCTCACCGATGACCGCCGAACGGCCCTCGACAAAGCGTGTCTGCAAACGGGACAACGCATCCTGCAGCCTGGCATCGGCCAGTTTGATCGTGACCTGGCGTTTGAAATTGAGAGCAGTATTTTGCATCAGGGTGTTTCTTCATCCAGACCGGACAGTACTTCCGCCACATGCAACACGCGGGTGCTGTGATCGCCATTGCGGCGCAAACGGCCTTCGATGTTCAGCAGGCAGCCCAGATCGCCGCCGACTATGGTTCCGGCATGTGTCTTGGTGATATGCCGGCATTTGTTTTCGGCCATGCGCGTCGATAGTTCGCCGTACTTTACCGAAAACGTACCGCCAAAGCCGCAGCAGGTGGTGGATTCGACCATCTCATGCAGCGTCACACCGGGCAACTTAGCCAGTAGCGCGCGCGGCTGTTGGTAGACGTCGAGCTCGCGCAGGCCAGAGCACGAATCATGATAGGTCAGTGTACCTTTGAAGTTGCCGGGCGCCTTTTCCAGTTTAGCTATTTTGCTCAGAAAATCAGTTAGTTCATAAGTACGCGTGCCCAAGGACGTGATTCTGGCGAGCAGGGCAGGGTCGTCGCGAAAAAGATCCGGGTAATGCACGCGTATCATTCCGGCGCAGGACCCGGAAGGCAGTACCACATAATCGAACGCTTCGAATTCTGCGATAAACTTAAGCGCCAATGCCATTGCGGATTTGCGGTCGCCGGAGTTGTACCCGGGCTGGCCGCAGCAGGTTTGCTGCGCAGGGACAAAGACCTCGCAACCGGCCGATTCCAGCAACTTGATCGTGGCAAAGCCGATGCCGGGACGCAAGGAATCAACCAGGCAAGTGACGAACAATCCAACACGCATCGATGTCTCCATTGTCAATTAAATTGGCGCAACCATATGCTCAATCTACCAGTAGTAATGCAAATCGTATAGCGCCTGTCTTCCTCAAATGAAATTTACTTCAGTTTGTTTACGGGGAAATGACTGCATGTCTGGCTCATCTCATTATTATGAAAATCTGTTAGCATGAATACTGTGCACCAGATGAAATTTCTAGGGAAAATTAGCGCCGCTAGACAAGTAATGACATCAGAATCCCAAAGCAGCCAAAGGGTACTCGTGATCGGTGCGGGCCGAGGTGGTACTGCATTACTCGACCTCTTTCTCGACGATCCGCTGATCAAGATCGTCGGTATCATCGATACCAACCGCCAAGCGCCCGCGCTCGCGATTGCCGCGAAACATGGCATACATAGTTTTACCAATCTTGCCGAAGCGATCGAGGCATGCCGTCCTTGCCTGGCTTTCAACCTCACCGGTGATGATACTGTAACCTCCTATGTGGCTGAACAATTGGATAGTTCGAATGTCGTCGGCGGCTTCCAGGCACGATTCCTCTGGAAAGTGGTAACACGCCTCAAGCAGACAAATGAACAGATCCTCAAGCTCGCCCAACACGACACGCTTACAGCGCTCCCAAACCGTACCCTGTTCTACGATCGTCTTAGCCAGGCAATGACAAGGACAATCAGGGACAAGGGATCTTTCGCCATCTTGTACATTGATCTGGACGACTTCAAGATTGTCAATGATACACTTGGCCATGATACCGGCGATGCACTATTGCGCGAGGCAGCCAAACGTATCACTGCATGCGTACGTAAATCAGACACCGTAGCGCGCATGGGCGGTGACGAATTTACAGTGATCATCAGCAACGTGCGGACACCTGCGAGCGTCGAACGTGTGGCAAAAAAGATCGTCGCTAATCTTGCAAGCCAGTTCGATCTGAATGGGAAAATTTGCTCGGTAAGCGCAAGTATCGGCATTGCGTTCTACCCCGATAACGGGGAAACAGCTGCCCAGTTGGTAAAAGTCGCCGATGATGCAATGTATGCGGCCAAATACAGCGGGAAGAACTGCTACCGATTCGGGGGCAATTGGCTGTTTTGATAAAAGTATACCTTTCAGATACAATGCGCGCTCTTCAAAACAGGCGCGTAGCTCAGCTGGTTAGAGCACTTGGTCGACATCCAAGGGGTCGTTGGTTCGAGTCCAATCGTGCCTACCAACAAATTCTAAGGCTTTTTCAAAAAGTCAGTTTCCCAATTCTATATCTATATCTATATCGAGCTAACGCTGGACCAACTGCGTGCTAGCGCCAATGACTGTCAAATAAAAGGTTTATCTGGGCTTTCCACCTGGCTTAAAATTCAACATCACAGCCGTCTAATGCCGCACTTGCAATAGATTCGGCAACTGGTTAGTCAATATCCACCATAAGAACATGAAGAAGCCATGAAAAAACTACTTCTAACTTTATTGCTTGCTCTTGTAAGCACTGGCGCACTGGCTGAGTGGACTTCTATTGGAGAAAGTCGCGATTTCCCGATTATGTATTACTTGGATTTCGATACCATCCACAAACAAGGGCAGAACGTAACGGTTTGGGAATTGATGGACTTTGAAACGCCACAGGGGCTCAAAGGTTCCGCAGAGAAATATTTGTCTTCGACATTACAAGTTGAGTTTGACTGCAATAAAAGGCAAAGCAGAATACTTTCTTTGAATATGTTTGCAGGAAATATGGGTGGTGAAAAAAAAATATATTCAGCCGGCTTCCCATCAGCACCTTGGGAACCGGTTCCTCCTGACTCGGTGACAAAAGAGCTTTGGAATAGCGCTTGCATCAAGATGTAATCCTATAACCCGCACGACTGGCAGCTTATCCTGGGTACAACAAATCCCAGCTTTGCTCAAGGAGAATGATTCAACGAAATATATGAGTTAAGCGAAGCGCCGATAGTAGCGGCATATTGCTCAGCGTGATCATAAATAGAAGGCGCATCTGCGAGAACTATTTGTCTTCGCTACTTTGTGCCTGTTGCTCGACGGTATATAGCACCGCGGCTTTGACTCTGGAAGACAAGTTGAGTTTGGTCAGGATGTGGCGCACATGCTGTTTTACCGTGTCATAGCTGATGGACAGTGTTTGCGCGATCGCTTTGTTGCTTTCTCCGCGTGACAGCAGTTGCAGTATCTCTCGCTCGCGGTCGGTGAGCAGCTTGAGGGAATTTTTCGGTTCATCTCCAGATTGGTCGCCGCGCAGCATCTCGATCATTTTGATCGTCATGGTGGGTGCGACCACCAGTTCGCCTCCTGCAACCCTCCGGATGGCATCGACTACTTCTTCCGGCGCCATGTCCTTGAGCAGATAGCCGCGCACACCTGCGCGTATCGCGTTGGCCAAGTCGGTTTCGGAATCGCTCATGGTCAATATCACGGCGGGAATAGAGCAACCTTCTTTGCGGACTTCTTCAAGCATCGCCAGTCCATCCAGCGGCTTCATGCGCAAATCCATGATCAACAGGTCTGGATCTTCTTGCAATAACGTGCGCAATCCATCGATCGTGCCGGTAGCGCCCAATACAGCAAAGCCATAGCAATTGGAGAGCAATTCAGTCAATCCGCTCCTGCACAGGTTTTGATCGTCTACCAGAACAACTTTTAACTTCTCATTCATTAACTTCTCTCCAGTCTGATTTTGGCTCCGGGAAATATAATTGAACGCGTGTGCCGTATCCACACGTGCTTTCAACTTTGATTTCACCGCCGATACGTTGTGCACGCTCGCGCATGATCTTCATGCCATAATGTCCTTCAATGGGTGTAAAGGTGCAACCGCCGCTGCCGTTATCTTCTATGCTGAAGATAAAGTAACCATTGGACTGATCCACGACCAACCTAGCATGGGTCGCGCCAGAATGAGTGGCGATATTTGCCAGCGCCTCTTGCACTATATGGGACACCTGCATTTCATATTCAAGTGGTAATTCAAGATTGGATACCCGGTTGACATATTCAAGCACGATGTCATTCCGATGACGGAATTCATCAGTCAGTGTTTGCAATGCATGCAATAGCCCTGCCGGATCCATCGCACACCGGAATTCTGTAATCAGTTCACGTACGGTTTTTTGACTATTTTCCAAGGCTTCATCAATGTCGTGCGCGTATTTTGTGACCATGGGCGCATTCATTGTCCGTATCGATTCAATCAGCAAACTGGTGCGCATCCGCGTATATACCAGTGTTTGTGCCAATGAATCATGTATCTCGTTCCCGATGGATTGCCGTTCCGCGATCAACTCTGTTCGCATGGCCTCGCGAATCGTTTGGTTATGTTCAACGAGAGTGCCAAGCAGATCCGCAAATGACGGAATTGTCACGGAAATTGGTTCAAGTTGTTCCTGAGTATTTTCGAAAAATAGCGTGATCATTCCGATAGGTTTTTTCGAGGGGGGATGGCTTTCAATCGGAGCGGTGATCAAAGAATTGATCTGGCAGCCGACATTGCGGCAATCCTTGCGTTTCAAGCATGCACTGAGATCGGTAACATTTATGCCGAGGCCAATGGAGGCCTTGCAACTGGTTTCACAATTCAAATCAAGGTCGCTTCCGAGTTTGAGCAGTTTTGCAGGCAGGCCAACTGAACTAAACAACTGGTGGGTCTGGCCATGGGTGGGTAGTATTCGAACCACCCCGGAAGCTGCCTTTACTGTGTTGATGAGTGTATCGAGCAGCTTTTCCACAACAGGTTTGAGATTAGTCAGTTGGGAAACTTCATGCACAAGACCCTTGTTCGTTGTGCGACCAAGGTTATTTTCAGGTGCGGTAAATTTCAAATCATTACCCCACGAAAATTCCGTGACATCAGAGTTTCTCAGTGAATTTGATTTTTTGCCCATAAAATTATCTGTACGCTATATTTATCGCCATTCGCCTTGCGGAAACCAAGCAGATTCCGGATCTTGCAATAATCATCATAATCTGCCGATTTTTTTGTATTTTCGTGGAAAAATGGTTGGTGATTCCCTGACATTTCGGTACTTGTGCAAGTATACCCCTCATACGGGTTATATCAACGCTACCCCATTATGGTTATAGACACTAAAACCGCCCAATGGGTTTAATGAATTCAACATAAAACAATATAATTAATTGATAATAATCTATTCTGAAAAGCATAAAATATAATGAAAATCTGCATCGTCTCAGACAGCCATGATCGTGCAGAACCACTCGCAGCGGCTGTAGCCAAGGCAAAGGCAGAAGGGGTGCAAGCTGTCATTCATTGTGGCGACCTGATCGGTGCGAACACATTGCGCGCTTCCATCAAACTCGGTGTGCCGATGCACGTGGTACATGGTAATAATCTAGGCGATCAGATTGCGATGCACAAATTGACCGCAAAATCAGGAGGGTATCTCATCTATCATGGGCAGGACGCCGAGATGGAACTCGGAGGCCGAAGGATCTTTGCAACCCACTTTCCCCATTATGGCCGGGGCATGGCTTGTACCGGGGATTACGATCTGGTTTGCTGCGGCCACAGTCATGTGGCTGAGATCGTCCGCCAGCCGAATATCAAGGGCGGCGAAACGTTGCTGGTCAATCCGGGCTCGGTTTCCGGCATAGGCGCGCCCAATGTGAAAGAGGCTCTTACCTGGATATTGGGAGATTTGACCAGTATGACTTTCGAAATTCACACGCTAAAGCATTGATCATGTGCCCGAACTGTACAATCCGGTTTTATCGCTAAAGCACCGTTTCAAACGGAGGATCGCGTGACGATAATAAACAAGAAAAAAGGCACCAAGCTGGCCATGCCGGTGGTGTACTATTCGCAACTGATGACGGTCGTATACGGCGTAAATCCGAAAGGTGCGGGTCTTGACGGCTAAGTGGTCCCGGCCAACCGGGCTGGACAAAATAATAAATAGAAAATAAATTATATACAACAATGTGTAGTTTCACATAAATTCAAAAGTATTCAGTTTTTTTTTGTAGCAAAGCGGGTGTTTGATGTTTCTTGCAGTGCGTAGCGGTTGGCGGCCACAAGGGATTTCATCTGATATGGATTATTGGGGGCGGCAATCGAGTTGAGTGTAACTAAACGAGGGGAGAGTTGTCATGGGAACTCAAGATGCTTGGAATGAAGGCGGAGAACCGCAGAAAGCCCGGAGCATGGGCTGGAAAGAGTTGTATCTGAAAGAAGACTGGTGGGCGATCTGGCTCGGAGTAGGTATCGTCATTGTGGCCTACTTGTTCTTTATTAGCGGATCAAGCATTAAATGGATTGCAGTACTACCGCCTGGCAAATGGACTGATTTTTCTGTAGTCACACAACATTTCTCGGAACACATCGGTCAATACATTGCTCAATTTGTGATGTGGTGTGTCATCTTCGGCATCAGCGTTCGGGCGTTGGGATTCAAACTTTCAGAGTTTTTCCCATCATTCCTGTTCGTTTATATATTCTCAATCATCATCTTCGTGCTTGGTCAAAACAAAGCGTTCGTCAATCTCAACTTGGAGCCGCCCCTGGTGGCTTTGTTGCTCGGGATGATCATCTCCAACATCATTGGCTTGCCAAAGTGGATGGATACCGGATTCCGGGTTGAGTACTACATCAAGACTGGTATTGTTTTGCTGGGCGCCACCCTGCCGTTCACCTTGATCATCTGGGCTGGGCCAACCGCCATCTTTCAAGCATCCATCGTTTCCATCACTACTTTCATGGTGATTTATTTCGTTGGATTAAAACTGGGATTGGACAGAAGGCTATGCGCAACGCTCGGTGCAGGCGGTGCAGTGTGCGGTGTATCCGGTGCGATTGCGATTGCCGGTGCGGTTAGTGCCAAAAAGGAGCACGCACCGATCGCGATTACCCTGGTCATCGTTTGGGCCATCGTGATGATCTTCTTTCTGCCGCTGGTTTCCAAAGCGTTGCATTTGCCTATCGGTGTGGCGGGTGCCTGGATCGGTACTTCGGAATTCGCGGATGCGGCCGGGTTTGCCGCAGCACATACCTATGGCGAATTCGCCGGACAACCCGGCATTGCCGGTAACCCCGATGATGCAGTCAAGGCATTCACCCTGATGAAGGTTGTGGGCCGCGATGTGTGGATCGGCATCTGGGCATTCGTGATGGCCCTGATCGCGACAACACGCTGGGAAGTGAAGCCTGGTTCCAAACCAAATCCAGCCGAAATCTGGTGGCGTTTCCCGAAGTTCGTCCTTGGTTTCCTGGCTGCGTCCATCATCGTCACGCTCATCGCCACTCACTATGGTCAAGCTGATTTCGGTAAAATCGTAAAACCGGAAATGGTAGGCCCGATCAAGGATCTGCGTACGTGGTGCTTTATTTTCTGTTTCTTCAGTATAGGCCTGACGACACGTTTCAGAGAACTGGCTAGCGCTGGCGGGAAACCATTCATGGCGTTTACCTCCGGTGTTGTGGTCAACGTGATACTTGGTTTCATACTTTCCACAATGGTATTCGTTGAATATTGGGCAAATATGAGTTCAGCGCCTTAAAGTTTTTTTGATTTATGACACTTAAATTAAATTGTTTTTTATAAAGAAGAAAATTGCACGTGAGCCCATCAGCAATGTCCAGTGCTGTATGGCTTGCGTGCATTTCCATAACTCACCGGAATATATGGAACGTGTATATCCGGGACTCAATACCTTGAGTTCCGGAAATGCATCGGTTCGCAAAGATGACGGGATATGCACACTGCATGATCAGTATCTATCCGCGAACGCACATTGCGAGCAGTTTGCCCCGGACATTGAAATCAGCAAGTTCGTGAAGTAGTTCCTTCCTTAAACGCCCAATACCCCGTGTGGATTGAAAGTGCCTATAATGTGCGCTATCAGCCTTTCCATCTGGAGTACAACATGCAGCATCTGACACCAAAACAGACCTTTGAATTCTTGGAGGCCAATCCGGAGGCGGTATTCATCGATGTGCGCAGCGAGATGGAGCACATGTTTGTCGGACATCCCAAAGGCTCTATCCTGATTCCCTGGGTCGACGGACCGGACTGGGACATCAATCCCCATTTTGTTTCGCAAGTTAAAAAAGCCGCAAGCGTGAATCGTCCAGTCGTGCTGATCTGCCGCTCAGGCCGACGCTCAATAGATGCAGGCATGGCACTCGAGAAAGCAGGACTTACAGACGTGTATAACGTGTTGCACGGATTCGAGGGCGATCTTGATGAGGGGCATCATCGGAATTCCCATAATGGCTGGCGGTTTGAAGGACTGCCTTGGGCACAGACATAGTTGGGATCTATAAGCAATCTGGATAACATTGCATGAGTACCACATTGTGTCCCACGATTTATTGGGCTGAGCGAGGCGCGCAATTCGTGGTTTGCAAAGTGGCGGTCGATCGCTACCGTTGCCAATTCTTCTATTCAGAGGCAGAACAATACGGAACCGGCCATAATGATTACGACAGTCTGGGTGACTGTGTCGTGCCATTGCTGCAAGTCCATTCAGACCATGAACGGGAATTGGCAGAGATTTCTTCCGGCGCAACGCGGGCCGAGGTTGATGATGATTATCACGGCCCGGTGATGATCTGATCCCGGTTAACCCGCGGTAGCAGCAAGTTGCGGTTTGGTCTTCTTTGCAGCGTTGATATCGAACAATCCGGAAAGGACAGTACTGGTTTTGTGTTTGGCATGTACAGCGAACGCGTCAAGGCCAACTTGATGCTGGTATGAAACCCTGTCGCGAGGTACATCGCCGATAGCACGCAGTTCTCCCTTGTAACCGTAACGTTCGCGCAACTGGCGTGAAGTCGCATAGCTTTTGCCGTCGCTAAACTTGTCGAACTGGACTCCGATCACAGAAAAGTCATCGACGTCATGCTCAAGCGCTTCCGGGCTTTCTTCGGCCGCCAGCCAGACTCCCAGCGGCCAACCGTGTTCATATTCCCGGTGTATCAGTTCGGCTTTCCTCACTAGCCATACCGAGAGCGGGACCAGTACCGGACCCACCGGCAGCCTGACGTTCTGCGCAGTATCGCCCTCCGCAAGTGTCAGCGTCTTCCAATCATCGGACTCGATGCGGCCATTCTTGATCAGCATGAACATGGACTGCTTTCCTTTCTGTATACAAGATTAATTAGTTTGATTGATGATTCGTCCCAACTTGTTGAAGCGCATTTTAGGAATATCGCATATTCCTGTGAAATACTTATTTGTTACATTAATATAGCAAATGGAAATATAAGGACGGGATTTGCACTGTTCCAGTAGGGTAGACGGTGAGTGGTATGATGCGGCGCCGCATCAGCAGCGCATCCGTTGTTGCCCAACTTGGGAAACGGATTGCCGCATCCTGCGATAGCGGTGTCTACTGCAAAGTTGATCGTTCAGCAGGATGATGTGGGAGTTGTTTACACCCGAAGACAGGCAGGGTGCAGAGCGCTGTATTGCCGCAACTGGGCGGATTAACGAGTCAGGCCCAGAGAATCTCCCGCTGCGGAAATTGCACTACATGCTATTGTGCTAATGCATTGTCCGGTGAACATGACGCCATTCACAGTGGCATTCAATATATCTTTATCACCAAGTACCTGGCTGGGCACTATAGAGACGCTGGCATTGGCATAGGTTGTATCAGTACCTATAAGAGTCGATGTAGGAGGCGAGACCGTGTTATCAATTTTATATGTTTCGCATGTAGCCGTTATAGTTACAGATCCTTTGGCATTCGTGATAGTAAATGGAGCTGGCGGATTGCTGCACGAAACGATTTTGGTATCGGAAATAGTGGAAGGGCTGCTTAGAGGTGGATAAACCGCCTGCCAAGTGCCGTCATACGGATTGGTGCCACCACCACCGCCACAGCCTGCCAGAAATACCGGAGAAGTGAATACGGCAAGCAATATTATATTGAATCGCATTTTCCTTACACTCCCCTTTGGGTTGGCAAGCAGACATTACACAAATACATTTAACTCACGCATTTAATCCATTAATTAATGGAAGTATATTGTAAATCCTTAGTCCTGCAAAGGACTGAAATGGGTTGATATTTGAACTCAAGGCGCCGGATTCGGATACAGCTTGTGCACCGCCTCGATCCTTTCCAGCAAATCTGATGATAATGCCACATCTGCGCTGTCCAGATTTTCTTTCAACTGCTCCATGTTCGTTGCGCCCACGATTACGCTGGTGTTGAACCAGCGCGTGCGTGCAAAGGCAAGCGCCATGGTCGCCGGACTCAGGCCGGCTTCCATTGCGATGCGTGCATATTCCTTGCTGGCCAAAGGTACGTTTGGTTTTGCATAGCGCTGCCCGAAATTCTGGAACAGCGTGATGCGGCCTTTGGCGTTCGGGTCGGCGATATATTTCCCGGTCAGGTGGCCGAACCCCAGCGGGCTGTATGCCAACAGGCCAACCTTCAGGTGATGACAGACTTCCGCGAGACCGCTTTCGAAGGTGCGGTTCATCAGGTGATAGGCATTCTGCACCGTGACGGCCTTCGGCAAACCCAGTTGTTCCGCGCATCTGACGAATTCGCTGACGCCCCACGGTGTCTCGTTGGAAAGGCCGATATGGCGTATTTTGCCGGCCTTGACTAGATCGGACAGCGCCTGCAGTTGCTCCGCGATCGGCGTGCTGTCATGTTCCTGTGTCACGTCATAACTGCTCGCGCCGAACATCGGCACGTAACGGTCCGGCCAGTGGATCTGGTATAGGTCCACATAGTCGGTCTGCAAACGTTTAAGGCTACCGTCTATCGCGGCATTGAGGTGTTCGCGGTTGACGCGGGGACCGTTGCGTATCCACGCGAATCCTCGCGAAGGGCCGGCGATCTTGGTGGCGATGATCAGCAGATCGCGCCGCTGGTGTTTCAGCCACGAGCCGATATAGCTTTCGGTACGGCCCTGCGTTTCCGCCCTGGGCGGCACCGGATACATCTCGGCGGCATCGATGAAGTTAACGCCGCGCGAAACGGCATAGTCGAGTTGTGCGTGGGCTTCCGCTTCGGTGTTCTGTTCGCCGAAGGTCATCGTGCCCAGGCTTAGTGCCGACACCCGCAAATTGCTTGCGCCCAATTGTCTGAGTTCCATGAATCCTCTCCAGGTTGTAGCCGCTATTCTAGTCCAAATGCAATATGTTTCATCCCTGCATCGTGCTAGCATTTGTCAGATGAAAATTCCTGTACTGTTCGTTTCTCATGGCGCGCCCACTTTGCCGCTGGAACCGGGTGATACCGGTGCTGCATGGCGCAAGCTGGGCGAGCAACTGCCCAGGCCATCCGCCATCCTGGTGATCTCGGCGCATTGGGAGACAGCTATTCCGGCCATCAGTCGTGCCGCGCATCCGGAAACCATACACGACTTCTACGGCTTTCCTGCGGAGCTGTACAAGCTGCAATACTCGGCGCCGGGTGCGCCCGATCTGGCGCAATCAACAATGCTTATGCTGCAACAGGCCGGAATAGCCGCTCAGATGAACGACACACGCGGGCTGGATCACGGTGCCTGGGTGCCGCTGAGCCTGATTTATCCGAAAGCGGATATTCCGGTCACGCAACTTTCGTTGCAGCCAGACAAAGACCCTGCGTGGCATATCGCGCTGGGCCGAGCGTTGCGCCCGTTGCGCGAGCAGGGTGTGTTGATCATCGGCAGCGGCTCTATCTCGCATAATCTGAGCGCATTGTTCAAACATCCCCAAGGCACGCCCGCACCGGAATGGGTGACCGAATTCTGCGACTGGATGGCGGACAAGATCGCAGAGGGTGATATCGAATCGCTCGTAGCCTATCGCACGCTCGCTCCGCATGCTGTGCAGAACCATCCCACCGATGAACATCTGTTGCCGCTATATGTCGCGATCGGCGCGGCTGACAAAACTGACAGTTCAGAACGGCTGAATCAGGTGATGACCTACGGTATGCTGGCAATGGATGCGTGGTTGTTTGATGCCGCTGTATAAATTGCGCTAGAGATTTTCGGCGACTTTTTTCAAAGCAGCTTCCGACAGATCATCCAGCACCACTCGTTGCGCCTTGGCGAGATTCGCGTAGTGACCGGTGGTCGCGCGGAGATAGCTGGGGTCGTAGTGCAGCGTGAGCAACTCCGAAACCATAGGCTCGAAATCTCCTGCCCGTATCATCCCGATCCAGCGTTCCAGTTGCTTCGCGCCGTGGAAGCGGTACAGAGGTTGGAGATGCTCGATGAAAGTATCCGGGTTCTCAACATAGTAACGGTAATCTTCCAGCAATCCTGCCACCCGTTTGTCAAGCGGTGCTTCCAGCAGCAGGCATACGCTGTTGTGCATCGTATCGAACAGCGCGGAGGGCAGTGCGATGCTGCCGATCTTCTTGCTTTCTGCTTCGACATAGACCGGACGTGACGGGTCGAATCCGCGCAGCGCCTGCAACAGTATGGTATCGAACCATTTCTGCGATGGTTGCGGTTGTTGCGGCAGACTCCCTAGCACCGAGCCGCGATGCATTGCCAGTCCTTCGAGGTCTAGCACCTGATGTCCGGTTTGTGTTAGAGCGGCAAGCAAACGGCTTTTGCCCGATCCGGTCGGTCCGCACACCACTTGAAAATTGTAGCGCAAAGGTAAAGTTTCCAGTTGTTCCAGTACATCGCGCCGATAAGCTTTGTAACCGCCCTCGAGTTTATGGGTCACCCAGCCCACTTGCGCGAGGATGATGCTCATTGCGCCGCTGCGCTGCCCGCCGCGCCAGCAATAGATCAGCGGATGCCAGGATTTCGGGCGATCACGGAAGCGCGTTTCCAGATGGTGCGCAACGTTGCGCGATATCAGCGCTGCGCCGATCTTGCGCGCTTCGAATGGAGAAACTTGCGTGTATAAAGTGCCGACTGTGACGCGCTCTTCGTTGGAGAGCACCGGGCAGTTGAGCGCGCCGGGAATGTGATCCTCCGCGAATTCCGCCGGTGTGCGCACGTCGATAATTTCGTCAAATTGATCAAGCTGTGATACGTTCGCAGTTTTAAATATCATCTTGATCGTGAAATTAATGTCTGAAAATAGATTGACCCAATTGTCGCACGGCGGCGGCTGCGGCTGCAAAATAGCACCCGCACTATTGCAGGAAATACTGGGAACAGCAAAGGAAAAACTACTCTTTGCCAACCTGCTGGTCGGCACCGAGACCAGCGATGACGCTGCGGTGTATCGTCTGAACGATCATCAGGCGATCATCGCGACCACGGATTTCTTCATGCCCATCGTCGACGATCCGTTCGATTTCGGCCGCATCGCCGCGACCAACGCGCTGTCTGATGTGTATGCGATGGGCGGCACGCCTATCATGGCGCTGGCCATCGTCGGCATGCCGATCAACAAGCTGCCTGTGGGGACGATACGCGCCATTTTGCAAGGCGGCGAAGCGGTATGTGAAGCCGCAGGGATCCCGCTGGCCGGCGGGCATTCTATCGATTCGGTCGAACCTATCTATGGGCTGGTCGCGATCGGCATTGTGCATCCCGATAAACTCAAGAAGAACAGCGAGGCGCAGGCTGGTGACGTGCTGATACTTGGGAAGGGGCTGGGCGTTGGCGTGTTGGCGGCCGCGCTAAAAAAAGACGCACTGTCAGTCGAAGGTTATGACCAGATGATCGCCACCACTACACAACTGAATACGGTTGGTTGTGAACTGTCCGGTCTGAAAGACGTCCATGCAATGACCGATGTGACCGGCTTCGGTCTGCTCGGCCACCTGTTGGAAATGTGTCGCGGCTCGGGGTTGCAGGCAGAGTTGAAGTTCGACCAGGTGCCCATCCTGTCCGAGGCCCTGCCACTGGTGCAACAGGGCTATGGTCCGGGCGCGATACAGCGTAACTTGGCAAGCTATGGGGATGAAGTGGATTTCACGCCACATATAGAGACTTGGCAACGCCAAATGCTGGCCGATGCCCAGACCAGTGGCGGCTTATTGGTTGCCGTCGCACCTGATGGGGCGAATGCAGTGCTGTCAGCATTCAAGAATGCGGGATTCGCGCAGGCTGCAGTGATCGGGTCATTGCAGAGCGGCGCTCCTCGCGTGACGGTAAAGTCGATTTAAATATACGGAATTGACAGTCGAATTCTCTTTTGTATATTTCGACGCGTCATCCCAACGATCAAAACATTATGAAACCACTATGATAGATCTTTATTATTGGCCCACTCCGAACGGCCACAAAATCACGATGTTCCTGGAAGAAACCGGGCTCGAGTACCGGATCATCCCGGTCAACATAGGTGCGGGGGATCAGTTCAAGCCCGAGTTTCTGAAGATCAGTCCCAATAACAAGATGCCTGCAATCGTTGATCACGAACCGTCGGACTCGGGCGATGCGATTTCGGTATTCGAATCGGGCGCAATCCTGGTCTACTTGGCCGAAAAGACGGGGAAGTTGTTGCCCAAAGATCTACGAGGCCGTAAGACCGCTTTGGAATGGCTGTTCTGGCAGGTTGGGGGGTTGGGACCGATGGCCGGGCAGAATCATCACTTTAACAAATATGCTCCCGAGAGGATCCCGTATGCAATCGACCGTTATGTGAAGGAGACCAACCGCCTGTATGGCGTACTCGATCGCAGGCTCGATGGCCGGGAATTCATCGTGGGTGATGATTACACGATTGCGGATATTGCCGCCTATCCCTGGATCGTACCTTGGAAGACCCAACAGCAGGATCTGGACGATTTTCCGAACGTTAAACGCTGGCTGGATAAAGTCTGCAATCGTCCTTCCACGGTTAGAGCATATGCAAAAGCTCAGCCATATTCGAATCCGTCAGCGATGAGCGAAGAAAGCAAGAAGTTCCTGTTTGGACAGACGGCCGCAAGCGTTCGCGTGCAGTCTGACCCAACTGATTCCAGGTAGTCGAATATATTCAGCCATCGGTTCGCAAAAATCTGTTGGGTCAGTTGCTTGGCCGTTCTTCTTTTTTTTGGCACTTTGGCAGGGAAGATATTCCCATGTTCATCACAGATTTCACAATCGGGCCACTCGTTGTGGAACATGTATATTCATCTGATCCTGTTTTTGCTGTGTAATAGGTAGTGGGTCCAGACGATCGTTTATCTGAAATTTTGATCTGATCGGGTTGCAAACCAAGTAGTTCGGCCGTATCGATTTTAAGGCGTTGATCAGTATATGGCTCCGTGGCACATCCTGTGCAAAGTGCAACCGGATATAACAATGCCAGCAAAGATAATCTGCTCATTCTGATGTCATTGGAGTCAATTGAGGTATCAAGTTCTATGAACCATTATCCTATTATATTTTCTAGTGCGCAGGTATAAATACAATCTATGGGATCTGCGTCGGGGGGATGCCAATCCGTTTTAGGCTCAATGGCTGATCTGCCATGATTTCATTGGTTTTTTTATTTAACCGCCTTGTGGCTCATCGCGCTACCGCCAGATCATCCCACTCCGTGGTATAGCGTTGTGACACATTCCCGCGCCGCATCGCCCAGTTTTTCCTGATACCTTCGCCCAGCAGCTGCATCGTACCGTTGCCCATGCGCCGGTTGATGAGATCAAGGGTTGTCATCAGCGATGCGGATTTTTGCTGTGCCGCGGTGTCATCGAACAGCGTGCGCGGTCTTGATGCGGTGGCGATGATTTCGGTGAGCATCACGCCGGCCTTTTGATATGCGTAGCCGCTGCGGTAGATCTGCTGCAGTCCGCTCAACGCGGCGCGGCACAGCAGGCGCGTGTCGTCGCTGGGCTCGAACAGGGGTAGCAGTATGGTCGGCTGGTATTGCGGTGCTTCCTCCTTGTGCGGGTTGGTGCGGATATAAACCTGTATACCGCCCGCAAGGGAATGCTGGTCGCGCAGCTTTTCGGCAGCACGGGTGGTATAGGCGATAGCCGCCTGCTCCAGGTCTGTCAGCAGGGAAACCGATGCGCCGAACGAACGCGAGCAGATGATCTGCTGGCGCGGCGGCGTGACCTCGTCCAAGCCTATGCAGTTTTCGCCGTTCAGCTCCGCGACGATGCGTTCCATGACTACGCCGAACTCGGCGCGCACGCGTTTCGCCGCGCTGCATTTCAATTCCAGCACCGAGTCTATGCCCATCTGCTGCAGGCGCTCGGCGCTGCGCCTGCCCACGCCCCACACTTCACCGACTCCGATTTTTGCGAGCAGGTTATCCAGCACGCGTGTCGTCATCGCATTGAAGTCGCACACGCCGTGAAACTGCTTCTGCTTCTTGGCGACATGGTTGGCCAGTTTCGCAAGTGTCTTGCTCGATCCAATGCCGACACACACCGGGATACCGACGCATCGCTTGATATTTGCGCGCATCTCTTGTGCATAGCAGGTCAGGTCTGTCATACCGGAACTGACGGGCATGCCGGTCAGGTCGAGGAAGGATTCATCGATCGAATAGACTTCCTGGTTCGAACACCACTGCGACAACAGCTGCATCACCCGGTTGGAGATGTCGGCGTACAGCGCATAGTTGGAAGACAGCGCGATGATGCCGTGACGTTTGGCGATGTCTTTGAGCTGGAACCACGGTACGGCCATGTTGATGCCGAGGTCTTTGACTTCCTGCGAACGCGACACCACGCAGCCGTCGTTATTGGAGAGCACCACTACCGGCTTGCCTTCCAGCCTGGGCTGGAACAGCCGCTCGCAGGAGACGTAGAAGTTGTTGCAGTCCACCAGTGCAATCGAGCGTTGCACGAGAGTTTCCTGAATCAGAGTTTATGAACGTTCCAGCTCACGACACCCCAGATGGAAAGGTCTTGATCCGGTTTGATGTGCAAGTCTGGATAGGCAGGATGCGCCGCGCGCAATACTTTTCCGTCCGGCATATGCAGCAATTGCTTCACGGTGAACTCGCCATCCAGCACCGCGATCACCACGCAGCCATGCGTGACCGGCAGGGCACGGTCCACCACCAGCAGGTCACCGTCGAAAATGCCGTGTCCGCGCATCGAATCGCCCGCGACGCGCATGAAAAAGGTGCTTTCGCGATGCTGGATCAAATGCTCGTCGAGACTGAGATGTTGTTCCACATAGTCGTCAGCCGGGGAGGGAAAGCCGGCAGGCACGGTGCTGCGCAGAAGGGCATGCTGCCGATAGAACAATTCCCGGTTGGGGTGGGTCAGCGACAACAGGCCGCGGGCGCGTTTTGCCTGCCTGCCCGTATTCCGGGGGCGAACAGCAGTCGGCCGGGTAGCCGGAGGAATATCGGTCTGCATCAAGGTCACTTCCGGTACTTGCGGATCAGGCCGACCAATACCCCGAATATCTCCAGGATACCTTCCGGACGGATGATCGGGTAGGCTGAATTGGCAGGGCGCAAAATGTACTTGCCGCGTTCCTTGTCCAGCGTCTTCAGCGTGAACTCGTTATCCACGATGGCCACCACGATGTCGCCCACGCTCGCAAGATTGCGTTTTTCCACCACGGCGATATCGCCGTCATGGATTCCCGCTTCGATCATCGAATCGCCCCTGACCGGGATCAGCGTGGTCTCGGATGGCTTGTCGATCAGCATGTCATCGATGACGAAATACTCCCCCTGGGTCGCCGACACCGAAACCGGCATACCTGCCTGAACGGAAGACTCGGCCAATGGGCGCGCAAAAAACTGGCGGGAAGGGATCCATGCGCCATCCGGGGTGCGCTCGAGGAAGCCGGCCGCATCCAAGCGGGTCAGGATGGCCTTGACCCATGATTTGGAAGCAATGCCGAACACCTCGCACAGCTTGGCGTAAGAGGGGATGTTTTTCCAGTCGGCGTAATAGTCCTGGAGCTTGGCGAGATATTCGCCATCCCTTGCATTGAAGTCTGCGGGGTTGGAGTCGGGTATATCGGAATCAGTCATGGCATGATTTAGACAGAACGAACGTGCTGAACACTGTAAAGAACGAACGTTCTTTTGTCAAGTAGGCGCTCGAAACCCCTGATTTGTGGGCTTTCGCTGCATTCTCCCGCTGGTCACGCATTGGCTGTTGCAGGCCATAGGGGATTGGCGTTTGCTTGCGGGCATCGGGGGTGCTCCCCGGTTTTTCAGGGGTGTATTGATATCTGGGAATGGCATGTTTCTGGGGTGTTGAAAACAACAGCGCGAACAGCAAAGCCGGGGAAATGAGGGTGCTGCAGGCTGGGCTGGAAAGCGGGGTTATGAGGCTAGATCTTGGATTAATACTCCGAATACTTCTTGGAACTGCCGCGCACCCTGTCCGCTGGGTACTTGGCCGCGTTCTTTTCCAGCTTTTGCAGCGCGGCTTCAGGCAGATCCACGCCCAGTTTGTCCGAGAGGCACACCAGATACAGCAGGATATCCGCCAGTTCTTCTGCTACAACCGCCTTCTTTGCGGCATCGAGACTGCCGGATTGCTCTTCGGTGAGCCACTGGAAATGCTCCATCAGTTCGGCGACCTCGACCATCAGCGCCATGCTCAGATTCTTCGGCGAATGGAACTGGTCCCAGTCGCGCGCCTCGGCAAATGCACGCAACTTGTCGCGCAATATCAGCAGATCGGATCGGTCGGTCATAGCGCAGCTCCGGTAAGGTATTGAAGAGGTGGGGGCTATTGTAATACGTGGCGGGGGTGAAGCATCGCCTGCCACTCAGGCTGGCTTGAATATGCCCCACAGGAACATCATTAACCCGATCATGAAGATCGAGCCGACCCACCAGTTGAATTTGGCAGCCAATCCGGCCAGATATCCGCGCAAGGCTTCGACTTGCTTTTCTTCGCTGAACTGGAACTTCAGTAGCCCGCGACCGCCGCCTTTCTTTTCATGCAGCCTATTGCATGCGTCTATGCATTCGCCGCAATTGATGCAACTGTCGTCGATCTTCATGTCGGTTGGGTCGATGCCGGTGATGCATGAGGTTGCGCAGTAATTGCATTTGGCGCAATCACCGGAGCGTGTCGTATCGTATTTAACATGCAGTGCGTCCTTGGTCCTGAATATCCGTTGTCCTATCCGGTACAGGCAGATGTAATCGCACCAGAAATAACGGATCACCGCGATGTCCATAAACACGAGTATGGTCACTACGATATACAACTGCCGCATGAACTTCGATATTCCGGTAGTGGAACTTAAAGTGACAAAAGACCAGATTTCACCGGGCGTATAGAAGAACAGGAAAGGAACCACTCCCAGCAAAAGCGATACCCCGACAAAGATCAGCACAAGGGCGATCCAGTTGACGGCCTTGTTCTTTGCGGCGGCGACCTTTAGCCCTTCGCTGTCGATATCGACGTTGGCGCGTTTGCCCAACAGTTTGTGGGTCAGATTGTTCGCCCATTCCGAGACTGTATTTTGCGGGCATGACCAGCCGCACCAGACCGTGCCGATGGTCATGTAAGTGATGATAGGGGCGGTGGCAATCATGAGCCCGAGACCGAACACGAAGAAGATATTGGACCACCTCATCTGGTGGTCAAGGACCACAAAACTGGCCGTTGTCAGGTCGATCTTGAGCAGTCCAGTGGCCGGGATCAGCACGATCAGGATGATCGTGGCGATTTGAAATGCTCTTCTTTTCCAATGGTACTTCGGTTGTTGCATGAGCCCCGCCTTGGCCGCGACTTGTTATGGCAGGGTAAATTATCCGCCTTTCTTGCTGTTTTCGCGAGCGCTGGAATTGACCTTCGGCGTAAAGTAACGCATCCTGCTCATATATATATCGGGGGGGACGATGTTAAAACTAATTTTGATGTTGCTGCTGGCTGTTGTGAGCGATCAAGCGATGGCGGAATTGGAACAAATTGGCGGTTACGAAGGAATAACTATCTACACAGAACCATCCTACCTTCAACACGAAGGTGACAAAGTGAAGATGTGGAATGTGTATAACTACTACACGGCTCAGCGCGGGCCGGAAGGGAAGATGTATTTGTCGGTTGACCAGCAAGAGGAATTCGACTGCAAGGAAAGACTAATGAGGGTCCTTTATTTTTCCTACCGCTCAGGGAATTTGGGCCAAGGTGAACCTGTTTATTCCAAATCCTTTACTGAAGATACCAGGTGGGATCCAATCGAACCAGGAAGCAAGGGAGAATATCTGTTGAAACTTGCGTGCGCCAAAAAATAGTTGATGCGGCTTGGATGGATATTCTGGGGGCGAGCAACAGGTTGAGCAATGCGTAAAATGATTTTGATCTTGCTGCTGGCGGTTGTGAGCAGTAATGCGATGGCGGAGTGGGTTGCGGTTAACCGCAACAAATATGCTACGGGTTATGCAGACCCAGCCACCATCGTCAAAGACGGTAATATTGCAAAAATGTGGTCACTGGTTGATTGCAAGACGATTACACGGTTCATTGGCGGGTCGCCGTTTATGTCAATCAAGTCGCAAGAGGAGTTCGACTGCAAGGAAAAAAAATTGCGTACGCTTGTATACACTTTGCACTCCGGCAGGATGGGTGATGGCGAAGTAGTTTTTAGTGATTCCAATCCAAGCAAGTGGGCTTCAGCCCTACCTGAAAATGGAATGGGGGACTTTTTAAAAATCGCCTGTGGACAGAAATAGATTATTGTGAATTGCTCGCTTGCTGACGCTGGAGCTATCCTTGCGGATGTCTTGAATTATTCATTATTGCAAGCTATTTTCCATAGTATTTCCCCCAGGCTCTCGGGAACTACTGGTTCCCATGCTATCTTGATGCTGCTAGTGGAGACAACATCTCCACTTCCCATTTTCCCGCTATATATCGCAAACTTGACAGTCCTCACCCGCTCATTTTTGCAATCATATTCACCAAGAGTTTGGGCGGATAAAAATGATTTTCCATAGCTGATCTTCTTGACACCTCTATAGTCTTCCATAAACCACATTTGAGCCATCTCGCCATCCTTGCGAATGGAATCGCGGTCTATATACAAATCAGAATCTTTATTGCCGCCATGATGAGTCCATTCGGCTATCGCGCTGGTGCTTGAGAGAGCCAGCAAAAGAGTTAGTAGTAGTATTTTCATGACATCACTCGGCTGGTTCGGTAACCGCACGAAATATGGCGTAAAGGCACCATGTTCGAACAGTTGTTGGGTGGAAAACTGGAAGCCTTGGGAAGCCCGTATTTATTTGATATCTGGCGGAGAGGGCGGAGAGGGGGGGATTCGAACCCCCGTCAGGGTATTACCCTGAACACGCTTTCCAGGCGTGCGACTTAAACCGCTCATCCACCTCTCCGAAGGGCGCGCAGAATATCCCAGAAAGCATGTTGCCGCAATCAGAAATGGTTCTTCCACGCGCGCATCGCAGTGAACACACCGAGTTCGGTCGTGTCGGCCAGGCCGCGCTTTTGCAGGGTATGGATGATCTCCGGCTGGGTGCAGCGCAGGAAAGGGTTGGTGGCCTTCTCCATCGCAATGGTGGAGGGCAGGGTGATCTGATTCGCGGCACGCAGTTGTTGCGTTGTGGCGGCACGCTGTATAACTGCGGGGTTGCCCGGTTCGCAGGCCAGCGCAAAACGCAGGTTCGCGGCAGTGTATTCGTGCGCGCAATACACTCGCGTTGAATCGGGGAGTTGCGCAAGGCGCTGCAGTGAATGATGCAGTTGAGCCGGTGTCCCTTCGAAGTTTCTGCCGCATCCCGCGCCGAACAGCACGTCCCCGCAGAACAATATATCCGGTGCGATGTAAGCGATGTGATCGTCGATGTGCCCGGGGATCTCAATGATGTCGAACACGATGCCGGGATTTTCCAGCTTGAGTTGATCGCCCTCGCGCAACTCATCGGTGATATGCGGATTGTTCGGATGTCGCCGCCCGTACACCGGCACGTTGTATACTTCGAGCAGTTTGGCGATGCCGCCGATGTGGTCGGCGTGGCGATGGGTGCACAGTATCGCTTCCAGTTGCAGGCCGCGCGCATTGAGAAAGGATATTACCGGCGCGGCTTCGCCCGGGTCGACTATGGCGGCATGGCTGTCGTCGTGGATCGCCCATATGTAATTGTCCTGTAGGGCGGGGATGGCTGTGATATCGAACATGGAGCGGACGGAAAGCAGGCGATGCCTAATTGTAAAGTAACTGCGGGAAGTTTGAGCGAATGGTTTGCGACCCCACAGGGCGGCTACGTGCTGGCGCGCGAGCAGGTGTACTTCGACAATACGGTGAGCGACATTTTCGGCTATAACGCGCTGCAATTGGGCCTGCCGGAACAAGATTTCCTGCACAGCAACCGTATGCCGTTGCGCTTCAGTGCGGGCAACCAGGCGGGGAACCATGTGCGCCTGTGTTGCACGGAACTGCCGTTCGACAGCGACAGCCTTGATCTGGTATTGCTGCCGCACGTACTGGAATTCGCCGAATTCCCTCACCAGATATTGCGCGAGGCGGCGAGGGTGCTGAGGCCGGAAGGCAACCTCATCATCAGCGGATTCAACCCGCGCAGTCTGTGGGGATTGCGTCGAGCTTTGGGCAGAAAACAGGGTTATCCTTGGCGCGGCCAGTTCATCGCGTTGCCGCGACTCAAGGATTGGCTGGCCTTACTGGATTTCGAAGTTGCTGAAGGACAATTTGCTGCCTATGCACCGCCGTTTCAT
>Ga0210097_1000231_pt1 | contig 23092 bp, 27 predicted proteins | sample Joice_CattailNLA_2_FD_185521 | JGI IMG/M metagenome (GOLD analysis project Ga0210097, IMG submission 185521) | Wetland microbial communities from San Francisco Bay, California, USA, that impact long-term carbon sequestration - Joice_CattailNLA_D2... | ecosystem: Environmental > Aquatic > Marine...
CCTGGACCCGGTACTGGGCGGTGGACTTCGGATACACCAACCCCATGGTCATCCAGTGGTGGGCGGTCGACCCGGACGGGCGGCTGTACCTGTACCGGGAGATCTACCACACCCGCCGCACCGTCGACGTCCATGCTCGCCACGCCCTTGCCCAGGTCGTCGACGCCGACGGAAATTGGACCGAACCACGACCACGGTTGATCGTCTGTGATCATGACGCCGAGGGCCGCGCCGTCCTGGAGCGCGATCTCGGCATGGGTACGGTCGCCGCACAGAAGACGGTGACGGATGGCATCCAGACCATGCAGGGGCGCCTCGGCGCCGCAGGTGATGGCCGACCGAGGATGTTCCTCCTGCGCGACAGCCTGGTCGAGCGGGATCCGGAACTGGTCGATGCGAAGAAACCCACCTGTACCGCGGAGGAGATACCCGGCTACATCTGGGATCTCGGTCAGGGTAAGGCGCCCAAGGAACAACCTCTTAAAGTCGATGATCATGGATGTGATGCCGCTCGGTATATCAGTGCCGAGCTGGATCTGAAGCAAACTCCGAGAGTGAGGATAATGTGATGAGAAGACATCTGAAATCTGCCATCAGCCTGATATTGCAGATACTGGGATTTGTACTGCTGGCAATAGCGGGATGGACAATACATCAAGCCATTGGAATTATCATTGCCGGAATAAGCTGCTTCATTATCGAATGGATAATAAAGAATGACAAGACCAAATAGACTGGATTCTTTGCCTATTTACGTCAACACCAATTAGGAAATTCCACGAGACTCAATGCTACGTGACGGCCGCGCTGATGGCTCAGGCTCAGGATCCGGCTCTGGGGAGGGGTTGAGCACGCTGGAGTAGATCTAGCTGGGCCCAAGGCAAACCAAACCGTACGTCCGTACTGTATCTTGCAGTTATGGTTCGGTCGCTGGTAGGAGCCCTTGGAGCGCTCATCAGCAACAGCACCCCCATCTCCTACGCCCCACGCAGCGCCGGACCTTTCACCCGCCTCTTCGCCCGCAACGACGCTGAGGGCCAGCTCGCGACGATGGGCGCCAACGGCACCCTCTTCTCGATCGTCCATCGCACCTCCACCTCCCTGTCCGCCATCAACTGGAGGATGTACCGCCGCCCTACCAGCCCAGACCAGGAACGTGTCGAGATCACCCGACATCCGGCACTCGACATCATCACCAAGCCGAACAAATTCTTCACCCGCCAGGAGCTGTTCGAGACCAGCCAGCAGCACCTCGACCTGACCGGCGAGGCATACCTACTCGTCGCCCGCAACCCCAACTTCCGGCAGATCCCTCTGGAGCTGTGGCCGGTACGCCCGGACCGGATGACCCCCATCCCCTCGGCGAAGGATTTTCTGGCCGGCTGGGAATACATGTCCCCTGACGGCGAGCGGGTTCCCCTGGGGCTCGATGAGGTCATCCAGATCCGGATGCCCAACCCATCGGATCCGTATCGTGGCATGGGCCCGGTGCAGACCCTCCTCGCCGATCTCGACGCGGCACGGTACTCGGCGGAATGGAACCGAAACTTCTTCATCAACTCGGCAGAACCGGGCGGCATCATCGAAATTGATCGCCGCCTCAGCGACCCCGAGTTCGATGAGATGCGGGCACGCTGGTCCGAGCAGCACAAGGGCGTAGCAAATGCTCACCGGGTGGCGCTCCTCGAACTGGGTAAATGGGTGGATCGCAAATATACCCAACGCGATATGCAGTTCGCCGAGCTTCGGCAGCTGTCCTCCACGGTCATCCGCGAGGCATTCGGAATGCCAAAATTCGCGGTCGGCGATGTTGAGGATGTCAACCGGGCCACTGCGGAAGCCAGCCGGTTGTGGTTCTCCGAGCAGCTAACCGTTCCCCGGGCCGAGCGCTGGAAGCAGGCCCTGAACAGCGATTTCCTTCCCATGTTCGGGGACCGGGACGCCACACTGTACGAGATCGACTACGACTCGCCGATACCAGAGGATGCCGAGGCCAATCGGGCTGAGCTGACGGCGAAGGTTGCTGCGGCAAAAACCCTCATCGACGCCGGATTCGAGGCGGACGATGTGCTGGCCGTGGTGGGTCTGCCGACGATGCGGCATATCAGTCAGGTCCCCGCCCCGGTGGTGGCGGCAATGTATGAGCGCTATGGGCCGGCACTGCGCGGCCAGGCTGGTCCCCCTGGTCCTCGTGGTGAGCGTGGTCCTCGTGGTGAGCGTGGTATCCAGGGCCTGACCGGTACCGCCGGCGCGGATGGTCCCGTGGGACCCGCGGGCACGGATGGAAGGCCGGGTGCGGATGGTGTCCCCGGTGAACGTGGTGAGCGTGGAGGGAAAGGCGAGCCTGGATCTGGTGGCTCCGATGGTCCCCCTGGTCCTCGTGGTGAGCGTGGTCCTCGTGGTGAGCGTGGTATCCAGGGCCTGACCGGTACCGCCGGCGCGGATGGTGTCCCCGGTGAACGTGGTGAGCGTGGCCTACTCGGACCGCCCGGACCGGAAGGGCCACATGGCCAGACCGGCGAGCGTGGTCCCCGCGGAGACCGGGGACCCACCCGGATCTGCGACCACACCCCCAGTGGCCCAGACAACACCCCGATCCTCAGGGCACAGACCGAACTGACCGAGGCGATCACAGAGTCGATGGCCACCCTCCAGGAGGAGTGGGAGGAAGCCCTGGAGCAGCTGCTCGAAGACTGGGCACAGGTCAGTGAACGGCAGCGCGAGCAGCTCGCCGAACAGATCCGGGTCGCGGTCGACCAGGACAACCCTGAGGCGCTCGCCGAGCTGGATGCCGACGATGACGATGCTGCGGCCCTGCTACTGCTGCTGCTGCTGTTGTTGTCGGAGTCTGGTGCGCAGACGGTGGTGGTGGAGGCGGCCGCCCAGGGTGTGGCGGTGGAGCCGACCGTTCCCCCGGAGGGTGAGCTGGCTTCGGCGGCCGCGGTGGTCACTGCCCTGATGGCGGCCAGCCTGGCCGTCGCGGCCGGACAGGAGGCGACCCGGATCGCCGGGGAGGGCATGACGGGTGCCGAGGTGGCCGAGGAGGTGCGCCGCTACCTGGAGGGCCTGTCGGATCGGTATCTCCGGGACCAGCTGGGTGGTGCGCTGTCCCAGGCCCAGCATGCCGGGCGGATGGCGACCATGGCGGCGGCGCCACCCGCCCGGTATGTGGCGGTCGAGGTCAATGACCTGAACCGCTGTGAGAAGTGTGCCGAGATCGATGGCGCCGAATACGCGACGCTCCTGGCCGCACAGGCGGATTACCCGGTGAAGGGCTATCGCCACTGCCAGGGCGGAGTTCGGTGCCGCGGCCAGGTCGTACCCATCTGGGATGAGTGAGGGAGGCAGTCAGTGCGTGACCAGCGTCTGAAGATCGCGCGGCCGGCGGCGCGGCTCCGCGAGGGCCGCGCCGACTGGTATCGGATCACCACGAACAAGGTCGATGGCGCCGAGGTGTGGGTCTATGACGAGATCGGCTACTTCGGGGTGACCGCCGCCGACTTTGTCCGGGAGTTCGCGGAGATCGACCGGGACCGGATCTCGGTGCACATCAACTCTCCTGGCGGTGAGGTGTTCGACGGCATCGCGATCTACGAGGCGATGCGGCAGCACGACGCCGAGGTGACGGTGTACATCGACAGTCTGGCCGCATCGATCGCCTCGGTGATCGCGATGGGTGGTGACCGGCGGATCATTGCCCGCAACGCCCAGATGATGATCCATGATGGACATACTGTTGTGGTCGGAGATGCCGCCGACCTCCGGGCCCAGGCCGATCGCCTGGAGGCGGTCTCCGACAACATCGCGGACATCTACGCGGATCGCTGCGGTGGGACCCAGAAGAAATGGCGGAGCCTCATGCTCGCCGAGACCTGGTTTTCCGCCCGTGAGGCTGTCGACGCCGGCCTGGTCGATGAGGTGTCCGGTAGTTCCTCCGCGAAGAACGACTGGGATCTGTCGATCTTCGCATATGCGGGGCGGGCGACGGCTCCGGCACCAGCCATCACCCCACAGCAGAATCCGAATGACCCGGATGACCTCGACTTCTCCTCGTTTGCCGACGCTCTGAAGGGAGCATTCGCGTGACTAAGATCGCTATTCCTGACGCTCCCGACAAGCTGGAGGAGCTGCTCAACGACGGCCCGAAACTGAAGATGCTCTTCGCCGAGGGATCATTCCCGGAGCTGGTCAAGAAGTATGCCGCCGCGGTCAACAAGGCCGACCCGGACATCGGCGAGCAGGTGAGGCTGGAAACCCAGCGGGTCATGGCCGAATTTCTGCGCGACAACGAGCAGGACTTCACCAAGCGCCTGAACCTCAACACCAAGAAGAATGGCGCCGGACGTCACGGCACCGCATACAACAAGCTCGCCATCGGATGTGCCCTCGACGGAGAGTTCGATGGTGTCGCCGACTACCTGTCCTCCGTGGCGCCGGGGCAACGGCAATCCGTGGCCGACCGGGACCGCTGGGCGAAGATCCGCAACGATTACTCGAGCGTGGATCCGGCCACCGGCGGATTCCTGGTGCCGGAGGTCCTCCGGTCCGAGCTGCTGTCCAACAGCCTGGAGGCGGCCATCATGCGCCCCCGGGCCAATGTGATCACCATGGATGGGCCGAGGGTTCCGTTCCCCTGTGTGGATGAGACGACCCACAGCGGATCGGTTTTCGGTGGCATCACCGGATCTTGGGTTGCCGAGGGTGCCGCCCTTCCGGAGTCGGAGGCCAGATTTGGGAGGGTTGTTCTCGACGCCTCGAAGTTGGTCACCTACTGCGAGGTGCCAGCCGAGCTTCCCTCGGATGCGCCAATCGCATTCGGTGACTTCATCAACACGAACATGCCGGCAGCGATCACGCATTTCGAGGACTACGCGTTCCTGAACGGCAACGGGGTGGGTCAGCCCCTGGGGGTCATCAACGCCGGGAACCTGGCGCTGATCGCGCAGGCCATCGAGGCCGCCCAGCTGGCAGACACCATCGTCTGGCAGAACGTGGTCAAGATGTTCTCCAGGATGCTACCCAGTTCGTTGTCCAGGGCGGTGTGGTTGGCAGCCCCGGACACCTTCCCTCAGCTGGCGCTGCTGTCGGTGGCAGTTGGCACCGGTGGTTCGGTGGTCTGGCTGGGCAATGGTGCCGATGCCCCGGCGATGACGATCCTGGGCCGCCCCGTGATCTTCACGGAGAAGGTGCCGAAGCTCGGCGACCAGGGTGATCTGTCCTTCATCGACCCCATGCAGTACCTGGTGGGCGACATGCAGCAGATGCGGGTCCAGTCCTCCGAGCACTACAAGTTCGGCAACGACGTGATCGTCTACCGGGTCATCGAACGTGCGGACGGCACCCCCTGGATGCGGTCGGCGATCACCCCGGCAAACGGGTCGACGGCAACCCTCAGTCCATACGTCACGCTCGCCGAGCGGGCGTAGGTCCCATCTCGCGACCGAGGGGCCAGCTTCCCGGCTGGCCCCGGTAGGTCCTAGCTGGTGCGGCAATCAACCCCCGCACAGAGAGAAGATTGATCGTGAAGGGTCTTGGCAGGCTTTTCGACATCGGCACCGGCTGGTCCCCGGTTGACCTCGACACCCTCAACGCGGCCACGGGAAAGCGCGTCGACATGGCGCACGCCCGAGCGTGCACATTCCTGGTCTTCTGCGCCGCCGGCGCCGCAGACGATCTTGTGCTCGATGTGCAGCAGCACACCGCCTACACCGGTGGCACCACCGCCGACCTGGACTCCACCGCGGTCGCCACCTCCACCGGAGTCGTGGAGTGGTTCATCAAGGCCGAAACCCTCCTCGACAATGACGAGTCCTGGTCGAGGCAGACCCAGACCGAGGCGTCCGAGGTGACCGTCACCGGGGCGACCTGGGGCGCCATGGAAAAGATCATTGCTATTCACGTCGACGCCGACCAGCTCGGCGACACCTACACGCACCTGTCCCTCAATGCGGCGGTCACCACCGCGAACCCGCTGCTCTCCTCCTGCGTGTACATCCTCCATGACCTGGTCACCCAGCGGGCGCCGGCAAATATGCCCAACTGGCTACACCCAGGTGCGGCCAACGCCTAGCCCATAGGCAGCCCAGCGGCGCAGGAGCGCGGCCCACCAGATCCCCATGGTGGGACGGCCGGTTCGATCCCGGGCTGGGCACCACCACCACCAACAAGGGTTCGAACCCCGAAACGGAAGGTGTTCACATGTCGTCGACGGACCTGATGTTCAGCCCGCTTTTCAGCCGCCACCACCCTGGCGGGGTATACACGATCGCCGGAATCGACGAGGTTCCCGGGGATGTCTGGTTCGTCGACAGCAACTGCACGAATGCCTCTGACGCCTCCGGGTATGGCACGAATCCGCAGACCCCTTTCGCGACCCTGGCCTACGCGTTCTCCAGCGACTCGGTTTCCTCCGGCGACGTCGTGTACCTCATGCCGAGCCACGCCGAGACCATCGCCGCGGCCGGTGGCATGACGATGGACATCGCCGGTGTGCGGGTCGTCGGCCTGGGCCGCGGTGCCACCAGGCCCACGATCTCCTGGTCGACGGCACTGTCGACCTGGCTGATCACCGCGGCCAGCACGACCGTGGAGAACCTGATCTGCACGGTGTCCGCCGCGGTGGATGTGGCCGCCGGTATCACCGTGACCGCCGCGGACTGCACATTCCAGGACATCGAATTCCGCGAATCTGGGGCCACCCTCCAGTTCGTCGACGCCCTGAAACTGCACACCGGGGCGGCCCGTACCACAATCAAAAACTTCAGGTTCTCCGGAGCCGCCGGCGACATCGGAAACTCCGCGATCCTGATCTCCGCGGTGGTCGACGCGGTCCGCATCGAGAACGCCTGGATCGTCGGCACCCTGATCGCCGGCGGAATCTCCTCGACCGCGGCGAACACCAACATGCTCATGCGCGACGTGTACGTGGAAAATCTGCTCGCCGGAACCGACACCTGTGTTGGCCTCAATGCCGGAACGACCGGATCCGCCGACCGGGTCCGTGGCCGCAGCCAGCAGAACGACGCCGACGGTTTCAACCTGGCCTTGGTCGGTGCGGCCATGAGTTGGTTCGACCCGCTGGTGGTCAACCTGGCCGGAGAGCGTGGCGGCGCCTGGGGCACCCCGTCGGCGGCGGCCTGACCATGAGATGCCTTACCTGTTCCCTCGAATACGAGGTGTGGCCCGGGTGGTGCCCGAACTGTGGGAGCGCCGACTGGGTTCCGCAGTCACAGCCGCCGGCGGCCAGGCCCAGGCGGCGGCCGGCGGCCGGCGGAAAGAAGCGGGTCCGGTCGATCGGCGAAGACCGGGTGTCCACCACCGTGAACCGGTCCTCGACGACGGTCGACGACATTGGAGTTGTCGTCGTGACACCGGTGGGTGATGGGCGGTGACCGTCTACAACCGGGGAACCGAGGGTCTGCTCAGCGATGTGCTCACCGTGCTGGGGACCACGAAGACTTCCTTGTGGCCGCTCTGGGAGAGCACGGGATCCCTGGTCACCTGTATCGGGGTGGGTGATCTCACGTCAGCGGAGACCGGTGGGGCGGCTGAGGCCCTGGAGGATGATTTCGCCCCGGTCGCATTGCCGTGCGGCCTGCACTCGTACCACTTCCACCCCACCGGCGATCACCATTTGGCGGGGATCGACCATGCGAACTATTCGTTCGCCGGTGATGCCCCGTTCTCCTGCGGGGCCTGGATCAGACCGACGGAAATCGCCACAAATGTGATCATGGCGAAGTATGATTCCGCCGGGGCAGCCGAGGAGTGGCGGCTGTGGATCGACGCCGCGGGGAAGCTCTCCCTGGAGCTGCATGACGCGTCGGCCTCCGCCTCGGAGATCGCCACCACCACGACGGCACTCACCCTCGGCCAGTGGGTGATGGTAACTGCCACCTACGACGGAACCGCCGCAACCCCGGAGGTCAATCTCTACGTCGACGGCCAGCTGGCCAACAACGGGACCACCGCGGAGACCGGGGCCTACGTCGGCCTGGAGGCCGGTGCCGCACCCCTGACCATCGGATGCTCCGGGGTCACCGCCCTGCCCGTGGCCGAATTCCATGGTCGGATCGCGATGCCCTGGCTGACCGGGAAGGAACTGACCGCCGCCGAGGTGACGTCGATGTTCAGTCTCACCGCGCCGATGATGGGCGTCTGCTGACCGGGGGGAGATGGACCATGTCCTACCAGCAGCTACTCGACATTCTCCGCGAAGGCCGGCAGGAGGCGGAGAAGGAGCGGATGCGGCCGAGATACTGCCCGAGGTGTAGTCGCAGTCTGATCCCCGGGCCGGAGTTCGGCGCCTACCCCTGGGCCGACTGCTCCTGGTGCGGCTGGGAATGGTCAGTGCCGCCGGGGTAGGTGCCGCGGCTGAGGACATCCACGCGCACCCCACAGACCCCCGGGTCTGACGCCAAGAAAGCAAGGGACAGGGTGAATGACAGAGATCTGGTACACGACCCGTGAGCGGGTCAAGCGCGCCTTGGATGTGGCGGAGACGGCCCGTAATGACACCCAGGTCGATGAGGCGATCGCCGCCGCCACCCCGGTGATCGAGGACCTGTGTCACCGGGTGTTCTACCCGTGGGTTGGTATCCGCTACTTCGACCATCCGCCGCGGCAGAACACCGCACCCTGGCGGCTGTGGCTCAACGGAAACGATCTGATCTCCGCCACGTCGGTGGTCTCCGGTGGCACCACCATCGATCCGGGGGACTACCTGCTGGAGCCGGCCAACAGCGGACCCCCGTACACCACGATCGAGATCGACCTGTCCTCCTCCGCGTCCTGGTCGTCGGATGACACCAGCCAGCGCGCCACCGTTATCACGGGAACCTGGGGGTACCGGCTCGACTCGCGCCCAGCCGGAGTTCTGGACGTCGCGGTGGCGACCACCACGGAGACCACGATCGCGGTCACCGACTCGGCGGCCGCCGGGGTCGGGGATCTGCTCCTGATCGGATCCGAGCGCCTGGCCGTCACGGGCAAGTCCTGGGTGTCGACTGGCCTGAACCTGGAGACCACGGATCTCACGGATTCGGCCGCCGACGTGTCGGTGACGATGTCGGGTACCACCGATGCCCCGGTCGCCGGCGAAACCATCATGATCGATTCTGAGGTGATGCTGGTGGTGGCTGTGGCCGGCACCAGCCTGACCGTGAGGCGTGGGTGGGATGGCTCGGTGCTCGCAGCACATACCGCCGGGGCGGGGACCCTCATCTACGCACCCCGCATCCTGACGGTCGAGCGGGGGGTTCTCGGCACCACGGCCGCCACCCATCTGATTGCCGCGGCGATCAGCCGCCACCGGCCGCCACCGCTGGTGCGGGGTTTCGCGGTCGCCCTGGCCATGAACACCCTGCTGCAGGAGGAGTCCGGGTATGCCCGGATCGCAGGGTCTGGGGACTACGCCCGGGAGTATTTGGGTCGGGGTCTGGAGAGTCTGTCCGAGCAGGTCTACACCTCCCATGGCCGCAAGGCCCGTGGTCGGGCGGTGTGAGCATGCTCCAGTTCTCTGTGCGTGCCGAGGGTCCGATGTTCGATGGTCGTGCCGAGGGGGCGGCCCAGGACGCGGTCGAGGAGATCGTGTCCGATATTGCCAGGGAAGGTCAGAATCGGCTGGTTGGGCGGATGGCTTTGACGTTCCGGCATCCCACCCCGTACTACTGGACGCAGGTGTGGACCAGACACGTAACCCCAACATTTGCGGTCGTCAATGATGCCCGCTCCGGAACCCCAATGATCTACGGTCCGTGGCTGGAGGGAACCGGGTCCCGCAACCGAACCTCCCGATTCAAGGGGTACCGGATCTGGCGCATCGTCCGCCAGTTCCTCCAGGGTGAGGCTGTTGCGATCGGCCGCCGGATCCTGGCAACCCACCTGCCGAGGATGCGCTGATGGACATCCGGGCCACCACCGCGGCGATCCGGTCGCACGCCATGACGATCGGCCAGTTCGAGCGGGTGCTCGGCCACGAGCCGAAGAGCACCCCGGGCAAGGGGCTGACGCTGGCGATGTTCGCTGACACCATCCGGCCGGTCCCATCCTCCGGCCTGGCCTCCACGTCGGTGCTCATGGTGTTCCAGGAGCGGATCTATTTTCCGATGCTGTCCAAACCGGAGGATGACATCGACATCCGGATCATGGAGGCGGTGGATGCGTTGATGGGCGAGTACATCCAGAATCTCACCCTCGGCGGCCTGGTGCGGACGGTGGATCTGATGGGCATCCATGGGGTCGGGTTGTCCGCCAGAGCCGGCTACGTCGAGCAGGACAAGATCGTATTCCGGGCGATGACGATCACCCTCCCCGTGATCGTCAACGACGCCTGGGCGCAGGTGGCATAGGAGGATGCGATGACCAAGCAGTCCGGGCTCGGCGATGGTCTCTGGTTCGGCGGATACGACCTGTCCGGTGACATCGGCAGCCTCAGTACCATCTCCGGGCGCATGACCCCACTGGATGTCACCGCTATCGACAAGGAGGCTCCGGAGCGCGAGGGTGGTTCGCGCGACGGCCTGATCGAGTACACGTCCTGGTTCAACCCGACCGCCGGTCAGGCACATCCGGTGCTGTCCGTCATGCCGACCACGGATGTGCAGGTCACCTACCGCCGTGGCGGATCGCTCGGCTCACCCGCCGCCAGCATTATCTCGAAGCAACCCAAATACGACGGATCCAGATCGCAGGATGGGGCATTCAGCTTCGCCCTGTCCGCGGTCAGCAACCGGTACGGCCTGGAGTGGGGTCTCCTGCACACCGCGGGAATCCGGACGGACACCGAGGCGACGTCGCCGGCGACCGGGGTGGACGGGGGGGCCGCGACCAGCTTCGGCCTCCAGGCGTATCTGCATGTCTTCGCCTTCACCGGCACCGACGCCACGATCACGATCCAGGAGTCCTCGGCCGTCGACGGCGGCGGCGATGCGTTCGCCGATGTGGTCGGCGGTGGCTTCACGCAGATCCTGGCCGCCGGGTTCGTGCCGCAGACCGAGCGGATCTACACGGCCCGGGACCTGGCGGTGAAGCAGTACCTGAGGGTGATCACCACCACCACGGGGGGGATCACCAGTTTGTCGTTCGCGGTGAACATCGTGCGCAACCAGACGGCGGTGGTGTTCTGATGCGGCAGCCGTTCCGAATCCCACCAGCAATGCCACCCAGGTCATATCAGACATATCAGATGTTGGCGCCGGTGGCGACCCATCACCGGGTCGCCACCTGCGCCGAGGCCGGATGTCTCCGGCACCAGCTCGGATGGCAGACGGTCCTCGATGAGCGGACCCCGGATGGTGCCCGGCGCGCCCACTACATCCGGACGGCTGCTGGCCGGACCTTCCGGGAACATCCAGATCCATCCGGGCTGGTCGTCTTCACATTTCCACCAGGTCAGCGCTGCTTCACCCGCCACCACATCCCCCTGGAGCGGGAGCCGATCTACGTGGTGAGGGGTGGGGACTGGCGGGCGCACACCGGCCAGCGGCGGGTACATGCCCGACCGGAGCACTGGGTTGAAGACTTCTCCACCAACCAGGACAAGATCTCCAAAATAGTACAGAGGGGCTGATCGGTCATGGCCAAGGAAACCGGACTCGCCTGGACCACACTCGACGTCGACGACAGCGGCGGAACCCTGCGAGCCATCAAGAACGACATCACGAACCTTGAATTCGCCACCCCCCGGGGAATCCAGGATGTCACCGGCCTCGACTCCTCCGCCTACGAGCGCCTGCTACTCCTGGTGGATATGACCGTCACCCTGAACGGGGTGTTCAACGACGCCGCCACCACCTCCGCCCATGCGGTGTTCTCCACGGTCCCCTCCACCTCCGTGGCGCGCGAATTCAACCTCACCGTGTCCGGGCAGAAACTCGGCTTCGCCCCGGTGATCACCCTCCTCCCCACCGACTACGCCCTGTCCCGGGCCGCGACCGGTGAGCTGACATGGACCGTGCCGATGTCCCTGGCCAACGGGCTCGTCCCAACCTGGACCACCTGACATGTCAGGTTTCCGCCGGTCTCTGGTTCGCCTGGTGTTCTCCGACCCGGAGTACACAGGTCTGCTGGTCGTCTGCAAACGGCCATCCATCGGAATGATCATTGCTCTGAGTGATGCCCGGGATCGGGCCGCCGGGACCTCGATCGCCTCCATGCTCGATCCGATGCTGGTCGATTTCGCCGGATTGATCGCCGAATGGAACCTGGAGGAGCACGACGGCACGCCGGTTCCGGTCACGGCCGGTGGGCTACGCACCCAGGACCCGGCGCTGGTCCTGGCCATCGTGACCGCCCTGATGGAGGTCGCCTCGGTGACCGCCCCTTTGGGGCCCAGATCCAGCGATGGAGATCCGTCCCTGGAGGAATCGATGCCGATGGAAACATCATCCGGGAACCCGGAGAGCTGAGGACGGCGCGGATGATCCTCGGCCTGTGCAGGCGGTTCCACTGCCTACCGTCCGCCCTGCTCGCCGAGGATGCCGACCTGCTGCGCCTACTGATGATCGAACATCTCGGAGGTGGCCATGGCGAATGACATCGAGATCACCGTCTCCGGGGTCAGCAAGTTCGGTACGACCGCGTCCGCCATAAACCGGGCCCTGGCCACGTTGAAGCGCAACGCGGACCAGGCCAGCCACGAATTGATACGCACCTTCGCCTCAGTCGCCGGATCCGCTGATCTGGCCGGTCTGGCCATGACCCGCCTGAGCAGCCAGGTCAGTAACCTCAACCGACAGGCTGGTGGGGTCAAGCAGCTCGATGAGCAACTCGCCGCGGTGGGTCGGCAGGCGGATCCGGTCAAGGAGACCGGGGAGCAGGTGGGGGGGGTTGGGGAGAAGGCCCGGACGTCGAAGCCTGCGGTGGATGCCCTGGGTCGGGCCCTGGCCGGAACCTCCCACGATGGTGACCGCCTGGCCGAGGCTATGGAGAAGGTGCGGGCCCGGCATGCGATGCTGCTCGCCCAGCTCGATGCCACGGGTGATGCCACCCTCGTGCCGAAGATCAGGGAGTCGGAGTCGACGCTCCGGAACCTGGAGAAATTCAGTCACCAGCTGGAGGCTGCGAAGCAGGGGACCATGGCATTCATCCAGGTGCTGGAGAATGTTCCCAAGGTGGTCGGTGGGGTGATGTCGAAGCTTGGCTCCGGTGGCCCGTATGTGATCGCCGGGGCGGCGGCGATCGCCGCGGTGTTCTCCACGGCGATCGGGGCGGCGATCAGTGGGGCGCTGCTGGGTGCGCTGGGTGGTGGTGCGCTGGCCCTGGCGGTGAAGGGGGCGCTGTCGAGTCCGCAGGTGACCTCGGAGTTTGAGGCGTTCAAGACGTCGCTGTCGGCGACTTTGTCGTCGATCTCGGTGCCGTTCCAGGGGCCGCTGATCAATGCGTTGCGGGATATCGACGACGTCATCTCCGATCTTGATCTTTCCGGGGCGTTCGCTCCGCTGGCCTACTCGATCGCTCCGATCACGGATTCGCTCTCGAAGATGGCCAATGAGGCCATGCCAGGACTGCGGAAAGCGTTTGCCGCCGCGGCGCCATTCCTCGCCGAGGTGGCCGAGTCCTTCCCCGCACTCGGCAGGGGCATCGACAGCCTCGCCGACAGCCTCGCAGAGGCCGGACCGGGCGCCGGCAAATTCTTCAACGTGTTGATCACCATGACCTCCGGGGTGATCGCCTTCGTCGGGGACATGATCGAAGCCCTGTCCAAGGCATACGAGTGGGTCGCGAAATTCGGCGAGTGGATCGGCCTGTACGACTTCGACGACGACGCCATGCAGATGATGGTGACCAGCGCCAATGAGACGGCCGCGGCCATCGGTGGCGCCGCCGAAGCGGCTGCCGATCTCGCTGAAGCGCAGGAGTGGGCCAAGGAGACCGCCACCGCCCTCGGCGACAGCATGCGCAGTCAATTTGACGCACTTTTTACCTTTGAGGAGGGAATCGACGCCCTCACCCAGTCGATCAAAGACAACGGAACATCCCTCGACGTCACCAACGAAAAGGGACGAAACAACATCGACGTTCTCCGCGGAATGATCGATGCAGCCGGCGCCGCCGGCGAAGCAGCCACCGCGGCCGCCGAAGCGGAAGGCAACTACGCCGGCGCCCAGGAGGCCGGAGCAGCAGCACGTGATGCCTACCTCCAGCAGATCCGGGCCCAGGCCGCCGCCCTCGGATTCGACAAGACCCAGGTCGACGCCCTCATCACCTCCCTGGGCGGCCTACCCACCGGAACCGCGGTCTTCGATTACCGCATCAACGTCTCCCTATACGGCACCGCCCGCGCCATGGACGCCATGCTCGCCGTCGCCTCCGGCAAGACCGGCGGCATGACCCAGTCGCAGATCAACAATGCTGGACGGCTGCTGGACAAGGGTCGCGCCGCCGGCGGCCCGGTCGAAGCTGGTCAGCCATACATCGTCGGCGAGGGAGGCAAACCTGAGCTTTTCATCCCGGAGACCAATGGCACGATCAGCCCCTCGGTGCCAGCATCCCGCTCCGGAACTCCGGCCCAGACCGGCGCCCAGACAGTGATCAATAACTATGTCACCATTCAGGCCCTCGATCCGAAGACCGCCGCGAAGGCCGTCGGCGACGCCCTCATCGAATTCGTCCGGATCACCGGACCACTACCAGCCCGGATGGTGGCCGCATGAGCGTGAACTTCTTCGACGGCGCCGACGGGGTCACCATCACCTGCGAGATCGCGCTCTCCACCGCTGGCGGACACTATGCCCTGTGGGGAGCCTCCCTGTGGGGGCGGGGCATCTGGGGCCCCGGCATCGTCTTCCAGGATCTTTCGGACAGAATCCGCGGATTCGGCACCAACCGTAAATTCGACCGCACCCTGGACCGGTGGCAGTCGGGGACCGGCTGGGTGCTGCTGGACAACCGGGACGGAGACCTGTCCCCCAGCAACCTGAGCGGAACCTACGTCGTCGCCGGCGCGACCACGATCCGCCCCGCCATCCCGGTGCGGCTCCAGATCAGCTACGGCGGAACCACCTACGGCCTGATCTCCGGGGTCGTCGACGACTGGCAGGAGGAGTACATCTCGGCCGGGCCGGCCGCCGGTGACGCCGCGGTCCGGGTGAGCATCGTCGACGACTGGGCCGAGCTGACGATCGACGGCCAGGAGGTGGCGGCGGTCGGCGCCGGGGAGTCCTTCGGGGCGAGGGTGCATCGGATCCTGGATGCTGCCGAGCACAAGGGTGCTCGCGCCATCGACCCGGGGGAGACCACCTGCCTGGCCACCACCCTGGAGACCACCCCGGTCACCGAGCTAGCCCTTGTGGCCGAGGGTGAGGGTGGGGCGGTGTGGCCGGACGCCGACGGGGTGATGCGTGGATCGGGCCGGTACGCGCTCATCGACGATCCGCGGAGCCGCACCGTGCAGGCGACTTTCGGGGATGTCGATCCCGCACACCTGTCCTACCGGGATCCGAAGCCCACCTACGACCGGACCCTGATCTGCAACCAGGCGGTGTACACCAGGGTGGGTGGGTCTCCGCAGCAGGCCGATGACGAGGCGAGCAGGTCGGTCTACCGGCTTCGTCGGCGGACCCGGACGAACCTGGTGTGTGAGACGGATCTCCAGGTGGCCGGTCTGGCCCAGTGGCATGTGGCGGTCTTCCGGCAGCCCCGGCGACGCATCGAGGAGATCACCGTGGATCCGCGGAAGGATCCGTCCGGGTTGTGGCCGGTGGTGTGTGCTCTGGCGGAGCGTGATCTGGTGCGGGTCATCCATCATCCGCCTGGTGGGCACACCGATGACGTGTACTGCCATGTGTCTGGTATCTCCCACACCGTTCAGCCGGGTGGGCAGTGGGAGACGGTCTATCAGCTGTGGTCGGCGGAACCATATGTGACGTATGCGACCAGTCGGTGGGGTGTCGCACTCTGGGGTAGGGACAAATGGTTCATCTAGGAGAGATGCATGACATACACTGATCTTACGGTTGTCCTCGATGACACCATCGAGCCGACCTGGGGAAACACCGTCCGAGACCGGGTAGTCAACCCATTCGCCACCGCGGCGGCCCGCACCACCGCGATCACCAGCCCCGTCGAGGGCATGCTCACCTACCAGGCAGACGATGACGATCTGTACAAATACAACGGATCCGCCTGGGTTCCATATGGCCATAAGCTCGTATGTACGAAATTCACCGAGGCCGGCACCCTCGCCACCTCCGCCGCCGCCGAAACCGCCATGACCACCTGGGACGGCTCATCAGACGCCACCGCACCATTCCTCGACCTCTACATCTACCGCCTCGACCTGTCCATCGGCGCCTACGACGCCGGGGTCGCCGGCACCGGAGGATCAGTCCTGGTCAGAGTGAGACGAACCGTCAACTCCACCGCGGCCGCCGAAATTGGCCAGTGGCAACCGGCTACCGACGGAGGCGGAGCCGTCAAATCCCACCACCTGGTCAGCTGGGTCAAGAACGCCTCTGGCGGCAACATCAACGCCAGCCTCGGCCTGACCGTGGAACTCCTGGTCGGAGGAGCGGGGAGCATCTACGGCAACGGAGCCGGCCTGCCCTGCATCCTGACCGTAACCCGCCTCGGACTGTCCGCCGACCATCCGGGACTGTCCGCGGTCGCCTGGTCCGTCACCTGACCTGGAGAATGCATGGTCGTCTACCTGCTGGACATCTCCCACCACCAGGGCGGCTTCAACATCGCCCGGGCGGTCGGCGAAGGCTACTCGGCTGTGATCTGCAAGGCCACCGAGGGATCCACCTACCACGATGAACGGTTCCTCGGCTACATCACCCAGGTGCGCGCCGAAGCGGCGATCCCCGGCGCCTATCACTTCCTGCGCGGCGGATCCGGATCCGGGCAGGCCCGGATCTTCCACCAGAGGGTCGTCGCCGCCGGCGGCCCATCCGGGATGCTGTGCGCCTGCGACAACGAGCAGGATGCGACCTGGGAGACGACCCGTGATTTCTTCGCCGAGTGGGAGCGGCTCACCGGGGGCCATCCGCTGATCATGTATTCGGGTGCGTGGTGGTGGATCCCCCGCGGCTGGCCGGGCCGCACCCTCACCCCGTACCTGTGGCACAGCCACTACCTCATCGGCACCCCGAACTGCGGCAGCAGCCTGTACGCCAAGGTTCCCGCGTCGTGGTGGACCCCGGGATACGGCGGCTGGTCGACCGCGACCCTGTTGCAGTTCTCCAGTTCCGGGCAGGTGGCCGGCAAGCTGGTGGATGTAAACGCTTTCCGGGGGAGCCTCGAAGAGCTCCGTGCACTCTCCCGACATGACGGCGGAGCAGAGATGGGGAAGGACATGGCAGGAGAGATAGCGGACTGGGCGGCTGCCCACGTGGAGAATCCGGCCACCGGACAGGAGGTCGGTCTCCACGTGGCTGCCGGAGAAATCTGGGAAGGCGTCGAGGACCTGCGCTCCCGTCCGCCGGCGGCAATCAGCCTCACCCCGGAGCAGCTGGCACAGGTCCGCGACGGCCTGGCCGCCGAGGTCGCCGGCCTGCTCGCCCCACAGCTACGGGGTGTCGCCCAGATGGCGGCTGGTTTGGCGGCCGCCGGCGATGCCCTAGCCACGATCGGCGAGGAGCCGCAGTGACCTGGTACACGTCGGCCTGGATCGTCTGGGGTGCGCTGTTCGCCCTGATCGAGGGTCTCGCCCTGGTGCGGCGCATCCCCGGTGCGACCCTGTCCGAGCATGTCTGGTCGTGGCTTCGGGTGCGGGATGCGCGGCCGACCGGAGCGACGGTGACAATGCGGGTCCTGCTCGGTGTCGTGCTCGTGTGGCTGGTGGGTCATCTGACGATGGGGTGGTGGACGCTGACTGATCCATGGCCGTGGTGACCTGGGCAATTTCCCATTTTCCACCCACAAATGAGGAGATGATCATCTCATGCCAGTGTGGCTGATGACCGCCGTGAGATTCACGATCATGGCGGCATGGGGGCTGCTCGCCTCGACCGCGGCAAGGCGCGACGTCAGCCTTCCAGCTGACCCACCAGCATGGATCGAAGATCTCATGATCGCCGCAGCCATGGGGGTCGGGGTGGCAGCCATTCGCTGGTTGGAGACCAGGTCATGGGGACCAGCAAGATCCATCGCAAGACTGGTCATGCTCGGGATCCGAAGCCACCCAACCGGATATGGAAAGCACTCGACACCGGACCCTGACGGTCGTCGACAGACACGTACCTTCTAGCCGAGATCTCCACCTCCGCTTGTCTGGGTCGACCACGACTGACGTGTCGGGGTCGACCCAGACACGTCAGTTCTCGCGTAGGAGATTCGCACGCCGGAGATCTCCAGGGCGATCCGGGCGACAGCCGCCCGGTGCCAGGTGGCCGGATCAGATTCTGAGCGCCTTTCTCGCCTTCCGGTCGTCGAGGAGCATCTGTACCCACTCCGCTCCGGATGGGGTGAGCTGGTACACCCTCCTGAACCGTTGCCCGCTCGACTCGGTCCACCTGGATGACGCCAGGCCAGCTTCCTCGCACCTTGCGAGGATGCGGTACACCGTCGAACCGCCCACCCTGGTGTCCGCTGTGAGCGTCCAGCCATACGCCGAGCAGTTCGGCGCGTTGAGGAGGGCTTCCAGGACTGTGGCGATCTGGGGGGTTATGCGCTGGAATCCATTGTTCATGGATGTATGCTACTGCACCCTGGGTCATCGGTTGATCGCTGGTTTCCTAGGATGCACTGGTGGTCTGCGGTGCTACGATTCACTGGATCGCGAGAGAGTCGTGTCCGTTCCCGCTTGCACGAAGAGCGCCACCCCCAGGCATACAGGGTGGCGCTCTTCTCTGTGTGTGACTATCCGCGCCGCCTGTACGATCGGCGGGTCCGCGCGTACTCGTCGATGGTGCTCTCCAGCCAGTACGGCGACAGCGGTCCGAAGTATCCATCGGCTGGTGGGCATGTCCCGCGGTGATGGTAGGAATTCCAGGTCACCCGCTGGATTCCCAGGCGCTCGGCGATCATGACCGGGGTCAGTTTCTCTTCCGCCGGGCCGGCGTTGACGTCCGCGATCCTCGAGGATCCGCTGATCAGGTAGGTGCGGGTCTCGGCGGCCGCGACGGCCTGGTCGATGCTGGCTCCCTCGATGAGGCTGATCTCCTCGATGACCCAGTGCTCCGGGGCCCGCCCCGGGGTGGTGACGATCGCCCGGTAGGGGCCATCCTTGATATCGATCTTGGTGTCTTGGCTGGTGGAAATGGTTGCTGTCACTACTGTGCGAAGTTCGGACCTGCTGGGCAGGTAGGTCCAGACGACTTCCTTCTTGCCGGGCTGGATCTCTGAGTCGCAGGCGAGTCGATAGATGGTTACTGGGCGGTGCCGGTAGGTGGTGGTCATGTCTGCTCCTTGGTGGGTTTCCGCTGCGCCCACGACTTTACATTCGCACGAATGTAAAGTCTATGGTTCGCTCCAAGAAATTTCCGCTTGCTACCCTGATCTGGCATCCGACCGGATGCCACACGAGATGGCGGCTGTCGCAAACGTCATCAGCAAGGGGCCCCCGAGTCCAGCCGACCTCGGGGGCCCCCGCCACATCTCCTCCCGCCAGATCTAGATCATCACAGCGATGACCAGAAGAACCGCCGCACAAATGATCATCGGAATCAGGCCGCCAGACCCACGAACCACCCGTGCCCGCGGGGAAATCAGCCACGCCAACCTGACGAAGAAGCCGACGATCAGACCACACGCCGCCACCAGGGCATACACCGGCGCCAACTCGGACCGCCCCAACTGCCAGATGGCGACCACCAGGCCCCCAGCGGCCAGGAGGATCAGAACCCCCGGAGCCGCCCTCGGCCCATACCTCCGAGCCGCGTACCAGCGATAGTGACGCGTACCCCACTGCCTGGCCGCCGCCGTCTCAGATATCCGCTCCCAACTACCCACAGCTACCTCCACCCGCTCCATCCGCTCCAGACAGGTCAGGTGTCACAGGTGTCACGCCACCCGTGGAGTCCCTGTACGCGCGCACACGGAGATGCTCCTGACGGCCGTCATGACACCTGTGACACCTGACCTGTGACACCTCTGACACCCCTGACACAATCACTCTGAGTATGCGTATATGCCGTCCTCGCGGTCCCCGATCCGCACCAGCACACCGGCATCGACCCGCCGGCCGAGCGCCCCGGAAATCCATCCCTGGCGCCTGCCGGTTGCCTGGACAACCCCGGCGGCCAGGAGGTCCCGCCGCCGGAACTGCCCGCCGCCGGAGGCATCACGGTAGGACCTGATGAAGGTATCGAACATCTCCTCGGCCTGTTCGGCGGTGAGTACCGGGAGTGGTGGACCCAGGAGCCGGTTCATGTCCATGGACTCCGGGATGGTCAGGTCGGCGTCCGGATCGGCCCGGTCCAGCTCGGCACTCACCCCATCCGGCGGAGTGTATGAGAGACCATCGTCTGGGTGCGACGTTTCGCCACCCTTCCGCGATCCCTCTGGATCGTGGTCTTCGCCGGCGGCCGGCGGGCCTGCGGCAGGCCCGACCCCGGCGGCCGTACCTGAGCCGGGTGGTTTGATCGTTGTCGCCGCCGGGTCCACCTGGTAGCGGAGGTGGGTCGCCTCGCCGAGGATCCGTTCGACGTCGCCGGCCTGGGCCAGGTAGGCGCGGGCCGGCATGGCGTACCGGTCCGGGTCGACTCCCGGTGCCTCCAGGTAGAGGTAGCCGGGTTTGCGGTTACGCCAATTCTCAGGGGCCGCTCCGGCGTCGATGGTTTCTCCGGACAGGGCGGTCTTGGCGTCCGCGGCGGTGCGTACTCCGAAGCAGAGAACAGTTCCGAAATTTGCTCGGGCCGAGGTGGGCATCTGGTCGTAGGTGGCGCGCTGCATTCCCACCACCACGAGGATGCCAACCGAGCGGAATAGCCGGACTATTTCGACGAAATCGGATGACTCGGAAACAAGGGATGCACCCTCATCAATAATGATGATCTCGAATGGGACGGTGGCACCCTCCCGCCACTCCCGCATCCCCTGCGCAGCCAGCACCCGAGCCCGGTCCGGAACCTCACACAACCTGAGCCGCAGATACCTCTCCGCCTCCACCCGATCAGTAACCAGAGTGCGGATCGCCTGCCGGATCGGACCAACCGTCTGCTCCGCCTTCCCCGCCACATCCAGGTAGTCGATGACCACATCACGGCGGGTACCCAGCTCGGCGACCAGCACCTGAAGTAGCTCGCTCTTGCCGGCACCCGTCATGCCAACCACCAGAACATGACTCATGGACTGCCTACCGAAAATCCCCGGCAGGACCAGGGCGACGTCCTCGCTATCCTCATACCGTCCGAGGGCGACCGGCACGGACACCGACCGCCCCGCAGCCACCGGCCCAGGCCAGGGAATCATCTCCCTGAGCATGTCCACGGGAGTGATGTGCAGCTCGACCCGGGAGGCATCATCCGGATCGGTGACCACCCGCACCCCACCCGGTTTCGTGCCGAGCAGCTGCTCCAGCCGCGGCGCATCCGCCTGCACCTCGGCGGCCGTCACCCCGTCGGGAATCCCCAGCTCGACCTTCGCGGTGGTCGCCTCGACCCGGATCGCCCCGACCTTGGACTTCAGGGTCTGGACGCTGTCGGAGATCTCGTCCCAGCGACTGGGGCGCTGATCGGTGTCACCCTGACCGCGAAGGAGACGGCGAATGTTCCAGCTGGCCGCCAGGGTTCCGGCCACACCGAGATAGGTGAGGGCCAGGCCCTGGTGGATGGGTCCGACGATCGTCCCAATGATCATCCATGCGCCGCCGGCGCCGACCGTGGCCGTGGCATGGATCCGGACGACCGGACCCCTGGCCTGCCCAGCGATGTGGGTGACCAGGGCCAGGGTCCCCGTTGAGCAGGTCAGGCCGACCGCACCCCAGGCGAGGTTGATCGGATCCCCGGCCAGGAGCAGGTGGCCGGCTTCGGCCGCGGCGTAGAGTCCGCCGGCGGTGATCCAGGGTGGGGTGAGCATCCATGCCTGGTGTTCGACGTACTTCGCGCCGTGCCCGGAGGTCACCGCCTTTTCGGCGGCGGCCTTCTTCGTGGCACCGCGGCGGCTCACTGCTGGCTCCAGTTGATCTGCTTGCCGCGTTTCTTCCCGGAGGCCTGCTCGAGGGTTTCGCCGTATACGTCCTCGAAGCGCTTCCAGGTGACGACCGCCAGCTTCGCGGCGACGTTGGTGGCGTTGGCGGCCTCGTTGAGTGGTTCGCAGATGTGGCGGGCCCGGCGGCGGGTATCCCAGCCGAGGAGGATGCCGACACCGGGGCTGGCGGAGATGATCGTTTCGAGCTGTTCGGCGCAGTCTCCGATTTCTGTGGCGGCGATCCGGGAGGCGCGGCGTACGCGCTGGAGGTATTCCCGGATGGCGCGGGGGGATTCGAGGTCATCGGCCCCGTAGATCTTGCTGATATCCATTGATCGTGTCCTATCAAGATGGCGGTCTTGATCATTTCTTCTGGCGGTGCACTCGCGTCAGCCGACCATCTGGCCGCCAGCATCCGGCCGGTACCGCTCAACCGACCGCACCGAGGTGCCGGCGGCATCCGCCACCTGCCGATTGGTCCAGGTCGGATGCCTGCGAGCCACCTCGGAGATCCGGGCCGCGGTACCCAGCCTCACCTTCGGCCTGGCGGGGTTGGCGGCCGCCACCTGGCGGGTTTGGCGGCCGCCGGTTGGCGGACTGTCTCCCGCCGGCCGCATGGACACCACTCCTCCCGGAAGACTCTCCAGGGTGACTGGTTCCACCAGATCCCGGCTCGGCCTGGCGGGTTTGGCGGCCGCCAGTTGGCGGACTGTCGCCCGCCACGGTGGCGACGTCCTGGCGGACCTCCTGGCGGTCCGCGACCGCCATCCGTGGCGGACCGCTGGCGGCACCGCGGCCGCCACCTGGCGGGTTTGGCGGCCGCCAGTTGGCGGACTGTCGCCCGCCACGGTGGCGACGTCCTGGCGGACCTCCTGGCGGTCCGCGACCGCCATCCGTGGCGGACCGCTGGCGGCACCGATCGCCGCCGCCAGCCCGTCACCGGACACCATGGCGATCGCCTCGAAAGCGATCCGCGGATCCGTGGCGGCCAGCACCAGGCGCCGCCAGATCCGCATCGTCG
>Ga0210097_1000234_pt1 | contig 22879 bp, 24 predicted proteins | sample Joice_CattailNLA_2_FD_185521 | JGI IMG/M metagenome (GOLD analysis project Ga0210097, IMG submission 185521) | Wetland microbial communities from San Francisco Bay, California, USA, that impact long-term carbon sequestration - Joice_CattailNLA_D2... | ecosystem: Environmental > Aquatic > Marine...
TGCGTAAGTACTTCTTTATTTTAAAGTCGTCCCCGTATCCCAAAAGATACAAGAACTTCCCAAAAACCAAGCACCTACACTCGTCGGTTGTTCGTTTATTCTGTTAAAGAACGGCTGACCAGATAACTACCAAATAACTATCTGAAAACTGAGGGTTGCGGGGACAGGATTTGAACCTATGACCTTCGGGTTATGAGCCCGACGAGCTACCGAGCTGCTCCACCCCGCGTCAGCGAAGACCGAAACTATAGCAAAGCATCCTGACATCGTCAAACACTATGTGCATTTTATTTTCCCACGCATGCCTGCCGAAATATCCTGCCGCCATGAATGAGAAAATGTGATTCGTGCATGGCGCAGATTTGCAGCAAAGCTATAATCGCCGCCCAAATTAATAACGAATAGTAAATATGACAGCTATAAACTGGACCGGCAGTGCCGCTGCCGCACTTACCAGCATTGCCTTCATCCCGCAGGCTTGGAAAATATGGCGTACCAAACATACCGCCGATATTTCATTGGGTATGTATATGCTGTTCACGATCGGGGTTGCGTTGTGGCTGATCTACGGCATACTGATCGAATCAGGGCCGGTCATCGCGACCAATTCATTCACGCTGGCTTTGGCGGGAGCCGTATTGGCAATGAAAATCAAATACGGCTAGCACATACGTTCCATGAAACAAATTCCCGAAATCAGACCTGAACAATCCGCCGAACTACTCAAAGAGTTGCATATCCTGACGCGGGAAGGGAAGCTAAATCAGGACAGCAAACGCAAATTAAAGCAGGTTTATCACTTGTTTCATTTTATCGAGCCATTGCTTAATGAAGTGCTCGCTGCAAGACAGCATTTGACATTGGCAGACCACGGCGCTGGCAAATCCTACCTGGGCTTCATCATCTACGATTTATTCCTGAAAGCGCACGCAAATGGCCATATTTACGGCATCGAGACTCGTAAGGAACTAGTCGAAAAATCGCAAAACTTGGCGATCAGACTGGGTTTTGAGCGCATGTCATTTTTGAATTTGTCAGTGGAAGAATCCATCCATTCGCCGCAACTACCAGAACAGATCGATATGGTCACTGCGCTGCATGCTTGCGATACAGCCACCGACGACGCGATCAAATTCGCTTTGCACAAACAGGCCAAATTCATCGTGCTGGTGCCGTGCTGTCAGGCCGAAGTGGCGACTGTGTTGAACAAAAACAAAAACCAGGCGTTCAGTAAGACTCCACTTTCCGAAATCTGGCGGCACCCTATCCATACCCGCGAATTCGGCAGCCTCATCACCAATGTGCTGCGTTGTTTATTACTGGAATCACATGGCTATCAGTTGACAGTGACAGAGCTGATTGGGTGGGAACATTCAATGAAAAATGAACTGATCATTGCCAGCCGGAAAGACACCTACAAAAAAAATGCAAGGCAGAGAACGGAACAGATTTTAAGAGAATTAAATCTGGAAGAGATGCGCGACAGGTTCATTTATTAGCATGCTGCACCAATGCCCACTCAACATGCTCCCGTACCAGTGCTGATTCATGTTTGGCACGGTACTCGAGTGCGTCCAATACCGCGACACTCTTGTCCGCATTACCCAGCGCGACGGCAATATTTCGCAGCCATCGTTCGTAGCCGATACGATAAATGGCGCTGCCCGCAAGCTTGGTTTTGAACTCTGATTCGTTCCATGCGAACAGCTCTACCAACGACGCATTGTCTAATCCGTGGCGAACCGCGAAATCAGGCTCGACTGCTGTTTGTGCGAAACGATTCCATGGACAAACCAACTGGCAGTCGTCGCAGCCGTATATACGATTGCCGATCATCGGACGAAACTCAAGCGGAATACTTCCCTTGAGCTCGATGGTCAGATAGGAAATACAGCGGCGCGCATCCAGCCGATACGGCGCAACGATCGCCCGTGTGGGGCACACATCGATGCAACGCGTGCAGGTACCACAATGGTCTTGTTGCGGGGCATCAACCGGCAGCGGCAAGTTCAGATATATTTCGCCGAGAAAAAACCATGAGCCGTGCTCCCGCGACAGCAGCAATGTGTGCTTGCCGCGCCAGCCCAATCCGGCTTTGCTCGCCAATTCCACTTCCATAACTGGCGCGCTATCGGTGAAGACACGAACGTCTGCTCCGGCTACTTCGGAACGAATATAGTCGGCCAGTTTCGTCAAGCGTTTGCGCAGCACTTTATGATAATCGCGTCCAAGGGCATAACGGGATATGAAGGCTCTGTCATTCTCAGCCAGCACATCCCAACTGTCGCGAGCCTGGGACGGTAAATAGTTCATGCGCAGGGAAATCACCCGCAAGGTTCCGGGCACCAGTTCTGACGGATGACTGCGTTTGGTGCCATGATTTGCCATATAATCGAGCTCGCCGTGCCAGCCAAGCGACAACCATTCCAGCAATCCGCTTTCAGCAGCAGTTAGATCTGTGTCGCTGATGCCTACGCACTCAAAGCCCAATTCAAGCGCCAAAGTGTGTATATGTGTGACAAGCGCGGTATAGTTTTCTTTTTGAGGAATTCCTTTTTGCATAGTCACGATAATAGCCGAATCAGCAAGCACCTAGATGATGAAAACGCGACCTATGCACTGGCGAAACGGCTCGCTGCTCGACTCGAACCGGGCATGGTGATTTATCTGCACGGTGACCTTGGAGCCGGCAAAACCACATTGGTACGAGGTGTGCTGAATGCGTTGGGATATAAAGGACGGGTGAAAAGTCCCACCTACACACTGGTTGAACCTTACCATGTCGCTGGGTTAGACTTGCGCCACTTCGATCTGTATCGGCTGCAAAATGAGGAAGAATGGGACTCCGCAGGATTTCGCGATGAGTTTGATGGCCGCAATATATTTTTCATCGAATGGCCGGAACGTGCAAAGGGGTTTCTTCCCCAAGCAGATGTCGGAATCGTGTTTGAAATATTGCCGCAAGGGCGTAACGTCGAAATTACTGGCCGCACACCAACAGGACGAGAATGCATAGAGCTGTTTTAATACTCTTTACACTATCGCTATCACTCTGGCTGCCACAGGGAAATGCCGCCGTCGTCGTGAGTTCTTCGCGTGTCTGGTCTGCACAGGATTACACGCGCCTGACGCTCGAATCGAAGAAGGCCATCCATCACAATATGTTCAATTTGAGCAACCCGGACCGTTTGGTGATTGATTTGGAGGGAGTAAGTCTCGGCAAAACGCTTAAAGATTTGTCCACGCTGATCGGTAACGATGATCCCTACATCAAGAACATACGCGTGGGTCGTTTCAAGCCTGGCGTGGTGCGTTTGGTACTGGATTTAAAAGCCGAAGTAAAGCCGCAGCTTTTCGTTCTTAAGCCCGTTGCCGAATACGGCTACCGCCTGGTACTGGATGTCTACCCCGCTCATCCGGTTGATCCACTGATGGCTTTGATTGAGCAACCAAAAGCCAGCGTCAACGAAACTGGGGACGCTGCCACCGCAACTTCACACCCCGCAGAAAAAACGCCTGCAACTTCCGAAGATGAGCAGAGCATGGCCCAGAACACCAGTATCGACGAAAGCGGCAGGACTATTCCCAGCACAAGCCGGAATCTGTCCGAAATGCGTGCGCGCACCCTGATCATCGCGATTGACGCCGGGCATGGAGGTGAAGACCCGGGCGCTCGAGGAAGGCATGGCTCCCGGGAAAAAAATGTAACACTGGCAATCGCACGCAAGGTGAAGAAATTGGTCGATGATGAACCAAATATGCGCGGGGTATTGATTCGCGATGGGGATTATTTCATACCGCTGATAGGGCGCGTCGCCAAAGCACGCAAGATGAACGCGGATTTGTTCATATCCATCCACGCAGATGCCTTCATCAAGGCAAACGCGAAAGGTTCATCGGTATTTGCCTTATCCGAACACGGCGCAACCAGTAGCGCCGCGCGCTGGCTGGCGAAAAAGGAAAACGAAGCGGATTTGATCGGGGGCGTGAACATCGCGGTCAAAGACCCATACCTCGCCCGTACTTTGCTTGACCTCTCGCAGACAGCCACCATAAGCGACAGCATGAAACTCGCCAAACAAGTACTGCATGAGCTGGGTGATATCAACGACCTGCATCGCGGACGTGTCGAGCAGGCAGGATTTGCGGTGCTGAAATCACCGGACATCCCTTCCATACTGGTAGAAACTGCTTTCATTAGCAATCCCACAGAAGAGCGCCGCTTGAACGACAATAACTACCAGATGAAACTTGCCAAGGCGATTCTGACCGGCATCAAACATTACTTTGCACAAAATCCTGCATTGTCCAAACCAAAAGTTGCACAAATCGATTAGTGCAAGGAGAGCAGAGCTCGCGGATGGATCAGGCTTGATTTCCTGCTTAGCGCATATCAAGCGGGGAATATCCCCGTCGAAAGATAGCGGTCTCCACGATCGCATACGATAAATGCGATCACCGCATTTTCGACTTGCTGTGAAATGCGCAACGCGACGCTCAGTGCACCGCCGGAAGAAATGCCGCAAAAAATTCCTTCCTCACGCGCCAGACGGCGGGTTAATTCTTCGGCATCTGTCTGGCTCACATATTCCAGCCGGTCCACATTCTTGCCGTTGTAGATTTTCGGCAAATAGGCTTGCGGCCATTTTCGAATACCCGGGATTTGCGCGCCTTCTTCAGGTTGCACACCGATGATCTGGATGTTTCGATTCATTTCCTTGAAGAACCTGGAACAGCCCATGATGGTACCGGTGGTACCCATGCTGCTGATGAAATGAGTGAGTTTGCCTTCCGTGTCGCGCCAGATTTCCGGTGCAGTGCCCTCATAGTGCGCCAGTGGATTATCCGGATTGGAAAATTGATCGAGGATGATGCCTTTACCCTGGTCACGCAGATTCTCCGCCACGTCGCGAGCCATTTCCATGCTGCCTTCTTTGGGTGTCAGCACCAGTTCAGCACCGAATGCACGCATGGTCTGACGGCGCTCTACGCTTTGGTTCTCCGGCATCACCAGTGTCATGCGATAGCCGCGTATTGCCGCCGCCATAGCCAGCGCGATTCCGGTATTTCCGCTGGTCGCCTCGATCAGGGTATCACCCGGCTTGATATCTCCTCGCTGCTCGGCGCGAACAATCATCGACAACGCCGGCCTGTCCTTTACCGAACCGGCTGGATTGTTTCCTTCCAGCTTGGCCAGAAAAACATTGCTCGAGTCGCCAGGAATGCGCTTCAGTCGCACTAGTGGAGTATTGCCGACGAGATCTTCTATTGATGGATACACGTATGTTCTCTATGTTTTCCAATTATCGAAAATTATGCCGACGCCTTGATCATTTGCTCCACATACCTTGTCACACCTTGTTCCACGCTCAGGAAATTCTCTGAGTACCCGCTGTTGCGTAATGCGCTAATGTCTGCTTGGGTATAACTTTGATATTTGCCACGCAATTGTTCGGGGAAAGGGATATAACTTATCAATCCTTGCTGTTGCATCTCGTCGAGACTCAGCTCAGGCTTGGACTCGTTTTTGCGCAAAGCATTGATGGTGGCTGCTGCTACATCGTTGAAACTTTGTGCTTGTCCGGTACCCAGATTGAAGATGCCGGATTTTTGCGGATTGTCAAGAAAATACATGTTGACTTTTACCGCGTCTTCGACCGAAACAAAGTCGCGAAGTTGTCCGCCATTCGCGTACCCGTCGCACCCTTCGAATAATTTGACCCGTCCTTCGGTCCGATACTGGTTGAAGAAATGATATGCGACCGAAGCCATGCGCCCTTTGTGTGCTTCGCGCGAGCCATATACGTTGAAATAGCGCAGCCCGACAACCTGTGCGCTGCGCTTCTGCCAGCGGCGACGCACGATCTGGTCGAATAGAAACTTGGAATAGGCATATACGTTTAAAGGGGATTCGCATTCACGGCTTTCCCTGAATTCTCTCCCTCCGCCATACACTGAAGCGGAAGAAGCATACAGAAACGGTATCTCCTCATTCTGGCAGTAGTTCAGCAACTCGAGGGAGTATTGGTAATTGTTATCCATCATGTACCGGCCATCGGTTTCCATGGTGTCCGAACACGCGCCCTGGTGCAGCACCGCCCTGACCAATCCATCGAAAAATCCTTCCTGCAGTTTTTCAAGGAAGGTCCGTTTGTCAAGATAATCGGCGATTTCACAGTCCACCAGATTCTTGAACTTGTCCGCATTCTTGAGATTGTCCACCGCGATGATGTTGTTCTCACCGCGCTGATTGAGCGCATTGACCAGATTGGAGCCAATAAATCCGGCTGCGCCGGTTATGATGTAATACATAGTCTGTCTCCTTACAATTTCATGCGTCAGGAACCGTAACAAGGTTCACGCGTGATCCCCCTAAACTACTGACGATAATCCCATATCCTGCACGATTTCATCGCGGCTGACCACCGCTGTCCCTAGCTTGCCGACCACAATGCCCGCTGCACGATTCGCGATACGGATGGCTTCCGGCATATCCGCGTCACTCGCCAACATCACCGCCAGTGTGGCGATCACGGTATCACCGGCGCCGCTGACATCAAAGACTTCGCGGGTGTGGGTCGGCTCGTGCAGCACTTCGTTGGCGCGAAACAGACTCATGCCTTCTTCGCTGCGTGTTACCAACAGCGCATCAAGTTGCAATTCGTTGCGCAGCTTTTCTGCCTTTATGTTTAGCTCAGCTTCTGTTTTCCAGTTTCCCGCCACTTCGCGAAACTCGCTGCGATTGGGAGTAAGCAAGGTTGCGCCACGATATCGATCGTAATCGTCGCCCTTGGGGTCAACCAACACCGGTTTGTTCGCCGCGCGCGCTAACCGGATCATTTCGGCAATGTGCGTCAATCCCCCTTTGCCATAATCTGACAGTATCACCACATCAGCGAGAGGCAACTGCGCGCGGAAATCTTCAAGCGCAGTGCGCAATATCTCGTGACTGGGCTGTGTTTCGAAATCGATGCGCAGTAGCTGCTGCTGGCGCGCGATGGCGCGCAACTTGATAATGGTGGTAAAAGTGTTGTCGCGATGCAGCAATGCGGATACGTTGTGGTGCTCACTGAGCAACTTTTCCAGACAAGCCCCTGCCTCGTCGTTCCCAACCACCGAAAGCAGCGTAGCATGCGCGCCCAGCGCAGAAATATTGCGTGCCACGTTGGCCGCTCCGCCGGGGCGTTCATCGACACGGTCGACTTTGAGGACCGGCACCGGGGCTTCAGGCGAAATGCGGCTGACATCGCCAAACCAGTAACGATCCAGCATCACATCGCCCACTACCAATATTTTGGCCTCATCAAATTTTGGCAATTTGGTCATATCGATCCTGTTTCATTGTTATTCAAACTGTTTCTCCGATTTCCTGATTGATTTCGAGCAAGGCCTGCAGCGGTTCGGCAGCTTGAGTGATCGGGCGACCTATCACCAGATAGTTGGAGCCAGCTTGCATGGCGGCCTTAGGAGTCATTACCCGCGTCTGATCGTCGGGGTTGACGTTTACAGGACGTATGCCCGGAGTCACAAGACAAAACTCATCGCCACATTGCTTGCGCAACAGTCCTGCTTCCTGCGCGGAACACACCACCCCGTCCAGGCCGATGTCGCACGCCAAGCTTGCAAGGCGAAGAACCATATCGGCAAGTTTGGCGTTGATGCCGATTTCATCCAGATCCTGTTGTGCCATGCTGGTGAGCATCGTCACGGCAACCAGCTTGGGACGTTGCGCACCGACGGTTGTCGCCTCACGCGCCGCTTCAAGCATCTTGCGCCCTCCCAACGCGTGCACGTTGACCATCCAAACACCAAGACTGGCAGCCACTTTGCAAGCCTGGGCAACGGTGTTGGGGATGTCGTGAAATTTAAGATCGAGAAATATCTGAAAGCCGCGATTCATAAGATCTTCCAGCAAAGCCGGGCCGGCGGCCGTGAACAGCTCCTTGCCAACTTTCAAGCGACACAATGCAGGCTCCAGTTTATCGGCCAAAGCCAGTGCCGGAGAGGCGATCGGGTAATCCAAAGCGATGATGATCTTTGGGTCGTTCATAGAGCCATTCCGGTTTCTTCTCCGCGCCGCGGCGAGTAGCTGCCCCAAGCATGGCAGGCCGGGCAATGCCAGTAGAACTGCTGTGCCTTGAAGCCGCAATGATCACAGTGGTATGTGGCCAAATTACGTGTGCGTTTGTGAACCAAATCTTTAACCATTTCAACATCGGAACGCATATCGACGGGCACTTCCAGCAATCTTGCCTCAAGCAGTTTGTCCAAACCCAGCAAAGTTGGATTGCGTACCAATTCATCGCGCACCAATTGATAGGCGGCGGCTGGACCATCGATTTTCAGCACACCCGTGAAAACCACATTCATCAAGTCGAGCGAATGATATTTACTCAGATACTCTCGCAACAAGGCTATCCCATCTGCTTCACGGTTCAGGCTGCGATAGGCATTCAACAGTCGTTCTGCAACCAATTGAAGATATTGCGCATCCTGCATTTCGATGCACTTCCAAATATTGATTGCTTCCTCATGATTGCCCTCGCTGGCAAGCAAATCTCCCAGCATCATGGTTGCGCGTACCGAATTCCGGTCCGTAAGCAGCGCCTGCTGCAAATATTCCCGCGCCTTGGCAGAGTCACCGCCTGCAATTGCCTCGCTTGCCAGTTCGCAATAAAAAAATGCGGCATGATTGTCATTTGGTTGCCCGGACAGCGCTGCCATTCTTTTTGTCACGTCTATCGCTTTGAGCCAGTCATGCTCTTTTTGAAACAATTCCAGCAAGAACTCCAATGACTGCTTGCCATACGTGGTGCCTTCCAATTCGCTGAACAGACTTTCGGCACGATCCAGAATTCCGGCCTTCAGATAATCCTGAGCCAGTTCAAAGATCGCCTGCTGGCGTTTCTCTTCATCCAGATCCGCCCTGTCCACCAGGTTGTGGTGCATACGCAATGCGCGATCGACCTCTCCGCGGCGGCGGAACAGACTGCCCAGCGCGAAGTGCAATTCGACGGTTTGCGGATCAACTTTCACCACCTCGATGAAAGCTTCGATTGCCTTATCCTGTTGCTCGTTGAGCAAAAAATTCAGTCCCTGAAAATAGGAATGCGGCAGTACATTTGAATCTGAAAGCAACTCTTTCAAGTCTATGCGTGCGGCCAGCCACCCCATTCCGAAGAACAAAGGGAAAGCCAGCAGCATCCAGAGTTGAAATTCCATAACTGAAAATGTTTACGAGAGTTCTTGTTTCGCTTCACCGATATCGGCTTGCGTGTTCTTGGCCTTGATGACACGCTTCAGAACTGAGATTTCACGGCTTTTTTTCATGACATTAGGAAGCATCGCAAGAATTCCCACAATCGCGCCGGCAGTGAAGAAAATCAACAGCACAATCACGAGAGTAGACTGCCACTCATAACCGAAAAAAAAGTTCAGCGTGACCGACTGATCGTTTTTGTATGCAAAGCCAAGCAGCACGATAAATAGCACTGCCCGGAAAATCCAAGTGAAATAACGCATGGCATACCCCGATAAAATCAATGCAACGATAGCATAAAAAATGGCGGCTATACCTTGCGATATGCCGCCATTTGAAAGTACCCGATCTCCAAATCAAGTCTTGTGCTCGCAGACTCGCTCCCTGAGTTCCTTGCCTGCCTTGAAGTGCGGAACATACTTGGCAGGCACTTTTACTTTGTCGCCGGTCTTGGGGTTGCGACCCTGACGCGGAGGTCGGTAGTTCAGGCCAAAGCTGCCGAAACCGCGAATCTCGACTCGCCCGCCACGTGATAGTGTGGCAGACAGGGCATCTAGAATAACTTTAACGGCAAGTTCTGCATCCTTAGCCAGCAGCTGCGGATGCAATTCGGCCAATTTCGCAATCAAATCAGAACGTATCATGTCGGTAACCTCAGACTTAGGCTTCAGTTTTGGTGCCGCTCATCTTGGCCTTCAATAGCGCGCCCAGATTGGTCGTACCGGCACTGGCATTACTTTCAGATGAGAGCTTCTGCATCGCAGCGTTATCTTCAGTCTTGTTCAGCGCCTTGATCGAAAGGTTGATGCCGCGATTCTTGCGATCCACGTTGATGATAACAGCCGTGACACTATCCCCTTCTTTCAGGTGGGCGCGAATGTCTTCAACACGATCTGCGGACACTTCGGACGATTTCAGATATGCCTCCACATCGCCTTCCAACGCAATCGTCGCTCCCTTGGCATCCAGCGATTTCACCGTACCGGTAACTACAGCTCCTTTTTCATGGCTGGCAGCGAAGCCTCCAAACGGATCGCCTTCCAACTGTTTGATACCGAGCGAGATGCGCTCGCGCTCGACATCGATCGCTAATACCACGGCTTCGACTTCGTCACCCTTCTTGTAGTTGCGCACGGCTTCTTCACCGGGCTGGCTCCACGACAGGTCGGACAGATGCACCAGACCGTCTATACCCCCATCCAGCCCGATGAACACGCCGAAATCGGTGATGGACTTGATCTGACCCTTAACCTTGTCGCCCTTCTTATGATTGATTGCGAAATCATCCCAGGGGTTCGACTGGCATTGCTTCATGCCCAGCGAGATGCGGCGGCGTGCTTCATCGATCTCCAGGATCATCACCTCGACTTCATCGCCCAGACTCACGACCTTGGAAGGATGTACATTCTTGTTGGTCCAGTCCATTTCCGAAACGTGTACCAATCCTTCGATACCCTGCTCGATCTCGACGAACGCACCGTAGTCGGTCAGATTGGTTACCTTGCCGAACATGCGTGTACCTTGCGGGTAGCGTCGTGCCAAGCCATTCCATGGGTCGTCTCCCATCTGTTTTATGCCCAGCGAGACGCGGTTTTTTTCCTGGTCAAACTTCAGTATCTTGGCTTCGATTTCATCGCCCACGGTCAATACTTCGGAAGGATGCTTGACACGGCGCCATGCCAGATCGGTGATATGCAACAATCCGTCGATACCGCCCAGGTCAACGAACGCGCCATAATCGGTGATGTTCTTGACCACGCCCTTGACGATCGCACCTTCCTTGAGATTTTCCATGACTGCTTCGCGGTCGGCACCTGCGCTTTCTTCCAGTACCGCGCGGCGGGAAACCACCACGTTGTTGCGCTTGCGGTCCAGCTTGATGACCTTCAGTTCCATGGTCTTGTTTTCGTAAGGCGTGGTGTCCTTCACCGGACGTATATCCACCAATGAACCCGGCAGGAATGCACGGATGCCGTTGACCATTGCGGTCAAACCACCCTTGACCTTGCCACTGACAAAACCTTCGACGATCTTGCCTTCTTCCATGGCCACTTCCAGTTCGTGCCATGCTGCCAGGCGCTTGGCTTTTTCGCGCGACAGCTTGGTTTCTCCATAGCCGTTTTCCAGCGCTTCGATTGCGACGGTGACAAAATCACCGGGCTTGACTTCCAACTCGCCTTTAGCGTCGAGGAATTCCTCGATCGCGATCAAACTTTCTGACTTCAGTCCGGCATTTACGACCACCATGTTGTGGTCAACGCGCACGACTTGTGCGGTAATCAGTTCGCCTGCGCGCATTTCCTTGCGCGTCAAGCTTTCTTCAAACATTGCTGCAAAACTATCGGGGTTTTGTACAGGATCTGCGGTTGCGGTTGCGTTCATCGGATATACCTAAAATAATAATTTCTGTCTGTAGCAACAGAGGGTTAGTTTAATGTTCCCAAGTGACGGAGGGTCTATGGGGCCTATTTATTTGGAGCCTTTCGCCGGGCAGTGTACCAATATCTCCTGCACTGCCTGCTCGATACTCAAAGACGTGGTGTCCAGCAGATTTGCGCCCGGTGCCTGTTGCAGAGGAGATGCGCTGCGTTGAGTATCACGCTCGTCTCGCACACGTATATCCAGCAAAAGGGCCGAGATATTAGCATTGATTCCTTTTTCCATCAACTGCTTATAACGACGTTCTGCGCGCGCCTCGGCACTGGCGGTTAAATAGATTTTCAACTCGGCATCCGGGAACACTACCGACCCCATATCGCGCCCGTCCGCAACCAGTCCCGGTGCACGGCGAAAGGCGTGCTGTTTTGCAAGCAGCGCGGCGCGCACTTTGGGCAAAGCAGCCACTTTTGATGCCACAGCGGCACATAGTTCACCGCGCAACTCGTCACCGACCAATACGCCGTCCAGCCAGATTTTCTCGCCCTCGAAGCGTATCTCCATACGCTCGGCCAATGCTGCAAGCCCTGTTTCATCGGTCAGCGGGACCTCATCACGTTGTGTGGCCAACGCCAGCAAGCGATACAACGCGCCGCTGTCCAGATAGTGATAACCGAGTTTTGCCGCCACCAGCTTTGCAACCGTACCCTTGCCGGATGCAGACGGCCCGTCGATCGCGATCACCGGCACGGCCTGCACCACGTCATGCAGCAGCGTGAAATAATTCGGGAAGGTCTTGGCGACACAGCGCGGATCATTGATGCGTATCCCTTCCGCACCGAACGCGGCGAGCGAAAAACACATCGCCATACGATGATCGTCGTATGTGTCTATACCTGATGAAGGACAGCGGATCGCAAGCCGGGGATCAGGAGCAGTGGATCTGGAAGAGCGCAGCCAGTTCATGATAATTGACACTAAACCGCTGCCTTTGATATTTGCGGGCTCGGCGTGAGGCGGTGTTATACGTATAAAATCTTTGCCTTCCTCAACCGTCGCTCCTACCTTGCGCAGCTCGGTCGCCATCGCCGTGATTCGGTCGGTTTCCTTGACCCGCCAGCTCGCGATATTACGCAATGTCGTCGTGCCGTTGGCGAACAGCGCTACCACCGCCAGCGTCATTGCCGCATCGGGAATATGATTGCAGTCCAGTTCGATCGCCTTGAGCAACTCCGATTTCGGTGCGCGTGCCTCCATCCAGTTCGCGCCCATTTCGATCCGCGCGCCCATCAGCGCCAGCGCATCGGCAAAGCGCACATCGCCCTGTATGCTGCCGCTGCCGACGCCCTCGATACGCAACGGCCCGCCACCGATCGCGCCCGCAGCGAGAAAATACGATGCCGATGACGCATCGCCTTCCACATAGATCATGCCAGGCGATACGTATCGGCTGCCCGCCATCACTGTGAAGCTGCGCCAACCGTCTCTGCGCACTTCCACACCGAAACGCGACATCATCGCCAATGTGATCTCAATATAAGGTTTGGAGATCAGCTCGCCGACCACTTCTACCGTGATCTCGCTGTTCAATAGCGGCAAAGCCATCAGCAATGCGGTGAGAAATTGACTGGAAACATCGCCGCGCACACTGACGCGATCCACTCCTGTCAGGGTCGCAGGGTGAATCTCCAGCGGTGGAAAACCCTCATTGTCCAGGCATTCGATGTCGGCGCCGAGTTCGCGCAACGCGTCCACCAGATCGCCTATCGGCCGTTCGTGCATACGCGGTGAACCTGACAACTTGTAGCTCCCGCTGGACAACGCGAGCGTTGCCGTCAGGGGTCGGAACGCGGTGCCGGCATTTCCCAAATACAATTCTGCCTGTTTGACCGGGAAATCCCCCGCGCAGCCCTGTATGCGGAACACATTCGACTCGATTCGATCCATCTTGACACCCAGTCTGCGCAAGCCATCCAGCATGCGCTCGGTATCATCCGATAACAGCACATCGCGTATTTCCGTCGTGCCCTGTGCCAGGGCAGACAGCAGCAGGATACGGTTCGAAATGCTTTTCGAACCGGGGAGCGTGATCGTGCCGCGAGCGCTGAGCAAAGGGGGAAGGTCAATATAATTTGCGGGTGTCATCACGATTAAATTACATGGCGGCTTTGCGTAATCGAGATGATACCGCAAAGCATAGACTGGCGATTGGATCGCTACGCCCTGTTGATCCATCGCACTGCGGATTGAGCGTGCCAACCGCGTTAGTGTATATTCGTGTAGACAGTTAGTGATGCGGGATTATCTGCCTTTAAGCAAACGTCCAAAGGGGGAGAACTCGGACGATAGCAACTCAAGGGTCGACTGTGAAGAATAGGGAATTGTGCCGGGGGACCATATACCTATTGTCGTTCGGGATAACTTCCCCTGCGGCGGCAGTGGACGAGACGCCAGCGACAAAATCCTACACCGCCGAGATTTGGGATTATCTTACAACCGGCGGAAGTTTGACGATAGGCGTAGGCGGCCGTGAAGCAGATTTGACGGTTACACGCCTGTCAGATAATGCCAGCGGAAAACTGGTACAACGGAACGAAAGGTCGTATTTTCTAAACTACAGTACCCGCCCGATTTTCTTTGACGATTCCAAGTTTGGCTATGATTTTGTTTTTAACCTTTCAACATTCAAAATGGGGCAGCAGCAAACTGCCAATAACGTCTACCAAGATTTGGGCACAGGGGGAAGCGGCAGATTCGCATATATTGTTCCCACGCTATTCTACATGTGGGGAGATCACCGGCAAGGCACTTACTTCAAAGCCGGGATTGGCCTGGGAGCAGGGATAGCCACGTTCGACGGCGATATCATCCTGACTGATTCAGCAACACAGGACCAAGTGACATTCTCAAACAAATCCACAGCGCTCCGTTTCGCTTCAAGCCTGGAATTGGAGGCACGCTGGAAGAACTGGGGAATACTGCTTACCGCTGCAGGTCCCAATCTGCAAAAGGATGGTTATGAATGCCAATTGGGAGATATTGCCTTTAGTTTCGGGTATCGATTTACTTTTTAACAACCACAATACGACAAAGCAAACATCAAATTGTGAACAGTGTCGAAGAGGGTTTTATGAATCATTCCCAATTGCCGACCTGTCTTTACAATTTACTATCGCCAATTTTACCGGATGGGCGATCCCCTTCCAATTTTTTCACTTCAGCATCGGCCCATCCTTTCGCGAAGGTGATGTGAAGTTCAGCACCCACCTTCAACTGCCCCGCATTGGAAACCACACTCCCATTTGCGTCTTGCACCAGGCTATACCCGCGCGACAATACCTGTTTCGGGTCAAGCAAGACAAGATGCTGAGCGGCATTCTCCACTCGTGCAAACAACTGTACCTTCGCTACGTTCATCGCCTTGACAAAACGTTGCGCCAGATTGATTTCCCGGTCTCGCAGTAAGACGAGGTCGCTGCTTAATGCGCGCAGCCGTTGTGTCATGTTTTGCAGGATCAAAATTTGGTGTTGCAGTCGATAGGCATTGGTGCGCTTAATGCGCTGATGCAACTGGTCTAATTGCTGTAAATGACGTTGCACTTGCTGCGCTGGATGCACCAGTCTGCGTTGTAAATAATCCATGGTTTGCATGGCGTTGTTCAAACGGTTGCGCTGTGCGCGTTGCAAATGCAGGGATGTGTCGTGCAAACTGCCGAGCAGTGCATGGCGATCCGGCACTACGCGTTGAGCTGCCGCAGTGGGCGTCGGAGCGCGTTCGTCGGCAACGAAATCGGCGATTGTGAAATCTGTCTCGTGGCCGACCCCGCTCACTATGGGAATATCACTTGTGGCGATCGCGCGTGCCACGATTTCCTCGTTGAATGACCAAAGATCCTCGATGCTACCTCCGCCGCGACACAGAATCAGCACATCGCATTCAAGGCGTTTGTTTGCAATCTGGATGGCCTGCATGATCTTTTCAGCGCTGCCAGTACCCTGAACCGGCGTGGGGTATAGCACCACTGGCACACTCGGCATCCTCCGGCTTATGGTGGTGAGCACATCGCGGAGCGCTGCTGCCTGGGGCGATGTGATGATTCCGATGCACTTGGGAAATACGGGCAGGGAATGTTTTCGCTCGGGGGCAAACAGGCCCTCGCTTTGTAATGATTTTTTGAGTTGCTCGAATCGTTCGTACAGTATGCCCAATCCGGCCGGGCGGACCTGTTCTACTATGAGTTGAAAATCTCCGCGCTGCTCATATAAAGTGGCGACAGCTGATACTTCGACTTGCTGTCCGTTAACGAGCGATTGTTTCAGCATTTGGCTTTTTTGTCTGAACATCACACAACGAACTTGGGCCTGATCATCCTTAAGCGAAAAATAAAAATGTCCGGAGGCGGCTTTCACCAAATTGGAAATTTCTCCGCGCACCCACAGCAAAGGTACGTTACTTTCCAGCAACTGTTTGATTGCAAAGTTTAGTTCCGATACTCGAAACACATGTGATTTTTCTTGAAAAAAAAGATCAAAAGACATATTGACAATCCGAAATAATCCACACTTCCAGTAAAATTGCCACTTTGAACCACCTTGACCTGCCACAAAACCGTAAACTTACGTTAATTTATTGTTTTTATTAATGATTTGTTAGTTGCAAAAAATAGGCAAAGTAACAAAATCCTTTGCGCCTCACCGAGTTAAATGACTATTCAATGAAGCTATCCACAAAGTTATCCACAAATTTTGTGAGTAAACAGAAATACTCTTTTCAAATGGTGCGTTAGCAAAACTGTGCTGAAGTAAATCCTGAGAAAGGTTGCTCAACTCAGTGTGACACGTTACAGTTGCGCCCTGTTAATTTAAGCATATTTGGAGAATCCGCGTGTTTGCAATCGTAGAAGCGGCAGGCTGGCCGATCTGGTTTTTGATTCTGGCATCCATCATCGCAGTCGGTCTAATTATTGAACGCTTGATGTTTTTGCGCAACCAGCGCATTGCCCCGCCCGCGTTGCTGGATGAAGTCATCAAGGAACTCAAGCAACGCGGCGTGAGCGACGGAATGCTGGCCAAGCTTGCCGGCAGTTCACCACTCGGGCGCATTTTTGCTGCAGGTTTGAAGAATATCAAAAGCACGCCTGAAGTGATGAAAGAATCCGTCGAAGAAGCAGGCCGCGCGGTCTCACACGACTTGGGGCGCTTCCTCACCACGCTGGGCACGATCGCCTCCATCAGCCCTTTGCTGGGGCTATTCGGCACGGTGGTGGGAATGATTGAAATATTCGGTTCGCAAACTGCAGTCGGCAACAGTCCTGCGATACTCGCGCATGGCATATCCGTGGCTTTATACAATACCGCATTCGGCCTGATCGTCGCTATTCCCAGCATGATTTTCTACCGCCATTTCCGTTCTCAAGTGGACACCCTGACCATTGAGATGGAACAACAAGCCATCAAGCTGGTGGCAATCGTGCACGGCCAGCGTGAGGGTTGATCGAAAATGAATTTCCGGCTGGGTCGCAGACGCGAAGATCCCGAGATCAATCTGATCCCGATGATAGACGTATTGCTGGTGATTCTGATATTCATGATGGTGACCACCAGCTACGCCAAATTCTCGGAATTGCAGATCAATCTGCCGCAAGCGGGGGGCGAAACATCCGCCTCAAAGGCCAATATCATCAATGTTGCGGTGGATGCCTCCGAACACTATGCGATCAACAACCAGGGATTGCCTTACACTGGTGTAGACGCACTGGCCGCTGCGCTGAGAACGGCTGCAGGGAATCAAACTGATCCCACCATCGTGATTGACGCCGATGCCAAGGCCACGCATCAGTCCGTGATAAACGTGATGGAAGCGGCAAGGCGGGCCGGGTTTGGTCGCATTACCTTCACCACGCAGCGTCAGCCAAAATAACAAAGTGCATTGGCTGCAACAACATTGGTCCCGTATCACCAAGCTGCACCTGATTTTATATCCTATCAGTCTGGTTTTTCGCGCGCTGGTGGCGCTGCGGCGTGATTTGTATTTCAGCAGTTTCCTTCCCAGCCATCAATTGCTGCTGCCTGTCATCGTGGTCGGCAACATCAGCGTCGGCGGCACCGGCAAAACTCCACTCACACTCGCTTTGGCTCAGCAACTCATCGAGCGTGGCCGGCTTCCGCTCATCGTCAGTCGCGGTTATGGCCGCACAAGCCGAAGACCGCAACCGGTAAACACATCAAGCACGGCCGCACAAGTCGGGGATGAGCCCCTTTTGATGGCGCATCGCGATATATGCCCGGTGTGGGTAGGCGCGGATCGCTTCGCCACGGCTCAAGCGGCATTGCAAGCCAATCCGCAATGCGATGTCGTGCTTTGCGATGACGGCTTGCAGCATTATCGCTTGCAGCGTGATGTTGAAATCGCGGTCATCGACGCTGAGCGGGGCTTTGGAAACGGACGTATGCTCCCCGCTGGTCCGCTGCGCGAACCGGTATCGCGCCTGCAAACAGTTGATGCAGTTGTAGTGAATGGCGGCGAGGCGGGCGAAGGGCAATATCAGATGCGACTCAATGGTGAGATCTTTCACAATTTGCTGAGCCCCGACCAAACAGCCACTCCCGCAGACTTCAACAAACCCAACATTCATGCCGTGGCCGGTATCGGCCATCCTCAACGCTTTTTCCAGCACCTGGAGAAACTGGGCATCTCCTTCACGCCGCATGCCTTTCCCGACCATCATCCCTACCGTGCAATCGACCTGTCCTTTACGTATTGCGACGCGATACTCCTGACCGAAAAAGATGCGGTAAAATGCGCCACATTTGCCGATGCACGATATTGGGTATTGCCTGTGGATGCCCAGATCGACCCGACCCTGATCGACCACATATTGCGAAAGATCGACCCCCATGGACACCAAACTGCTTGATATCCTCGTTTGCCCGTTGTGCAAATCACCGCTGGTCTATCATAAAGCCGCGCAGGAACTGATATGCAAGGCTGACCGGTTGGCTTACAAAATTGACGACGACATACCCGTGATGCTGGTTGACGAGGCACGCAAACTTACCCCTGAAGAAGCCGAAAAAATTCAATGACCGATTTTCATGTCGTCATTCCGGCACGCCATGCATCTACTCGATTACCCGGCAAACCTCTGCTGCTGATTTCCGGAAAACCGATGGTGGTGAGGGTTGCCGAACAAGCGGCGCAAAGCGGAGCGCAACAAATCTGGATCGCTACCGACCATCACGCGATTGCCAATGTGGTTCACGAGTATGGCTTCAAGGCATGTCTGACCAAAGACAGCCATGCCAGCGGCACCGATCGCATCGCCGAAGTGGTCGCACAACGCGGCTGGGCGGACGATGCCATCGTGGTCAACGTGCAGGGAGACGAGCCGCTGATACCACCCGCGCTGATTCGCTCAGTTGCTGAACATCTGCACAGCCATCCTGAATGCGCGATCGCCACGGCCTGTCACGTCATTCACGATGAAGCATCGATGCGCAACCCGAACATAGTCAAAACAGTGCTGGACATGAATGGCAACGCGCTGTATTTCAGCCGTGCCCCGATACCTTATCCACGCGATGCCTTTGCGCTGCAACAGCCCCTGCCCGCCGACCTTCCGGTTTTGCGCCATATCGGCATCTATGCTTACCGAGCGGGCTTCCTCCGCGCATACGGATCACTCCCCCCAATAGTGTTAGAGCGATATGAGGCATTGGAGCAATTGCGCGCCCTTTATTACGGGTACAAGATTGGCGTGTTCGTCGCCCAACAGGCTCCGCCAAGCGGGGTTGATACCGAACAGGATTTGAATGCTGCACGAGAGATGTTTGAAAAACAGATAAAATCGGAGGTAAGAAAATAATGAAATTGATACTGCTCGGCGCACCCGGCGCCGGTAAAGGAACCCAGGCAAACTACATCAAGGAAAAATTCAATATTCCGCAAATTTCCACCGGCGACATGTTGCGCGCGGCAGTCAAGGCGGGCACCCCGCTCGGTGTCGCGGCGAAGAAGATCATGGATGCGGGCGGATTGGTGTCGGACGACATCATCATCAACCTGGTGAAGGAACGCATCAAGGAACCCGACTGCGCCAACGGCTTCCTGTTTGACGGCTTTCCGCGCACCCTTCCGCAGGCCGAAGCGATGAAACAGGCTGGCGTAAACATAGACTATGTAGTGGAAATAGACGTTGCCGATGACGAAATCATCAAACGCATGAGCGGTCGCCGCGTGCATACTGCCTCGGGCCGCACCTACCACATCGTATTCAATCCGCCCAAAGTTGCCGGCAAGGACGATGTGACCGGCGAAGACCTGGTGCAGCGTCAGGATGATGCGGAGGAAACCGTGAAGAAGCGCCTGTCCGTGTACCACGACCAGACCAAACCTCTGGTAAATTACTATTCATCGTGGGAAAAATCGGGCGCGGCAAATGCACCGAAATGCATAAAAATTCCCGGCGTCGGCAGCGTGGAGTCCATCCGCGACAAGATATTCGCGGCATTGAAGTGACTTAGCCGTCAAGCATGGGGAGCAAACCGATACTCACGCTGGAAAATGCCAAACGGATTGCCGCTTCGGCCGCGGCCGAAGCAAAAAGCAACGACTGGCATGTGGTGATCGCGGTTGTAGATGATGGCGGTCATCTGCTGTACCTGGAACGCAGCCACGATACCCAATTCGGCAGCGTTGAAACCGCGATCCAGAAAGCCCATGCAGCCGTGGCTTTTCAGCGTCCAACCAAGGCTTCCGAAGATGCCGTTATAAGCGGCCGCTTGATACATCTTGCGCTCCCCGGCGTGATACCTGCCGAAGGCGGTGTGCCACTGCAGATCGATGGCGTGGTCGTTGGCGGTTTGGGGATCAGCGGTGTGCGCTCGTTTCAGGACGGCCAAATCGCGGCAGCGGGTGCGGCAGCCCTGGAGGGAGACTAGAGATATGCTTTATCGACTGAATGAACGCATACCCGAACTGCGCGGCGAGCACCATTTTATCGCCGACAGTGCCTCTGTCATCGGTACTGTCATTCTGGAGAATAATGTCAGCATATGGTTTGGCGCGGTGCTGCGCGGTGACAACGAGCCCATCCATATCGGCGAAAACAGCAACATTCAGGATGGGTCGGTATTGCACACCGATGTCGGTACACCGCTCACTGTTGCTGCCAACGTCACGGTAGGGCATCAGGTCATGCTGCATGGCTGCACAATCGGTGAAGGCAGCCTGATCGGTATCAAGGCGGTGATACTCAATCACGCAATCATCGGCAAAAATTGTTTGATAGGAGCGAATACCCTGATAACCGAAGGAAAGGTGATCCCCGACAACTCACTGGTTATCGGCGCGCCCGGAAAAGTAGTGCGTACTTTGACGGAAACGGAAATCGCCTCGATGCATGCCAACACCGCGCATTATGTGAAACAGATGACGCGCTATGCTGAGGGTTTGCACCCTTACAATCCATAAGTGCATGATACTATCGCCCTTAAGTGCAATTCACATTAACCCACAAAAGCACGAAGTCTATTAAAATTCAAAGTATCCTTACAACTTTTGCATGTTTCTGGATGCTCTCGCATAGATTTTGGATGTCTTAGCAGTTTGGTGATTTTTTTAAGGGAGGTACTATGTCTGGTGGTCTTGGATTTGCGTTGTTATGCGCCATTGTCGCAATTTTTTACGGCATATTTTCCATCAAATGGATTATCGGCAAACCTGCCGGCAATGAAAAAATGCGCGGGATTGCCGCCGCGATCCAGGAAGGCGCTTCTGCCTACCTGAACCGGCAGTACACAACGATAGGCATTGTCGGTGTGATCCTGTTTGTCGTTATTCTTGTTGCTTTACAGTGGCCCACTGCGGTCGGCTTCGCCATCGGTGCGATCCTGTCCGGGTTGACCGGATATATCGGCATGAACGTGTCGGTACGCGCCAATGTGCGCACTGCAGAAGCGGCCAAAGAGAGTTTGAATGCGGCACTGAACGTATCCTTCAAAGGCGGTGCGATCACTGGCATGCTGGTAGTGGGTCTTGGCCTGCTTGGCGTGGCCGGCTATTACGCCTTTCTCACAATGATAATGGGCCACAGCACCGCAGAAGCGACACATGCGCTGGTGGGTTTGGCTTTCGGCGGTTCGCTGATCTCGATCTTCGCCCGGCTTGGCGGCGGCATATTCACCAAGGGAGCCGACGTCGGCGCCGACTTGGTAGGCAAAGTCGAAGCTGGCATCCCCGAGGATGATCCGCGCAACCCGGCGGTGATTGCCGACAACGTTGGCGACAACGTAGGCGATTGCGCCGGCATGGCGGCGGACCTGTTCGAAACTTACGCGGTCACCGTAGTTGCAACTATGGTGCTGGGCGGCCTGATGATCACGGGCTCCCCCGAGGCGGTGATCTATCCTCTGGTACTGGGCGGCTTCTCGATCATCGCTTCCATCGTCGGCACCTTCTTCGTCAAGGCACGTGAAGGCGGCAAGATCATGAACGCCTTGTATCGCGGTTTGATCGTATCCGCCGTTCTGGCTGCGATTGCCTTTTACCCTATCACCACGATGATGCTGGGTGACGGCGTGATGATAGGCGGCAAGCTGGTCACTTCGCTGAATATTTACTTTGCCACCCTGATCGGTTTGGCGCTGACTGCGGCGATGGTGTGGATCACCGAGTACTACACCGCCACCGAATTTGCGCCGGTGCGCCATATCGCCGAAGCGTCCACTACCGGACACGGTACCAACGTGATCGCCGGCTTGGGCGTGTCAATGAAGGCCACCGCCGCACCGGTACTGGCTGTCTGCCTGGCGATCTGGGTTGCATATGACTTGGGCGGACTGTACGGCATCGCGATCGCCGCGACCTCAATGCTGTCCATGGCAGGCATCATCGTGGCACTGGATGCCTACGGCCCGATCACCGACAACGCCGGCGGAATCGCCGAAATGTCCAAGTTACCGCCCGAGGTGCGCAAGATCACCGATGCGCTGGACGCGGTGGGCAATACCACCAAGGCCGTTACCAAGGGCTATGCGATCGGCTCGGCAGGACTGGCCGCGCTGGTATTGTTCGCCGATTACACCCACGCACTGCAGGCAAAGATGGTGGGCGTTGTCACCACCTTCGACCTGTCCAACCACATGGTCATCATCGGCCTGTTCATCGGCGGGATGGTGCCCTACCTGTTCGCGGCGATGGGAATGGAAGCGGTCGGCCGCGCAGCAGGGTCGGTGGTAGTTGAA